>Ga0326727_10003157_pt1 | contig 53654 bp, 43 predicted proteins | sample MB2enrmetagenome_FD_207643 | JGI IMG/M metagenome (GOLD analysis project Ga0326727, IMG submission 207643) | Lab enriched peat soil microbial communities from McLean, Ithaca, NY, United States - MB29MY | ecosystem: Environmental > Terrestrial > Soil > Wetlands > Peat | place: USA: New York...
CCATCCTCGTTCTCCCCAATGCCTGGGACGTCGCCAGCGCGCGCATCTTTGAAGACGCCGGCTTCCCCGCCATCGCCACCACCTCTGCCGGCATCGCCTACTCCCTCGGATATCCCGACGGCCAGCGCATTGCGCGCGAGGAAATGATGGCCCGCATCGCGCGCATCGTTCGCGCCGTAAACGTTCCCGTCACTGCCGATATCGAGTGGGGCTACGGATCGACCGCCGAAGATATGGCGCGCACCACTCAGGAAGTGATTGAAGCCGGCGCGGTTGGCATCAACCTTGAAGACGCCAGCGGCCGTACCGACCAGCCGCTGTTGAACCTTGACCTGGCCGTCGAGAAGATTAAGGCCGTGCGCTGGGCGGCGGCATCCGGGCACGTGCCGCTCGTCGTCAATGCCCGCACCGATATCTATCTGCTTCCCGGAGGCAATCCCGATGCCGACTACCAGGAGGCGTTCCGCCGCCTGGTGGCGTTTCGCGACGCCGGCGCCGATTGCGTTTTCGCCCCCGGCTTGAAAGACCCCGAGACCATCGAGCGGCTGGTGAGAGCCGTGCTCTGTCCGCTCAATATTCTCGCGGTACCGGGCGCGCCGTCCGTCCCTGAGCTAGAAAAACTCGGCGTGGCGCGAGTCAGCGTAGGTTCCGGCTTCATGCGCGCAACCTTAGATCTGCTTCGCCGTGCCGCCGAAGAACTAAAGTCCGCCGGCACCTACAGCACGATTGCCGAAGGCATCCCCTATGCCGATGTCAACAAGCTGCTCGGCGGCTAGACTGTCACCCTGAGCGGAGGTTGCCGCGCCCGAAGGGCGTGGCAACCGGAGTCGAAGGGCCCCTACCCCTCCCGTAATCCCTGCGAGCGCACGCACTCGCTACAAAAGAAAAAATCCGTGCATCAACAGAAATCCAAAAAAATCTACCCATTCACCAGCGCCATCATCGTCTCCGGATACCGCAACCCCGCCGCCGCCCCCAACGGAAACACTTCGTCCAGCCGCCGTATTTCGTCTCCATTTAATTCGACATCCAACGCCCCAGCATTTTCCTCCAGATACTTACGCCGCTTCGTCCCCGGAATCGGAACGATATCGCCCCCCTGCGCCAGCACCCACGCCAGCGCCAGTTGCGACGGCTGGCAGTGCTTCTCCTCCGCCATGTCCTTTACCCTTTTCACCAGGTCGAGATTCTTCTGGAAGTTCTCTCCCTGAAAGCGTGGCGAGTGCCGCCGATAGTCGTCCGTCGGCAGATCTTCAAACTTCTTGAACTGCCCCGTCAGAAATCCGCGGCCCAACGGGCTATAGGCGACAAAGCCAATGCCCAGTTCGCGGCAGGTCGGAATAATCTCGCGCTCCGGATCGCGCGTCCACAGCGAATACTCCGTCTGTAGAGCCGCAATCGGATGCACCTTCACCGCCCGTCGCAGCGTTTGCACTCCCGCCTCCGACAATCCCAGATAGCGCACCTTACCTTCCTTCACCAGTTCCGCCATCGCGCCCACCGTTTCTTCAATCGGCGTTTCCGGATCGACGCGGTGCTGGTAGTAAAGGTCAATGCAGTCCACGCCCAGGCGTTTCAGGCTCGCCTCGCACGCGCTCTTCACATATTCCGGCTTGCCGTTCACACCGCGAATCTGCGGATTCGCCGGGTCGCGCACAATCCCGAACTTGGTCGCCAGCACAACCTGGTCGCGCTTGCCATTGATGGCGCGGCCCACCAGTTCTTCGTTCTTGTACGGCCCATATATGTCGGCAGTGTCAAGAAACGTGATCCCCAACTCCAGCGCGCGTTCGATCGTCGCCACCGACTCCTCGTCGTCGCGCCCGGAGTAAAACTCCGACATGCCCATGCACCCCAGGCCAAGCGCCGAAACCTTCAGCCCGCTCCGTCCCAGTTCGATTGTTTTCATGGATGACTCCTGCGAGCAAGGATAGCGCAGTCCGAAGCTGGATTGAGCCGTAGGGGTCTGTCTGAAAGCGAGCTGGCATTTGAAAAGTGGCGCGCGTGACCCCGCCAGCCGCGGAGCGGCGAAATATGTTAGCCCAGGGCGTAAGCCCTGGGTAACGTGCAAGATCAGACCGAGCCCCGTAGGGGCGACAGAGATTCTCACCCATACACTTTGAGCGCTAGCGCCTGGTTACAACGGTCAAAACGTGTAATCGCCTGTCTGCGGAAGTTATCCCTAAAGCACTAAGAAAATGCCCCGCATTGCTGCGGGGCTGATCCTCATGACTTATTGGCGACCAACCCTCTGAAGCTGGTAGCTCATCTCACGGTTCAGAAAAGCAAGAAAAGCAGCGGTTTGAGCTCTCCATTCCAGCGCCTCGTCCGCAGCTATCACGATGTTGCCGTAAATCTTTGAACGGCTCAATCGTGATGGGTCCCCAGCCTCATGGTGTCACCTCAAACATCGCGCCCGCCTTATTGGCCCCGCCACCGGAAGTTACTCCGTAGAGGTCGCCCGCGCTATTCACAATTGGTAGCGAGGGCTGTGCGCCATCCGTCCCATTGAAGCTCCATAGAAGCTTGTATTTATAGGTATCGCCATCCGCCGCCAGCTCGAAGAGCGTTCCACAACCGCCCGGACAGCCCGTGTTACCGCCAATTGCCGTGCCGTAAATGTTGCCGGAAGAGTCGAGCGTAACCCCCGTCTCGGGATATTCGCCGCCCTTCTCCGCGGTAAAGGTGTGAAGGATTTTTTTCGTGTAGGTCCCAGCTTTTTCCCCGGTGGTCACCGGGGTCAGCTTCCAGACTGTTCCCAGGTTCTTGCTGCCGCCGGTGTAGGTCGCTCCATAAAGGTTGCCCGCGCTGTCGACCGTAACCCCAGTCGGGAAACCCTGGGAGCCGCTGAAGGTGTAGATGTTTGTCTGAAGGTAGCGCTGGGAAGGCACAATCTTGAAAATGTTCGCTTGCCCAAGGTTGAAATCTAGATCTGTGCCGTAAAGGTTGCCTTCGGAATCCATGGCCAATCCAACTTGAATGAAGTCATCCGCGTAAACCAACTCTTCATCGTATCCGCCCTGTTGGTCAGGGGAGAGTTCGAACACGCCAGCGACTCCGTTACCTCCTTCTCCGACCACTACACCGTAGAGATCCCCCGCCGAGTCCTCGACGAGATTCCCGCCCGGATGCAACCCGTCCGAGCAGGGCTGTCCAAGGTGGTAAGAGCAGAAGCTGTAGAGCACCTTCTCGCACCAACCGCCGCTCGGGTTGCTGCCGCTCGGGCAATCGGAGAGAACGGGTTTCGAGAAGATCTCGAATACGGTGCCTGAATTGGTGCTGCCGCCGTAGTAGGTGGTGCCGTAAAAGTTTCCCGGTGTGCGGAAGTTCCCATTGAGGTAGGACACATTGCCCGCAGGCTGGCTTCCGTCGATGCATCCCGCGTACGAGCAAAAGTTGTAGAGGACGAATTCGCACCAGCCATTACCCGTATTGGTTCCGGTTTCACACCCGCCCGACGGCGCGGGAGAAAGTCCGAAGACTGTTCCGCATGGGCCATTGGAGCAACCTCCCCCGCCACTCCCTGTGGCGCCATAGAAAGTTCCACCAACTGCCAGCAGCGGGCCGATGGGGCCTTGGCCGTCATTGCAAAAATCTATTCCACAAAAGTTGTAAAAAACCGTTTCCTTCTCCGCTTGTGCCGTCTGTGCTTGTGCCGTCTGTGCTTGCGCCGTCCGCAACAAAAGCAGCGACAGGACTGAGAGTACGGCCATTATGGCCGCTGAGCGCAATAGCGATGTAAGTTGCATAGTGTCCTCCTGTTTTCGTTTTTTCACGGCCCATGCTGAGGCCTATAATTCATAACAGCGCAAATGGCAGGCAAAACACATCACGGACCTCGAACTTTTCTTGGTTTCTTCGGGTCGGAGTGCAACCAGCAATATGTGCTATGCGCAGTTTCTCGAGGAGGACTATGACCTAACTCAATCAGTGAAAAAGACTCGCACGATTCGCTCCAACCAGTTCGCGAAACATCCATTGCACTCAAAATCCCGCTTCGTTGCCTTCGGCTCGCTCCTCTGAAGCTGCACCGCTACCGACTCCTGCCCCCGTTCGTTTGCCAGATTTTCCTTGACTTAAGACAGTCCGCATCCCGACCATAGAAGTGTCGGGCGCCTGAGACGCAATGCATCCCGACCAGAGTGGGGAGTGAAGCTAAGCTATTTGAAATCAAGACTTTGAGATGAATTATAATGGCTAAACCATTGATTCTAAACGATCTCGTGGCGAGGCCTGCAAAGTAACTCCTTTGTTTTGAAGACTTTGACTTTAACTTGTTCCGGCTCAAGACTTTGGCGGGAATTTCTCCCTAAAGTATTGATTCCACTAGGAGGGGGGAGGGGGGTGGATAAGTCTTATCGCGAAATCGCTGTCGGGCAGACTGCGGCTGTACCGCGGACGACAAAGGAAACACAAGATTTCTTGCGCACCATCTGGAGCGCTCCTCATCACTCACTCATGACACAAATCGCACCCTGGTTTGAGCGGAAGTTTGAGTTTTCCTTCCCGGTCGAAATCTTCCCCGACCTTTGCATCCGCCTGCGCGGAACGCCGCCGCACTTGGAAGAATTGCTGCGCGGCTGTTCGGCGGAGCGCCTGACGCGCAAGTCGGAAGGGAAGTGGTCAGCTCAGGAACACGCCGGTCATTTGCTCGACCTGGAGCCGCTGGGCATGGCGCGCCTAGAAGACTACGCCGCCGGCCGGCCGCAACTCACCGCAACCGACTTAGCCAACCGCCGCACCGACGAGGCTAATTTCAACGCCTGCCCGCTCGAAAAAATTCTCTCCGATTTCCGCGCCGCCCGCCTCGAGTTCGTCGATCGCGTAGCTAGTTTCGATCCCGCATGGCGAGCGAGAGCGGCGATCCACCCCCGCCTGAAACAACCCTTTCGCCTGGTCGATTTTTTGTTCTTCGTCGCCGAGCATGACGACCATCATCTAGCAGTCATCTGGGAGATGCTCCACGGCTGAAGACGCGGCAAGTGCGGCGGTGTTTGGTCGAATTTCGAATGGCACGAGGCTAAGGAACTGCTGGAAGACTTCGCGTCGTTTTGATTTTGGGTGGCGCAGCGGTTTACCGCTGCGATAACAGGCTTCTTCTCAGCGCGGCCTTAGCCGCTGAAGTAAAGGTTATTGCTCAGATCAACGGACTGAAATCAGCGGCTTGCTCGGCGAGACAACTTCGCCGATCTCATGGACGAGAACGCCCGCTTGCTCCAGCGCCTGCGTCAGCGCGCGAGCACGGGAAGCATCGATGGAAATCAGCAGCCCGCCTGCGGTTTGCGGATCAAAGAGCAGTGTCCGGATTTCCTCTGGAACGCTTTCGGCGTAACCGACCAGGCATTCCGCGAACTCGCGGTTCGCCTTGAGTCCACCAGGAATGAAACCGGCGCGAACGCAATCGAGCGCGCCCTCAAGCAAGGGAACTTTCGCCGCGTAGAAAATCATGCCGACGTTCGAGGCCAGCGCCATTTCCCGAGCATGCCCGATCAGCCCAAAACCCGTAACATCGGTAAGCGCATGCACGGGGTTTAACTGATGGCTGACGGCTGATGGCTGAAAGCTATTGATCACTTCAGAGGCAGTCTTGTTCAGCGTGGTCATCGACTGTACCGCCGCGTCGATCCAGCTCTGCTTGGCTAGGCCTTTCTTGATCGCGGTTGAAATCACGCCTGTGCCCAGCGCTTTGGTGAAGAGGAGTTTGTCGCCCGGCTTTGCGCCCTGATTCGCGAGCACGTGCTTCGGATGGACAACGCCAGTTACGGCATATCCGAACTTAGTCTCTTCGTCGCGAATGCTGTGTCCGCCGACAACGGTGCAACCGGCCTCGACCATCTTCGACAAGCCGCCGGCGAGAATGCGCTCGAGAATCGCGACATCGGCTTTGTCGGGGAAGCAGACGAGCGCGAGCGAGGTCAGCGGCTTTCCGCCCATGGCGTAAACGTCGCTGAGCGCATTGGTCGCGGCGATCTGCCCGAAGATGTACGGATCGTCGACGATGGGCGTGAAGAAGTCGACTGTCTGGACGAGCGCCGTCTCCGGCGTGAGTTGATACACGCCCGCGTCGTCGGCGTGATCGAAGCCGACCAGTACGTTCGGGTCATGTTGCCGGGCTAATTTCCCAAGCACCGTGTCCAGCACCGCCGGACTCAGCTTGGACGCTCAACCCGCAGCTTTCACCGACTCCGTGAGGCGGAATGTTTTTACTTCAGGCACGAGGCCATTGTAGCGGAGGTGGAAAGATTGCAGATTGCAGAAGTCAGATTGCAGAAGTAAGACCGCACACCACGTTGAGCGACAAACAGACCGGTGTCCCTTCTCTCGCGATGGAACGGCAGGGGATTCTACTTCTGCAATCTGCAATCTTACTTCTGCAATTAGTTCACTTCACCGCGACCTGCGTGATCTTCAGGTCGGGATACGCGTGGTTCCACTGCGCGGAGATGCTTTCAAAGGTCAGGCGAAACGGTTTACTTTGGCCGGGATCGAGAGGCGACATCGTCAGATCGACGGCTTCGTCGTACGGTCCGCCAATGCGCAAAACGTGGATCGGTTGGGTTTCGCGCTGGGCCGTCTGTCCCATGTCGTCCTTGAAGGTGACTTCGACGACAGCGTGCGTGACCGTCTGCTTTCCAGTATTCGTGATCGTTCCATCCAGATAGCTGACGGTTGCGCCCACAAAGTTTTCCGCTGCGCTGGCCTTCAGGTCCGAAAACTTGAGATTGACAGCATAAGCTGGAGGTTGGGCAGGTGGCTTCCGCTCGGAACGGAAAACCAGGACGAGCAGACCCACGACAACTGCCACAACAGCAAGCCCGACGAGAATTGGAGTGCGATTTGAATCGGTTTTGCTTGCGGTAGAAGTTGCACCAAGGAATCCGCTCATGACGGGATTGTACTACCAGCGGAGAAAATGATTAGGTTTCCGCAATCTCCTTGACTTTGCTCGCCTTAGACGGATTTTTTCCGTTTTTCTCAATCCGAGTCGCTTACAGGAAAGCGGGTAGAAAGTTCCTAGCAATGGGGAGATTTGACGAACTGAGCGGGGAAAGTGCCTTCTGGTCAATATGTGTTTTCAGCCGGTTGAAGGGCCAGTATCATTAGGCAAAAAAATTGCAATAAGGGTCCAGTTCGACAGGAACTCTTCCCCCCATGGCGCTCTCTCAGCACGGATCGTTCATTCGCTGTAATGAACACGAGACATTCATTGGCTGGAATGAACACCCGCCATTCGTTCAGTGGAACTGGTTTGCCTTTCTTTCCTATGCGGCATCGTTCGCTTTCAGCATAGCGTTCTGGACCGGCATTATCAGCGGCGTTGCGTATTTGATGCGGTAGACGGTTCTATCGAGCAGTCCGTCGGCTCGCAATTTCGATCAAGACTAGCAATCGTAGTGCAGAAGCGAGAAGACGTCGTATTTGGCCAGCTTTTCTCGTCCCTTCAAAAAGTCGAGTTCCACGACAAACGCGAATCCGGCAATGTCGGCGCCTAATCCTTCCGCGAGTTGAGCGGTTGCCACCGCGGTTCCGCCAGTTGCCAACAGATCGTCCACGATCAATACGCGTTGGCCTTGCTCGATGGCGTCCTTGTGAATCTCGAGCGAGTTGCTGCCGTATTCGAGGTCGTAGCTGACCTTGGCTGTTTCAGCGGGCAGTTTGCCGGGCTTGCGTACGGGGACGAATCCGGCGTTGAGGCGATAGGCGAGCGCGGGACCGAAGATGAAGCCGCGGGCTTCGATGCCCAGGATGAGGTCGATCTTCTTACCGATGTAGTTGGCGGAGAGGGCGTCGATGAGGCGGGCGAAACCGAGCTTGTCCTTGAGGAGCGTGGTGATGTCGTAGAAGAGAATTCCTTTTTTAGGGAAGTCGGGGACTTCGCGGATGAGCTTCTTGAGGGCTTCGCAGTCGATGGGAGTTGTGTTCGTCATTGATTTCTTATTCCCTTAGAGAAGAAGTTGAAAGAGACCTTGCTTGAAAGTACAGAGCCAGTCTAAACAAAGAAAGGCAGAAGTATGGTACAGAAAGCAAGAAACATGAGCCTTAACGTTAAGAGAATGACAGGTGGATCGGCAATATCAGGCGCCGCGAATCTGGAATGATGTCATGCCGTGGACGGCCTCGGCGTCGGAGACGTCCACGCGATCGACACGCGCGGCGCGTGGGCCTTCGCAGAGGCGCGAATGCAGTCCGGCCAGTTGTTCGCGTGTGCCCTGGGCGAAGACTTCTACCGTGCTATCGGGGTTGTTGCGCACCCAGCCGGCAATCTGGAGCATGTGGGCCTCGCGCTCGACGAACCAGCGGAAGCCGACGCCCTGCACGCGTCCGCGGACGAGATAGCGGCGGGCGATTCGGATCGTATCATCGGGCGATCGGGTCATCGGGTGATCTAGAGATCACGATTATAGAATCTTAGGGGCGCAGTTGTGCGCCGCAGCACTTTCACTTGATACAAGACATGGCGCGACCGTCCACGACCGCACAGCCGCTCCAAGGCGCTTTGATCCATCGCTCTCCATCTTTCACCATCACCACGGTGACGTCATCGCTGCAATAAGCCCCTTCCTGGAAGCCGGCCTCGAAGTGCCTGTACCTGAAGACCGCGAAGCGGTGATTCTTATCGAAGGCTATTTCGGACAAGGCGAGAATTCCGGGGTTTTCGGAGGATCCAACTGCGCCGGGAACGGATGTGTGCACTTCTCCGTCGGCTTCTTCCTTTCTCAGAATCGCCAGTCCTTTCTGCACATCCACAAGGCGAAACTCGGGATGCCCGCGAAGCACCTCCGGGCCAAGCAGATGAGTTAGATTCGGTTCCTCTGGACTTTCAAAGGGAATGTCGTGCAGACAAGATGTGTCCCTTGAAAGGTCGATTGGGTAGGTTCGGTTGGCGTAGAGTTCCCAAAGGGCTGAGCCTTCGAGCTGCCCGCGGTCCTGGAGAACCTTTGCAAGTCGATCGAAAAAATCACCGTATATCTGCAATTGCTCTGCGGTCAGAGACTGTCGATCAGCCTGGGAACTGCACCAGCTTTGATGTGGAGTCATGCTTAGCAGTGCGGCAGCCAACAGCAGCACCTTACAAGCGCTTGTTAGTTTCTTTTGTGGCACGGCTCTAGCCTCCTGTCCTTTGAACGCGAAAGCAATGCAATCTTGCCCCGCTTGCTCGGTGCCAATCATGGCCAAGACGGTCGGGTTGAATCTTGGCGGGCTTAGTCACGCTAGTGAGTGGAACGAAAGAACTGATAGTTAAATGGCCGGGCACTCATCGCCTTGCCGAGTTCAGTGCCCACCTTGCTCAAGGGCGTGGCCTTATCGACATTGTTGAAGGCGCTACCCTCCAGACCAAAATACAGGATCAGCCGGTTGCCGCGCAGGGAAAGCTCACCTTTGTGAATGCCACGCGTATCGGCCAACGTGATCGAGCCGGCTGGGGCGGTGACGTGGACAACTTTATCGGGACAGACATCTCGAACTTCTTTGTCCGCCAGATTCATTCGGCTGAGCAATCGCCGGGTGAGCGGCCTGAAGGTCTTGTTCGGATTGTGCGAACCCTTCACGAAGACGAAATGAGGGGTCTCGAACGTGGTTTCCGTCAGATTGATGCCGACTTTGAGCCAGCGCAGGCAGCCGGAATCGGTGTGATAGGGGCGGGGACGGAGGCCGGGGGGCACGCAGTCGGTGTCCCACCACAAATCGGGTTTGGTGACCACGGGAAAGACGCCGAGGTAACGCGTTGCGGCCGCGAGAAGATAGGGGTCGCAAAGCAGACGTTGAACCGTCTGGTTCTCGAGCAAGACCTCTCGTGGCACGGTATAAACGGAATGGCGGGGATGGGCCGGATCGAACCCATTGCTGATGCCGGTCTCGGCGACCGCGGTTTCAAAGTCAAGACTACCTTCGGCGGGAGGCGCGAATGTCTTTGTCATGAGCTGGCAGGACAGAGAGATTCGATATAGATCCTGAATTGCTTTCTCGTCGAGACGGCGGGGAAGGACGGCGACGCCATCCTCCCTGAGGGTGCGAACAGTTTCATCAATGCTCGGGTCCTGGCTGCCCGACGGACTTACAAGGGACGCTTCGGCCCAGGCGAAATTTGGTGCGCTCTCGCGCCGCTTGGAATCGAGGAAGCGGAACAGGATGTCGTTGGATCGGCCGTCGGTGAGAGCGTAGAGTTTTTGGACGACGTAGTTGCTTTCGGGCGAGGGCTCACCACGGCGCCAGTAACGCCAGGCGCCACGGCCAAAAACGCCGACTCGGTTTAAAGATTCTTGTAAGCCAGGCACGAGGAAGTCCCCCGATTCTCTGCGGTGAAAGTTCCAACAGAGTACCACTAAATGGGTGCGGTTTTCGCTGGGCGGGAGAATGGTCTAGTGCAGAAATGTTGCTCAATTGCAGAGGCGAAATCGATTGCAGATTGCAGAGGTCAGATTGCAGAAGTAAAGGCCAAGCCCTCAACAGTCGCGAGCAGACCGAGGTTTTCAAATCTGCAATCTGCAATCTGACTTCTGCAATTGGTTTTAGCCTCTGACCTAACGCTATGCCCTCGACAAATAGGTTCCCTCGGCCGTGTCCACCTTGATCTTCTCGCCTTCGTTGATGAAGGGCGGAACCTGCACAACCAATCCGGTTTCGGTTTTGGCGGGCTTGGTCACGCTGGAGGCGGTGGCGCTCTTCAGGCCGGGCTCGACTTCCACGATGGTCAACACAACGGTTTGTGGCAACTCGATGCCTACGGCCTTGCCATCGAAGAATTCGACTTTGATTTGCAGGTTCGAGGTCAGGTAATCGACGGCATCGCCCAGCGTGTCGCGCGTGAGGTGGGTCTGCTCGTAGTTCTCGGTGTTCATGAAGTAGTAGTCGTCGCCGTCGGAGTAGAGGAACTCCATGTTGACCTCGTCGACGTTGACCTTTTCGATCGGGTCGGGGGAGCGAAATCGTTCCACGAACATGGCACCGGTGCGCAGGTTGCGCAGCTTGGCCTGGATGAAGGCGCGCAGGTTGCCGGGCGTGCGGTGCTCGACCGAAAACACGGAATGCAGATCATCTTTGTGCTTGATGATCATGCCGGGACGGAGCTGGGTTGCGGGAATCGACATTGCTGGTCTACATCTCCTTCACTCTTTAAGGAATTTCGGCAGCGGGAGGCGAGGGCTTCCGCCGCGCTTGGGATTAATAAACTATTTTACACAGGCGCTAGCGTTTGTGGGAGTTGCAAACGCCCTGGCGGGGTTTTGGAGCGTAGGCTGATTCCAACAGCCAATCGTGGTGTTTCGGGGTCGCCGACCACTAGCTTAGCTTTTCCTGGAAAGCCCCCTTGACTTGGCCTTCTTTCCGGCGCAAAATTCCACCCCTAGGTGGGGTTCCAGTCCTCGGATGTGCCTCAGATTCTTCTGCTCGCGCACCCCGAGGCATATTTTCCAAAGGAGAATTCTCATGAGCACAGGTCCGTCTCCCGCGCTCGACATGGACAAACTGAATGCTTTTATCGGCCGGTTCGTCACTGATCTCGGTGCCGCAGTTCACACCGGGATGGTCGTCATCGGCGAGAAGCTTGGGCTCTACAAGGCTCTCGCAGCCGGCCCCATGACTTCCGCTGAGCTTGCCGCCAAAACGCAAACGGATGAACGCTACCTGCGCGAGTGGCTCTCTTCACAAGCAGCAGGAGGCTACGTTACCTACGATGAAAAAGCAGACAAATTCAGCCTGAGCCAGGAACAAGCCTTTGCGCTGGCGAAGGAAGACAGCCCCGCATATCTGCCCGGGGCGTTCGAACTAGCTTTGGGATCGCTCGCAGCGGTTCCTCGGATTGCGGACTCGTTTCGCACCGGAGCTGGAATGGGATGGCATGAGCATGTGGACGGCGTTTTTCATGGCTGCGAGAAGTTCTTTCGTCCCGGTTATGCCGCCAATCTTGTCACCTCATGGATTCCAGCGCTGCAGGATGTGAGAGAGAAACTCGAGGCGGGAGCACGCGTTGCCGATGTCGGCTGCGGCAAAGGGGCGTCCACTTTGTTGATGGCGAAGGCATTTCCAAAATCTCGATTCTTCGGATTCGACTACCATGACAAGTCGATCGAAGCCGCCCGCGACTCGGCGCAGCGTGAAGGTGTCGCCGACCGCGTCACGTTCGAGGTCTCAAAAGCAAAGGATTTCCCCGGCAAGGACTACGATTTCGTGTCGGTGTTCGACTGCCTGCACGACATGGGTGATCCCATCGGGGCCGCCGCCCACGTTCGCCAATCCATGGCCAAGGATGGCACATGGATGATTGTTGAGCCCTTCGCGAACGACCAGTTGAAGGACAACCTGAATCCCGTGGGACGGGTTTACTACTCTTTTTCAACCCTGCTGTGTACTCCCTGCTCGCGATCCCAAGAGGTCGGACTCTGTTTGGGAGCGCAGGCTGGGGAGACGAATATCAGAAAGGTTGTGACCTCGGCCGGGTTCAGTCGCTTCCGCAGGGCCACGGAGACGCCCTTCAACATAGTTTACGAAGCGCGACCGTAGCCTCGGTGCGGGGATCGACATTGCTGGTCTACATCTCCTTCACTCTCCAAGGAATTTTGGCCGCGGTGCGGACGCGTCACCGCTCGCGGTGACATCCCTCACCGCTTTAGGGATTCGCACCAAGGTATAAAGGCGTCGACCTGCGGGGCCTGCACGCCCGCCACCTTCCCGCAGCAGGGCTCACAGCCCGCTCCAGGGCTGAGCCCAGGAGACAAGCATGATCAGTCGGCGTCATTTTCTTCAGTCCACTGCCATGGCCGGAACGGGGGCACTGGTGCTCCGTGGTCGAGCCTGGCCGTTTGCGCAAAGTCCCACCAACCTTCAAAAATTCGTCACTTCCCTACCCGGTCTCGGACCATCGGGAGCGAACGAAATCGGTCAGTACATTCCCCTGGCTACAAAACAGACGATAAAGTTTGCGGGCCAGTCAACCGACACTTACAATCTTGCAGTCGCACAGTTCAGCGAGCAGATGCATCCCGACCTGCCAGGCAAAACCAATTTCTTCGGCTATACCGATCTTCATACATTCGATCAGAAGTATCTTGCCGGAATCATCGTGGCCACTCAGGGCACTCCGGTCTTGCTTAGTGTCACCAACTTTTTGCCCAATCGGCACATTCTGCCGGTTGATCCCACCCTCATGGCTGGTCCCAACGGACTCATGGTTGGAGACCTTCCGGTGAACCGGATCGTGACCCATCTGCACGGCGGCCGCACCCCGTGGTTTAGCGACGGCACTCCGTTTCAGTGGTACACGCCTTGGGGAAACCACGGGTCCAGTTTCATGAACGTTCCGGGGCTGCCCTCAATCCCTGGCACCGGTACTTACTACTACCCCAACCAACAAAGCGCCCGCCTCGTCTGGTACCACGACCACGCGATCGGCATTACGCGCCTCAATGCCTATGCCGGAATCGCCTCTGGGTTCATCATCACCGACGACTTCGAAGCCGGCCTCGTCAGCTCCGGACTCCTTCCCGATCTGGTCGGAATTCCGCTCATCATCCAGGACAAGAGCTTCGTGGCCACGAACATCCTCCGCCAGGATCCAACCTGGCAGTGGGGTAGGCCGGGCGATCTGTGGTACCCGCATGTGTATGAACCGAATATCTTCTCCGGCGGCGTCCCGAATCCCAAAGGCCGCTGGGATTGGGGCCCCACCTACACCCCGCCAGCGCACGGGACAAGCCCTCTTCCAAAGCCAGCCTGCTCCGTGCCCGAGGCTTTCTTCGATACCGTCCTGATCAATGGCGGCGTCTACCCGAAAGCCAGTGTGCCCCCGAAGCGCGTCCGCTTCCGTTTGCTGAACGGCTCGCAGGCTCGCTTCTATCATGTCAATCTTTATCCCGAAGATTTGTCGAACCCTGGAGAGGCGAGGGTTGGAACGCCTGGGCCCATCATGTACCAGGTAGGCACCGAAGGCGGATTCATGCCCGCCGTCGCCATCCACAACAACACGACGCCGTGCCCACTCGATCCAGAAGATCCCTCCGGCAATACCGCTTTGCCCGATGGACCCTTCAACCTGCTGCTGGCCCCGGCGGAACGCGCCGACCTGGTGATCGACTTCAACGGCGTGCCGGCGGGCTCGACCTTCATCCTGTACAACGACGCTCCCGCGCCCTTCCCGGAGGGCGATTCCCGCAATAACTACTTCACCGGCGATCCCGATCAAACTGCCATTGGCGGGGCGCCGAGCACGCGTGCCGGCTATGGTCCGAATACCCGCACTCTGTTCAAAATCACAGTCACCGCGGGCTCTGGCGATAGCGTCCCCACTTCGACCTGGCTGGCCAACATGAACACGCAGCTGAAGAGCAACTTCCTCACCGGAAATCAACCCGGACTGCTCTTCAACAATGGAGACCCGTCGGAGCCGGCGTTCCCGTTCAATGGCGTGGCCAACCGCACGCTGACTTTGAATGAGGACTTCGACGACTACGGCCGCTTGATCCAGACGATCGGAACCTTCGCCTCCGAGAGTCTCAATAATCAGGGACTGCCCACCTGGGGCTTGGGGTATCTTGCGTCGACCACGGAGAACCCGTCTGCCGGGTCCATCGAAGTCTGGCAGATCATGAACCTCACCGGCGATACTCACCCCATGCACTTTCACCTGGTGAACGTGCAGTTGATCCAGCGGCAGCCGTTCACGGGAAACCCAAATAGCTGGAGTTACAGCGGTCCGCCCATGCCACCCGCTGCCGATGAGATCGGATGGAAGGAAACGGTCCGTGTCAACCCCGGTGAAATTGCCACCGTAATCATGCAGTTCAACCTGCCCAACTTGCCGACGACTGCCATGCGCAATGCCGTTAGCCCCAGGACCGGCGGGCATGAATACGTGTGGCATTGCCACATCCTCGAACACGAAGAGCACGACATGATGCGCCCGCTGGTTGTGTCCTGATTACTTTCAGGATGAAGGGACGTCGTGTTCTCGCGGTCTGGTGCCAATAAGAGCCCCCGGCGCTGCAACCAAGGCGCTGGGGGCTTCTTCCCATTGCTTTCGTTCTTAAGAAGTTCGATTTTGGGCTAGAAGGTTGTCCGTCAAACTGCAAAGCAGTTCCCGGCAACCATCGAGCGAATGCACTCCCCGCAGCGGCTGCAGTGCCGCAGCCCTGCCCTTGATGGGCTAGAATGAAGCTATCTGGAGGTCCTTATGCGCATTGGAAAATATGAAAGCTCGGACAGCGGCGCTGGAACCGCGATTGCCTTTTTGCTGATCGGGATGGGAGTGGGCGCGGCTGCGGGATTGCTGCTGGCTCCGAAATCGGGGAAACTGCTGCGGCGGGACATTGCGCGTTCCTACGATGACGTGCTGGAGACGATTTCGGAATGGAGCGACGAGGCCCGCGAGCATCTGAAGGAAGCGCTGGAGAAGGGCTCGGATTTTGCCGAGGAGCTGCGCGCGAAGGCAGAGCCGATTGGGGATTTTCTGAAACGGTCGTAGGGAAGTCGGCAGTTGCTGGTCGGCGGTCGTTCGGCGCTCAGCGTTGGCGCTCGCTTACCCTGATGCTGTGATAAGTGGCTCGGGTTCGTGGTGCGGTAGGGGTCCTTCGACTCCGCGAGAGATTCGCTTCGCGAACCTCTCGCTCCGCTCAGGATGACAATCCCAAGCTTACCTACTGTTCCACGCCCGTTTCTTCTTCCAGAGTACGTTTCTTCTTGTGGACGCTGCGCACCACGATGCCTACCGAGAGCCGCAGATTGTCCTGCTTGGCTTTGCCGATCGATGGGTAATCGGTGCGGGTCTGAAAGTAGTCGGCCTTGACGCGGAGAGCGAAACGCTCGTTGATCTTGCGATCGACGCCGGCGCCGGCGACAAGGGCTATTCCACCACTGACTTCCGATTGCAGGAAGTCTCCCGCCCCGAGTGCCTGGCCGCGGATACTGGCATGACCAACCATGACCTCGCCGAAAGGAGTCAAGCGTTCATGCTTGCGGTATGCGAACTGTGCCCCGAAGAGGACGTGATACTCGCGCGTGGTGGCGTTGAAAGTGCATGCGGGGCCAGTGCAATAGGGCGATTGCGACTGGGGGAAGGGAGCGGGAACGGCTCCCGGGATCTTGGAATTGCCGAAGAATTCGCCGCCATCAAACACGACGCCGATCATCTTGTCGGCGTTGATGGTGAAGGATCCGTTCCAGCCGTTTAATTGGGCCCAGTGACCTGCGTTGAAGAAGCCGGCCTGGGCGAAGGAATAGCCTCCGAAGAGTTCGGTGCGCGGGAATTTCGGCGCGGCCTGCTGCTTTCCGGGCGAGGGAATATTCTCCTCCGGTTGAGCGGGCACGGGGGTGGCGGCCTGCGTGGAATCGGCAGGAGCGGGCTGGGCCGTGGAGGCCGGGGGCTGTGTCGAGTCAGTGGCAGGAGCTTGGGCGGCAGCCTGCGCAAATGAAACGGCGCACAGCGCGACGGCCGCGACCAAAGCTCCCAGGAATTTCCTCACGATTCCTCCTTAAAATCAGTTGCCTGTATCCAGTTGCCAGTAGCCAGTCAATACCGTGTGCTTCGTCTCCATCTCGATTTGAGCGACGGACCTGTTTTTCTCAAACACGGACTGGCGGCCGGGCACTGACGCCGGGTACTCAGGCACATTCACACGTCTGGCGAATTATTGAGTATACAGTCGAGCGGCTCGAATTGCCGCGACCGTTTGGTTGGATGCAAGTCTGCTAGTCGATGAACATGCAATCGCCATAGGAATAGAAGCGATAGCCGGCGGCGACGGCGTGGCGATAGGCGCGCAAGACGGTCTCCCGGCCGGCGAGGGCGCAGACTAGCATGAGGAGCGTGGATTGCGGCAAATGGAAGTTGGTGAGGAGAGCGTCGACGATGCGGAACCTGTAGCCGGGATAGATAAAGATGTCGGCCTCGCCGCGGCCGGGTGAGACGCGGGCCGGCTGGCCGCCAGCCTCGGCGCCAGAACCGGAGGCCAATCCGGCGGCGAACTCCAGGGTGCGCACGGTGGTGGTACCGACGGCAACGACGCGCCTGCTCTGGGCTTTGGCGGCATTGATGGCGCTGGCGGCAGCGCTGGGGATTTCGTAGGACTCACGATGCAGAGTGTGGTCTTCGACCTTTTCGGTGCGCACCGGCTGAAATGTGCCCAGGCCGACGTGGAGGGTGACCTCGGCGATTTCGATGCCGCGGCCGCGAATGCGGTCAAGGATTTCCTGGGTAAAGTGAAGGCCGGCAGTGGGCGCGGCTACCGATCCGCGCTGGCGGGCATAAATGGTCTGGTAGGTGTCGCGATCGGCGGGGCGATCGTCACGGTCAATGTAAGGAGGCAGAGGCACGTGGCCGATGCGATCGAGGCAGGCGAAGAAATCCGCGACCGGACGAAAACGGATTTGCCGCTCGCCGAATGTGCCTCGGGAAATGACCTCGGCTTCGAGTTCGGCTGGGGCCTCAGAGTCTGGGGGGGCAGAGTCTGGGGTGTCAGAGCGACGATCGCCGAAGAAGAGTTTTTCCCCAACTCCAATTTTCCTGCCCGGGCGGACCAGGCATTCCCAATCGTTGGGTTCGTTGCTGATCTGGCGCGTGAGAAGGACCTCGATGCGGCCACGGAGAAAGTCGCGCGACGCGGGGTTGTGAGGACTGACGACCTGGGCGCGCTCGCCGCTGCGGTGACCGTACAGACGCGCAGGGAAGACGCGGGTGTTGTTGAGCACCAGTAAGTCGTCGGGGCGCAGCAGCTCGGGAAATTCACGAAATAGGCGATCCTGCCAGCTCCCGTCGCTGCGCGACACGTGGAGCATGCGGGAGGAAGCGCGGTCGGTGAGCGGTTCCTGCGCGATGTTCGCCGGCGGGAGATCGTAATCGAAGTCGGTGACGAGCATGCTTTGCGAGATTCGGGAGAGTGAGGCGCTTTACCGCTGCGCGCCAACCGGCCTGCACATTCGCCGGACAGTCAAAAGTCCCGCGTTGTCCTACATCCGCATTCTTACACCCGCCAGTAGTCGGGCCGCCAGTTCTTGATGGACTTCTTGATGTCGTCAGGAGAGAGCTTCTCGTTGAGGGTGCGCTGGGCCAGGGCGGGCAACTCGGCGTCGGATGCGAAGCGCATGGCGACAAGCTGAGGCTCGGTGAGCTCCGGAATGCGCGGGCGAAGCGCTTCGGGAAGCAGAGTGGCTAGGCGAAGACGTTCCTCGAGGCGAATCACACGATCCTGCACCTTCAGCGAGTAAAGGCGAATCTTGAAAATGGCGACAATGCCCGCGAGGACGAACACGATCAGCAGAAGGGAATGGAGCGGATGGGGATGAAGAAAGAAATGGACGACGGCCGAGACGAGGCCGATCAGGGCCACGGGCAGCAAAAAGAAGTGGAAAAGCGGGTCCCAACGAGTGTGGTGGCTGTAGGACTGAGGGGCGTCGGCCATGGCAGATTCCTTTCCGCGGAGCGATGTTGCGACCTGGTTGCGGTTCAATTTCAGTGGCAAGTGTAGCAAAGGTGCAGATAAGGTGCAGATAAGGTTCTAATTTCGCGGGTGCACGACTCTGGCCGTGTAGAACACCAAGGATTGGCGAAAGGCCGCAGCGACAGGCCGGTCGAAATCGGACGCTATCACCGGTTGGAATCAGGACATTACCATTAGTAACAAGATTGGTTGTCACCCGCCGAGGCCGTGCGGTACCATTCTGTGACAGGGTGTGCTCATGGCGAGCGACCGGCGATACCGGGCCGCGATTATCGAATATGGGAGGCTGTTGCACGCGAGCGGATTTGTCGCGGCAACGGATGGGAACCTGTCCGTCCGGCTGGATGATGACCGAATTCTGGTGACGCCCACTTGCATCAGCAAAGGGCGAATGCTCGCTTCGGATCTGGTCGTGGTTGATCAGGCAGGGAATCGGCTGTCGGGCAAGCGGCGGGTTTCGAGCGAAATCGGGATGCATCTGCTTATTTACCGCCTGCGCCCGGACGTGAATGGAATTGTGCACGCGCACCCTCCGACGGCAACCGGCTTTGCGGCGTCGGGACTTGGCTTGAGCAGCCCGCTGGTGTGCGAGGTGGTTGTCGGATTGGGATCCATTCCCCTGGCGCGTTATGGCACACCCGGCACGCCTGAACTCAGTGACGCTCTGGAGCCGCTCATTCCGGGCCACGACGCGATTCTGATGGCCAACCATGGCGTGGTCGCTTACGGTCCCTCGATCGAAAGCGCGTTCATGAAAATGGAAACCGTGGAACACTTCGCCAAGATCGCGCTGGTCACCCACATGCTCGGCCACGCGCAGCCGCTCGGCGAGAAAGAAGTAGAGAAACTGCACGAGGTTCGCCTGCGCTATAACCATTCCAGGACAGCGCGCAGGCCGGTTGCCGCCGATTCGCTCGAAGGCTCGGGCGAAGAAGAACAGGCTGCGGGCGGGCGGCGGTAGCACCCTATTTTTCTCCGCCAATTCTGAAGCGGAACCCGGCCCGGAAGTTCGCCGTCAGCGCTGGATAACCAACCACTTCGTTGTAGTGCGCATTCAGCGCATTCCCGACATTCACGTAAGCTGTGACGCGAGAATTGACGGTGTACCAGCCGCCAAGATTTACGAGTGCGTAGCCGGAGGCGTGATCAATACCTAAACCCAGGAAATCGGAATCGTTGCGACGCCCGACAAAACTGCCACCGAGATCAGCTCCCCAATGTTTTCTAAGGTAAGTGGCCCGCAGAGTTCCACTGTGTTTCGGACGCCGAAGCAGAGACTGGCCTGCGTCTGTGCCGGTGAGATATTGCGAGGATGTGTAGGTGTAGGCGGTGGTTACTGACAGGTGCGGGGACAAGTGCCCCACAAGTCTCGTTTCCGCGCCCTGCGCCATCGAGCGGTCCACGTTCTGGTACTGTCCGACGAAGGTAGCGGGATTGACCGTTACATAGCTGATCAGATCGTGGAAGAGATTATTGAAATACAGCCCCGAAAGAGTCAGCTTCGGCCCGAACATTCCCTGATCGAATCCGGCCTCGAACGATCGATTCCGCTCCGGCCTTAGACTCGTGTTTGAGATGGAATACGGCGGCCCCGCGTACTCCTCTTCAAATCTCGGCTCTTTGATCCCCTCCGCATAAGAGAAGCGCAGTCTGGTGCCAGTGAAGATACCGCCGCCCTTGAGTGCAAGCAGGCTGAGCGCAACTCGCGGCACCGCCTTGTTAATCCCAGGAGCGGGCGGAGGCAGAGGCACCTGCACGGGAATGGTCTGTCCCGAAGGAGCTTCGTGCACGTAGCGCACTCCGGCTACCGCGGTCAGTCGTTTCCAGGAGACGCGCTGCTGCACATAGGCGGAGTGATTCAGCCTCACGGCTCCGGTGTAGGTCGGGGGGGGAGACGTGGGAGCGTTCGTGTAGAGTCGCGCATTCTCGTCCTCGAACTCGTAGCCGACTGTTGTTTGCAGCCACGTGCGCGGAGTGTAGTCTCCCTGGTACATAAGTCCCGCCCGATTGAGGTGCGCCGTGGAGATGTACGGGCAATCATAAGGTGGCGTAAAGCACCCGCTCGCCGAGCTGTTGTCCTGATTCAAGCGGCGGGTGTTGTAATCATAACCCGTGAGCCGGTGTTGCCAGTGCGAAGGAGCCGAGATGTCGAGCTCGGCGCTACCCACGGAATCGTTGGCGCGCGCGAACGCATAGAGGTCGGGCGAGAAAAGGGGCTGATTGTTAAAGTCCCACTCTCCCGGTGCGCCTGTTCGGCTGTTGGAATGCCTGCCGCGCACGCGCAGCAAGAGCCATGGGGCAATCTGCACGCCTGCATTCCCACCCTGGAGGGCATTTGTGTAGTCGTTGTTTGGGCCCTGCCCGTTTGTATTGAACTGGTCGGCAAACGCGTCATAGTCGAATCGCCCCCGTGCGCCCGACAAACTCATGAAGCCGTGCGCCGTTCCGAAATTCCCGCCGTCAGCGCCTAGACGCAACTCGGGAACCGCAGTCGTGCCATTGTGCGAAAACAGCTCGATCACGCTAGTCATCGCGTCCGAGCCATACAACGTGCTTTGGGCACCGCGCAGGAATTCCACGCGATCGGTTCCCGCGACGGGCAGGGTTGCGACATTGAAGATCCCGCCCGGATCGTTAATCGGCACTCCATCCAGCAAAACCTTGTTGTAGCCGGAGTCTCCTCCTTCCACGAAGAGCGACCCGAGTCCCCCGCGTTGCCCAGCTACAGCTACTGCCGTTCCCGGCTCAAAACGCAGTGCATCGGCCAAGGAGGTCGGCTGCATTGCCTCAAGCTCAGGGCCTGAAAGCAACGACACCGAGGCGGCTGTCTCCTGCCCTGGCACCGGCGTGCGCGTGGCGCTGACCACTACGGTTTCGGAGGCGGCGGCGAGGTGCAGGTGAATCGTGATTTCGTCGGTAGGTTTGACATCAGGTGGAACGTCAACCGTCTCGGCTGCAAAACCGGGAGCCAGGACCCGAACCTGGTAAGCGCCCGCCGATTGAACATGGAAGACTGCTACTCCGCTCGCGGAAGTGATTGCAGTGGCGCTGACGGTCTTCTGACCGGGGTTCAAGACAGATACTTGAACTCCAGCGACCGCCGCGGATTGAGGGTCGAGCACTCGAACGTTGAAATCGACGGCCGCAGCCGAGAGGGAAAAAAACAAAACCAAAGAGAAATTGAAAATCGAACGCATACCATTCTCCTTTGCTCGCGAAAGGGTTGTTGGTGATGGTTCGCGCCGGTCTCCTGGCTTGCGAGTAAGGATTCGAAACGAATCCGGCCGACGGCGGCGTCCTTCCCAGGAGTTTTGGAACGTTCCTCTCAGAGCGTGTCCAAAAAAACAATTCCCAGTGAACAGACCGCCATTGTCCTCGCTTACAGTTGCGCGGCAGCGCGGGATTTGCACCCGCTTCCCATAGCGCCGGTTTCGAGCCGGCCTACGATCATGCGCGAACCTAGGTTGAGAAAGAGCAAAACAGCAGACTGGCTAATTTAATTTGCCGGGGCGGGCAAGTCAATGTGCGGCCCTCCCCAGATCACGTCTGGTCAGGCATGTTCGCCGAAAGCCCGCAATCAGCCAGCGCGATGTCAGTTCGCTGGCGGTTTGTCGGCGTCTTTCGTTTCCGGTTTCGTTTCTTCCTTGTCGTTGACGGGTGCGGAGGGATGGAGTTTGCGTATCTCTTTGGCGCCCTTGTCTGCATCGACAGGCTCGACCTTGATGCCGGTTGCCATGGGTCCGGCGGTCCATTTGTAGTAATAGGTTTTGCCCGACTCGGCCTCAAACCGGGCCCGCTCGTTTTCTTTCTGCCGAGCTTGATTGGCGGCCGCCCCGATGGACATCACAACGCTTCCGTAGTACTCCTTGGGCAATCCGGAAATCACAACCGTGCCCGGCGGCACTTCCATGTAGGCGTATTCGCTGTTGAGGAGTTTGGCGAGATGAATGCCGTTGATGTAAAGCTCGTCGTGTGAGGACGAACCAGTAAACCTGTAAGTGCGGAAGATACAGACGATGGCTTTGCCGTTGGATGGCGCCGGCAGTACGCCGGGGCTGTTCGAATCTTGTGCAAGGGAAATGGTTCCGGCAAAGAGAAGTGCTATCGCACTGAATGCGAGCAAAAGGCTTGCGATTAAATTGCATGCTCCGCTGGAGCACAACGGTACGAAGTTTTTGAAAACCCGATTACGCATGAAATGCTCCTTTCCAATGGTTGCAGGTGGACGAGCAGTTGGCCGCCGATGTTTTCTTGCATTCGAAGACGGCATTATAGGACTAAGTGTTCGCGATTTGCAGTGTCGTCGAGAGAGGGGTTGTGACGAAAAGTGGCTAGAGAGTAAGTTGCGGCGAGTAGGCGAGAGCTGCCGAGGAGCCTCGGTTACTTTTCGAGGATGGGGAACTCGGCCGAGCCGACGCGTTCCACGTTCGCCTCCGCGAAGCTGGTCACGCGTTCGAGCGCACCTTGCAGCTGCTGATGAAATGCTTCCATCTGAGCATCATCCGCGTCCGAGGGGACGTACATTTTCGATCCCAAGCGCACCAGCGCCTTCGAGAATGGTCTCGGGATCACAAACCGATCCCATGTGTTCAGCACCCAGGCCCTTTCGATGGCGACATAGAAAGCCGCCATGGGAACGGATGTGGCCCTCGCCAGCACCACCGGGCCGGGCTTGGCGACGTACTTCGGTCCGCGCGGGCCGTCGATCGTGAAGGCAACCGTTTCCCCTTTTTCCAGATGGCTCTTCATTCCCAGCAGAGCCGGGGCGCCTCCGCGGCTGCTTGAGCCCCGCACCGCAGTGAAGCCCAGCTTTTCGATAATGCGGGCGATGTATTCACCATCGAAGCTGCGGCTCACCATGACGGCAATGTCGAGGTTTCTCCACATCCACGCGCTTGAGAATACAGCTCGGTGCCAAAAAGAATAGATCACAGGCTTTTCGTAAATCGCGTCTGGAGAGGGTGGCAATTCTTCCCAGGATATCGAGAAGCGCAGCGTCGGGCCGATCAGGATGATCGCCAGGTAATTCGTCCAGGTGATGAGCCAGAGGAGGAATCTCTGCCGAAGAGAGAACCGGGAGGTCTGCAAATCCGCAGTCCGATCATTGTTAGTCCGATCGCTGTCACTCCGATCGTCCGATGACCTGCCGGCGTCAACCTGCGGAGAACTCACCGAGCCATTCTAGCCGGGTGGAAGGGGCACTGTAACCCCTGAACGGCGGACCAGCAGCGCAATGTTATGTAATCGCCTCAACAGTTAGGATATCAATCGTTGGGAAATAATTGGCCGCAGAAAGCAAAAAGTGTCCGATGAACGCGCAACAGCTTGCCTTTGTTCTCGTAGTAGATGAAGCCGGATTCCTTGAACCGATTCATGAAAAAGCTGATGCGCGAACGGGTCGTCCCAACCATCTCTGCCAGCGTCTCATGTTTCATCTTCGGAACCATAGTCTCGCTGGCTCCCCGGCCATCGCAGTGGGCGAGCTGCAAAAGCACACGCGCCAGTCGTTTCTCGCTGGAATTGCAATGTTGGTCAACTAAATCCTGCTGGTAGCGTATGTTCCTTGCCAGCACATAAGACCAAAACATGTTTGCCAACTTCAGGTGCCTTGTCAGGGCAAGCAGCATAGTCTTTTTCTTGATTCGCAGGAGAGTGCAGTCTGTCATGGCGTCGGCCGAGGCCGTGCGGCAAGACTGACCAGCCACCGAATCTTTGCCGACAAAATCGCCGTCACTCAATATGTCGAGGATTGCTTCCTTCCCAGCCTGCGACTTAACGCTGAGTCTTATCTTTCCCTGTTGAATGACAAATAAGGCGTCGGCCGGATCATTCAGGGAGTAAATGGTCTCCCCTTTTTTGAACGACATCATCTCTCGGCCTAGGCCGACGGTTGTAAGAAACGTTTTCGGGTTGAAAGGGAGTCGCTGCTTGGCCATAGGTCTACTGCCCTGTTTACGAAGAGCACGCTCTCATGGGAGCACATGAACCAATGACGACGATGTTCCATATTGCTCACATCTTGCCTCAATTCGCCTATTTGAGGCGGATGGCTGGCGAAATATCGCGATAACCCTCATTCACCAACGGTCAAAAGCTCAAAACCTGAAATCGCCTGGTAACAGAAGTTACCGCTTCTCCCTTCCACGTGATGCAACAAGAAAAGCCGCCCGATAAAATCTCGGGCGGCCTGGGAGCCTAACCGTTATCGAATGAGCCCTGCCATTCTAGTGGAGTTCTGCGCTGGACAAGTAGCTGCTGACGCTGTTATAGCCGCCCGCAATCAGCACCTCGCCATTGTCCAGTAGCGTCGCCGTCTGGAATGCGCGCGCGGTGTTCAGGCTGCTACTTATGGCAAAGGTGCCGGTCGCCGGATTGTAGATCTCCACGCTGGCTAGGGGACCGTCCGGGCCCAGTCCGCCCGCTATCAGGGCCCTGCCGTTATACAGCAACGTCGCCGTCTGGTCATAACGCGCGGCGTTCAGGCTGCCGGTTACAGTGAAGGCCCCAGTCGCTGGATTGTACAGCTCCGCACTGGCCGTGACACCATTCAAGCCAACGCCGCCCGCAATCAGCACCATGCCGTTGGGCAGCAACGTCGCCGTGTGTTCGTAACGCGCGGTATTCAGGCTGCCGGTTGTATAAGTGAACGTCCCGGTGGCGGGATTGTATAGCTCCGCACTGGCCGTGACACCACTGGAGCCAACGCCGCCCGCAATCAGCACCATGCCGTTATCCAGCAGCGTCGCCGTTTGGCCTTCGCGCGCTGTGTTCAGGTTGCCGGTTGTATAAGTGAAAGTCCCGGTGGCGGGATTGTACAGTTCCGCACTGGCCGTGACACCATTGGGGCCAATGCCGCCCGCAATCAGCACCATGCCGTTGTTCAGCAACGTCGCCGTGTGATAAACACGCGCGGTATTCAGGCTGCCGGTTGTATAAGTGAACGTCCCGGTGGCAGGATTGTACAGCTCCGCACTGGCCGTGACACCATTGGAGCCAATGCCGCCCGCAATCAGCACCAGGCCGTTGTCCAGCAGCGTCGCCGTGTGATCGTAACGCGCAGTGTTCAGGCTGCCGGTTACACTGAAGGTCCCAGTTGCGGGATTGTACAGCTCCGCACTGGCCGTGACACCACTGGAGCCGACTCCGCCCGCAATCAGCGCCAGGCCGTTGTTTAGCAACGTCGCCGTGTGATAACCGCGTGCGGCGTTCAGATTGCCCGTATAGGTAAAGCTGGTGGAGATGGTCAGGATCGCCGAGCCGCTGACGCTTCCATCCGTTGCCGAAATCGTGACGGTTCCCGGGCCGATGGCCAGGCTCGCTCCGGGGTCGCTCGCATCGTTGCTGATCTGCGCCACTGTCGTATCCGACGAACTCCATGTCACCGAGCCAAGCTGCTCGGTGCTGTTGTCGCTGAAAGTGCCGGTAGCGATGAATGGTTGCGTCTGCCCGGGCGCGACGGTCGGCGCGGCAGGCGCCACCGCAATCGATACCAGGCCCGGCGGGGTGAGCGCGTTGGTCTGGAACAGCTCCGCACTGGCTAAGGAGACGCCGACGCCGCTGCCGTTCTCGCCACCTGCGATCAGCACCATGCCGTCGTTCAGCAGCGTCGCCGTGTGCAAAAAACGCTCCGTGCTCATGCTGCCGATAAGGGTGAAGGTCCCCGCGGCGGGATCGTACAGCTCCCCGCAAATTGTGCTGACGCCGCCGCCGGCGATCAGCACCATACCGTTGTTCAGCAGCGTCGCCGTGTGCTCGACACGCGCTGTGCTCATGCTGCCGGTGACGGTGAATACCCCAGTTGCCGGATTGTACAGCTCCGCACTGGCCAACTCCGTACCGCCGGTACCGCTGGGGCCTTCGCCGCCCGTAATCAACACCGTACCATTGTTGAGCAGCGTCGCCGTGTGCTCGTCGCGCGCAGTGTTCAGACTGCCGGTAGTGGTAAAGGTCCCGGTCGCGGGATTGTACAGCTCCGCACTGGCTAACAAGCTGCCGATCCAACCGCCGGCAATCAGCACCATGCCGTTGTTGAGCAGTGTCGCCGTGTTGTTTGTGAGCGCCGTGTTCAGGCTGCCCGTGGGGGTGAAGGTGCCAGTCGCGGGATTGTACAGCTCCGCAGTCCCCGTGTCGACGGCGCCGCCCACAATCAGCACCATGCCGTTGTTGAGCAGCGTCGCCGTATGATTGTAGCGCGGATAGTTCATACTGCCGGTGGGAGTGAAGGTCCCGGTCGCGGGATTGTACAGCTCCGCACTGGCTAACACAGCCTGGGGGCTCTGGCCGCCGGCAATCAGCACCATGCCGTTGTTGAGCAGCGTCGCCGTGGGCCACTCGCGCGCGGTGTTCAGGTTGCCGGTGTAGGTGAAGGTCCCGTTCGCGGGATTGTACAGCTCCGCGCTGGCCAGGATAACGCCGGAGCTGTTGCCGCCCGCAACCAGCACGATGCCGTTGTTCAGCAGCGTCGCCGTGTGGTTGAAACGCGCTGTGTTCAGGCTGCCCGTCAAAACAAACCCTGGGGTGACGGTTAAGGTGGTCGAGCCGTTGATTGCGCCAGAGGCCGCCTCAATCGTCGTTTGCCCGATCCAGATTGCGGTCGCGAGCCCAGCGCTGTTAATCGTCGCCACCGCCGTGGCCGCGGAACTCCACGTCACCGTGCTGGTGATATTCTGCGTGCTCCCGTCACTATAGGTTCCTGTGGCCGTGAACTGCTGCGTCGCTGACAAGCCAATCGAAGGATTCGCCGGCGTCACCCCAATGAACACCAGCGCAATCACCTTTACTGTGGTCGAGCCGGTCTTAGTGCCCAGCTTCGCGGTGATGGTCGATGTGCCCTTGGCCACACCCGTCGCCAGACCTCCCGGGGCAATCGTCGCCACTCCCGGCGTCGATGAAGTCCACGTCACATACGGCGTCAGATTTTCCGTGCCGCCGCCGTTGAAATTGCCCGTCGCTGTATATTGCAGCGTGTTCCCGGCAATAAGGGAAGAGCTTGCCGGCGTTACCGTGATGGAAGTCAGACCCGTGTCGTTGCCCGTGCCGCTGAGCGCGACCAGAGTTGGGCTCCCGTAGGCGCTGTCGTCAATCGTGAGCGTGCCCGTCTGCTTGCCAATAGCTGTCGGAGTGAAAGTCACTCCGATGGTGCAGGTAAGACCTGCGCCCACGCTGGAACCGCAGGTGTTGCTGGCCACGGCAAAAGCGCCGCTGGCGCTGATCGAGGAAACGTCGAGTGCTGAACTGAGATGATTGGTCAGGGTGATGGTCTTCGCCCCGCTCGTCGTGCCCACAAGCTGGCCGGGAAACGCCAAGCTGGCCGGAGAGACAGTGACCGGGGCCGTACCCGTACCCGTCAGAGCAGCCGACTGCGGGCTGTTGGAGGCGCTATCGGTGACGGTCAACGAGGCTGTACGACTCCCCAGCGCCGCCGGCGCAAACGTGACGGTAATCTTGCAGCTCAGCTTGGCGCCCAGCGTGTTGGGACTGATCGGGCAATTTCCACCCCAGGCATAGTCACCGGAATCCGCCCCCGAGATCGCGATACTGTCGATGGTCAGGGGCGTTGTCTGGTCGTTCTTGAACGTCGCCGTCTTCGCAGCGCTAATGTCGCCGACTGCTGCTTTGCCAAACGCCAGTGTGGCCGGAGTCAGCGCGGCTTGTGCCAACGCCGACGAGCCGAGAACGAGCAGGCAGAGCGAAAGGAGAATTCCGCCCAGGAACACTTTGGTCCCATAGTTCGCGGGCTTTGAACTCGAAGTGTCGAAACAACCGGAAAGAGGAGAAGGACGAAGTGGGTTCATCTCGTGGCCTCCGCACACAAACGGGGTTGTTCGCCTCAGGGGGTGCTGCGTCTCAACGGGCGGGAACGCCTCTTCGGAAAGGCGAGTTATTAGTCGCCGACGAGCTTACCCCTTTGGCTAAGCCGCGCAAGGGTAAACATCACCTCTCGCTGTGATGAGATTCTTCGAGCGATTGGAGCACATGGGAGGCTTTGTGATTGGCTCTTGGCCTCGAATCACTGGCGATAAACCTCAAGAACACTCAAACTCCCCGAATCGAGTGCCGGTCTGTGTCCGACACGGGGAGCCTTTGTCAACTTTCCGCACGGTCGGGTTCCCATATCACAGATCAAGTTTCCGGCCGCGTCGCTGTTTTTCTCCTTGACCTAAGTTTCTGCTCTCGCTATTGTTAACTTATTGGTTAAATAAATCGCGCGAGTAAGAGGAGCTAGATCCGTTTTCAAACCGACTGCACTCTTCCTAGGACGTCGTATGAAGTGCTTTTAAATCAATAGTATAAATGCAAGACATTGAAGAATATATACTTTACGCGGCGGTTATAATTAAACACCTTGGATTCAATAGAATAAAGGCAAGTTGATGAAAAATATATACTTTACGCTAGAATTAGCGGAAATGTCATCTAAAACAATGTAAATAATAATACTTATTGTAACTAAGTCTAAGTATAAATTTTTGAATACTTTACGCTCGTAGTTATACCAAGTCGCTGATTCCAAGAGACCGGTCATTGAGGGGGGGTAGGGGGTATCACGTAGTAAACAAATCGATCCGATTTGGCATCGCCTTGCGATTTGGATTCCTAGTGAGAATTCGACCATCCCAAAGCTCAAAACCTTGCGCAAAAGCCGCGATCAGAGGCTCCCTAATTGTCCAGATATCCGATGATCCATTCCTTCAGGCGTCGTCGTCGGTCATCAGTAGCATCGAACTTGATTCCGAAAGTTTTGTCGGGTTTTCGCCATGCGACATGGCCACGAATGCTGACGCGCGGCAGCGTAAGCAGCGAAAACGACACTTCCAGCCCACTGCCTGGCTCCAGGGCGTGGCCGCTCTTCAACGACATACCTCCGCAGCTTATATCCTTACTGGTAGCAGTGAAGCGTCCGCCATCGAGCGGCGTAATGGCAACTTCAGTCATCACCGGAATCCGAACATAGCGCCGGAATTCGTGCATCACCAGCGTGCGTGACGAGCGCACCAGTTTCAAGGCGGCGCTGCGCTCCAGCGGCTCGTCGAACACCGCGTTGACACACAGTTTCGAGTAGCGCATCGCATCCTGCAAAGTACCGCCCAGCCCAAAGATGACGATGCGGCTGTTGGAAGAAGATGCGCGCGCCAGCTCGATAATGCTGCCCGCAGCTGGTCCCAGCGGAAGCACACAAGCGTCGAACTTCTCGGTGTGCAAGCGAAAAGCATCCTGCTGCGAGAGCACAGAGGTCTCGATTCCGAACTGGCGGAAACAGTCGGCGACCAGGCTCCCGGAAGTGTCCGGGAGATCGAAGAGAGCGACGCAGGCAGCGGTCTTACGGTGGGCAGCGGATTGAGCGAGCGCGTTACTTTCCAGTGTTGCCATGTGAGGGAGGCGCTGACTCCTTGTAGATTCCATTTTGCCCTGCGGTGCAGGCTTCGCAAAGGTTTCCAAAGGGAGGGGGTAAACGCCAGAAGGTACAATTACGGAAGTCGCAATTGGCCACGCTTGAATGCGCAGAAGTACGCAGAAGTAGGATTCGTGGGGCCTTCGGATTCCAATCTTTAGAGTACGAGCTACTCAGAGCGGGAGGAAACTCAGTTGTCTTTGCCGGCTGGTGTTGCTGATTCATCCCCGCCTTTGCGAGTTGAGGCGCTGGTGAAGCGCTTTGGCCAGGTGACTGCGGTCGATGGCATCACCCTGGAGCTGCGCGCCGGTGAGTGCCTCGGGTTGCTCGGCCCGAACGGTGCGGGCAAGAGCACGCTGATTCGCAGCATCGTGGGCCGCGTGATTCCCGACGAGGGTACGATCTCAGTTTTCGGCTCGCCCGCCGATTCCGTGGAAGCCCGCAATACCTTGGGATGGATTCCGCAGGAATTGGCGCTGTATCCGCGGCTTACCTGCCGCGAAAACCTCCAGGCTTTTGGCCGCTATCACGGGATGAGCGGGGGCGCGCTCGATCAGGCCGTCGACCATTGCCTGGGATGGGCGACGCTCACCGATCGCGTCGGCGAATTGGTCAAGAATCTCTCCGGAGGCATGAAGCGGCGGCTCAACATGGCAGCTGGGCTGATTCACCAGCCCAAGCTTGTCCTGATGGATGAGCCCACGGTGGGTGTCGACCCGCAGTCGCGCAATCATATCTTCGAAATGATTGAGAAGCTGCGCGACGAAGGCATGTCCCTGATTTACACAACTCATTACATGGAAGAAGCCGAGCGCCTGTGCGACCGCGTTGCCATCGTTGATCATGGCAAGGTCATTGCGCTGGGCACGAACGCCGAGCTGGTGCAGAATGCCTTTGGTTCGCGCAGCACGGTGCTGGCGCGGTTCGCGGGCGCCGATGAGCGAACCAACGACCGCGTCGCCGCCTGGGTCGCCGAGCGCGGCGGCCAGGCCGTGGATGGTTCGGCGCAATTCACGGTTGAGCATCCCACTGAGATTGCCGGGCTGCTTGAGTCTTCGGCGAAGGAGGGTTTCGAACTGGTCGATGTCTCGCTTCGCAAGCCCAACCTAGAATCTGTTTTTCTGCACCTGACTGGGAGGGAGTTGCGCGACTGAAAATCCTATGACAATTTCCTCCATCGTTCGTACCGCCATGGTTTCCCTGCGCCGCGACACAGGCGCGCTGGCACTCAGCTTTGTTCTGCCAGTGGTTTTCTTCAGTATTTTCGCGGTGATTTTCGGGGGACAGCGCGACTCGACACCAAAGGTCAAGGTGATTGTGGTGGATGAGGACCACAGCCGCGTTTCCGAGCGCCTGGTGCAGGGGCTGATGAAGGAAGGCTCGCTCAAGGTCAAGAGCAGACCCGAGCCCGTCAAAGGTGTCGAGCAGCCAGAATACACGGCGGAGACCGCGGAAACTGCTGTTAAGGAAGGAACGGCACCCGTTGCCGTGATCATTCCTCACGGGTTTGGTGAAAACCCGATTGCATTTGGACCAGCGAATCCGAATCGTCCCACGATTCAGCTTCTCAAAGACACCAGCGACATGGTGGCGCCGCAGATAGTGGGAGGGTTGTTGCAGAAGGTGGCAATGACTGCCATGCCCGACGTGATGGCGGAGCAGGGATCGAAATATTTCGATGACTTTGCTGGCGGCCTTACGAAAGAGCAGCGCGATCGGCTGAATGAAGGCATCCGCTTTCTGCGCGAGCGACAGGAGAATGGAGCGGCGGCGGGAGATTCGGGAATCGGCGGAGGCATAGTTGCCGTCAGCGAACGGGCTGTGGTTGGCCAAAACCACGATATGGTTTCGTTCTACGCGGCTGCGATCGGGGTGATGTTCCTGCTGTTTACGGCGAGCGGCGCGGCCGGGGCTTTGCTCGATGAGCAAGAAAGCGGTACGCTCGACCGCGTGCTTAGCTCGCACGTTACGATGACCTCGTTGCTGCTGGGCAAGCTAGCCTACAACTCGCTGCTGGCGTTCCTGCAACTGGTCGTGATGTTTCTTTGGGGATGGGCGGTGTTCAAGCTCGACTTCTGGTCGCACATTCCGGGGTTCATCGTGATGGGTATTTCAACCGCAGTAGCGGTGGCCGCCTTTGGCCTGCTGCTCGCGAGCATCTGCAAGACGCGTGCGCAACTGGGTGCGCTCTCCACGCTGGTCATTCTCGTGATGTCGTCGATTGGCGGCAGCATGTTCCCACGTTATTTCATGTCCGAGGCCATGCAGAAGGCGGGCCTGCTGACGATCAATGCCTGGGCAATTGACGGGTTCACCAAGGTCTTCTGGCGGGATGAGCCGGTCTCTCACCTTTGGCCCCAGGTTCTGGTGCTCGTGAGCATTGCCATTGTGCTTTTCGCCATTGCGCGGCGCGTGGCGCGGCGGTGGGAATACGCGTAGGACCTTCATCATAGGATTTAAACTGCACATTCCTCAGGTGCTGAACCGTGAGCATCTTGAGCACCTAATTCGGCGAGTGAACTCGCGCCTTCCCTGTGTGAACCACCCGATGAATTGACGTGGCTGCGCCTTCGGCCCAGACTGATTCTTTATGGCAAAGATTCGCGTAGGCGTTCTGTTTGGCGGGCGTAGTGGTGAGCATGAGGTGTCGCTGCTGTCGGCGGCTTCGGTTCTGAACGCGATCGATAAGGCTAAGTATGACGTGGTGCCGATTGGCATTACAAAAGAAGGGCGCTGGCTAACGGCAGAGCACGCGGAGCGGCTGCTGAAGGGCAACGCGGGCGACAGCGCTAGCCCTGCACAAGAAGAAAAGCATCTGCGGGCGGGCGATCCGGATGCAACTCCGGGCGCAGCACTGCTGGCGAGCGGTGAAGCGGTGGTGGTTCCTCCAGAACCGGTGCATCGCGAGGCTGGGCTGGCTCCATTTCAAACCGATGCTGCCGGTTTGCGGCGCGCGGCTGATCGCGCCATTAACGTCGATGTGATCTTCCCCGTGCTGCACGGCACGTTCGGCGAAGACGGAACGATTCAGGGCCTGCTGGAACTGGCAGACATCGCATATGTTGGCGCGGGAGTGCTGGGTTCGGCCGCTGGCATGGATAAGGACGTGATGAAGGCGCTGTTCCGGACAGCGAGCCTGCCGATGGTGAAGCACGTAACCGTTCTGCGCTCGGCATGGGAGAGCGCGCCGAAGAAAGTGGAGAAACTGGTTGAGAGTAAGTTGAGGTATCCGGTGTTTGTAAAGCCCGCGAATCTGGGATCGTCGGTGGGCATTTCGAAGGCGCACAACCGCAAGGAACTCGGTCCCGCGATCAATGAAGCGGCGAAATATGATCGGAAGATCGTGATTGAGGAAGGCGTGGGAGGGAAAAAGCACAAGGCGCGCGAGATCGAGTGCGCGGTGCTCGGCAACGACGATCCTCAAGCGTCGGTTGCGGGCGAGATTGTGCCCTGCAAGGAATTCTACGACTACGACGCAAAGTATCTCGACGAGGGATCGGAGTTGGTGATTCCGGCGAAATTAACCAAAGCGGAGATGAAGCGCGTGCAGAAGCTGGCTATCGCCGCATTCCGGGCCGTGGATTGCTCGGGGCTGGCGCGCGTGGACTTCCTGATGGAGCCGATATCGCGGAAGCTCTATGTGAATGAGATCAACACCATGCCTGGCTTCACCGCGATCAGCATGTATCCCAAGCTGTGGGCAGCGACGGGCGTTGCATATCCTGAGTTGATCGACCGGCTGATTCAGCTGGGCATCGAACGGCACGAAGACAAGAAGCGGAATCGCTACAGCCGATGAGCTTGCGGGAAACGCGCTTCCGCGGATTCTTTCTACAGTCGTTTCAATATCCATGAACAGCGCGCTACAACCAATTCAGCCTTCGCCGTTTTCCGCTTTCATCTCACGTCCAGGCGTAGCTGAAGCGCTGGCGTGTGGCGCGGCTGCGCTCGCATACGTGGCTGCGCTTGGGTTTGGTTTCGTCTACGACGATGTTCCGCAGATACTGAAGAATCCCGCGATTCAAGCCTGGAACTTCGCGCCGCAGTATTTTACGGCGCATGTTTGGGCTGCGATCTATCCGAACAGCACCGGCAATTATTATCGTCCACTCTTTCTTCTCTGGCTGCGGCTGAACTACGCGGCCTTTGGGACCGATGCCGCAGGCTGGCATTTAACCAGCGTTGCTTGCCACATGGCTGCGACGTGGCTAGTGTTTCGAATTGCGCTGAGAGTTTCGCGGGAACGGATGATCGCTTTTGTGGCCGCGCTTGTTTTCGGTTTGCATCCGGCGCACGTGGAAAACGTGGCGTGGATTTCGGGAGTCACTGATCCTCTCATGGCTTGCTTCGTGCTTGCGAGCTTGCTGGCCTACGCAAGCTTCCGCGAGACGCGCAAGCTGCTTTATGCGGCATTATCGCTGGCGTTATTTGCGCTGGCGCTGCTCTCGAAAGAGACGGCTGTCGTTCTGCCAGTGCTGATCTTCTCATTTTCATGTGCACTCACCTTTCCCGAAGGTGGTGCAAGGCCGGAATCTGGAAGGCCTGACTCGACGAGCGACGACGGCCGAATGAAACGGTTCATTGCTTCGATTCGCGCTTGCGTTCCTTATGTGCTGGTTCTTGCGATCTATGCCATCGTGCGTCTGCGGGCGCTCGGGAAGTGGTCGCGTCCGACTGCACCTGTGAGTTGGCGTGAGGTCGTGCTGACTTGGCCTGCGTTGCTGTGGTTCTATGTGAAGCACCTGATTTGGCCGTTGCGTGAGAGCGAATTCTACTCGCTGGACTATGTTTCGCATGTAAGCGCTGCAACGGTGCTGCTGCCGCTGGCGCTCGTTGTCATAACAGCGTTTGCCTTGCTTTGGCTCCTGCGGAATGCCGACCGTAAGGATGTTGCGCGGTTCGCACTGGCGTTGCTGATTGTGCCGCTGCTGCCAGTGCTTGACCTGCGCTCGCTGACTGCGGGCGACATCGTGCATGACCGATATCTCTATCTGCCTTCTGTGGGCTTTGCGATTCTGGTTGGCTTGGTCATTCGCGAGATCGAGCGGCGGGTTGGCAAAGGACGATGGCGCATTGTGCCGGTGGCGGCGACGATCGTAATTGCTCTGGGTTTTGCGGGGTTGACGATTGCCAACGAGATGCAATGGGCCAACGATATTGCGCTCTATACGCGAGGGCTGGAATCGGCGCCTGCAAATCTGACGGTGCGCGACAATCTGGCGAATGCCTGGCTGGCAGCGAATCAACCGGAGCGCGCGATTCCTCTGTATCTTGAGGTGCTCGAGCGCAACCCTTCGTTCTGGCGATCCAACTACAATCTGGGATTCGCTTGCTACAAGACGGGGAATTTTGAGGGCGCTGAAGACTATTTGCAGCGCGCGATCGCCATCGATCCGAGCGATTCCGATCAGTACATTTATCTCGCGCTCACCGACCTGCAACGGAAAAAGCTCGCGGAAGCGGCGAGCAGAGCGCGTTCTGCGATTGAGCGCAATCCACAGGCTCGCGGATATCACTTTGTGCTCGGCATGATCTATGAGGCGGAAGAAGATCGCGAGCACGCAAAAGAGCAGTTCAGAAAAGAAATTGCCGCGCATCCTGAAAATTCCGCGGCGGCGGCGGAATTGCAAAAGCTGGAAGTAAATCCGGTTCCTGCCCAACCTTGAATCCAAGCCTTGAATCCACGAAGGCACGGTACGTATTTTTCTGGCTTCCGGACCGAGTGACTCAATCGAGTTCAGGTTCAGGTGAGTTCCGGCATTTGCTGGATGCGGTCGAAGGTGGCGGCAATACCCACCCCCCCGCTGGTGGATTTCTCGACGCGAACGACGGAGGCCTGGCATAGAGTCCAGCCGCCGGAGCCGAGGCCGAGATCGGCGGGAAGCATCAAGACCAGGTCGAGCTTGGTGCCGGGGGCGATGGGGGATTCGGAGTAAAGGAAAATGCCGGACGAGCTGAGGTCGCGGGTGAGAGCCGATTGCTCGGGCAGCGTGCTGCCTTCGGCTCGGACCTTAACAGGCAGTTCGATGGCAGTGCGTTTTTGGCTACGGCGGTCGGATGAGTAGGTCATGATTGTATGAGTGTTTGGCTCTGCTCCGGGAATTCGATGTCATGGGGAGATGTTGTCAGCGATGCTCCCCGGTCTGTACCCCGGTTACCCCCTCCCCCCCTCCCCCCTCCCCCGGTCTATTGAAATCATAGACCTAGAGCCAAAGTCTTGAACCCGTTAGGGTTAGAGGCAAAGTATTCAAAACAAATGAGTTATCGAATAGCTGTGCAAAGCCTATGCTTTAGAATCAGTGGTTTAGCTGGGATAATCATCTTAAAGTATTCATAATAAAGTAGTTAATCACATTGCTAGAGTGGTCCCGAGACATAGTCCTTGAAAACAAATGACTTATCTTGTAAGTCGCCTCCCAAAATCTTGATGTCAAAGAAGTTAGCTTCAATTCCGCCTGGGCGGGCCCGCGCTGAATTGTCAAGCCCGGTTACTTCCATGGTGGAGGGTAAGAGTTTCTTAAGTCAAGGGGAATCTGGGAGGGCGAGCGATTGGGTGCATGGATCAGGAGCATGCTTTGGCGCTGAGGTTCGGCAAAAGCGGAAACCACGGAGGACACGGAGGCGCACGGAAGGAGGAGTGAGAGCGCGGAGGGCGCTAAGAAAAAGCTCCTCTCGCGGGAAGCGAGAGGAGCTGAGGGATGGAACTGTGATGAAGCTAGAAGGTGAACTTTACGGCGAACTGGATGCCGCGCGGGCCTCCGCCGCCGATGAAGGGGTTGCCGATGCCGACGTCACCGGTGGCGGAAATGTGATATGCGGCATTGCCGACTTCCTGACCCGGATTGCCTGCGATGAACCCACATCCAGCGCCGCCATTGCACGCTTGGTTGACCTGACCGGCTGCATCTGCGATGTAGTTCGGCAGGAAGGGATTGGCAAAGTTCGGATGGTTGGGAAGATTGAAGAAATCGGTGCGGAATTGCATCTTGACACTTTCCGTAATCGCCATGTCCTTGAAGATGGCGAAGTTCCACTCCTTGAACGAGGGACCATGCAGTGCATCGCGGCCCTCATTGCCGTAGTGACGAGTGCCGGGGATGCAGTCCTGCGCCGTGCCGGTTATGGTGCTTGACGTGAGGCCCGATTGGATGGTGCACGGGATGGCGAAGGCCGTCATGTCGAGGTAATTGAGCGGATGCCTGGCATCGTACTTGATGGGGCCAACGACATCGGGACGATCAAAGCCATTGCCGCCGCCGCTGTAGTCATCCTCGAAGTTGTAGTTGAGCTGGAAGGGCTGGCCTGTCTGCAGACTGAGGATACTGTCGATGCCCCAGCCGTTCTTTAGGCGCTGCCAATTCCCGCCACGCTTGGGAAGTTCGTAGGAAAAATTCCAGGTGAGGCGCTGCGGGATATTGAAGTTAGATGGGCCGTATTCTTTCTGAGGGTTATTGCTGTCGTTGGGTTGAGCGGCATTCGGTTCGAAGTCCTCGCCATCGCTGGAATTGTCGAGGGACTTTGAATAGACATAGTTGAGAACGGAGGTAATGCCGTGCCATGAGTTGACGCGGAAGCTGAGTTGGAGCGCGTTGTAGTTGGATTTGCCGGTAGAGTTCTCCTGCAAGAGATAGAAAGCTCCGTATGGATAGTTGCTTCCAATGTAGTTGCGGGGAACACCATATGCGGGGGTAATGCTACCGCCGGGGCACGGGATGCCCGGGGTTGCACCTGGGCCACAGTCCGACGCAGTAATTTCCGCCACACTCGGCTGGCTGAGGTCGAAGAAACGCCACAGGCGATGTCCTTGCGAGCCGACGTAGCCAACCTGGATAACGGTCTTGCTCGTCAGTTGTTGCTGGATGTTGAGGTTGTAATTCTCCATGTAAGGCGTTTTGATGTTGCGATCGAAGCCGAAGGCATCACACTCGTAGCAGTTCGTAGCAGTGAAGAGCGGACTATTGGCGGCGATTGGGCCGCTGGCAAGCGCCTCTAGAATGGGAGCGGGCCCAATATTGTTGTACGCGGGCCCGGGGTCAAAGGCGGGAGAGTAGGGCAGATGACCCATCACCATGTCTTGCGAGGCAGCGTCAAAGAAGACGCCGAAGCCGGTCCGAATGACGGTCTTGCCTTTGCCGGTCACGTCCCAGGCTATGCTGAGGCGCGGGGCGAAGTCCTTGTGATCAGGGTTGTAGAGGCTGCTGAGACCGGGCTGGCCCACTTGCGTGAGAGTGAAGCCCGCACTTGGACCGGTTGCCGGGCCTAAGCTGGTGATGTTGCTGAGAAGGTCGCTCTTCTCGGCGATGACCCCGTAGAAGTCCCAACGGAAGCCATAGTTGAAAGTCAACCGCGGGGTCAGGCGGTAGCTATCCTGGGCATACAAGCCGAAACTGTTCTCGTAAGTGTGGCGCGCCGCGTTTCCGAAGTACTGGTAGCCGGTATCGATGTAGCCGTCGAGGAAATCCCCGATGCCAGTGCCGGTCGGGCTACCGTCAGCGGGGTTGCCGTTGAACTCGAGCTTGCCGCGGAAATTATGATCGAACTCCGCCTGGGTGACGGTAGTGCGGAAAAAATCGAATCCGAATTTGAGGTCATGCTTGTTGAGTTTCCACGAGAAATTGTCGATGACCTGATCGTTGCTATCGATACGATCGCGGGGAACACCAGTGCTGGTGCCAATCTGGGCCACGCCACTGACAAGGATGGCAGGCAGTCCCGCGTCGTAGGGCGGGGTCCCGTTACAACTATCCGGCAGTGTTGACGTTGGGCCGTTGATTGCAGCGCACAGCCCGATGGAACTGGGATGAAAGGCCTGATCGAAGGGGAAAAACCCTTCGGCGAAGCGATTCCAGCCATAGCGCAGTTCGTTGACCTTGTTAGTGCCGAAAGTATGGACGTAAGAGAACGAGGCGAGCTGCACACGAGTCGGGGTGAAGGTGTTGTAGCCGGGCAGCTCTCCGCCACCGGCGGCAAGCGCGAGTGGGAATGACTGAACGCTGTCACCAAAGAAATAGCGACCCGTGAGGATATTGCTGGCATTGAAGTTTTGGTCGATCTTCACGATCATGCTGGTGAGATCGTTGTAAGACGGAGAAATAACGGAAGCAATGCCAGCGTCGGAGATTTGCCCAGGATTCGGATTTGAGAGACTCGGCGCGGGCCAAGGATGGCGCATTAGAAGGTTCTGAATGACGGTGTTTGTCGAATCACTTGGAGACAATGACCCGTCGGAGGCGGTTCCGGTAGGCACGGGAGAGATAGTCACAACGCCCACTGGCTCCTGCTGCCCTTCGTAATCGACATAGAAGAAGGTTTTGTCCTTGATGATGGGGCCGCCGACTGAGGCGCCGAACTGGTTGTTATGGAACTTGGCCTTGGGCTGGCTGGCAACGTTGAAATAGTTGCGGGCGTCGAGTGCGTCGTTGCGCATGTACTCGCCGGCGGTTCCGTGGATCTTGTTGGAGCCGCTTTTGGTGACGATGTTGACGACGCCGCCCGAGTTGCGTCCGTATTCGGGCTTGAAGTTGGAAAGAACGTTGACCTCGGCGACGGCGTCGATGGGCAGAATGGTTGCCGGGGTGCCGAAGACACCAGCCTGGTTGATGGCGGGATCGTTGCGGTAGCCGTCATTCATGTCGGTGCCGTCGAGCAAATAGTTGTTGGAGCGGCCGCGAGCGCCGTTCATGGAAAACTCGCCGAAGGAACCCGGGGAATCGGAAATCTGGTCGGGCGAGCCGGCGACTCCAGGATTGAGATAAATGAGCTTGGTATAGTCGCGGCCGTTGACGGGGATATCCTGGGCGGCCTCGGCGGTGATGACGCCGCCGAGTTCATTGGAGGTGGTTTCGATCATGGGCAAACTCTCGCCGGAGACTTCGACGGTCTGAGTGACCTGGCCGACCTTGAGCTGCACATCAACGCGGCGTTCGGTGGCGACGTCGACGGCAACGTCACTGGTGACGGAGGTCTGGAAACCTGCTTGAGTGACAGTGACGGAGTAGCTGCCGATGGGCAGTTCGGTAATGGTGTAGGTGCCACTAGCGCTGGTGGCGACGGTGCGCTCGAGGCCGGTGCCGCTGTTGCGGACTTTGACGGTTGCGCCGGCGATGAGATTGCCGGAGGGGTCAGTGACGGTTCCGAGGATGGTTCCGCGAAAAGTTTGCGCACAGAGAATGGAGGACAGCAGGAAGATGCAGACTACGGAGAGGCGTAAGTTCATATCCCAAGCTCCTTGCTTGGCGCGATGTAATCAGTGTTCCGCGCGATAAAGAACAGCAGTCATTCTAGATTTGCGCATTATGCAGCATGGGCGACGGCAAGTTTGTGATGGAAATCACAGAACAAGGTACCCAACCCCCGGAATTCTACATCCTGTTCGATCAAGAGGCGATCAGAAAACGCAAATGCGGCCAGTCTTCCTGGGATGAGCAGCGGGGTGGGAGCCCGGAATGCGAAATTTAGAAGTTGACGACGAGGCCGCCCCGGACGGAGCGGGCGGATTGGACGAGATAGACAGTTTGGCCGTCCTGGGAAAGGACGGGGATGTAGCCCTGAGCGAGAAGGTTGTGGAGGTCGATGAGAAGCTCGAGGTGTCCGGCGATGAAGCGGGAGGGAATGGGTTGGCGGACGAAGAGATTGAAATAGGGGTCGGATTGGCCGGCGGAGGTGTTGAAAAGATCCACCGGGGTGAGCGTGTGGCCTCCGGTGTAGCGATAGGAGGCGACGAGATGGGTTTTGGATTTGGGCACAGTGCCGCTGAATTTGGCGGCAACGGCCTGACGGGTTTTGGAGCGGATGTAGTCGCGGGCGTCCTCAAGTTGAATGTCGGGGCGCGAGAGATCGAGCACTCCGCCGTAGGCGTAGTCGAGGGTAGCGGTGAGGTCGGAGAGCAATTTGCGCTGGAGAACGACGCGGGCGCCGCGGGTGGCGAAGTTGTTGCCCTGGTAACTGAAGGTGCCGGAGTAGATGTCAGGCAGGACTTCGCCGGAGTCGGCGGAGAACTCGCCAACTCCGGTAAGAACAGGGTCAGCGATGGCGTCGGAGAAGAAAGCGAGCTGCATGCTGTTCTTGCCGGCACGCTGGGAGATGGAAACCTCCTGGTGACGGGCACGCTCGACGGCGGGAGCGAAATCAGTGATGCTCAGGCGCGGACCGGCAGAGCTGGGATCGGAAGAGGCCGGGTCGAGGCGGTCGCCGGAGAGATTCTCGAGGGCTTCGCGCGGAACCGAACTCTGATACTGGTATTCGAGGACGGTGTTGGGCGAAAGATGAAGATCCGCGGAACCGAAGGGCTTGAAGGCGGTAACGTGGCCGAGGAACTGGATGCTTTGCAATTCGCTGCCGACGCGGGCTTCGAGACGGTCGCCGATGACGACGCGGTCGGAGCTGGTGAGCGAAACCGCCTGGAGCGCGGCCCAGGGCAGGCCTAAGCTATCGGTGGAAGTGAGGCGGAACGCGGTGACCGAGACCGAGGGCTCAAACACCGGGTTGAATCGGCCCGTATAGGTGGTACGGATAACGGCAGAGGGAATGACGGCGCTATCGGAGTTGTAGCCGACATCGCCGTTTACACGGAGAGTGCCGATGGAGAGCAGAGAACGCTCGACGGAGAAGGCGGCGTTCATGTCGGAAGAACTGCCGAACCCCTCGCTGGGCGATCCGGCAAGCAGAGCTATGGATGCTTTCAAATCGGCGGCGGTGCCGCTCTCGACCGTGGCGGTGGTGCCATCGGGAAGGACGCGCAATACGGGACGATTGGCGATGGAGCGCAGGGTCCACTTCCAGTCATCGGGATCGGCCTGCGTTGACGAGTTGGCGAGCTGAATGGCTTCGAAGAGATTGGTCATGGTGATGTGGACCATGAGTTGGGCGCCGGCGCGAAGTCCGATCTTTTCGCGAAGCGTAGGGAGGAAGTAGGGAGCGCTGACCTTGATGCTGTAGTTGCCGGGCAGAAGCTTGGCGATGGAGAAAAAGCCACGGTCGTCAGTAAAGGCCTTGAGTGTGCCAGCCGCGGGAGGCATGAGGCCGAAGTCGAACTGAGGCAGAATTTCGACGGCAGCACCCAACTGGGGAACGCCGCTGGAATCGCGGACGTAACCGGAGATGGTGCCGGAGCCGGATGCGCACCAGGCGGGAAGAGCCAGGAAGGCGACGGTCAGAAGAAACCCGAGCTTTTTGAACATCGCGCCCAACCAATTCTAGCGGTCGGCAAGTTGCCAGCCGCTCCATCGACTAAGGATTTACGGAACAGGGTTCACGCCTGCGTCCGAACCAAGCAGTTTACTCCACGGCGAAGGTTGCGGTGGGGTCAACTGTCTGCTTGGAGATCTTGTCGTTTACCTTAATCTCAATCTTGTATGTGCCGGGCTGCAAATTGGCGGCAGAAAGCGTCTTCTGCAGCGTGACCTGATCACCGACATTGCCCATGGTGTCGGTGGATTCAACCGTATGAATGACGGGCTTATTATTGACGTCAGTAACGTTGTATTCAAAGGTGGCGGAAGGTTTGTGCGTCTTCTCGTCCACACTGAGGTTGTAAACCTGCATCCAGAAATTGAGCTTCTGGCTGCGTTTGAAAGAAATCGGCTTGCCATCGGCAGGCGCCACGCGGGGGCGGACCTTCGTGGTTCCGATCACGAAACTGCCGGTTCCCACATTTTTCGCGGCGACGGGTTCCATCTGGTCGGCGATGATCAGCGAGGAGTTGCTGAGGTGCTCCTCGCTGAAATCGGGCATGACAATGGCGCGGCTCCAGGAACCGGTGCGGTCGCCATTGACATCCTTAACGACGATGTCAAGGCGGTAGCGGTTCTGGCTCAAACGGAGCGGAAGAGCCTTCCAGTAGACTGACGAATTTTCCGCGGTCTTGGGGAGCAGTTCGACGGGGACATCGATCTGAACGGTGTCTTCGAAGGTTTGAACGATCTTTCCGGTGAGTGTGGTCACACGACCGAAGATATTGACGGTGCCGCGCTGAATGCCTTCCTTGTTCTGGAAGGTTACATCGCGGTTCTTGATCTGAATTGTGACAGGAACCAGGACGGTGTCGCTGGTGACTTTGACGAAGTCGGCGCGAACGTCAAAGGGCATGAGGTTGACGCTGATCTTGTGGGTGACAACTTCTTCCAGGTCCTTGAACTTGATGGCGGGAGCCGCCTGCAACTTGGCGAACTGTTCGAGACGATCAAACTCCTTGGTTTGAAGATCCTGATTAAAGGGACCCGCGCCCAGCTGCTCGAGGCCGCCGTTTTGGAAGCGGGCGGCTTTACTAGACATTCCCATCTGCTCGTAAAGAGTAAGGCCGGCATTGGGCGTGTATTTGAGGGCGTCTTTCTCCGAGCGGTCGATGGTCATGTGATAGTCGCCGCACATGCAGGTGTCCACGAACTCGGCAATGACTTCCTGGCCAATGCCCTCGATGTAGCGGTAACGCCATTGCTCGAAGGGGAAGGTGGAGGTTTCGCCGCCGCCTTCCTCCATGGGCCGTTCGTAAGTGCCACCGGAGGGATGGGAATCGATCTCGTCGGGCGGGCCGAAAACGATATACATGCGGCCGCGGTCGGTCTTCCATCCCGGGATACCCGCAGCGAAGTGTTCATTCGCGTATGCGATGCGCCGGTAGTGCTCTTCCTTGAATTCGTTCTCTTCGGTGTCCGGCGTCGGGTCGCGGCGCTGCCAGAAGGCTTCGATGAACTGGTCGCGCTCCTCGTCGTTGGAAAGCTGCATGAAGGCAGACTTTTCCTGGTCGGTGATGATCCAGCGCACGTCTTCGTCGAGCCACTTCTTGTAAGTTTTGCTGAGTTCCTGCCGGAGGGCTTTGGCGTTTGCCTTTTTCTGTTTCTCCGGGAGGGGGCGCTTTAGGGGATCGGACTGCGCCTCTGGAGCGGCAGGTTTGTCTGGGGCGGCGGATGGGGTGGGGGCTGGCGCGTCCTTGGAGTCCTGGGCGAGGGAAAGAGCGGGCACTCCCAGCGCCAAAGCGCCTGCCAGCAAGCCAACGGAACAGCGAGCCACAAAACCAGAGCCAAACATAGGGGGACCTACCTTGCCAGCGACTACCGACTACAGACTACAGCATGACCACGATTCTATGTTTGTTGGATACCAGATGGCAAGAAAAAGAGGCCTGGGATAGAAGATTTTTTGATGTGCGTGACTTTTGTTAAGTACCATAAGAATCATGAGCTTGCAAGCGCTCGGCGGGGTGGGGAGGCGGACAGGTAAGCGGTCCGAAAATTCCGGGCGATATAATGCCGAAGAACAGCTTCGGGTTCGCCCTCCAGCTTGAGGCCGGCGTCATAGATTTGGGAACTTTGTAGCGTAGCGGAACGTAACTCGATAACAAAGCGGGAGTGTGGCTAGCGTGGCCGTTCAACGCTCTCCCCTTCGACTACAGACGGTAAATGGCGTGCGATGAAGACCTGGAAGAAAGTACTGACCGGAGTGGGCGCGGTTCTGGTGCTCGGAATCATCATTGCCGTCACGGTCTATCAGAGCCGGAAGAATTTGGTTACAGTGCAGACCGGCAAGGCGCAGCGGCAAAACTTGAGTTCGGTAGTAAGCGCATCCGGGGAAATTAAGCCGAAGACATACGTGAATATTGGAGCGAATGCTTTCGGCAAGATCGTGAAGCTCGGGGTCCGGGAAGGCGAGCACGTCAAGAAAGGGCAGTTGCTGGCGCAGTTGGAGAACGTGCAGTCCTCGGCGGACGTGAATGCGACCAAGGCATCGCTACAGGCGGCGGAAACCGATTTCGTGGCGGCGGAAGCGGGCCTGGAAACGTCGAAGGCGGACCTGAACCGGGCGCAATCCGATGCCGACCACGCGCGGCTGGACTGGGAGCGGGCGCAGGGTCTTTATAAGGGCGCCCTGATTGCCAAGCAGGACTATGACACAAAGAAAGCGGCGTGGGAGTCGGCGGAAGCCGGACTGGCGCAGGCGCAGGCGCGGGTAGCACAGGCGAAAGCGCAGAAGGATTCCGCCCAAAGACATATTTCTCAAAATCAGGCGAACCTCACGCGCGTCGCTGACGTACTACAAAAGACGCTGTACGAAGCGCCTTACGACGGCGTGATCACGAACCTTCCGGTGCGCGAAGGGGAAACGGTGGTCATGGGAATTCAGAATGCGCCGGGCAGCACGCTGATGACGCTGGCCGACATGTCGGTGATCACGGCGGAAGTGAAGGTGGATGAGACCGACATCGTCAACGTGAGGATCGGGCAGCCGGCCGAAGTAACGATTGACGCGATCCCGCACAAGACGTTTCACGGGACGGTAACCGAGATCGGCGACAATGCGATTGTGCGCTCTACCGGCGTTTCGACCTCGCAGTCCACTTCGACCAGCGAGGAAGCGAAGGATTTTAAGGTGGTGGTGACGTTGACCGATCCGCCGGAGGATTTGCGCCCGGGGCTTTCGACGACGGCCAAGATCACGACGGCAACGCGGAGCAGTATCGTGACCCTGCCTATCCAGGCGCTGACGGTGCGCACACAGGCGGACCTGAAGGCGAAGGACTCGAAAGGGGCGGTGCAGGCGGCGGCTCCGGCCGATGCGGCGAAACAGAAAGAGGAGATTCAGGGAGTCTTCGTAATTCGCAACAAGAAGGCGGAATTTGTTCCGGTGGAAACCGGGATCAGCGGGACGACCGACATTGAAGTTCTCAAAGGAGTGCAGGAAGGTGATGAAGTGGTTACCGGCAGCTACAAAGTCCTGCGCACCCTGAAACCGGGGACGAGTGTGAAAATAGATAATTCGGCGCCGAAGAAGGAAGAAGAGAACAGCTAGTGGTGTAGGTCCTTCCCGTGGCTGGAGCGACTCGCGAGCGACCGTCTAACGAATACAGAGTTGAAACGTCGAATTGAATGCGGCCATAGGAGCGCGCGTGCCAGAGCCGAATAAGGAGAAAGACATGGCGACTGCGGAGATCGTTTCCATCAACCGGACCGGCGACCTGCCTGCCAACTGGGCGGGGCCCGACTCCTGCATGATCGCCACCGAAGACCTGTGGAAGACCTACGACATGGGGTCGGAACAGCAGGTGCAGGCGCTGCGCGGAATCAATTTGCGCATCCGGCGCAATGAGTATGTTGCCATCATGGGGCCATCCGGCTCGGGCAAATCGACGCTGATGAATCTTATCGGCTGCCTGGATTCGCCGTCGAAGGGGAAATACTGGCTGAACGGGCAACTGGTGAGCGAACTGGACGACGATGAACTGGCGCGGATCCGGAATAAGGAAATCGGATTCGTGTTTCAGACGTTCAATCTGCTGGCGCGTGCCACCTCGCTGCACAACGTGGAATTGCCGCTGATTTACGCGGGTGTGCCGTCGGCGGAGCGCATTGAGCGCGCCAAGGCGGCGCTGGCGTCGGTGGGCATGGAAGAGCGCATGAACCACAAGCCGAATGAGCTTTCCGGCGGGCAGCGGCAACGTGTGGCCGTTGCGCGGGCATTGGTGAACAAGCCGGCGATCATTCTGGCGGACGAACCGACGGGAAACCTCGACTCGCAGACGGGCAACGAAATCATGGCGCTGTTTGACAGGCTGCACGAGGAAGGGAACACGATCGTGCTGGTCACTCACGAGCACGACATCGCCGAGTACGCGCATCGGATTATCTACATCAAGGACGGGTTGGTGGCGCGGGATGAGGTGAAAGAAGGGCGTTAGCGATTGGCTGGCTGTTGTTCGAAGCAGGCATGACAGTTTAGGTCGGCAGCGGTTCACGAAGTGCGCGGGCAATTTGCCCGCGTTTTTCTTTTCGGTGGCAGGTTTGAAGCAAGGGATCGTGAAGAGCGGGCGCGGGTTGCCTATTCGGAGTCGAGGATCACTTCGACGACTTTGCCGGCGGGAGCGTTCAGGTGACCCCAAGCGCCGTTCTTTTGCGCGCGCACTTCCACCAACTGGCCGTTGCCGGCATGGGCGGGCAGAAGGAAGTTTCCCTTTCTGTCGGTGACGGCAACGTCGGGGTAGCCAGCGACGGAAACGGAGGCTCCTTCGACGGCAACCATGTTTCCGTTGACGACTACGCCGCGAATCTTGGCCGACGTGTCGGGCGTCAGCGGAATGGCGACGGTGGGATAGTAATCGTTGCTCAGGGCCAAGGTCGAGTTACCTTGGAGGAACTCGTCTTTGGCGGCGGCGGAGAAGGCGATGCGGCCATCGAACGGACGGTTTTCCGGCGTGACATCGAGTCGCCAGCCGCCCTCGAAGATCTGTAGCGGGCCAGGAAGCGAGGACTTCAACTGCGCGTAATAGACGGGAGAGCCGTCGGGCCGGTGTAACTCGACCTGAACATGATAGACACCGCGCGCTTGCAGGAGATGACAGACATAGAGAGGCGCGAACCCGAAAGCGAGGATGACGGCGGCCACGATGGAGCCGGGGATGGGGCGCCGGGCGCGCAGCGAAACGGCGACAAGCACAGCGGCGAATAACACGGCAAAGATGGCGATCAGTTCCGGATGAGGGGTGTGGTTCGCCAGTTTCAAAACCTGTTCGGGCATGGACGGCCTATTCTCCTTCTCCTAGTACAACGTGGCGGACGAAAGGGAGCAAGGTTCCGAAGGGGAAGGAACGTTCGCGGAGGGGTTTTCTCGCCGCTACTCTATTGCCGCGCGGCGGTGGGGATGATCCGCTCCAAATCGGCCGTTGGGGCGGATCCGTTGGAACGCGCTACAAAGAAATTGTGGTCGTAGAGATTGCGGTACATGCGGCCGGCGATTTCGGCGGCTTTGGGGCCGAAGGTTGGACGCCCGCCTTGCAGGAAGACAACGGTGACGATGCGTCCGACATCGGTGTTAGCGTAAGAGGCGAACCATCCAAAACGGGTGCCGGCGCGCGAGCAGGTGCCGGTCTTGCCGAGAATGGATTCTTCGTCGAAGTTGATGCGCAGGGTGCGCGCAGTGCCGTATTGCACGGCTCCGGCCATGCCGTCGGAAAGCTCGGGGATGGCGTCGGCGATGTCGAGGTGGCGCTTCACGCGCGACTGGAAACTGGCGACTTGTTCGGGCGAAGTAGGATGCTGGAGGTAAAAAAGCGTTCCGCCGTTGGCGATGGCGGCGACCATGGCGCCGAGTTGCAGCGGGGTCATGGAGATGCCTTCGCCGAAGGAACACATTTTGCCGACTCCGCCGAGTTTGGCGGAGATTTCTTCGTTCGGATATTCGCCGGGGTGTTCGCCGTCGATGTGATAGCCGGCGTATTCGCCGAGCCCGAACTGATGCGCGTAGTAGTGAACCTTTTCGAAGCCGAGCTTGCGGCCCACCGCTTCAAAGTACGCGTTATTGGAGTGAGCGAGCGCCTCGGTGAGGGTCATGCGGGTGCCGCGCGCGATGGAGACTTCGGTTTCCTTATCGATGAGGCCCTCGCTGACACCGGCGAGCGCGACTGAAAGTTTGATGGTGGAGCAGGGCTGCGCGCCGCTGGAGAGTGCCAGCTTCTGGTTGACCATGGCGAGGATGCGCCCGGTGGTGGGCTCGATGGCGACGACGGTGCCATTCATGTTGCCGAGCGCGTCAATGGCGGCGTCGCGCACGATGGGATCTTCGCCGGCAGTGACGTCGCCGGCAGTAATTTCGGAAGCGAAGGAACTGGTATGGAAGCGCTCGTAGTAGCGGCGGCGATGAGCGGTGGAGTTTGCCAGTGGCGCACGGCTGTGCGCGAGGGCGTGCATGTGGCGGCGGGCGCGCGGGGTCTCCGTAACCTTACGGGACTTGGAATGCGGCGAAAGCGATTGGGGGTTAATGTGCGCGGCGCTGCCGCTCGCTTCGAGTAAAAACACCAAGACAAGGAAGACGGCCAAACGAAGCGAACCAGCGCGCAGCTTACTTTTCACGGATTCAAAACCCCTAATCACTAAGGACAGCCTATGAAAGCGCGTACCTACAAATTAAGATGCACGGCAACCGCCAAAGTTCTGTTTAGCATGTTTCCGGGTATCTATCCGATAGTAGGGGATTTCTGCCATTCGAAGCAATTGGAAAGTATCAACTGGTTAACCGACGAAGGATCGGGTTAATGTATTGAATTAGCGCATGTTAATCGCAATGGATTGAGGGTCAAGCCCATTCGTAATCTAAATCTTGTGTTACCTTTCAAGGCACTGAGTGAACGATATTGCATCAGCATGGCAGGCTTTGTGTCGCGGGTCTATGACGCCGCACCTGCACTTTTTTTGCTATTTTCTGACGATTGCGCCCGGCGCCGCAGATGGGTGTTCCGAGCCGTGGAAACCAACGAAAAATGAGCACGCAGGCGGGAACACACATCTGAGGTCTTTCGGACAGGGAACGGAGATTCCATGGTGCGAATGCCGCTGCTGGCGGTTGGAATTAGTTGCATCTTCGCGATGATGATGACGGCGATGAGCAAGGCGGAAGATAGAAGCGGGCAAAGCCTGGAGGCACGACGCGCCGCGTTGAGCCAGTTGCTGGCCGAGGAGTGGGAGTACACGCTTCGCACGCAGCCGGAGCTGGCGACGCAGGTTGGAGACAACCGCTATAACGACAGGCTGGCGGATTTTTCCGACCAGGCGATCGCCGCGGAGATTGAGCACGCGCGGCAGGCGCTGGCGCGCTTTGAGGCAATCGACATTACCGGCTTTCCGGAGCAGGAGCGGTTGAACCGCGCGCTCATGGTACGCAATCTGCGCGAGGGGATTGAGGGCGCGCGCTTCAAAGATTGGGAGATGCCGGCGACGCAATTTGGCGGGGTTCACCTGGATTGTGCAGGCTTGCCTTTCGGTTCGCCGTTTCACAGTGTGAAGGATTACGAAGATTACATTTCACGGCTGCATCAGATTCCACGCGTGCTGGAACAGGCGATGGGACATATGAAGGATGGGTTGCGCGATCACTTGATGCCGCCGAAGTTTCTGCTCGAAAAAGTCGCCAGCCAGGCGCAGGATATTGCCGACGATTCCCTGGATAAGAGTCCGTTCACTTCGCCATTAGGGAAGTTTCCGGGTTCAGTTGGCGAGGCCGACCGCAAACGGCTGCGCGCGGCGGTCGAAGACGCAATCAAGAACGAGGTTGCGCCGGCGTATGCGAGATTCGCGAAGTTTGTGCGCGAGGATTATGCGCCCCATGGGCGAATAGATGTAGGTGTGTGGGCATTGCCGGATGGGGAGGCGCGCTACCGGTTCGCGGTGCGGCAGCAGACGACGACCGATATTGCGCCGGACAAGATCCACGAGATGGGCGAGAAGAGCGTTGCCGAAATCGAGTCGCAGATGCTGACGATCGCGCAGGCGCAGGGCTTTCGCGATCTGAAATCGTTCAATGAGCACATCCGCCAGGACCCGGCGCGGCATGCGAAATCGGGACAGCAGCTCTTCGATTTGTATACGCATTACAGCGATCAGATGTACGAGAAGTTGCCGCAGTTATTCGGACGGCTGCCGAAAAACAAGCTGCAAGTGGTGGCAATGGAGGAATTTCGCGAGGCTGCGAGCCCTCCGGCCGACTACGGTATTGGAGCGGGGGATGGGTCGAGGCCGGGGCGGATCAACGTAAATGAATACGCACCGGAGAAGCGCTTGCTGCTGAACGTGGAGGCGATCGCCTATCACGAGGGCGTTCCCGGACACCACTTACAGTATTCTATCGCGCACGAGCTGACTGACTTACCGCCGTTTCGTAAGTTTGATATGGACGTGAATGCTTACAGCGAGGGCTGGGCATTTTACGCGGAGCGGCTGGGGAAGGAAGCGGGGTTTTATCAGGACCCATACAGCGAGTACGGGCGGTTGCAGAATGAAATGTGGCGGGCGGTGCGGTGGGTAGTGGATACGGGCGTGCATTCGCAGCACTGGACGCGGCAGCAGATGGTCGATTATTTCCACCAGCACACGGCCATGGACGACGAGAACATTAACACCGAGGTTGATCGTTACATCGCGTGGCCGGCGCAGGCGCTGTCTTACAAGATGGGACAGATGAAGATACTCGAGTTACGCGAGCGGGCACAGAAGGAGTTAGGTTCGAAGTTCGATCTGCGGGCATTTCATGATGCCGTGCTCGATTCCGGTCCGTTGCCGCTGGATGTGCTGGAGGAGAAGATTGGTGGATGGATTGGGGAGCAGAAGGCTGGTCGCGGAAAATAGTCGCGCCCATCCTTGGTCGATGATTCTTGGACGACTATCAGCTCAACTGCCGGGTCTCCGTGTGCAGCTGCGTGCCACTCAGTTTAGCGGACATCATCTTCGACGCCAGATCGAGGATGCGGACGGCGGCGTCTTTCGGGGTGACCCCACGGGCGTGAATATTCGAGACGAGGTTGCGATTGGCATCGGTGTGGGAACGGTTGGGGCGATAGGCCATATAAGCGGAGAGGCTTTCGGCGGTGGCGAGCCCGGGGCGCTCGCCAATCAGGAGCACGGCGACTGAGGGCTGAAGCAGTTCGCCAATCTCGTTGAGAATTCCGACGCGACAGTGGCGGATCACAAAAATCTGGCCGAGCGTCCAGCCGCGGGTTCTGGCGCCTTCATGCAGAGCGGGTAGCAGTTCGGGAACCTGCGTGAAGACGGCGGTGACGGAAAGGCCGTCGCCGATGGCGATTTGCAGATCGTTGCCCTGAGAGCAGCGTTGGCGCAGCGTGGCGCGGGATTCTTCAGTGAAGCTGCGACCGAGATTGGGCTGCCTTAGATATTGTTCTTTGGAATTCGCAGCGGTGGAAACTTCGAATAACCCCCACTGCCGGACGAAATCCGCGCCCAATTGCTGCTCCATGTCGAGTTCGGTGCGGACTGCGTCGCGAGCGGCGGCATGAGCCTCGCGCAACTCCATCTGCGTGGCGGTGCGGTAGGCGGCGCCGGCGCGGCCCGCGAACAGGCGGGCCGGAGTGCGGGCGCGAATCTTGCGCACGAGTTCGGGCCAGTCGGTCGAGGCGAGAGGGTCGTTCATTGGCTGCTTCCGAGCGACGATTCCAGGCCTTGCATCAGTCGACGCCGTGCGGGCGCATCGAGCAGCGCTGGTTCTTGTTCGCGATAAATCCCCATGGCTTGCAGCCACGCGAGAAACTCCGGCGCCGGTCGGAGCTTGAATAGTCTGCGGGCAGCCAGAGCGTCGTGATAGCTGGTGGACTGATAGTTGAGCATGACGTCGTCGGAGCAGGGCACGCCCATGAAGTAATTGCAACCCGCGGCGGCAAGCAAAAAGAGCAGATTGTCGGCGGAATTCTGGTCGGCGGCTGCGTGGTTGGTATAGCAGACATCGCAACCCATGGGCAGGCCGAGGAGCTTACCCATGAAGTGGTCTTCGAGGCCGGCGCGGATGATCTGCCGCTCGTCGTAGAGATACTCCGGGCCGATAAAGCCCACGACGCTGTTGACGAGGAAAGGATCGAATGCGCGGGCAACGCCGTAGGCGCGAGCCTCAAGAGTGAGTTGATCCACGCCGTGATGCGCCTCAGCCGAAAGAGCGCTTCCCTGGCCGGTTTCAAAGTACATCACGTTCTCGCCCTTCCAGGGAGTGTCGCGTTGGCGGTGATGCTCCAGGACTTTTTCGCGGCCCTCGCGCAACATGCCAAGCGTAATGCCGAAGCTGCGGTTCGCCGCTTCGGTGCCGGCGATGGATTGAAACAGCAGATCGACGGGCGCTCCGCGATCGAGTGCGGCGAGTTGCGTGGTGATGTGCGCGAGGCAGCAGCTTTGCGTGGGAACGTTGTAAGTGTCGATCAAACGATTGAGCGCGTCGAGAATAGTAGTGACGGCCGCGACCGAATCCGTCGCTGGATTCACGCCAATGACGGCGTCGCCGCATCCGTAAAGCAAGCCCTCGAAAGCAGAAAGCAGAATTCCACCAATGTCGTCGGCAGGATGGTTGGGCTGGGTGCGGATGCCGAGCACGCCGGGCTCGCCCATGGTGTTGCGGCAACGTGTGACGTTGCGGATTTTGGCGGCGGCAAGGATCAGATCCTTGTTGCTCATAATCTTGGCCGCGGCTGCGGCAATTTCCGGCGTAATCGCCCACTTGAGGCGCTTCAGGTCGGCATCGGTGGTGGCATCGTCGAGCAGGAGTTCGCGGAACTCGCCCACGGTCAAGCTCTGGATGGGCTGGAAGGCTTCGGCGTCGAACGAGTCGGCGATGAGGCGGCTTACATCGTCTTCATCGGGATCGATGAGCGGCTGCCGGACAATCTCCGCGAGCGAAAGATCGGCGAGCTTGCGCTTGGCCGCTACGCGTTCACGTTCCGAGCGCGCGGCGAGTCCGGCGAGTTGGTCGCCGGCTTTCTCCTCGTTCGCCTTGGCGAAGAGCTCGCGCAGGTCACGGAACGAAAACGTCTCGGACATAGCGCCAGACATAGCTAAGAGTAGCAAGAAAAGGGGAGCCTGACGGCTCCCCGAGTTATAACGCGGTGGAAAACGCACCTCAGGCGGCGCGCGGGATTTTCCCCCTTTGGCCTACGCTTTCGCGTCGCTCGGCGGAGTCGCTGGCGCGCCGAAATGACCGCATCGGCCCTGCATGCCCTTGCGAAAAGCTTCGCGCTCTTCGGGCGTCATGTGCTCCCAGCGATCGCGCATGCGACTGCGCCAGCGCATCGGCCCACCGTGGCCGCCGCGAAATCCGCCGAACAGGATCTTACAAAGGAACAGCAGCCCAGCCGCCTGCCAGAAGGTGATTAGCTTCCATCCGAATAGAGCAGGCGTCAGCCAGTTCCACAGGCTCATTACCACGTAGCTGAACAGTACAAACGCCAGCACCATCAAGGGCAGCGCGATCAGCACAAATTTCGCAATTCGCTTCGCTTTCATCTTGTCTCCTTCTCACTTCACATATTCTTCGTAGATTGACTGCAAGCGCCGGCGCAGATGGAGTACTGCGTAATGCTTGCG
>Ga0326727_10003158_pt1 | contig 53619 bp, 45 predicted proteins | sample MB2enrmetagenome_FD_207643 | JGI IMG/M metagenome (GOLD analysis project Ga0326727, IMG submission 207643) | Lab enriched peat soil microbial communities from McLean, Ithaca, NY, United States - MB29MY | ecosystem: Environmental > Terrestrial > Soil > Wetlands > Peat | place: USA: New York...
GGCACGACATGTGGAAAGAGCAGGGTTTCACCCTGACGCACCGCCAGATGGAGCAGGACATGCGGATGATCAAGGCCCTGGGCGCGAATTTCATCCGCCAGGTCCATTACCCGCACCACCGACACATCGTGGAATTGGCGGATGAGTTGGGCTTGCTGGTGAGCGAGGAGCCGGGCTACTGGGGAATGAACTTTTCCAAGATGCCGCGCTCGATGATCGAATTGGGCTACCGGACTATGGAAAGAGTGGTGCAGCGCGATTGGAACTCGCCATCGGTATTTGCCTGGCTGCTCGCCAATGAATGCGAATACACCGTGGAATACCTGCGCGAGGGGAAAGCGCGCTGCAATCGGCTCGATCCTATTGGACGCTTGGTTTCTGCGGCCAACAGCATGCCCAAGGAGAAGGCGAAGCCCATTTTCGAGGCAGCCGGAATGGACTTCTTCGATCAGCATCCTTACACCTACGACGTCGAAGACTTCAAAAGAGAAGCCGATTTCGACGGCCCGGTTCGCCCGTTGACGTTTACGGAGTGGGGTGGCAAAGCCATCGGTCAATCGCAGGTAGTTATGCAGGGTAGCGTCGACCGTCTGCTTGATCTCGTCGAGTCGCGCCAACTCGCCGGGCACGTTTTCTGGAGCTGGCAGGACCTGCGGCAGTATAGCCGCATCGATTGGGAGATGCGGGACGGCATCCTGGAGTCGGGCGTTGTCACAGAAAGCCGGGAGCCGCGCGATGTTCCTTACCTTGAATTATCGCGCTTATTCGGAGAGCGCCGCCATGCAGACGAGGCCGGCGCCACGCGGCCTCTGGTTGTCCCTCTAAAGTGGACGCCGTGGTCGCGGAAGAGTTCCTTCCAACCGCTGGACCTTCAAGCGCTGGCCGAAAGCTCGGGCGGCATGAAAGCTTGGACTAGCTTCGAAACCGCCTTGGCGCAGTTCTGGCGCCAAGCGCCCATGGCGGAAGACCAGTGGAAGCGAATGGGGGAGAAGTTCGTGTTGTGGCAAGGGTCCGAGCTGGCAATCGGTGGCATTCCTTTTCGCTTTCCGGTCATCGATGGATCTGCGCGGCCGATCGTGCTGACGCAGGATGTGCCCGAGGCCACGATCCCGCTCAACCGTGAATGCACGCGACTGCACATTCTGGGGCAGGTGACGTTTCCCGTCGGTTATCCGGTTGTTGGAAAGCGTGGCGATCGAGTGGCAATCTACCGAGTGCGATACAGCGACGAAGGGCAACGGGAGACGCTGGTCCGGAACGGGATCGAAGTGGCGCAGTCGAATCGTATTCATGCCGCGACACGCATCGACCCTGTGGCGACCGCGGCACAGCAGGCGCTCGAGTACGTGAAAGACGTGGTGCGCGAGCAGTATCAGGTACTGCTCTGGAGTTTGCCTGTGGAGCCGGGGAAAGTGGAGAGCCTGCAATGTAAACTGGAGCCTGGGCAGCCCGCGCTCGCGGTGTTTGCGATTACGACAGAACAGGCTACTACTTGAAGATTTGAAGTCGCTGTCATCCTGAGCGAAGCGAAGGATCTCGGTAGTCGCTTTTGGTTTGACGGCCTGCTGGGACTGCCGAGATCCTTCGCTTCGCTCTGGATGACAGCATGAGGAGTGAGCTCGGAGGACAGACGCGATGGAACTTCACAAGCCTCTGCGTGGAGTGATTACGGCCATGATGACGCCGCTCAGGGGCCGCGATGAGCTTGACCACGTTGGCCTTGAGCGCCTGGTCGAACACCTGATCGCGGGCGGCGTTCATGGCCTGTTCATCCTGGGAACAACCGGGGAGGCTCCTGGGCTGAGTTACCGGCTGCGCGCCGAGCTCATCGAGCGCACATGCACGCAAGTGGCCGCGCGACTACCGGTGATTGTGGGTATCACGGACACTGCCTTCGTGGAAGCGGTGAGCCTGGCCACCGCGGCACGGAAATCCGGCGCGCAGGCGGTGGTGGCGTCGGCGCCCTATTACTTTCCTGCCAGCCAGGTGGAATTGCTGGATTTTGTCGAGCACCTTGCCGCTGAAGTACCCCTGCCCCTGCTTTTGTATAACGCCCCCACAAATACCGGTCACACTTTTGAGCCTTCGACCCTGCTTCGAGCCGCGGGGATTCCCAACGTGATAGGGCTTAAGGACAGCGGGGGCGACATGACCTACTTTCATTCCGTGGTTGAGCTTCTGAAGGCACGGCCGGACTTTACGCTTCTGGTAGGGCCCGAAGAACTGCTGGCGGAAGCGGTCCTGCTGGGCGCGCACGGTGGGATGTGCGGCGGGTCCAATTTCTGCCCGCAACTCTACGTGCGCCTGTACGAGGCGGCGGTAGCGAAGGACTTCGAGCAGGTTCGCGTCTTGCACAGCAGAGTCATGCGTATTTCCACCACCATCTATCGAGTCGGGCGCTACAAGTCAAGCTATCTGAAAGGGCTGAAGTGCGCGGTTTCGCTTTTGGGTATTTCGGACGATTTCATGGCTGAGCCGTTCCGCGCTTTTGACAGTCCGGAACGCGCCAAGGTGCGGCGGCACATGGTCGACCAGGGCCTGCTGGCTGGGTAGGAAGACGCTTTGCCCCGCAGCCCGCAAGCCATAAAGACTCTGTAGCACTAGTTCGCGGGACGTTGTTATTTTGCGAAGATGTCTTCTCCGTGGTCTCTGTGTTTCGAAAGACTGAACACAGAGCTCACAGAGATCCTCAGTGCTCTCAGTGTTTAGGCTTCGAACTCACTAAGGACACGGAGAATTTGGTTTTGGTTGCGGCTTTGCCGCGGTGTGATCCTTGTGGTGGATCCTCTGAGACAGTGTGCGGCATAAGGAGTATCAATATCATGGTACCAGGTGTTTTCTTACTAATGGCGCTGAGCGCACCGCCGCAGCTTCAGAACCCAGGCTTTGAAGCTGCCGAGCCACTGAGAGGTTGGACAGTAGATTCACCCACACAAGACAGGAAAAGCGTGGAAGTGCGCGCGGACTCAGAGGAGAAGAAAGAGGGGAAGCAATCGCTGGTGATGGAAGCCCGCGCTCCCGCCAGTTATTCGCTGAATCAGTGGGTTGTGCTTCCGGTGGGAACGCTGTGGCGGGCCCGGGTCTGGATCAAGACCGAAGGACTGTCCGCGACAGGAAGTGGCGAGGCAGGCGGGCGGATTTTAATTGACTCACGCGAAGGTCTATTGGGTAGAAGCAAGCCGAGGGCCGGCACGTCGCCCTGGGAGGAAGAGGAGGTGACGTTCGAGGCCCCAACGCCCGAGGACGTGGACATTATCCTTGTCGGCTTCGAAAACAGTTCTGGCAAAGTTTGGTTCGACGGGTTTCGTCTGGAACCGGTGGCGCGGCCCGTCGAGAACGATGTACGGATTTTTCATCAGAAGCTAAGCAAGCTGCCCATCGACCTCAAGCAGTGCGGGCAGTTCATTGAGCCCTTATGCCGCCTTCTGCCCTCGATGCTTGCCCAGCAGGTTGAATCCACGAGCTTTGAAGAGGAAGCGGAGTGGTGGCCGAGCTATAAAAGGGAAATCGACAAACCCCACCGGCCGTGGTATCCCGAAGGAGCCGTGCACGTCGCGAAGTATTCGCTCGACACCGAGAACCCATACAACGGCAAGCGCTCGCAGAAGATCGAGCTTCCCGTTCCGCGGGCTCGAGCCGGGATTGCGCAAGACGGCTTCTATCTTCGAAAAGGGCTGGGCTACCGGCTTCGACTGCACATGAGAGGTCAAGGGAATGTCCCCGTGTGGGCATCGCTCTCCGGCGACGGCGCGCGTGTGGCTGGCCCTGTGTTACTCGCTCGCGCCGGGGAGAATTGGCAGGCCGCGGAAACAGTGCTGCGGTCAACGCGTGACGTCCAGAACGCCACCTTGAACATTGAGTTTGAAGGCCCGGGAAGCTTGTGGCTCGACCGGATCTACATGATTGATGAGGACGCCGTACTCGGACTCTGGCGGAGGGATGTCGTTGCTGCGTTGAAAGAGATGACGCCTGGAGTCATCAGGTTTGGCGGGAGTTCGCTGGAGGTCTTCGAGTGGGATCGGTGCATCGGTTCGTGGGACACGCGGGTGCCGTACACGACCATGCCGTGGCGCGGCCTCGAGCCGAATTTCGTTGGCGTCGAGGAGTTTGTCCAGCTCTGCCAATATGTTGGCGCAGAACCTTTGGTTTGCGTGCGTTGGACGGGCAAGACCCCGGCGGATGCCGCCGCCGAGGTCGAATACTTCAACGGCGGCCCGCAGACTCGCTGGGGGAAGGTGCGTGCGCAGAACGGCCACGCAGCGCCTTACGGAGTGAAGTACTGGCAGATCGGAAATGAAATCGGGGGCCCCAAGTACGACGCCTCCGTACGCGACTTCGCGGAAGCGATTCGCAGAGTTGATCCCATGGCCAGAGTGCTTTCATCTTTTCCTTCTGCCGACACGCTCCGCGAAGGCGGCGGTTACCTCGATTACCTGTGCCCACATCAGTACGACTGCGGGGATTTGTGGGGTAAAGAGGCGGAGCTGAAATTCCTTCAGGACCAGATTGCGCGCTACGGTGCGGGAAGGAACGTGCGGGTGGCCGTCACGGAATGGAATACAACGGCGGGAGAGATGGGGCTGACGCGAGGAATGCTCCAGACCCTTGGGAACGCCCTGAGCTGCTCGCGGTATCAGAACCTGTTGCAGCGCTACGCGGATCTGGACGAAATAGCAATCCGATCGAACTTGGTGGACAGCTTTGGCTCCGGGGTTCTACTGCCGGGGCCGGGCTGGCTGTATCTTGCACCGACGTATTATTCGCAGAAGCTGTACACGCGCGCGGCAGGTTCCTACCCACTGCGAATCGAGCGGACAACTTCTCTGCCGTGGTATCTCCAGGAGCCTGACCTGAGCGCCACCTTGAGTGAGGATGGCAAGGCGTTGCGCATCTACAGCGTCAATTCGACTGGCGAGACCAGGCAATTGAAGTTTCACGTCGTGGATTTTTCTGGGACCCTTCGAGGAGGCGCGGCTTACGTCTTAAAAGACCGAGACGCAGCGGGTACTCCTGAAGTCATGAATGGCCACGACGACCCTCAAAGGATCGCACCCGTTACAAGCCCTGTGGCGGTGGGCGGCAGGGATTTTGACTATGCCTTCGAGCCCTTTACCGTGACACTGCTCGAGCTTAACCTCGGCGAATAGCGGTCCGGGAAGGTGTTCTTGGGTACGGCGTCCCAGGTCTTTGCTTGAGGATGGCCGCGAGGGCAGTTGCTACGAGGCTTTTGCGCCCACGAAATCAAAATGCAGGTGGAACGGGATGGAGCAAACGAGATTCGAGGAGTTGGTTGCGCAAGCCGTCGACGACCTGCCGGAAACGTTCCGCGAAAAACTGGAGAACGTAGCGATCATCGTGGAAGACTTACCGCCGGAGGAGCCAAAGCGCGGAGGGTTGCTGCTGGGGCTGTTTCATGGCATCCCGCGCACGGAGAAGAGCGTATTCTCTTCCAGTCCGCCGGATCGGATTTTTCTATACCAGCGAAACATCGAGGCGGTATGTGGCAACGAGGCCGAGGTGCGTCGTCAGATTCGCGCCACGCTGCTGCATGAGGTGGGACACTATTTCGGACTCAGTGAGGGCGAGTTGCGCGGAGTGTGAGGAACAGGGACCAGGTGCCAAGTGCCGGGTGTCAGGAGACGAATTGCGTCATCGTGTCATTCAATCTCCACTGGACGTCGCTCCTGGGCCCCTCGGGAATCGGAATGCCATCCTCAGCCAGTTCCTCGATGACCATTTGGACTACCTCTTGGATATGCTTCAGTGCCTCCTCATGGGTATTGCCCCACGTTGTGGCACCATATTGTTCCAAGGCCGGGCAGTAGGCGTGCCAGCGATCCTCGTCCGGTTCCACCACGACTTTGAAGGTGTATGTCTTCATGGCGTTTGTACTCTTCATCCTAAAAGACTAACAGGATGGGGTGTAGTGTCAAGCGCAAGGCGTTTCGCGGTCACAGGCCCTTCGCCGCAGCGTCGATGACCTCTGCGGGCGAAGCTGTGCCCGTACCCTTCTTCATGACGGTGATGGAGGCGACCAGATTGCCGAACGAGGCTGCGGCGACGGGGTCCCCGGTCACCGCCATGGTGAGCGCCGCGCCGGCAGCAAAGCCGTCGCCGGCACCGCAAATGTCCACTGGTTTATCTACGGGCCGTGCTTCGGCCCAAGTCTCCTTACCTTCTTCGATCACCAGGGTGCCCTGTGGCCCGTGCGTCACCATCACCGCCCGGGCTCGAAGATGTTCGCGCAGCCGCCTGAAATCGACATGCCCGAACAGTTGCTGGCAGGCCACTTCCGCTTCCATGCGATTCGGCTTGACCATTACCTCCCGGAAGAGATGCACGCGCTTTCGGGAATCCACCAGAAACACCTTGCTTGGGTACTTAGCCGCAAGCTCGCTGATTGTCCGACGCACCAGCGGCGTCACGACGCCGCCGGCGGCGGTTTCGGCCTGATCGGCCACCAGCACTACATCGAAGGCCTCAACCACTGGAATGAGGTTTTCGATGAACCGCGTCTCGGCCTCGGGGGGAAGCGGCTTGGTGGAGATGAAATCAACTCGAGGTTGGTCCTCAATACCGGTTTGACCGTTGATAAGCTTAGTGTAGGTGAAGGATTGCCAGCCGGGTAGTTCTACCATCAGGTTCGCAGTGACACCCCGCTGGTTCAAGGCGCGAACCAACTCGAACCCGAACCCGTCGTCGCCTCGTATTCCCAGGACGGCTACCGTTCCGGCGCCCAGGGCCGCCAGATTGTTGGCCACCGTTCCGCCGCCTCCGGGAGTGACCTCGGTGGAGACGACGCCCAGTCGGGGGATCCCTGTTTCACGCGATGCTTCCGAAGTGGCAGGATCGTAAGTACACCAGCGGTCAAGGCAGATGTCGCCCACCACTAACGCTTTGAGTTTCTTGAAGGCGTCTAGCGTTTCCGTTATGGTCATGTAAGCTCCAAGAGGGCGCGCCGCAGGGCCGGAGCGGTCGCCCGGTGATCGCCGCAAAGGTAAAAGCTTTCGCCCCCATCCGCCACTGTCCGGACCAGGATTGTCTTGTGGGGCCGGAAATAGTATCCCGGGTCGGTTTTCGGGAGTTCGTGGTGGGTGTCGCCCTGAATGGGGACCAAGTCGAAAACTGCCGTGGTGAAATTCCTGATCGTCTGTCCTTGCTGATGAGCCACGTTGCGAGCCATGGCAAGAGCTTTCAAATAGACCTCGGGCGCCATGATGGCGGAGCCGAAATCAAGCATGATCCCGTTTTCCAGGCTTTCGACGGAATTTGTGAAAATCAGGAAGTCACGGTAGCTGGCCGAACCCAGAGCGCCGCCATCGCAGTTGGGATGCTCATGGATGATGTCATATCCGACGCCGACGTGTACGGTGGCCGGAATCGAAAGCCGGTAAGCGGTGGCGAAGATGCTTATGTCTTTGTGGGGAAAATCACTGCATACGATCCGCCTTCCCACATTTTCGCCCAGGCCCAGCGAGAGTGCCGCGGCTTCGCGAATTACCTCATTGAGTTCTCCCGTTTCGCGCCACAACCCGAACTCGCCACTGCGAATATAGCGCGCCACGCTCTCGGTGGTAGCGCCGGCTCGGGCCAACTCATAATCGTGAATGGCGCCTGCACCATTCATGGCGATGTGCGTTAAATAGCCTCGTTCCAAAAGGTCGATGATGTGACGGCTTGCGCCGGATTTGATGACATGCGCGCCCATCATGAGGATGCGCGCGGCGCCCTTTGTCTTTGCCGCGGCAATTCTCCTCGCTACCTCGATGAGCTGGGGGTGCGAGAATTGTGGGACCGCGCCCTCGAGCGGCAGAACATAATCAAGGTTCATGTCATGGACGCGCTCGCCCAAAGGCCTGATCAAAAGTCGTGAACGGTCGAAAGTCTTGTATTTTGAGTTCATGGAATGCTATGACTCGGAAACGCAGCGGCTAATGCTCTGGAAATAGAGCGCGGGAAAGATCATTCCAGCAAAGGAAATTCGGAATGACGAAGTCCGCGCCCACTCTGATCAGGCGCTCTCTCTTCCACTGGTCCACGAGCACGCAATCAGGCTCATCCGAGGCCACGCCGACCGCGAGACCGCCCGCCTCTTTGACGTTCTTAATTTCAACATACCCGTCGCCGAACCCAATCAGCGTTTTTCCGTTGCCCTCCAGCGAGGAAAGCATCTCACGGATCAGAATCTCTTTGGAAAAACTGTTGTAGTCGTCGCGGGCGCCAAAGATCCGGCCTTCAAAATATCGTGCAATATCCAGCAGTCGAGCCTCCTCGAGGGTGTAGGACTCGTCGGTCCCGCTAGCGCAATAAAGCTCCAAGCCGCGCGCGCGTAAATCCTCCAGCGCCGCGCGGGCGCCGGGAACGAGGTATTGGTCAGGGGCGGCTTTACCGTGGCACAACGCCTCTCTTCGGTCGGCGATCTTATCCATCAAGCGGTCGTGATACAGGCGCTTGTATTCCAGCGGGGGCAGGGGCTTGCCGCCCCTTTCTTTCACTTGACGAGCCAATTCGATCATTTGGTAAATCGTCTGTTCCCCAGTGAGCCGCGCCACAGATTCATCCACCAGCGCCCGCAAATCGTCTTCCTTCTCTCCGGTCTTCAGCTCCGCCAGGATTTCCACCATCATGGGGACCATGACATTCATCCAACCGGCGCGAACCAGGGAGAGCGTGCCATCAAAGTCGAAGAGTGCCAGTTTCGCATCCTTCGCTGAAACACCTTTTCGGACAACTTCCATCTCCATCATTTGCTATTAACCAGTCGCTCCCTCGGTCCTGAACCACTCAACCGTCCGCCGCAGGCCCTCCTCGAAGCTAACCAGGGGTTCGTATCCGAGCACCCGGCGGGCCAGCGAAATATCTGCCAAAGAATGGCGGGCATCGCCTGGGCGAGGGGGCCCATGGCGTGGTTCTACGTTCTGTCCAAAGATGTGATTGAGGATGGTGATCGTCTGATTGAGGGTGTAGCTGCGGCCCACGCCGACGTTGATGACCTTGCCCGCGGCCGCCGGTGCAGTGCAAGCTCTGAGCGTTGCGTCAACGACGTTATCCACGTAGGTGAAATCGCGCGATTGCTCACCGTCGCCGAAGATCACCGGGGTATTTCCCCGTTCATACGCAGGTACGAACTTGGAAAGAACGCCCGTGTAGGGTGAGTCGGGATTCTGCCGCGGGCCGAATATATTGAAGAAGCGGAGGGCTACAGTTTCCAGGCCGTAAATCGTCGTAAACACCCGGCAGTAGTATTCTCCGGCCACCTTGGCGAGCGCATAAGGAGAGAGCGGGTCGGGGGTCAAAGTCTCGACGCGGGGCATCGTCGGATTGTCGCCGTAGGCTGCGGCGGAGGCAGCGAACACCAGGCGTTTGACGCCCGCGTCCCGCGCGGCCAGCAAGACGTTCAACGTTCCGGTGACGTTGACTTCATTGGCCGTCAGCGGATCGTCAACCGAGCGTGCCACGGAGGGGAGCGCGGCGAGATGAATGACGTACTGCGCGTCCCTGAAATGCGGAGAAATAGCTCCCAAGTCCCGGATGTCCGCCTCTTGAAAATCAATGCGGCCGGCAACGCGCGCCAGGTTAGCCGTCTTGCCGGTCGCAAGGTTGTCCAGCACTCGAACGGTTTCGCCGCGACGCACAATCTCCTCAACCATGTGCGAGCCGATGAAGCCCGCTCCTCCGGTCACCAGATATGTAGCCATCCCTGCGCGTTCCTCCTCGAGTCGAAGTGCCGGTGCGGCGGTTTGCGTGTAAGGTCTTGAGATAATTGGAGCACGCGGGGAATCCCGTGTCGCTCGCAATCCCGCGCCTCGCTGTAAGTCTAGCACATTATTTGCCTGTTACGCGGATTGGGCGTTATGTGTACACTTGCAGGTTTCAGGAGTTTGTGCCCGTTCGGCCGCCGGATTTGAGGCCCCCGGTGTGAGCCTCGCAGCCAGCAACTCGGAAGTCTGCGCCGTTCATCTTACTTACGAAAGCCAGGGACATTAGCGCCTGGCGCCTGCTGCACGTTTAGACATCGGGTGAATTAGGGGGCTATTTCAAAACATGAGAATCCTTGTACTTGGCGGAGACGGTTACTTGGGTTGGCCGACCGCGATGCATTTATCAACCCACGGTCACGTGGTGGGGGTAATTGACAATTTCGCCAAGCGTCGCTGGGAAATGGAACTGAACGTCGAACCCTTGATGCCCATCCGCACGCTGCACGATCGTGTGAAGGCGTGGCACGAACTGACGGGGCGGAAGATCGAGCTATTCGTGGGCGACTTGCGGAACTATGAACTCGTATTGCAAGCCTTCGAGGCGTTTAAGCCGGAGGCCATAGTCCATTACGGCGAGCAGCCTTCCGCGCCCTATTCGATGATTGACCACAGCCGCGCCGTTTTTACTCAGATGAACAACTTGGCGGGCACACTCAACGTACTCTGGGCGATGCGCGAGCGCTGCCCCGCCGCACACCTTGTGAAGCTGGGGACGATGGGCGAATACGGTACGCCCAACATCGATATCGAGGAAGGCTTCATCGAAATTGAATACAAGGGCCGCAAGGACGTTCTTCCGTTCCCGAAGCAGCCCGGCTCTTTCTACCACCTCACCAAGGTCCACGACAGTCACAACATCCTGTTTGCCTGCAAAGTGTGGAAGTTGCGTTCCACCGATCTTAACCAGGGAGTGGTCTATGGCATCGAAACGGACGAGACTCTCTTGGACGATCGCTTGGCTACTAGTTTCCACTACGATGAGGTGTTCGGCACTGCACTCAACCGCTTCTGCGTTCAGGCGGTCGCAGGAATTCCGCTTACGGTTTACGGGTTGGGCGGCCAGACGCGCGGCTTCCTGAACATCCGCGATACTTTGCGCTGTGTCGAGCTCGCGCTAGTGAATCCGCCGCAAGCCGGCGAATATCGCGTCTTCAACCAGTTCACGGAGACATTCAACGTCCTGCAATTGGCGGAAATGGTGAAGGCGCAGTCGGAGAAGCTTGGTTTCAAGGTGGAGATAAACCATCTGAAGAACCCCCGCGTGGAAGCGGAGCAGCACTACTACAATCCCATTCACAGAAAGTTGAGCGACCTGGGATTGCAGCCCCGCTTGCTGTCCGACGAGCTTGTGCAGAGCATGGTCAAGCGGGTCCGGGACCATGCCTCGCGTATTAAGCGAGACATCATCTTGCCGCGGGTTACATGGGAAGGCTCAAAGCTGCCGGGCGCGGATTAGGCACCTCGAAATCCCGTGCAAACGGCGGGTAGTTACGCTAGGATATAAAGATCAGCTTACAAACGAAAACCACAGGAGGATCGAATGGAAGAGACAAAACCGTTGTCGATCGCCAGTCTGATCACCGTCCCGGCGTTGATTACTTTGGGCATTACCGTCCTGCGCCTGGTGGGTGAACTCCAACACTGGCCCAAACCATGGTTCAACTCCGCAGCAGGTGGAGGAGGAGCCATTATTGGCATCTCCTGGCTGCCACTCATTTTTGGTCCGTATTTTGCCTTGAAACTGGCTCGAGCGGGCGACGGGCCCTCGAGTGCCGGGAAATCAATCGGACTGGCATTCGCCGGGTTGGCGGTGATGGTCGTCGGCATCGTCATAATGGGAGTTGTCATGAAGATGAACCATCCGGGTCTGGCCGAGATCGGGTACCTCGTGCTGTGGCTCGCGGCGTTTATTTCCGCAATCGGCTGGCGTTCATTGGGGAAATGCCTGCTGGCTTATGCTTTCGCAGCACGCATTCCTGTGCTTGTTGTGATGTACCTCGCCATGAGTGCCAACGGCGGCCGGGGTTGGGGAACACACTACGACGCGGCACCTCCCAATATGCAATTTGCGTCTCTTGGCGCAAGATTCCTCCACACCGGGGTCTTCCCCCAGCTTGGATTCTGGATAGCCTGGACGGTCGTGGGGGGCGCTATCGTGGGGACTATCGCCAACGCCGTCACACGTCGCGGAAAGCAAGCGGTTCCGGCCGTGGCCTAAGAACAAGGGCAGCGCGGACCTTCTCTTCAAGGTCGGAGTGTTGTCTTTGTTATTCAGCGTCGAGAAACGCAGGCCGGCAATTGTAGCGAATCGCTGTCGATCGGAAATCTCAGAGTCACAAGACCGTCCGCTTTGAAGAGCAAAAGGAGGTTCGCTTGGAAGAGACAAGGCCAACGTCCATCGCCGGTCTGATTACGATTCCGGCTTTGATCACTCTGGGCATTACCATCCTGCGCCTGGTGGGTGAACTCCAACACTGGCCCAAGCCATGGTTTAGCGCGGCGGCGGGGGGCGGAGGCGCCATCGTCGGTATCTCCTGGCTGCCCATCGTTTTCGGTCCTTACTTCGCCTGGAAGCTGGCCGGAGGTGGCGACGGTCCTTCCAGTGCCGGAAAGGCCATCGGATTCGCGTTTCTCGGACTGGCGCTGCTGGTAGTGAGCGGCGTGATAGCGCAGAGAAGCTTTGCGCATCACCGGTTTGTAGCTCTGCTCGGGCTGGTCCTGATGCTGGTCTCAGCCTTCATTCCCGGCATCGGCTGGAGGGCTTTGGGGAACACTCTCTTGGCTTACGCCTTCGCGGCCCGCATTCCGGTGCTGATCGTGATGTTGGTGGCAATGCTCGGGAATGGCGGCCAGGGCTGGGGAACACATTACGACGTCGCTCCGCCAAGTTTCGCGGCCCGGTCGTTTGCGGCGAAATTCTTTGACCTTGCTGTATTGCCTCAGATGACGCTGTGGATCGGTTGGACCGTGGTGTTTGGCTCAATCATTGGCACCATCGTCGCTGCCTTGAGCCGCCGCGGAAAGGCCGCAGTCGCGTCGGCCGCGTGAAGGCAGAGGCGAGTGACGAGTGCCTGGGGTTGCCGAAAGTACCGCCGCGCCTGCCACCTCGAGGAGTTGGCATGGGCCTGTGGCCTACCCAAAGGGATGGAAATCACGCGCGTCGTCACCCCCGCGAAAGCGGGGGTCCATTTTGAGTGTCGAACACAATGGATTCCCGCTTTCGCGGGAATGACGTGATTCTCAAGAGAGCTGCACAGCAGAAGCCGTAGGTTGAACCGTCGTAATGTGGATTTGCCGGCCGATCACTTGCGCGGCTTGCTGATTAGCTGCCATGCCTCCGTGAGGTGCGCGCCAAGCTCGTCGTCGCCGATTTGATCGAGTTCAATTCCCACCCAGCCCTTAACTCCCACATACGGTGGTCTGTAGTAGATCGCCGGGCTGCTTGCAATGAGAGCCTCTTGTTCTCCCGGCTGCGCGGGTATCAAAACCGCGATGTGGCCGTCGTGATGGTGATTGCTGGAGAACATCGCAAAGACGCGTTTCTTGACGAAGAACGTGGGTTCACCGTGCGAAAGCTTCTCGGTTACTCCCGGCAGCGCCAGGCAGATTCTGCGGACTCTTTGCAATTGGCTCTTACCATCCATGCCCTATCGCTCCTCAACAATTCCAGGCGCCGCCGTGCGGCAGTGGTCCTTGGAGGTCCGATTAAGATTATAATTGAGAACCCAGCAGGGGATGCGCTGATAAGTGGGAGCAAAGTACACGTCGCAAAAGGGGGATGCCCATGAAAACACGTTTCTTTTGCACCCGTTTCAGGTTCGTGGCGGTGGTCCTTTTTCTCGGTGCCGTTACGCTCGCGGCTGCGTCAACCGGGGGTTATCACCTGCTCAAGAAATACTCGTTCCGGGCGGCGCAAGGAAGTACCCGGGAGTATTTTGACTACATCACAGTGGACTCCGCCGCGCGCCGGGTTTACTTGTCGCACGGCACGGAAGTCAAGGTGATCGACGCCGATTCCGGAACTCTCATCGGCAACATAACCGGCCTAAAACAAGACCATGGAATAGCGCTAGCCCACGAATCGGGCCGGGGTTTTGTCAGTGACGGTGCGCAGGGGAAAGTGGTCATTTTTGATTTGAAGACACTCAAGGTCATCGGCGAGGCCAAAGCGGCCGACGACGCTGACTGCGTGGTTTACGACCCGGCCTCCAAACGCGTTTTCGTGATGGAAGGCGACCCAAACAGTCTGACGGCAATCGATGCAAAGAGCGGGAGCGTGGTGGGGACCGTCGAACTCGGTGGGTCTCCTGAGTTCGCGGTCGCTGACGGCAGGGGGACTGTTTACATCAACCTGGAGAGCAAGAACGAAATCGTTGCGCTCGATTCCCACGCGCTCACCATCAAGTCTCGCTGGCCGGTTGCACCAGCCGGAGGCCCCACGGCCCTCGCCATTGACAAAGAGCACCGGCGGCTGTTCAGTGCCGGACGCGAACCCCAGATGCTGGTGGTAATGGATGCCGACAGCGGAAAGGTCGTGAAGTCGTTTCCGATCTCCGGAGGAGCAGATGCTGCGGCCTATGACCCTGGAACCGGCCTGATCTTCGCCTCAACTCGCGAGGGCATCCTCCATATCTTCCACGAGGATTCGCCTGACTCCTTCAGTGAGGTCGAGACGGTTAAGACAGAGTATGGCGCCAAGACCATGGGGCTCGACACCAAAACGCACAACGTGTTTCTGGACACGGCGGATTTCAGTCAGCCTTCTTCTTCCGGGTCAGGCCAGCGAGGTCCTCGCCGTGCGGCTGTTCCGGGAACGTTTCGGGTTTTGGTTTACGGCAAGTAGCTGACAGGGGGCAGCAGGGCATCGCTCATTTCGTTGCCGGGATGGTCTCCCGGCATTGTATACTCCTTCGCGATGCCGACTATAAGAGATGTGCCCGGCCCCTACAGGCTTTTCTTTTACAGCTTCGACTGCAATGAACCGATGCATATTCACGTCCAACGTGAGAAGATGGTATGTAAGTTCTGGCTGGAGCCGGTTGATCTCGCTCGCAATGGTGGGTTCTCGGAGCAGGAGCTGAACAGGATTCGACACTAGATCGAGTCGAACCTAATGAAACTCAAGAAGGCATGGAATGAGCACTGCAATCCTGACTGAGCCGCGAATTGTGACGGTCAACGTGACGGACGACGCCATTGTCGCTCACCTCGCTGACGGCCGAGTGATCAGCGTGCCTTTGGAGTGGTCTTGGCGACTAAAGGACGCCACAGCAGAGCAGAGAACGCGTTGGGAGATTATCGGGGACGGCCAGGGAGTTCATTGGCCCGATGTCGATGAGGATATAAGTGTCGACGGAATGCTGAGGGGCGTCCCTGCTAAACGGCCCTCGCAGAAAGAAAAGCGGATTCTCCTCGACGCAAGCTCCTTGATTGACGCTGATCACCGTAAGCTAAGACGCAGTCCGCGCCGCCGGCGGCGAATGGGACGTCCTCAGCCAAATCTAAAATCCAAAATCTAAAATCGGAAATTTCCGAACCCTGCCTCACTTATCGAGAGGGTCTTCATTTGCGGCGCGTATTTGCGGACTACGGGGCCAATCACTGACGCCTTGCCGACGACGACGAAGACTAGGTTGTCGAGAGGGAAGTATTGGCGAATCACGCGCTGCGCGTCCTCGAGAGTCATGGCATCGATCTTTGAGTAAAGATCGTCGATCTCGTGCTCGTCGAGCCCGTAAAACTCGAGTTGCGCCAATTGCGAAGCGAGCTGCCCGGAAGTCTCGATGGTGGGCGGGAATTGACCTTTGATGTAGCTTTTTGCTAGTTCCAATTCGTCCTGGGAAAATCCCTTTTCGTGTAAACGCTTGACTACGTCGAGCGTCAAGTCCATGGCCTTCTCGGTGGTTTCGGTACGTGTGTAAGAGGAGATCACAAACGGTCCGCGCGCCTTGCGCTGGTCAAAGTACGAGCGAGCACCATAGGTGAGGCCGCTTTTGATGCGGAGTTCGGTGTTGAGCATGGAAGCGAAGCGCCCGCCAAAGACCGTATTGACCACACGAATGGGAACGCGGTCAGGATTGGTGCGCGTGACCCCGACGTTCCCAATGCTGTAATAGGTCTGTGTGGCGTCCGGCTTATCGACCAAAAGCAGCCTTTTCCCCTTCACATCCGCCTGATCGGGAAGGTCGACGGTCGCCGCCTGCCGGCCCGTCCAGGAGCCGAATCTCTGTGAAAGGACTCTTTCCATTTCCGCGTGATCGAAATCGCCCACCACGGCCAGGATGGTATTTGCCGGCGTGTAATCAGCATGGTAGAAATTGACGACGGCATCGCGGGTGATGGTGGGCAGCGATTTCTCGTCGCCGTCCCGAGGTCGCGCGTAAAGGTGCGTGCCATAAAGGAAGGCGTTGAAGTAGAGCGGGAGGACGGCAAGGGCTTGATCCTTGTCGGATTTGATAGCATCCACGCGCTGCTGGACGAGTTTCGCCAGTTCCTCCTGCGGGAATGTGGCATTCAGCAGGGCATCCGACAGCAGGTCCATACCTGTGGCCGTGTCTTTCTTCATGACCTGCACCGAAACAGAGGCATAATCAGAGGCTACGTCGGCATTGAATTGTCCGCCGACAAAATCCAGTTGCTTGGAAAACTGGTCGGCGCTGCGTGTTGTCGTCCCTTTGCGCAGAAGCGCCGCGGTCAGCGAGGCAAGCCCTTCCTGTCCGGCCGGATCGGCAACCGGTCCGGCGCTGACGATGACCCGGAGACTCACCAGCGGCAATTCGTGCAGCTCCATCAGCAGCAGCGTCATCCCATTGGGAAGCTTGCGACGCTCGTGGGGAGGCAGCCTCAAGCCGCCCGCTTGTGCCTTGAGATCCATCGTGGCGGTTGCGGCGGCCACGACCACCACGGCAATCAGCAGCAATCGCTTCATGGTCGTTCTCCAATTCTTGTGTAACACGCTCCAGACCTCGCTCGTTGTTGAGGCGGGGATCACCCGTGATCTACTAGCTTATGGCTTCGCCGGTTCAGTCTCTGCGGGCTGATTCTTCTCCGGCACCAGCGTGGCCACGGTGCGGTTGTTCTCCCCAAAGTAAGCCTTCACCACGCGCTGTATATCCTGCTTGGTGACTTTGTCGTACTGGGCGGCAGCGGTGAAGAGCTTGTGATAGTCCCCCAGGAAAACCTCGTAGGACCCAAGAGTGTTGGCGCGGCCGTTGATGCTCTCCATCTGCCGGTAAAAGTCCGCCAGAACAATGTTCTTGGCCTTCTGCAGCTCTTCATCACTCACAGGCGTTGTCTTGAGTTTGTCCAATTCATCGTAAACGGCTTTTTCCGCGGCGCTAGGATCGACCCTCTCCTTGGGCTGCACGGTATAAACGAACAACGTGGGGTCAAACGATAGCTCGAATCCGCCGTCCACTGAAATCGCCAACTGATCTTTATCCACCAATCGCTGGTAGAGCCGGGAGCTCTCGCCGGTCACCAGCATGGCTTGCAGCAGGGTGAGAGGGTAGAAATCGGGACTGGAGCACTGAGGAATGTGGTATCCCATCATCACGATGGGAAGTTGGGCGAACTTCTTCACCACCACCCGGTGCTCACCCAGTTGTTCCGGCTCTTGCGTGGTGACCTTGGGCGGGGGGTCGTGGGAGGGAATGGACTCGATGTATTTCTCCCCGAGGTCGAAAATCTCCTGCCCCGACACATCCCCGACCACCACCATGGTGGCGTTGCTGGGCGAATAGCCCATCTGGAAATGGTGTTTGAGGTCCTCCATTTTCCAGTTCTCGATGTCCACCATCCAGCCGATGACGGGCCAGTGATAAGGATGAGCGAGAAACGCTGCCGCCCAGAGCTGCTCCCAGAGAATTCCGAAGTTGTTGTTATCCACACTGGTGCGTCGTTCCGAAGCCACCACGCCGCGCTCCGAGGCGATCATCTTGGGGTCGAAGCTGAGATCGCGAATGCGGTCGCTCTCCAGGTCAAAGATCGTTGCCAGCGCGCTGCGCGGAAACCAGTCCTGATAGACGGTCACGTTTTGGGTGGTGTAAGCGTTGTTCTCTCCGCCCGCCACCTCCATCACGTGGTCGAACTGGCCCGGCCCGTATTTCTTCGCGCCGTTGAACATCATGTGCTCGAAGAAATGCGAAAGGCCTGTAGTGCCGGGCCTCTCATTCCGCGACCCGATGCGGTAGAAAATGTACAGAGCCACATTCGGAATCGAGTGGTCCTCTTGCACCAGGATCTTCATCCGGTTGTTCAAGGTGTGGGTTTTGACCTCGAACGTCTGAGCCTGCGCGACGACCGTCCAGACGCAGGTCAAAACGAGAAGGCATGCACGAACAACCCTCCGGCCAATGGTCACAACTTCCTCCGCTCTATTCCCGGGCAGGGAATTAAAGGTTGTAATCTTACCAGATTCGCGATCACAAGTGCTCCGCCAGGTCTATTTGCGTAGACTCTGGGGCCTTCCCCCAATTGGCCGCTCACCGGCGAGCCATCAAACGGTCGCGCACAGTCTGGTCCGTTGCCATATCGATGCAGGTCCATGCCATTGCCAGCGCGCCGTCCGCCAGAGCTTTGTCTGCGTCGGCGGTGACGCAGTGGGCAGTAAATTCCGGCTGGTGGTTAACGGCGGGCAGGGAGTTGATGCCGATCATGGGATGAATCGACGGCATGGCCAACGAGACATTGCCCATGTCCGTGGAGCCTGTGGGCCGCGTTTCCCACTCGCCCAGATTGGGGAACGTTCGCCCGAGGGCTTCGCAATTCCGGCGGTAGAGCGCCGCCATGGCTTCGTCGTGGCGCATTTCCGCGTAAGGCTTGTCGCCGCCGCTAATCTCCATCTTCGACCCGGTGGCGAGGGCTCCAGCCTCAAAGCAGCGGTAAACCCTGGGCCGCAGATGGGTCAGTTGCTCGAGCGTCTCGGAGCGAACGATGTACCGGGCGGAGGTGTGAGCGGGCACGACATTCGGAGCGGCGCCACCGTTGGTGACGATCCCGTGGATTCGGTCCGTGGAGCGGATGTGCTGGCGGAGCAGTCCGAGTGCCGTTTGCGCCACGGTGAGGGCATCCGCCGCGTTCACTCCCAGTTCCGGAAACGCTGAGGCATGGGATTCCTTCCCGGTGTATTGAACCTCAAACATGGAAGCGGCAATGATCTTGGCGCGGAGCATGTCAAACGGCGCCGGATGCACCATCATGGCCGCATGAACGCCCTCAAAGGCGCCACGATCGAGCAGCAGAATCTTACCGCCGGCATTGCCCACTTCTTCCGCAGGCGTCCCGATGACACTAACGGTGAGGCCCACCTCGTCCGCAACTTTGGCCGCTGCCAGCGCCGCGCCCACAGCGGAAGCGGCGATAATGTTGTGGCCGCAGGCGTGGCCAATCCCTGGAAGGCAATCGTATTCCGCGCAGATGCCGACGTGCAGAGGCCCGGAGCCGGCACGAGCGATAAAAGCCGTGGGCAGATCGCAGATCCCCTTCCGAACTGAGAAGCCGGCATCGGCCAGCGACTCACAGAGCCAGGTGGATGCCTGCTCCTCCTCAAAACCGAGTTCCGGGTGGGAATGGATGCGATGGCTGAGGTCAGTCAAGCGATCTTGGACGGCCTCGAAACGCTCACAGGCTGCGGCTTTGCTGTCCATGTTAGCTCCCCTTGTCGTATTGAGATCCTTTCAGCAAGCCTAGCACGGGCTTTCCAGCCACTTCAAGCGCGTCACATCTGAGAAAGGCGCAACGAACCAAGGGGCTGGCACATCTTATAAAACGGTGGCTGCGCGAGCCACGATTCAGGGCATAGGACAACAGGGAGGATGGCATGAAAATCGGCATCATTGGGGCCGGCCAAATCGGTGGGACTCTGACTCGCCGTTTGACCCAGCTAGGGCACGAAGTGTACGTGGCCAACTCGCGCGGGCCTGCGTCGCTCGCGGCTCTCGCCAAGGAAACCGGGGCGAAGGCCGTTGAGGTGCGAGACGCAGCGCGCGCCGGCGAGGTGGTAGTGGTGACCATTCCGGAAGGGAAGATTCCGAGCCTTCCCAAGGACTTATTCGCTGGCGTACCGAAGGATGTAGTGATCATCGATACAGGGAATTACTATCCGCGGGAGCGGGATGGGCGGATTGCTGACATTGAAGCGGGAATGACTCAAAGCAGATGGGTGGCGAATCAACTCGGCCGCCCTGTGGTCAAGGCGTTCAATAATATCTATGCGAAGCACCTGCTGGAGCTGGGAAGGCCCGCGGGAAGCCCAGCCCGGCTCGCGTTGCCGATCGCGGGCGACGACGCGCGGGCGAAGGAACTCGTGATGGGGCTTGTGAACGAGTTGGGATTTGATCCCGTCGATGCCGGCGGCCTCGACGATTCATGGCGCCAACAGCCGGGCACACCAGTTTACGGGCCGGACTTCGATGCTACGGGAGTGCGGCACGCGCTGGCCCAGGCGAGCAAAGAGCGTGGAGCGCAATTTCGCGCGACGGAGAAGAGCCCGGGCACTTTTGCGCAGTCTGCCTGACGCTGTGGGGCACGTCTGACAAACGAAGGAGGTGAGCATGTCTTCAGCGCTTATACCCAGCGCACTTGATGCTCGTACGCAGGCTTTCCCAACTCTGACTGCGGCTCAGATCAGCCGCATCCGTCCTCACGGCAGGGTGCGTGAAGTCAAGCCGGGCGAGATCCTGTTCGAGCCTGGCGACACTCAAATGCCCTTCTTTGTGTTGCTTTCGGGAAGCATGGAGATTGTGCAGCCGAGTTTTTCGGGCGAGCGAGAGATCGTCAAACACGGTCCGGGAGAGTTTACCGGCGAGATGACCATGATTTCGGGACAGCGAGGCCTGGTGCGTGGCCGCGTGACCGAGCCCGGTGAATTTCTCGAAATAAGTTCCGAAGGCCTGCGGGCGCTCATCGCCAGAGATGCCGAGTTGAGCGAAGTGCTGATGCGGGCGTTTATCTTACGCCGCCTCGCTCTCATTTCTCGAGGCCTGGGCAACGTGGTTCTGATGGGTTCGCGCCACTCTGCGGGTACGTTGACGCTGCGCGAGTTTCTGAGCCGAAACGGATACCCCTACACCTACGTCGATCTCGACACGGACAGCGCCTCGCAGCAATTGCTGGACCGATTCGACGTTAAGTTGGAGGAGATTCCAGTTCTGATTTGCGACGGCCGCAAGGTCTTGCGCAATCCGAGCACCCACACGCTTGCCGAGTGCCTGGGATTCAACGCAAACATCGACGACCTGCAAGTGTTGGACCTGGCCATCGTGGGTGCAGGCCCCGCCGGCCTGGCTGCGGCTGTTTACGCTGCCTCGGAGGGCCTGGACGTTCTGGTCATCGAGACCGAATCTCCCGGAGGTCAGGCTGGCTCCAGCTCAAAGATCGAGAACTATCTGGGCTTCCCCACCGGAGTGTCAGGGATGGAGCTGGCCGCGCGAGCGATCGCTCAAGCCCAGAAGTTTGGCGCCAGGATGATGGTGGCGCGCAGCGTGGTTCGCCTGGACTGCAAGAAGCCGCTCTACGAAATCGGCCTCGATGATGGGAGCGTGTTGCGCGCGCGGGCCATTGTCATTTCCACCGGGGCTCAGTACAACAAGCCCGCCATTTCCAGTCTGTCGCAATTCGAGGGTCAGGGTGTTTACTACGGCGCAACTCACCTCGAGGCACAACTCTGCGAGAACGACAATGTGGTTGTGGTTGGGGGAGGGAACTCCGCGGGGCAAGCGGCCGTCTTCCTCTCACAAACCGCCCGCAAAGTTCACATGCTGGTGCGTTCGCGAGGATTGGCAGAATCGATGTCCCGTTACCTGATCCAACGCATCGCTGAAAACCCGGCCATCGACATGCACTACAATACCGAAATCTCCGGCCTGGAGGGCAACCACCAGCTCGAGCGGGTAACATGGACCGACAAGGCAACAGGTGAAAGCTCTACGCACGACATCCGGCACGTTTTCATCATGACCGGAGCTTCGCCGCGAACCGAATGGCTGAAGGAGTGCCTTGCCATGGACAGCAAGGGCTTCATCCTCACCGGCCGCGACCTGGAATTGCCGGGCGAAATCGTTGCGCCCCTCCCTTGGCCTCTCGCCCGCGCGCCGCTGATGCTGGAATCCAGCCTCCCAAGAGTATTTGCGGTTGGCGATGTGCGCTCGGGAAGTGTAAAACGCGTGGCCTCGGCCGTGAGCGAAGGCGCGATCGCCGTAAGTCTGGTTCACCGCGCCCTGGCGGAAGCGTGAAGAACAGTCGAGAGTCAAGAGTCGAGAGTCGAGAGTCGAAAGTGAAGTGTCGCCGGTTGTCATTCTGAGCGCAGCGAAGAATCGCCGTAGTGCTTTGGACGTACGCCCCGGCGCCAGAGGGTGGTGGCGCCGAGAATGACAAACTTTTCGACTCGCGACTTTCGACTCTCAACCGAGGAGGACTTCATGGCGGCGGAATGCACGCATCTCGATCAGATCAAAATCACGACCACCGACAAGCACGTGTGTGAAGACTGCATAGAAACTGGCGACACGTGGGTCCATCTGCGCCTTTGCGTAGAGTGCGGTCACGTGGCGTGTTGCGATTCGTCCAAGAACAAACACGCGACGAAGCACTTCCGCAAGACCCGGCACCCCATTATGCGCTCCAACGAAAGAGGCGAGGACTGGGGATGGTGCTACGTGGACGAGGTCATGATTGAGCCGTTCGCGTGAAAAAGGTGAGCCGCCTCATTCCCACGCTGCACCATTCGGGGGCGACACTTGCGGTCGACACTCGTTGTGATCGCGTTCTTAACTTGCGCGCTGACTCCGGCGCGGGGCGAAGACGTAACGCCGGACGCCGTGGAGCGGCAGCGCGTAATTGAAGCCGCGTGCGCAAACCTAAAGCAGTACTATGTGGACCACAATGCTGCGCTTAAGATGGCGGACGCGCTGCTCGCAAACAGCAAGAAGGGCGTTTACGCGACGGTGACCGATGGTTCGGCTCTTGCTGATCTGTTGACCAGGCAGATCCGAGAGATCAGCCATGACATGCATTTGGAGATGGTGTATAGCCAGACACCGCTGCCTCGTAACGCAGGGAGATTCACGGCTGAAGATCGGGCGCGCTATCGGAGGGCGATGCAGCTCGAAAACTGCACGTTCGAGAAGGTCGCGGTTCTGGCTCATAACATTGGCTACCTGAAGATTAACTCGTTTCCCGACCCACCCGTGTGCGAGGCGACGGCGAGAACCGCGATGGCTTCGCTGAATCGCGTGGATGCAATCATCTACGATCTGCGCGACAACCGAGGAGGCGAGCCTGCGATGGTCATGTTCATGGCCGCGTACCTTTTTGACCATCCCGAATACATCTACAACCCCAGGGAAAACACGAGCCGGAAGTCCTGGACTCAGCCGGTTCCAGGAAATAAGCTCACCGCTAGGCCGGTTTATATACTGACTTCCGGGCGAACCTTCTCCGGCGCCGAGCAGTTCTGCTTCAACTTGAAGATGCTGAAACGCGCCACGCTGGTGGGTGAGACCACGGGTGGCGGCGCACATGCCGGCGTCTTCTATCGCATCGATGATCACTTCGGAATCGGGATTCCTGAAGTGCGGGCGATCAATCCTTTCTCAAACGCCGACTGGGAAGGCACGGGTGTGGAACCGGATGTGAAGGTGGCGGCTGCCGATGCGCTTGAGACTGCGCTGGCGCTGGCGGAAAACAAGCTCCTGAAGAAGTAGCCTATCTACGTTCACTGGCGCCCATCGAAGTCGTGGGGATTCATCGGGTGAAAAAGCCGCGGGCCATTGCCTCACGCTCCTTCAATCCTTCGCCCTCGAACTGGCTCACAACTTGTCCCAGCAATGTGGGAACGTCGAGGTCCTGGGGGCACTTCTGGACGCAGTCCCGGCAATGCGAACACAGCGACGCATAAGAGGACGAACCACGGATGATGCCGCCCATGCGGAGCACGTAAAGAAAAGGGGCCATGCGGGTCTGGCCGAAGGTGTGGTAGGCGTTGAACGCCGAGAAACACTCGGGGATGTTGACGCCCGAGGGGCAGGGTTGACAATAGCCGCAGCCAGTGCACGCAACCTTCATAATCTCCCGGTATTTCTTCGCCACCCTGTCAATGAGTCCGAGCTCAGCTTCAGTTAGTGAGCCGGGCGTTGCGTCTGCGGCAATCTCGACGTTCTCGCGGACCTGCGCCTCATCATTCATTCCCGAAAGAACCACGATCGCTTCCGGCTGGTTCCACACCCATCGCAGGGCCCACTCTGCGGGCGTCCGGCGGATTCCGGCCTCCTGCCAGAGGGCCTCGACGGCAGGTGGTTGACGAGAGGCGGCCAGGACTCCGCCGCGTAAAGGCTCCATCACCACGACGCCGAGGCCTTTCGTAGCAGCGTACTTCAAGCCTTCGGTACCGGCTTGGTTTTCCTGGTCAAGGTAGTTGTATTGAATCTGGCAGAACGTCCACGGGTAGGCGTCAACGATGCGTTTGAAATCCTCGCGGAGCCCGTGGAATGAGAAGCCCGCATTCAGGATTCTTCCGTCCGCTTGCGCTCCATCGAGAAACTCCCTAACTCCGAGCGCCGCCACTTGATCCCAGCCTGCCCCGTCAAGCGAGTGGACCAGGTAGTAGTCAATCCGGGAGGTGGCAAGCTTCTTGAGTTGCGCGTCGAGAAAGCGGTCCATGTCGGCCCGGCTGCGCACCAGCCAGGAGGGCAGCTTGGTGGCAAGTCTCACTCGCTCGCGATAGCCGCCGGACAGCGCGCGGCCCACAAACGGCTCGCTTTCACCCCCGTGATACGGCCAGGCGGTATCGAGATAGTTCACGCCGTGATCGATGGCGTAGCGGATCTGGCTTGCGGCGCGCGCTTCGTCAATCCGGCCGTCCTTCTCCGCCAGACGCATGCAGCCGAATCCCAGGATCGAGAGTTCGTCGCCGGTTTTCAGCATCTTTCGGTAGAGCATTGATTTTCTCCGTGATGACTGAAGAGCCGTCCGGGGCGGTGTAGCCGACAGGTTTCATCGGCGGCGAGCTTCACGTGCAAGACCTTCTCGAACCAGGATTTTCAGCAACGTCTGATAGCCAATACCCTTGCGATCAGCAATCTCGCGTGCTTGTGCAATATCGGTCTCGGGCAGGCGGAGAGCGATTTGTGTGCTACTCTTCTTGTTCAACTTTGCAACCAGAGTGGAGCCGCTTGCCTTGGTTCCTCGGGCTGTGGCTTCAGCGGACTTCGCCTTTACATAAGCGCGTCCCGCGGCTCCGGCCCACCAATCTGCCTCTTCGCTTTCGCTTCCGAATCTTGGCATACGCGATGTTTTATTACTCATCGATTTACTCTCCCTCGGCTCTTCTGCTCCAATAGTCACGCCGCTGCCCGGCGTCGAGATCGTAGGCTGTGACCAGACGAATGTCCTCAGAGCGCTCAGTAACGATTAAGGCGAGCAAGCGCCCGGCGTTAGTCTCGCCATAGTACACGAAGCGGAGTTCACCCTCCACTTCTTGTTCGTAGATCGGAATCGGAACATTCAGCAAGGCTTCTTCCGCCTCGTTCCGCGTAATGCGGTGTGACCGAATCTTGCCCAGGTTATTCTGGTCCCACTCGAACATCGGACCCTCCATTGTATATGCAACGCATATACAAGACAACGTTGTTCGACGCCACCGCCAATTGCCTACTACCCATAGCGGCAACGAGCGAAAGCGTAGGCCAGGTTTAGCGGCAACGTCCAAAACAATTGCGCCGGGGATTTTGACAAGCGCTTGGCGATGCTCGCGAGCGAGTAGAATCGTGCGTTGGCAGATCGGTAGCCGGCGAGCAGCTTTTCCGGACTCATCAGCCGAGGTTTGAACACAACGTGAGTTCGGCCGTTGTACTTGCTCCAATCACGCGTGAGGATTCTGCCCTCGGCGTCGAGGCGTTTATGCAGCGGAGTCCCGGGATAGGGCGTCAGGATGTTGAACGTGGCGTTCTGCACGCCTGCCGACTCGAGGAAGTCCCCCGTCTCCTCAAAAACCGCCTCAGTATCATGATCGAAGCCAAAGACGATTCCTGCCTGCACGGACATGCCGTGCGCGTGAATCCGCTCGATGGCGCGCGCGTACTCATCCACGCGGTTGAACGGTTTCGAAACCTCGTTGACGCTTGCCTGCGAAACGGATTCAAGCCCGATGAACAGTTGTTTGCAGCCACTGCGCGCGGCCAACTCGAGGAACTCGTCGTCTTTCGCCGCATAAATACTCGCCTGGCTGCTCCACCATTTGCCGAGAGGCGTCAGGGCTCGGAAGAGCGCCTTGGCGTACTGCATGTCGGCGGCAATATTGTCGTCCCACACGATGATGACCTTGCCGCGAAAGGAAGCGTACTCGCGCGCGACGGCTTCGACAGGACGGTGGCGCGCCTTGCGCTGGTACATCACCGCCAGGGTGCAGAAATCGCATTGATGCGCGCAACCGCGCGTCGCGAACAGAACGCCGTCCGCATGGTCGCGACGATGAAACAGGTCGTGCCTCGCGATCGGAGCTTGATCGAGGGCAGGGGGTTCGAGGCAGCGGTAGCGTGCGCCGTGCCGCCGGGATTCGAACTCCGACAGGAATTGCGGCCATTCCCGCTCGGCTTCTCCGACAAAGATCACGTCGGCGTGCGACTGCGCTTCATCGGGCATCAGGGTGACGTGCGGTCCGCCCAGCGCCACCGTGACTCCGCGTTGCCGAAAGCGGGATGCCATCTCGTAGACGTGCGGCGCGCTGGGAGTGTGGAACGTGATCGCAACCAGGTCTGCCGTGGCGTTAAGGTCGACCGGTTCCACAACTTCGTCGATATGGCGCACCGTCCAATGCGGAGGCACAAATGCGGCCAGGTACGGCATGGTGATCTGCTGAAAGTTCAGGACGCGGTTGCGCCGCGCGCGTTGCGTCACGGGTGACGATGCGGTGATCAGAAGCAGCGATGGGGGGGCGGAGGGGTGGCGCATCAGAGTCGAAGTAAGCGGAAATTCGAGAGCTTAAGGCCCGTCGCCTTTCGGTCCGCCGCCTCCTTAATAATGCGTAGTGCCTCGTTGTAGGGAGAGTCGCTCTTCTGTGCCTGATCGCGATTCCTGCTCATGGACTTCGGCCTCGGCGTGATGCGGGGTTTCGCTTCCTTGCTCGCCGCCCAGTATAGCACGCGGTTGGCGGGGTGGCTTCAAGTCTGGGCTCTCCGTTTTCGCGGGCGATTTGCCGTGAGACCTCTACCCTGACGACAGCGGCGAAGGCGCCTTGGAGTGCGGCGGCTTGACGCCGCCTTGCAGTCTCGATGTTCATACCGACCACCCTGCGAACCAAGGCCATTCCCTTCGTTGGCAGTCCGGCATTAACCTCAAAAACAAGGCGGCGTCAAGCCGCCGCACTCCAAGGCGCTTCGCGCATTCGAACGGCACACTTTCCTCAGAAGGCGATAGGCAGAGGCGCAATTCGATTGCCTCCCAGGTGGTTTCTTGCTAAATTGACAAACTCGGTGTGGAGAGGTCGCTTCGTTGCTGCGGAGTGGCTTCCACAGGCTTCGGGAAAGCCCTTGTGACTGTCATCCTGAGGAGTCCGTCAGCCGACGGCGGTCCTGAGTGCAACGGAGGAAGGATCTTCGCAGTGGCTTGAGAGAACAACTGCGGCGATTCTTCGCTTCGCTCAGAATGACAGGGTGGAAGGGCTTGGCCACGGCCTCGTTCAGGGCGGCGGGCCGGCAGGCACTAAATCAATCATTCAAAGGAGTTAAAGGTTTATATGGCAACTAATTCGAAAGGCACAATCGGAGTACTTACGGGAGGGGGCGACTGTCCGGGGCTGAACGCGGTGATCCGGGCGATCGTGCGTCGCGGCGAGCAGCTTGGCTACAAAATCCTGGGAGTGAAAGACGGGTGGAAAGGAATGCTGAAGGCGGACGCGGAGCCGCTGACCTTGGCCTCGATATCGGGCATCCTGCCGCGCGGCGGGACAATCCTCGGTACCTCGCGCACCAATCCGTTGAAGAAGGAAGAGGACAAGAAGACACTTCTGGCGAATCTCAAAACGATGGGGATTGATTTCCTGATTGCGATTGGCGGCGAAGACACGCTGGGTGTGGCGCGAAAGCTTGTGAACGAGAACGTGAAAGTGGTGGGCGTTCCGAAGACCATCGACAACGATGTGGAAGGCACCGACCAGACTTTCGGGTTCGACACGGCCGTCTCCATCGTCACGGAGAACATTGACCGCCTGCACACGACGGCGGAGTCGCACCACCGCGTGATCGTGGTTGAGGTGATGGGCCGGCACGCCGGATGGATTGCGATGATTTCGGGCCTCGCGGGCGGGGCGGATTGCATTTTGATCCCCGAGGAGCCAAGAACCCTTGCCGATATCTGCGGGACCATCCAGCGGCGCCAGGCCCGTGGCAAGCGGTTTTCGATAGTGTGCGCGTCGGAAGGTTTCCAGCTCAAAGGGCAGGACGAACTGGTGACCAAGGACCAGCAACTCGACGCGTTCGGCCACGTTCTGCTGGGAGGAATCGGCGACCGGCTGGCGAAGCTGATCGAAAAACAGACTGGTTACGAAACCCGCTCGACCGTGCTCGGCCACATCCAGCGCGGCGGTTCGCCCACCGCGTTCGACCGGGTGCTGGGCACGCGCTACGGAGTTAAGGCCGTGGACTTGATCGAAGAGGGCAAGCTGGGTCACATGGTCTGCCTGAAGGGGAATGAGATTACTTCCATTCCTCTGCTCGATGCCATGACCCAACTGAAACTTGTGGATCAGGATTGGATCCGCATGTCCCGAATTTTCGAAGGCTGATCGTGCGCGGCACGCCGCAGACGTAGGGGCGAGGCGCCGCCTCGTTCAGCGCGCAGCACCCCCCAATAAAGCCCGTTGAGGCACCACCTCAGCAGAGCCAGGGGCGAGGCATCGCCTCGCCCCTACGCACCGCACACTTCGGATGAACCCCCGGTGAGGTACCCCGTCCACAAGGTAGGGGCGAGGCCCAGCACCGCCTCGCCCCTACACGATCGAGATTCGTCGGCTGCTAATTAGGGCGTGCGTGGGGCTGTTTGGGGGAGAATTCCTCTTTATTGCGGGCGGGCGCTGGACGTGCGCGCACTTTTCCGCGCAGCAGGGACTCGAGATCCAGAGCCAGTCCGGGAAGGACGGTCGAGGGGAGGGAGGCCAGCAAAGCACGAAAGGCGAGCACGGCTTCTTTGGCGATGAGGTCGAAGTCGTGGAAGTCAAGATCGATTTCGGTCCAGACTTCCGGAGAGCTGTCGCCCACCAACTGCGCCTGGCGGCAGGTGTGGCGGAATTCGTCGGTCACGATCTCCACGGCGCGATTCAGCAAGCGTAACTGAAGCTGGAAGCGGCGCTGCGAGCTGAAAACGAATTGCTCGAGCATCTCGCGCACGCGCACGTAATCGACCATGGATTTGGAGAGGAAACGGTGGGCCTGAATATTGCGTGGCGTGACCATAAACTGGGCGTCTGGCAGGTGCTTGGTCAGTGTATTCAGGAGCCCGGTAATAATCTTCTCCACGCCGTACCATTCCGAGGCAGATAGCCGGACCAAGCGCCAGGCGATGTCGAAACGGCCGGCGTCGCGCTCCTCGAAAGCGTCGTTGAGGGAAATTCCCAACATGGCAATTCGAGCTTCGATTTCGGGCGCAAATCCGTCGTAGACTAGCCGGCGATCCGTTCCCAGGGGCGGCAGACCCGGCGGGGTCTGCTGCTTCGGCAACTCCTTCCAGAGCAAACGTCGGAGCAGATATCCAACGACAGTCAGAATCAGGGCTCCCACAATCCAGCGCATAGCGCCCAGTATAGAGGTGGGAGATGGACAATGCAAGGTACCTACGTACCGGTGTTATTCTTGACACCCCTTTCACCCCAACCCTATAATTGCTGCTTTCACTGAAAATCACTGGTTTAAGGCAGGTTACTGGCGTGTCAACAACCGAACTTCGCGATCTTATACTCCAAAGGCGCAAAAAGCTCGAGACCCTCGCCGAATTGGGATTCGAACTTTATCCGCGCCGTTTCGACCTTACCCATACCATCCCGCAGATTCTCAAGGCCTATTCCGCTTTTTCGCCTGAACAGTTAAACGCCGAGAGGATTTCGGTGAGAGTGCCGGGGCGGGTGATGACCATCCGGCCGCATGGGAAAGCCGGGTTTGCGCACCTGGCAGGCGGAGGAGAGCGCCTGCAAATCTACGTGCGCTCGGATGCGGTGGGAGAGCGCGACTTCGAACTTTACAAGCTGCTCGACATCGGCGACCTGGTGGGCGTGGCCGGCTACCTCTTCCGCACCAAAACCGGCGAATTGACTATTCACGCCGAGAAGCTGCACTTCCTGGCGAAGGCCCTCCTGCCTTTGCCGGAGAAATGGCACGGCCTCACGGACGTGGAGATCCGCTACCGCCAGCGCTATCTGGACCTGATGGTGAATGAGGAATCCAGAAGCACGTTCGAGCGGCGGGCGCGGTTGATTCGGGCGGTGAGGGAATTCCTGGAGGGCGAAGGCTACGTCGAGGTGGAAACCCCCATGATGCAGCCGTTGCCCGGCGGCGCCATGGCGCGTCCCTTCGTCACTCACCATAACGCCTTGGACTTGAACCTTTACCTGCGCGTCGCCCCCGAGCTTTACCTGAAACGGTTAACCGTGGGGGGCCTCGACCGCGTCTACGAAATTAACCGGAACTTCCGCAACGAAGGGATCTCCACGCACCACAACCCGGAGTTTACGATGCTGGAGTTCTATCAGGCTTACGCCGATTACCGGGACATGATGGCGTTGACCGAAAGGTTGCTGCGGCATGTGGCGCAGACAGTTCTGGGGGCGGTCGAATTCGATTACGGGGAGCATCACATTTCCTTCGCCGAATTCCAGCGGTTGACAATGAAGGAGGCATTGGCCAAGTTCTGGCCCAGCGCGGCTGGGAAGGGGCCTTCGCTCGAGGATCTGGCGGAACCCAAAGCGATCTTCAAGTGGGTTGAGGAGTTCAACCGCTGGGCGGGCAGCGACTCGCACCCGGGCTACGAACCTCTGGAGTTGCCTGAATCAACCGCCCCGGGCACGGCGCTGGCCGAACTCTTCGAGCATGTGGCGGAGAGCCAATTGATCCAACCCACCTTCATCCTGGACTATCCGCTCGAGGTGTCGCCGCTTTCCAAGCAGAAGGCGGACGACCCCAATTTCGTGGAACGCTTTGAGCTTTACATAGCCGGCATGGAGGTGGCCAACGCCTTCAGTGAGCTCAATGACCCCGCCGAGCAACGCGACCGCTTCGAGTATCAGCAACTCCTGCGCGAGAAGGGCGACCTGTCCGCTCACGCCATCGACGAAGACTACATCCGCGCTCTCAGCTACGGCTTGCCGCCGACCGGCGGGGAAGGCATTGGCATCGACCGCCTGACCATGCTGCTTACCAATTCGCGCTCCATCCGCGACGTTATTCTGTTTCCGTTGATGCGGCCGGAAAAAGCTGCTGGGTAGGGCAGGGTTTGGCAGGGGTAATTCCTGGGCTCGGCCGGGGGCGGCTACAAAGGGTAGACCTATAGCGTGCGTTCCTCGCGCCTTCGCTGAGCGTCCTAGGCTGATGCGATCCGGGGCCCAAGGCAGTGGTCCACCGTATTGACAATCTCCCAGGCGGCGGGAGGTTTCTCCACGTAATCGTGCGCTCCCAGATACATTACATCCAGGTAACTGCGCATGTCGACGGCGCGGGTCAGCACCAGGACAGGGCGACGCCGATCGAGTTCGATGGCGCGTTCCAGCAGGGGTTGCCCCTGGAAGGTCTGCCCACCCTGGCTCAGAATGACCAGGTCGTACCATCCGCGCTCCAGTCGCTGAGCGCCTTCCAGATAGGTCGTGCAATCGTCCACGCTGTGCCCCTGATCCCGGAGCAGGGAGGTATAGAGTTGTAAATCGCAGGCATCTTCATCCACCAGCAGAATCTTGCCTCGCCGCACTTTGAGGGATGGACGGTCTGCGCCAGTTCTCGTGACCGGTTCCGGCATTGACCACCTCCAGGACCATATCGGCCAAATGACCCTTCGACTTTAATTGGAATTAGGCCGCTTTAGGAGTGCCAGCCCTTGGGCCGGTGTATACTACCTTCCTCAAAGGAGGGGACTCATGAGCGATTCAGGGCGCCTGGAAATGGGCCGGGTTGGGCAAAGGCTGCTGATGGTGGCCTTATTGCTGGCCGCGGCAGGGAGATGCTTTAGCGCTGACGCGGGGCAGTTTCGCGCCTCGGTGGTTAAGATTGACATCACTCCGGATCAACCGCAGTGGCTGCTCGGATACGGCCCCAGGCAGTCGACCGGCGTGCATGACCGCATCTACCATCGGATTGTGGCGATGGACGACGGGCAGACGCAGTTCTTCCTGGTATCCACTGACATTTGCCTGTTCTCACCTTCCGTGTACGACGAGGTCATGAGCGCGCTCGAGACGGATACCGGAATCAAACCCGTCCAGGTCTGGTGGACTGTGACCCACACTCACTCGGCCCCGGAAGTCGGCCCGCCGGGACTCGGGGCGGCATTCATGGGCGAGAGATATCAGCACGACCACAACACGGAGTACACGGCGCGGGTCAAGAAGAGTCTCATCGAAGGGATCAAGGAGGCGCGAGCAAAACTCGAGCCCGCGCGCCTGGGCACAGGATGGGGAATGGCCATGGCGAATATAAACCGCCGCGCCCGGGACCTGGAAGGGCCCACTTATCTGGGATTAAATCCGGATGGCCCAGCGGACCGGCAGATCGGAGTGATTCGACTAGAAAGAGCGGACGGAAAACTGTTGGCATTGATCGCCAATTACGCCATGCACGGCACTGCGCTGGGACCGCACAACGATCTGATCACCGGCGATGCGCCGGGGATCGTGGCCGAGTACGTGGAACAGAAACTGGGGGCGCCCATGCTATACATCAACGGGGCGGCCGGCAACCTCGCGCCTATCTACACCGTCTGCCCGGACTTCGACAGCGCGCACCTGGGGCAGTTCCGGTTCATGTTGGGAGATAAGATCATTGCCGCCAACGACCGGATTGGCCGCACGACATCGACGGTGCGGCTGGCCGCCAGCGAGCAGATCGTCGAGACGCCTCGAAAGGCAAACCTGGGATGGGCGCCCGATCTGGAGAAATACCTTCGCCAAACGGATGCAGGGGAGGCCGTCATCCGTCTGCCCATTCGTTTCCTGCGCGTGAATGACGATGTCGCCATCTGGGCGGCGCCGCTGGAGCTATTCTGCGAAATCGCCATGCGCGTACGCAGCCTCTCGCCCTACCCCTACACTTTCTACTTTGGTTACGCGAACGGCTGGCTAGGTTATATGCCGACCGCGGCCGAGTTCCCCTATGAGGGCTATGAGCCGGGCGTCTCGCCGTACACTCCCAAGGCGGAAGACGACGTCGTGCGCACGGTCGTCAGCTTTTTGCAGGGCAGCGCGAGGTAAAGCCGTAGGTAGATTGTGGAAAGTGGCTCCAGCGTGCAGACCCGAAGAGCGATTGCAAATGGCAAATGGCAAAGGTCAAATGGCAAATGGTTTATGATTGTTGAAATAGCAAATCTCAAACCATTTGAATTTTGCTATTTGCCATTTGCCATTTGAATTGCTTTTCCCATCTGCCGACTGCCCATCTGCCCACCTGCCTACTGCCGACCTGCCCACCTGCCTACTGCCGACCTGCCCACCTGCCTACTGCCCAACATACGCCGGGTTCACGTGGCGCGCGCCGGTGGCCATGAGCTTTTCCGCCTCGGCTTGAGACTTGATTCCGCCTCGCGCGCCCAAGGCGGTGCAATTCAGCGCGGCCATGGCGTTCGAAAAATCCAGGATCCTCTCGATCGGCCATCCTTGGACCAGCCCAAAAATGAACGCGCCGTGAAACACGTCTCCTGCGCCCGTCGTGTCCACGGTCTCGACGACGAATCCGGGCGAATAGTGGAACCGCCCCGCGTGGTAAACCAGGGCCCCGTCGCGGCCCAGCGTCATGCCGGGAGCTTTCATCTTGTGCTCGGCGGACGTGTGGGCGAGGACCTGGAAGGGATCCGCTCGGCCCGTCAGGGTGGGAAGGAATTTCGTAGAGGCAATCAGATAGTCAAGGTAAGGGAAGAGGCGTTCAACTTTCTTATAGACCGTGTCGAGATCGGCGACGACGATCACGTGGGCGCGCTTGGCCCAACGCGCGGCCTTCACGGCAGCCTCGACGTCGCATCCGTCCAGGTGCAGGACGCGCGCGGAGGTGATGGCGCTCTCTGTCAACTCATCCGGCGTAACGGTCAAGCGCGCATCGCGATCCCAGAAGACTGTGCGCTCGCCCGTCGCCTGATCCACCAGGATGATGCCGAATTGATTGGCGGTGCCGGGAACGACGCACGCGTATTGCACGTCCACGCCTTCGCGCTCCAGGCTGCGAAGCTGCACCTTACCGCCGTCGTCGTCGCCGACTTTGCCGATGTAGCGGGTGCGTAGACCCAGCCGCTGGCAAGTGACCAGGGCCGTGGCCACCTGCCCCCCCGCATGTGTGGTTGAAGACAATACGCGCTCCTTGCCGCCCAGGGCAGGGAAGTCACGCACCATCAGCACCGTGTCTGTGGCGTTCAGGCCGAGTCCGACTACGTCGACTGTCTTCTTTCGCAAATGCGTCCTCCACCGATCCAAAAGGGATTACTCTACCACAGGCGAGACTCTATGTGACGACGAGATAGGCGTGGCGCTTGTCGCGGTGAAAGCTCGCGAGGTCCGGATGGTGTTCTCTGAGTATCTGTGCGATCGTCTCCGTACTACAGTTGCCCCGGCGGATCCAAACTACCTTGGGCGGAAACCCAAACAACAGGCTGCGTTGATAAAAGTCAGAGTCTTTCGAAACAATCACGAAGTCGTGCTGGCGTGCGAATGCCCATATCGAGTCGTCATCGGCAGCCTTCAGCCCCACCATACGGACGTGCAACGAATCAGGATAAAGGGAGGACAGAGCCTCCATGAGTCGGTGCGAGATGTTTTGGTCAAAGAGCAATTTCACGCGGGAATCGTCATCAGTTTGCGCTCGCGGTCGGCAGCAAAGGCGAGACAGGCACGGATGTCTTCACTGGTAAGGTCCGGAAAATCCTGGAGGATTTGATCCTCTGTCATTCCAGAAGCGAGATAATCCAGGACGTCGTAAACGGTGATACGCAGACCCCGAATACAGGGCTTGCCGCCGCGTTTCCCAGGCTCAATTGTGATGTACTTCTCGTAGTCCATAACCGAAACATAAGTCCAGCAACGGGGAAAGTCAAGAACTAGTCCCTGATTTGCGCGTTTGTGGGTACGCCGCGATCAGGGGTTTTCAGCCAGACGATGCTCGCAGCGTCGTCGTACGTCCAGCCTTCGGCGGCGGCGTTGAGTTCATTCCATGAGGCTCGTACGGCAAGTTCTTTTCCATCGATCGCGACCTGCCGCGGCTTAGTTCGCTGGTTGTGGACCTTGATGAGCAAGGAGTGCGCGGGTGGCGTGTAGCGGCCTTGGCGCGCGGAGAGTTCAATCCTCATGCCCTGCGCATCGGGGGCGACGCTCAGGCTCTGGTGCAGCGAAATTCCACGCTGGTAATCAAAGCTGATACCATCATCTTCATAATACTGTGCAGTGGACGTCCCTTCCGGATAAATATCGAAGATGAGCGGATCAATGGGCGCCTGTCCCGAGTATTGGGTAAGCTGCCGGCTGGGCAGGATGGCGCCGCCGCGCACGAAGATGGGAATGCGTTCCAGCGGAGCCTCGACGGAGAGGCTCTGCTGTCCGGAGGCGCGCCGGTCGGTCCAGAAATCGTACCAGACGCCGCGCGGCAGGTAGACTTCCCGGCGACTCTCATCGTCTTTGGTCACCGGAGCGATCAAGAGGTCGTCGCCCAAAAGGTATTCGTCGTTCTGCTCGACTGCCGTGGGATCATCGGGATATTCGAGCAGCAGCGGGCGCATCACGGGCATTCCAGTTTCGGCCGCTTCCCAGAAAGCCGTGTAGAGGTACGGCATCAGTTTATACCGCAGCTCGATCGAGTGACGGTTGATCTCTTCGAGCCGATTGCCAAACGCCCAAGGTTCGAGGTTGCCGGGGCCGCCGGAATGCGTCCAGCAGAAGGGGGTGAGCACGCCAGCCTGGAGCCAGCGTGTGTAAAGCTCGGGGCTGGGCACCGGCGAGATGCCGCCGATATCGGCGCCCGAAAATTGCAGGCCGGAGAGGCCCATGGTCATCAGCATCGGCATGCTGAGACGCAGATGGTCCCAGGTGCCCCAGTTATCGCCGCTCCACTGGGCCGCGTAGCGCTGGCCGCCCGCGAATGTGGCGCGGGTGATGACCAGTGGCCGCTCGTTGGGGCGAAAACGCAGCATGGCGTCGCGGGTGGCGGCGGACTCGAGCATGCCGTAGACGTTGTGGATTTCCGCGTGGGGGCGGGGGCCGTGGTCCGTTTGGTGGATGAGGCCCAAATCAAACGTGGCGGGGTGCCCGTCGGACCGGAAGATGGTTGGCTCGTTCATGTCCGTCAAGTAGCCGGCGATGCCCTCCTCGAGTTGACCCCGGAAAAGCGAGCCCCACCAGGACCTCACTTTCTCGGAGGCGAAATCCGGAAAGGCGCTTTCGCCCGGCCAACCCGTGCCGGTGAAAGGCGTCCCGTCCGTTTTTTTCAGGAAGTGACCTGCGGAGAGGCCTTGCTGATAAACCCAGTAGTCGGGGTCCACTTTCACGTAGGGGTCTACAATGGCGATGATGTGGAATCCCTCTTGGCGCAAATCCGCGAGCATGCGGTGGGGATCAGGGAAGCGCGACTTGTCCCAAGTAAAGATGCGGAACCCGTCCATGTAATCGATGTCCAGGAAAATGCCGTCGCAGGGTATGCGCCGCTCGCGAAAATTCTCGGCAATGAATTTGACCTTGCGGTCCGGATAGTAGCTGTAGCGGCTTTGGATGTAACCGATGGCCCAGCGCGGCGGGAGTGGCGAGCGGCCCACCAGTTCCGTGAAACGGCCGATCACCTGTTTGGGAGTCGGACCGGAGAAGAAGTAATAATTGAGTTCACCGCCCTCCGCTCCGAACGACAGCAGGTCCGGCGATTCTTCTCCCAGATCGAAGGAAGAGCGGTAGGTGTTGTCGAAAAAGAGCCCGTAGGCTCGTCCCTTGCGCAAAGCCAGGAAGAAAGGCACCGATTGGTAGAGGGGGTCACTGGAGGCGTCGAATCCGGCCGGATCGGTGTTCCACATCACGTAGGAACGGCCGCGCTTGTCGAGCGGAGTACTTTTCTCCCCCAAGCCGAAATACTGCTCGTCCGGCGGCATCCACTTCCAGCAGCGAACGCGCGCGCCTTCCCAGCTCATCCCCCGATTGTCCGCATCCTTTGAGATCAGGCGGCCATCCCGGTCGTAAAACGCCACGCGGAAGGGCGAGAGTTGGATGCGCACCTCGAGTTCGGAAGTCCGGATGACCCGCGAGTTGTTGCCGGAGCTGAAGTCCGGCGCAATCCCGGGCCAGTCGGTCTTTACGACCGCATAGGAATGGTCAGGGCTTGGGGAGGTTCCCGGAGTCATCCGCACCCGGACCAGGTCCGGCGCCAGGACAGTAACGACCACAGTCGCCTGGCGGCTGCGTAAGGCGATCTGATTGCCCTGGGGTTCAGAAGCGGTCATAGCGCCCACACCCTGCCAATCGGCAAAGGCGGAACCTGCGAGGAAGAGTAGGCAGAAGGCAGAAAGCAGTAGGCAGAGAGCAGTAGTCGTAGTGCGAGCCTTTGTTTTCATAGACATTCTCGCTTTGTTCCGTCAATTCGTTGGCGAAGGCGAACGGTGAACCTCGAGGGCGCAAAGTCCCACCACCCCCAACCCCTCCTCGTCTGAGGAGGGGAGTTCCGGAATTTCCCGCCTTGGATAAGGAGGGGCAGGGGTAGTTGAATTCTGGCCAGGTCCTTTTTTTTCATAAACATTCCCGGTTCGTTCGTAAGAAAAGTTGAAAGTCGAGAGTTGAGAGTCGAGGAGTCTAAGAGCCACCTCGCGCGGCACGAACTGCGGCCGGGGGTTGGAGTCGGGTCCAGCTTCGCACCACTCGACGCTTCAACTCGCTGAGTCCCCGACTTTTTGACCTCTTCCTTTGTTTTCATAGACATTCCCGGATCGTTCGTTGAAAAATCACTATCCGCAGTCAGCATTCAGCTCTCAGCACCCCTTGCTGGTTGGCGCAGACCCCCAAGTATCGGGTCTGCGATGCCCCGAAGGGACAGGTCAGGGCAAGCGGTACAATCTGACCGACCTGCGCGTTCGGCGCATCGCAGACGTTCAAGGGCACCGTCTGCGACAGCGAGAGATGGCGATCCTTTGTTTTCATAGACATTCTCGCTTTGTTCCGTCCCTTCTTGTAAAGCCCACCTTCCGGTCGGCGCCCTATCAGGTGCGCAAGTCTGGCGCGACACGCCATCCTCTTAGCATTGTAGCCTATGATTTTGGGTTTGTCAAGAGACAACAAGTCCCTTTATATAGTTTACTGATATAATCGCAGTATTAAGGCGAGATCGGGTCATTTTTCCCGAAAGGAGAAGCCTACGCATGGCGGGGAACCCGATGGAATACCTCTGGCCGGGCATCGTTGCCGCGCAGGCCATTTATGTTGCGGCGAAGCGGTGATCGAGTGCGATCCGGTGTGAGGAGGGGCAGGACTCAGGAGTCAGGATGTAGTTCCTTCGACAATGGAGCCTTCGCGGCATTTGCCTCAACATCCTCGTCGAAGACAAACCTGACCAGCCACTTTGGCGTGGCCCAGGACAGGCCATCGCGTTTGGCCGGGTCATTGCGGCCACGCCGAAAATTGAACTTGCAAAATAAGAACGCGAGAATGCTGCAGCCCGAAATAACTACCAGAATGACGCTTAGGAGCTTTGCCATTTGACGCCAAGCCTCCTTGAGGTTGAGTGTATACCTTCCGTGTCCGCTGAGCAATGCGAAAGCGTTTTCTTTTCTTTGCGACCTTCGCGCACTTTGCGCCTTGGCGTGAAACCGGAACGTCCACATTTTGGTAGTGATATCTAGTTGCGTTGCTGAGAAAAAGAGAAAAGTGAGCAAAATGACACAGACAAGATGTCCGAGTAGTTATTAGATGTTTGTTATCCTCTGCAAGTCTTGCCACGTAACCTGAACACGGGGCCCCGAATGCACGCGGGGCCTCCCTCCTCATACGGGTCCTGCGCCAAATGAGTCGAGGGACGAGCGCGGCAAGATATTGGCTTTTATTAGCTCTTCGATCATCTGAGACCAAAGAACTATTCTCCTGCCAAATTTTGACCCTCGTGCGCAATTCCGTTAATATTAACAATTTGGAGAAGGGTTTCTGGAACGTTCAGGGGCGGTGATGTTACGTTTTCAAACTGCGGGTGAATCGCACGGCGAAGCTTTGGTAGCGATCCTCTCAGGAATACCGGCAGGCTTGGGTATCGATTTCGAGTACGTCAACCGGGAACTGAAGCGGCGCCAGGGCGGCTACGGGCGCGGGGGCCGGATGAAGATCGAGTCGGATGCCGCCCAGTTTCTCTCCGGCGTTCGCCATGGGCAAACCATCGGCTCACCCATCACTCTCCTGATTTCCAATCACGACTGGGAAAATTGGAAAGAGGCGCTGGCGGTCGCGGATCGTCCCGAGACGCGAGCCAAGCACAGAGCGCTGACGCGACCGCGCCCTGGACATGCCGACCTGGCGGGATGTCTTAAGTACAATTTCGCGGAGGCTCGATATGTGCTCGAACGAGCCAGCGCCCGCGAAACTGCCGCGCGGGTGGCCGCCGGGGCGGTGGCCAAGTTATTCCTAAGGGAGTTTAACATCGAGGTGGCGAGCCACGTAGTGGCCGTGGGAAGCGTGGTTCTGGAAGATGAATTCGTCGCGTTCGAAAAGGTGCTGGCGCTGCGAGCGACTGAGGAAATCGTGCTGGGATGCGTGGATACGGCTGTGGAAGCGCGCATGAAGGAAGAGGTGGACAAGGCGCTCGAGGCACGCGACACGGTGGGAGGGACTTTCGAAGTCATTGCCCACGGCGTGCCGCCCGGTTTGGGCTCCTGCGCGCAGTGGGACGAGCGGCTGGACGGACAATTGGCGCAAGCGCTGATGTCCATCCAGGCGGTCAAAGCGGTGGAAATCGGCGGCGGAATCCAAGCCGCGGGTCGTCCCGGCTCCCAAGTCCACGATGAAATCGGGTACGACCCTGAGAACTCCCGCTTCACTCGTAAATCGAACCGCGCTGGGGGCCTGGAAGGCGGAATCTCAAACGGCGAAGACGTGGTCGTGCGCGGATACGTGAAACCCATATCGACTTTGCGCCGCCCACTCGAGTCGGTCGACTTCACGACCAAGGAGAAGGCGACGGCGGCTTATGAGCGCTCCGATGTCTGCGTGGTGCCGGCGGCGGGTGTGGTCGGAGAAGCCATGGTGGCGCTCACCGTCGGCCGGTCGTTCCTGGAGAAATTCGGCGGAGACTCGATCGTGGAAACGAAGCGGAATTATTCCGGTTATCTGGAGCAGGTGCGACAGTTCTAAGTTCGACAAGAGACACGGGATGATTTATCCAATTGTTAAGTACGGTCAGGAGGTCCTGGAGAAGCCTGGCGCGCCGGTGACCTTGTTTGATGGAAACCTCGAAAAGCTGGTGGCGGATATGTTCGAGACGATGTATGCCGCCAACGGCGTAGGACTTGCCGCGCCGCAGATTGGCATTTCCCTGAAGCTCTGCGTGATTGATGTTTCCTGCGGCAAGGATGCGAATTCAAAATTGGTGCTTGCCAATCCCCAGGTCATTGCCGCCGAGGGCGAACAAACGGAAGAAGAGGGCTGCCTCAGCCTTCCTGATTTCCGCGCTAAAACCGCTCGCCCCTTGCGCGCCACGGTCCGCGCTCAGGACATTGCCGGAAATGAAATCACACTCTCCGGCGAAGGCTTGCTGGCCAGGGCCTTCTGCCACGAGTCCGACCACTTGGGCGGAAGGCTGTTCATCTCGCATCTGAGCCGGCTGAAGCGTGACTCCATTAAGCGCCAGATTCGCAGGATGATTAAAGCGGGAGAGTGGTAAAAAAGAAGTCATCAGTTTTCAGTCGTCAGTTGTCAGTCAAAACAAGGTGACGAGGGCGAACGCTGGCGGTGCTCACGGTTCTTGCTGAGAACTGATAACTGACGACTGATGACTTTCCTGATGACTTTTCCCCATGAACCTCATCTTCTGTGGCACCCCTCAATTCGCCGTTCCCACGCTTGAAAGGCTGATCCAGTATGAGCATGAGATAAAGTTGGTGATGACCAACCCCGACGAACCAAGCGGCCGGGGTTACGAGACGAAGCCGTCGCCGGTGAAGCAAGCGGCGGTGCGTGCGAGCCTGGAGGTTTTCCAACCGGCGAAGTTGAAGGACAAATCGACGGTCACGTTCCTTTCAAGATTCCAACCTGATTGCATCGTGGTGGTTGCTTACGGCCATATTATCCCGCGCTGGATGATCGACCTTCCCAAACTGGGGTGCATCAACCTGCACGCCTCGCTCCTGCCAAAGTACCGCGGCGCGGCGCCGATTCAATGGGCGATTGCGCGCGGCGAATCCGTAACCGGCGTCACCACGATGAAAATCGACGAAGGACTCGACACCGGGGATATTCTGCTGAAACGGGAAGCGCCGATTGGATCCTCGGACACCACGGAGACCCTTTCCGAACGGCTGAGCGGCGCGGGTGCGGAGTTGATGGCGGAAACCCTGGGGAAATTGGGACGCGGCGAGATTCAGCCGCAGCCGCAGGATCATTCCCAAGCTACTCTTGCCCCAATCCTGAAGAAGGAAGATGGCCGGATCGCCTGGACGCTCAGCGCCGAAGAGATCGGGTGGCGGGTGCGTGGATTAAGGCCCTGGCCGGGAGCTTATACAAGTTTTCGCGCGAAGAACCTCCACATCTGGTCGGCCGCTCCCGCGGGCGACCACGCCGGGGCTGAACATCAGCCAGGCGCGCTTCTCCCCGAGCGTGGGCGTCTGCGTGTCGTGTGCGGCCAGGGAACGCTTCTGGAACTCCTCGAGCTTCAGCTCGAAGGACGGAAGCGTTTGGCGGTCCGGGATTTTCTGAATGGTATGCGCCCTGCGGCGGGCGAAAAGCTGGGCGACTTGTGACGCGTAGGGGTAGGGCTTGCCCTACCCGCTTGCCAGATCCATTCGCAACAAGGGGACGGCAAGCCGTCCCCCTACAAGCAGGTAAAGGAGAAGGAGTCAGTCCTTGCCTATTTCACCGGCGCGGTCAACCGCCTATCGAATCCTCCGGCGGGTCGAAGCGGGCCGAGGGTTCGCCGTCGATCTCCTGCAAACCCCGGAAGTCTCCGTGCTGAAGGATGCGGACCGGCGGTTGGCGACCGAGATCGTGATGGGCGTTCTTCGTTGGCGTGGGGAACTGGATTTTCGGATTGCCGAGGTTTCCGGCAAGCCTGTCGAGCGCCTTGACCCCGAGGTGGCGACGATCCTGCGCCTGGGCGTCTACCAGATTCAGTTTCTCGCCAAGGTCCCGAAGTCGGCAGTGGTCAACGAAGCCGTGGAGATGACGAAAGCGGCGCGCAAACGATCAGCGGCGGGATTCGTCAATGCGCTCTTGCGCAAAGTCACTGCGAGCAGCGCAGGAACCCAACGGCGGTTCGAAGATCTCGACGAAGCGGGGCAGGCGAGCGTACGCCGCACCGTTCCCGACTGGTTGCTCAAGCGTTGGGCCGCACTCAGTCCCCGAGACATTCCCACGCAAGCGGGAATCCCTTCTGGCGGCGATGAAGTCGCCTTGCGGCTGGCTTGGGCGAGCACGCAAATTCCTCCCACCGTGCTGCGCGTGGTCAACCTTGGCGAAGACATTGCTGGCTTGCGCGACGAGTTGGCGTCGGACGGGGTGAAGACCCAGCCGGGGAAATTCTCGCCGCGCGCCCTGGTGGTCACTTCAGGGAATGTGCAAGCCTCCCAGGCGCTACGGCAGAGCCGCGTGGTGATTCAGGACGAAGCTTCGCAGCTTGTGGTGGACCTGTTGATGGCACAAGAGGGCCAGCGCGTTCTGGATTTGTGCGCAGCGCCCGGGGTGAAGGCGGGGCAGATCGCGCAGACATTGGGTCGCGGAATACTCGTCACGTGCGACCGGAGCGCCTCGCGCCTGCGCACCATGGCGAGCCTGCTTCCTCAATGGGTTCCCAAGCAGGTGGAGCGGCTGGCGGTCCGCCTGGATGCGACCCAGGCTCTGCCCTTTGGCTGCCAGTTCGAGCGAATTCTCCTGGACGCGCCCTGTTCGGGGACGGGAACCCTGGCGCGCAACCCCGAGATTAAAGGGCGGCTTCGCGAGGCGGACCTGGAACGCCTGGCAGAGGCTCAGGCGAAGATGCTGAAGGGGGCGCTTGAGAATCTTGACCAGTGCGGCCGCCTGGTTTACGCCACATGCTCGCTGGAGTGCGAGGAAAACGAAGGCGTGGTTGAACGTGTGCTTGCGGAATCGCCGCAATATCGCCTCCTTTCGCGGACAGAGCTTGAGTCTGCGCACCCCACGCTCAGTCCGCTATTCGACCCAGAAGGTTACTTGCGGACTCGGCCCGATTTGCATAACATGGACGGCTTTTTTGCGGCTGTGATCGAGAGAAAAAGTTAACGACCGATAAGCATGGAGGCGGTATATGCCCTGGAAAATTCTTCGCGCCTGTTTTGCCCTTCCGGTTTGGGCGCTCTGCACCCTGATGGCATTGTCCACCGTAACCCTGCTTCCCCCTCGAGTCAGAGCGCAATCCGGCGAGGCCGAAACATTTCAGCGAGATTCCAAGCAAGCGATTGATGAAGCTTACACAGAGCACATCCGAAAATACACCACGGCCCCGGCCTTGAATTCGCCGCTTACCGATTACCTGCCGGTGTCCACCACCGTCCCCACTCCCGCGAAGGTGTTGGGGGATGTGGCGGGGGCGCCCGACGTGTTGCCCTACGCCGAAGACGTGTACCGGTATTTTCGCTTGCTGGCCGCTGCCTCGCCTCGGGTGAGAGTGTTCACAATCGGCCATAGCGAAGAAGGGCGTGAGATGATCGCAGTGGCGGTTGCCGATGCCGCCCTGCTCGACCACGCCAAGGAAAACAGCTCGCGCCTGGCGCAGCTTGGCGATCCCAAGAGTCTGAAGTTGGATGACTCCAAGGCGCAGGCGCTGGTAGACCGCTCATTTCCGATCTACTACATCACCGGCACGATTCATTCGCCGGAGACCGGCGCGCCCACGGCGCTGATGGAGTTGGCGTATCGGCTCGCTGTCGACAATGCCCCTTACGTGCAGTACATCCGGACCCACCTGATCACGTTGATCACGCCGGTCGTGGAAGTGGATGGGCGCGACCGAATGGTGGACGTCTACAAATGGCATAAAGCGCATCCTGGGGAGAACTGGCCACACCTGATTTACTGGGGCCACTACGTGGGGCACGACAACAATCGCGATGCCATGGCCATGACGCTCGAGCTGTCCAAGAATGTTTTGAACACCTATCTCGAGTGGCACGCCCAGGTTCTGCACGACCTGCACGAGTCGGTGCCGTTTCTTTATGACAACACGGTGGGCGATGGCCCTTACAATTCCTGGATCGATCCCATCCTGACTAACGAGTGGTCAATGATCGCTTCCGACAACATGGCGCGCATGCAGGCTTTTGGCATGCCGGGCGCGTTCACACACGGCAGCTTCGACACCTGGAGCCCCGGCTACCTGATGTTCATGGCTGCTTTCCATAACGGCATCAGCCGCCTTTACGAAACTTTCGGTAACGGCGGAGCCGACACGGAGAAGCGCGTGCTTTCGCCCGATGAGTATTCCCGCACTTGGTACAGGCCCAATCCACCTTATCCCACTGTTCTGTGGTCCCAACGCGACAACAACAATTATGAGCAAACCGCGCTGCTGACCTCCCTCTCCTACTTTGCGCATAATTCCAAGCTCTTTCTGAACAACTTCTACTTGAAAAGCAAGCGCTCGGTCGAGAAGCCTGCCAATGGCGGGCCTGCTGCTTACGTGCTGGCGCAGGATGCGAGGTTTCTGAACCGCCAGATCCAGTTGCTGAAGGTGCTGGCGTTGCAGCACGTCGAGATACAGCGTCTCACACAGGCGGCAACGGTGGCCCTGCCTCCGCCTCCCCACAAAGAAGGCGAGGAACCAAAGCTAGAAACCCCGCCACCGCCAACCTCTCAGACGTTTCCTGCCGGCAGCTTTGTGATTCGCATGGACCAGCCCTTCTCGCGTATTGCCGATGCACTGCTGGATCGCCAGTACTGGTCGCCGGAAGACCCGCAGAAAGAACCATACGACGACACCGGCTGGTCGTTCGGAGACCTCTTCAACGCCAAAGTGTCGCGCGTTACGGATAGCCACATCCTCGCGGCGCCGATGTCGCCGGTGACTGACGTCACCCAGATTACCCTGGGAGACGCTGGCGCGGGGCCTTTCTACGTTGTGAATAACTCCGCCCAAGTCAGCCTGGCGTCGCTGGTGTATGCTCTGCGCGGCGCCGCGGACGTGTCGATCTCGGACGTGAACTTCGAGAGCGATGGACAGAAGTTCGCCGCAGGCTCGCTCATCATCGGCGGCGTGGAGGTTTCAAAACTGACGAGCTTGTTGAAGCAATACGATTTGGCTGCCGTCAGTATCGCCGGCCGGCCGGCTGTTAAGCTTCACTTTGCCGAAGCTCCCCGCATTGCTTTTATGCACACCTGGCTCGGCACACAGAGCGAGGGCTGGTGGCGCATGGCGTTCGACAAGTTGCATGTGCCGTTCGCTTATATCAATACGCAGACCGTCTCGAAAGAGTCCGATCTGCGCGCCCGGTACGATGTGATCGTCTTCGCGCCAGTCGGCTACGCATCTGGTCAGCGGATTGTCGATGGCCTGCCGATGTGGGGAAATGCTTTGCCATGGCAAACCACTTCGCTCACCCCGAACCTGGGAAAGCTGGATTCGACGGAAGACATCCGCCCTGGCTTAGGCGAAGCGGGCGTTGCCCATCTCAGAGATTTCGTGCAACAGGGCGGATTGCTGATTACCGCAGAGGATACCGCGGAGTTCGCTATCGAGGAGGGTTTGGCGCCCGGAGTGTTTGTGGCGCCGCGGAAAGAGGCCAGGGTCGTGGGCAGCGTTCTGAATTCGGCGGTGGTGAACGGCAAGCAACCGCTGGCCTATGGCTATGATGGCCCGGTGCCTCTCTATAGTGCGGACGGGATGGCTTTTACGGTGAGCAACCTCACCTTAAACTACCATCTCCTGACTGCCAAGGACTACAAGCGCCCGACGGGACGCGGGAGTGCCGATGATGAAGACATCCCCCAAGGCCGGGAGTTTGAAAAGGCGCCGCCACTGCCGGCCCCGAAGGCTTGGGAGGCCACTCCCCTGAATGAAGAACAGCAACGTAATAATCCCTACTTGATTCCGGCTGAATATCGGCCCCAGGTTATCCTGCGCTATGCAGAGATGAAAGACCTTCTGCTCTCGGGCTTGCTCGCGAACGGTGATTCCGTGGCCGAGCATCCGGCCGTGGTGGTGGCTCATTTCGGCAAGGGAGATGTGGTGCTCTTCGCCAATGATCCCTTGTATCGAGGCGAGACCATCGGTTCGTACGCGCTGGTTTTCAATGCGATTCTGAACTTCGGCCATTTGAAATAGGAACATTCTATGCGTGTTCGCTGCCCTGAAAGCGTGTAGGGGTAGGGCTTGCCCTACCCGCCCGCCGCGAGCCCGGCAAACGGGGACGGCAAGCCGTCCCCCTACAAGCAGGATGACAGGCGGCTGGTTTTTTCACATCTTCTGGTACAATAGGGCACGAATGCCGCTCAGTCCTACAATCATCTTTAACCAAGGGGTAACAATGCTGAAACATAAACTGCTTCTTGCCATGCTAGTTTTGATTGGCTTGGCGGTGTGTCTGCCGCAAGCGGGCCATTCGCGGCCCGCCAAGAAAGGCAAATTGCTGTACATGACCCTGACCAAGGGGTTCCACCACGAAAGCGTGGAGCTCTCCAAACAGGTTGTGAAAGAGATGGGAGAGAAGTCCGGAGCCTACGAAACGACTGTGACGGAAGACGTGGGCGCCTTTACCAAAGAGAATCTGAAGAACTATGACGCCGTGATGTTCAACACCACCGGTGAGTTGCCCATGACGGACGAGGAGAAGAGCGCCTTGGTGGATTTCCTCCGCTCCGGGCACGGCTTTGTGGGCGTTCATAGCGCCACGGACACCTTCTACATGTGGAGCACTTACGGGGACATTATTGGAGGTTGGTTCAACCATCATCCCTGGCATCAAATGGTGACGATTGACGTGGTGGACCCGAAGAGCCCGCTGGTGAGTTTTCTCGGGAACTCGTTCCAGATTAACGATGAGATTTATCAGATCAGCGACTTCAAGGCCGAAACCTCGCATGTTCTCTTAACGCTTGATCCGAAGTCCGTCGACATGCAGAAAGAAGGCGTCCGCATCCGGTATTACGGCTGGCCGGTGGCCTGGACGCGCATGTTTGGAAAGGGCCGGGTATATTACAACAGCCTGGGCCACCCGGACGAGGTGTGGAACGACCCACGATACCAGGAGATGCTCCTGAACGGCATCCGTTGGGTCATGCGACAAACCAACTAAAGCGGAAAATAGAAACTGGAAACTCGAAAATCGGAATGGCTGCCCCCCACAGAGGTAGGTGTTTGTTTGCGGGCTGTCCTGCCGCGCCGGGTAAACCTTCGTCCACACTGCCATTTTCCAATTTCGAATTTCCAGTTTCCCTGATTGTGGGTGCGCTTTTTTCTTGACATCAGGTTTGGGGGCCTTTTATAAGGGGAATAGCGGCTTCGGGCACACCAGGTACTGCCGGAGGCCGTGGGAAAAGGATTCAACCTCGTTAGGCGAGGTTACCACACAAACAAAAGCCACTGCCCGGAAACTCGGAGACGAGCCAACGGGTGGAGCAGGCATGGCCGGCATAAGGCTCTGCCTAAAGTGGCTGTCGCAGGTTGCACGATACTACGTTGTGTGGAGCCAAAGCTCTCACCAGGAGGTTTGAACGGCCGGGGTCGAGAACCTCGGTCGCTTCCAGCGCCCCTGCGGAGTTTTGCTCCCGGGGGCGTTTTGGTTTTGGACTGATTATCTCCTGAATGGATTGAGTTTGTGATGGCACGGTGGGTTCTAAAACTCGGGCGTCGGGGACGCTTGCACTGGGACTTGGGGCTTGGGGCGCTGCTGTTGTTTTTGCTAATGATCACCCAAGAGGTTCGGGGTCAAGAAGGTTCCACGCCCAGCCAGGGGCAGAACTCGACGGACCCGGCGGCCCAAGCTTGGAACTGGCACGTGCAATCGACGGTTGTTGGACAGGGCCACTCTTCCTTTTCTGCTGAATACACGGGTCGGAACAGTCTCACGCCGGGAGCACAGGTTAGGGACACCATCTCTGTGGACGCGTTCGGTGGCCTGCGGACATGGCAAGGGGGAGAGTTCTTTGTGGACCTCCTGATGTGGCAGGGATACGGACTCAGCAACACGCTCGGCGTGGCCGCGTTTCCAAACGCGGAGGCGTTCCGGGTGGGGAAGACCTACCCCGACCTCAACGTTTGTCGGGCTTACCTTCGTGAGACCGTGGGCTTGGGCGGCGAGAAGGAGTCAACCGACGACGCACCGGACGATTTGAGAGGCACAAGGACCGTTCGGAGGCTCACATTTACCATAGGCCATTTCAACGCCAAAGACATCTTCGACAACAACGCCTACGCCAACGATCCGCGAACTCAGTTCATGAGCTGGTCCCTTTACGCCAATGACGCCTGGGACTACCCGGCGAACACACTGGGATTTACGAACGGCGCAACGGCGGAATTCAATACGCGGGTATGGAGTGCGCGCCTGGGCATCTTTCAGGTTTCGAAATTCGCCAACGCCTTGAGAATGGACTGGGACTTGGCCAAGGCCTGGTCCACAGCACTCGAGTTTGAAAGGCGATATTCACCTCGGGGCCATCCGGGGGCCATTCGATTGATGGGCTACGACACGCGCGCCCACATGGGAAGCTATCAAGCCACAATCGACGATCCCGCGATCAGCGAGGATATTTACCTGACAGCGGCGTACCGGTACAAGTACGGCTTTGGCATCAATATGGACCAGGAGCTCCGCAAGGACCTCGGAGCATTCATGCGCTTGGGTTGGAGCGACGGCAAGAATCAGACCTACGAGTTCACCGATGTGGACCGCACCGCCACCGCGGGGATCAGCTTGAAGGGCTCGTCGTGGCGCCGGCGGCAGGACACCGTGGGCCTGGCGGTTGTGGTCAACGGGATCAGCGCTGTCCACCGGCAATACCTTGCCGCCGGCGGGCTCGGAATCACGGTCGGCGATGGAGCCCTCGACTACCGAGCCGAGCGGGTCGCCGAAACGTATTACAACTGGCAGATCGCGAAACATTTCCAGTTGACCTTTGATTACCAATTCGCCCAGAATCCGGCGTACAATCACGTGCGCGGGCCGGTTGATCTCTTTGCGCTGCGGTTCCATACCGAACTCTAAGAAAGCAGAAACATGATCTACTTTACTGAGCTCGATCATCTTCCCGTCTATGGAGTGAAGGGAGAATACCTGGGCCGGCTGGAGGACCTTTGTGTTGCCCCCGCTCAGAACTCGCTTCGTGTGGCCTCCTATCTTGTCAAGAGTCCCAAGAATGTCCTGATTTGCATCACGCACGAGCAGATGCAGTCGCTTTCCGTTCGAGCCGGGCAGACCAGCGTGCCGCGCGATGAAGTGCGTTGCTACGCTCCCGACGAGGGGTTGCTGAAAGTCAAGAAGGACATCCTGGATCAGCAGATCATTGATGTGAACAACCGCAAAGTGGTGCGCGTGAATGATGTGGACTTTGATATTCAGCCCGCCGATCATCACGCGGAACTGCGAATTGTGGCAGTCAATGTCGGCATGGCGGCGGCCCTGCGCAGGCTGCTGCAGGGCCTACTGGCCAAGCATACCATCCGCATGCTCACCAGCCCTTTCCCAACCAAGACCATTCCCTGGGAGTTCGTCAATCTGATTGAGCCGGACCCCCAACGGCGCCTCAAGCTCCGTCTTTCCTACGATCGTGTGGCGCAACTTCACCCTGCTGACATCGCCGATATTCTTGAGGAACTGAGTCGAGATGAGCAGAAATCCGTCCTCGAAGGTCTTGACGACGAGACGGCCGCCCAGGCGCTCTCCGAAATCCCCACTCGTATGCAGGCCGACTTACTGGAGAGCATTCCGGCCGAAAAGGCGGCGGATATCGTCGAGGAAATGTCTCCAGACGAAGCCGCAGACGTATTGCAGGAATTGTCGCCGGAAACCTCGGCTGAAGTCCTGGCGGATATGGGGAAAGAGGAGGCCAACGAGGTTCGCGAACTGTTGGGCTTTGAGGAGAATACGGCCGGCGCCCTCATGACCACGGAATATGTGTTCGTGCATGAATCCGCGTCGGTGGAAGGGGCCATCGAGGCTCTGAGGAATTTCGAGGGGCCTGTGGATTCGATCCATATGATTTACCTCGTGGACAACGACGCCGCCCTGACCGGGGCGGTCCCGGTGGCGCGCATACTTCTTTCTCATGCCGCGACGCCGCTCAAGGAGTTGGCGACGGACTCGCTGATCTCCGTGCCCTCGCACGCCTCGGCGGTTTTCGTGGTTGATCTTTTTCACAAATACAATTTGACCACGCTGCCCGTGGTGGATGACAATCGCCACTTGATCGGGGTCGTCACGGCGGACGATGTACTGGAGTTGGCCATCACTAGAAAGCAATTCCGCACCAGAGGATGATCTCTCGTGAATCGCGACCGGCTTCGCCGCTATCGTACAAGCTTGCTGATTTTCCTGGCCGTCCTCGGCCCGGGGATCATCACCGCCAACGTCGACAACGACGCGGGAGGCATTTACACCTACTCCCTTGCCGGAGCGAAATTCGGCTTTACGTTGCTTTGGACGTTGATTCCCATCACGGTGGCGCTGGTGGTGGTTCAGGAAATCGTGGCGCGCATGGGCGTGGTCACCGGGAAGGGCCTGGCGGACCTGATTCGCGAGGAGTACGGCTTTCGCACCACATTCATCCTCATGATGATGCTGCTGGCTGCCGACCTTGGCAACACAGTGGCGGAGTTTGCCGGCCTCGCCTCCGGCATGTCCGTGTTCGGCGTGACCCGGTACATTGCCGTTTCTCTCGGCGCCGTGTTGGTGTGGGCGTTGGTCGTCAAAGGCACTTACCGGATTGTGGAGAAAGTCTTCCTGGCAGCTTGCGTGTTTTACGTTGCCTATCCGGTCTCGTGTTTCCTCGCCCACCCCAAGTGGCCGGACGCCGTAATCAGCACTCTGAAACCCTCTTTCGAGTTTAGTGGCGGCTACTTATACATGCTCATCGGCGTGGTCGGCACGACCATTGCGCCCTGGATGCAGTTCTATCTTCAAGCGGCGGTGGTGGAAAAGGGCATCAAGGTGAAGGAGTACATCTATTCGCGTTGGGATGTGATCGTAGGCTGCATCATCACGGACGTGGTGGCATTTTTCATCATCGTCGCCTGCGCCGCTACAATCTATCTTAGCGGTCATCGCCAAATCAACGACGCCGGGGATGCGGCGATGGCTCTGCGCCCCCTCGCAGGGCATGCGGCCAGCGCCTTGTTTGCTTTCGGACTCTGCAATGCTTCTCTCTTTTCGGCTTGTATTCTGCCGCTGGCCACCGCTTATTACGTCTGCGAAGGGCTCGGCTTGGAAGCGGGCATCAACAAGCGCTTCGACGAAGCCCCGACTTTCTACTGGCTCTATACATCGCTGATCGTGGTCGGGGCGCTGGCCGTGATGCTGCTAAGTGAAGCAAAACAGATTCCGATCATCCTGTTCTCGCAAGTGGCCAACGGCATTCTCCTGCCTTTTGTACTGATCTTTATGCTTCACCTCGTGAACCGCGAGGACCTGATGGGAAAGTACAAGAATTCCCGCCTCTTCAATTACATTGCCTGGGTGACCTGCGCGGTGATGATCGCGCTGACCCTGTTGTTGGTGGTGAGTACGTTCTTCCCGGATAAACTGCCGGCCTGAGCAATGAGGTTGCCCCGGCGCGGTGTGGGGCGGGCGTCCCGCCCGCCGTCGCGCGGGCATTCCTTCGCCCCGCTCGGGACAGCCTCTGGCCGAGCGCGGGAGCGGGACGCTCCCGCGACAGCGGGCGAGACGCCCGCACTACGACGCCGCTGGCGCGACAAAACCCTCCAGCGACGCCAGCCTGACGCGCATCTCTCGTAGTTCCAACTCTCCAAGCCTCTGTGCGCAGCCTGACACAATTCTCCTCCCGCGTTCAGCGAGTGTGCGGCGGTACTGCTCGTCCGGTGTGCCGACGGCGATATCACCTAGGGCGCGCAGCAGGCGCAGGCTGACCGCCATGTCGGTCTGCGCGTAGAGGCGGATTTGCTCGAACGCCGCGTCTACCATCCTGTCGAAGTCGGTCCACTGAATGCTGACTCGAACCACTCCGGGCGGATCGTAGAGCACGGACTCCGGCAGTTCCCTGGACGCGAAACGGATCAGGATGCGGCTTAATTGGTCGACGCAGCTTATGGCTGTGCTGGGGTCGTTAACAGCAGGAGAGATGGCTTTGAGCGCGATGTCAACGATTTGCAAAACCCCGAACTCAAGGTCTTGTTGCAGGGTCCGCGAGGGACCGAAATCAAACGCGGCGCGGAGGTCCGTGACTCCCTCCGAAGAGAGGCGCTCGCCTTTGTACACCATCAGAAGTGGGATGCCCGCGGGCACGAATTGTCCAACGCGGCGCAGGACGCGGACTTTGACGCGGTAAGCCTTCGCCCGGGCGACAAGCTGCTCCGTATCGATAAACCGGATGTAGCCGGAGGCGTCGCTGAAGACAGGCGTTTCCCAGGCCTCGGGCTTAGCCTGGTCGTTGTCTGCCATGCGGGTAGGCCGGTGGGGTAGCGGCATCATCTCGTCGACCATGGCTTCGGTCTCGGAGGCGATCCTATCCACGATCTGGTTGACGCTGATAGCCTGCGAAATGTGGTGAATGAAGTAGAGCAGCCACGCAACGCAAGCCAGGGCCAGCAGCATCGCGCCCAGAACGGTCGCTACGGGCGCAAAGGGGTGCGGCAGGGAGCGCGCCGCGGGAAGCGCTGCCATGCAATAACAGAACGTGCCAAGGAATATGCCCAGTGTCCACTGCGTCACGCGGTCACGGGCAAAGCTCACGATAATGCGCGGCGAAAACTGCATCGAGGCGAGCGTGAGCGTCATGAGCAGAATGGCGAAAACGATGGAGACTACCGTCATGATCGAAGCAGCGATGGCGGCGAGAATTACCTGGGCCACCTGAGGGTCGGCATGGGACGGGAAAAGCGCCTTTGGCACCCAGGCGCTGAAACCGGGAACGGCCTCTTCCCACCACGAAAGGAATGCGCCCGCACAACCCAGCGCCAGTGCAATGGTCAGCGGGCGAACCAGGAAGCCGCCACGCAGGTTGTACGTGACATGACGGAACAGTAAGGGCAGCCTTCTGCTTTTGTTCATGGCAGCAATGAATAAAGTCTATAGGGTAACGGTTAAAGGGTAAAGGCTAAAGACGCGTCGGTTCTCCGTATGGCGGCGGGTCAACGTTTATCCTTCAGCCCCTACCCTTTATTCTTTACCGTTCAGCCTTTGCCCTTTTATAATGCCATGATGATGAGCAGACGCCGAGGGATCCACCTGTTTCGCTTCCTGGGGGTGGATGTGTTCTTGCACTGGTATTGGTTTCTATTTGCAGCGTTCGAAATAACCAACCGGGTGAACAGCTATTCGTCCCTGGCATGGAATGCGGCGGAGTACC
>Ga0326727_10003159_pt1 | contig 53615 bp, 51 predicted proteins | sample MB2enrmetagenome_FD_207643 | JGI IMG/M metagenome (GOLD analysis project Ga0326727, IMG submission 207643) | Lab enriched peat soil microbial communities from McLean, Ithaca, NY, United States - MB29MY | ecosystem: Environmental > Terrestrial > Soil > Wetlands > Peat | place: USA: New York...
TTCCTTAGTCGTCCAGTTCAGAATTGGCAGTGGGTACTTCAGCCCGGTCCTCTCGGCAAGAGCGATGACCGGCTGCCACAACAGGCTATACCAATGAATGATGATCCGCGTTTGCGGATGACAAGCGGAACGCAGACGTTCGAATACCGTGCGGATGTCGTAGAGAAAACCCACCAGATCTGAAAGGATGATGTAATCGAACTCTTCACCTTTGAGATTCAAGAACTCGGCAGGCATACAGCGAAATTCGAGATCGGGATGCTTAGAGGCGGCCAAGCGAACCATCTCAGGCGAGATATCGACGCCTACGCCGCGGCTTGGGGCCGTCGACGCTAGCAAATCTCCCGTACCGCTTCCAATTTCGAGAACCCGTGCAGATGCCGGGATGTAGAACCTGCAGAGCGAAGAGATCGCCCGGTGGTAACCCTGGTTACGCCGCCGCCACTTTACCACGCTCGAGGAATAGTGGTCGAAGAACTCCTCGACTTCCGAGAGGTGTTCTTTCAGGCCGGCAGGAAGCTTGTCTTTGCGGACCTCACGTGCCCAGCGCGGGAAGTCTTTTGATGGAGCGGGGGGCATTGGCGTGTTGGTCATAACTGTCTCGCAGCCTCGTCTAATTCTTCATTTGATCTGCGTGGATCGCGCCGGCGTTACACTGGCAGCGAGGCCATTTGCCTTGAACGAATTCCCTTTCTTATTTAGATTACAGGCCGATGCCATGATGCGAACCGTGGTGGTGCTTCTTTTGGTCTGGACCGCGCCTGCGGCTGCGCGCGCGCAGGGCCCGGTCAGGGGCGTCACCGTAACTGTGGTCGACGAGAACGGTCAGGCGGTTTCCGGCGCCCAAGTGACGATCACTGAGCCGGGAATCGAGGTGTTGCAACTGTGGACAGACTACGCGGGAAACTGCGGCTACGTACTGCGACAACGGGAGCCGTACCAGATTCATGTCGAAAAGGCCGGGTTCTATAAAGCCGATGAAAGCGGCATCGATCCGAGCCAGAACAGTGTGAAAGTCGTGGTCGAGCACGAGCAGATAGTGCGCGAGCAAGTGAATGTGAGCGCGTCGACGCCGGGAATCGATACGCAACAAGTCTCCGACCAGAGCACAATGAACACGCCGGAGATCGTGAACATTCCCTATCCCACATCGCACGACATCCGCAATCTGCTGCCCTTCAATCCCGGCGTGGTGCAGGATGCGACCGGGCAGGCACACGTAGCCGGCTCGGAGACGTGGGAGACGCTGGACACAATGGACGGGTTCGATATCCGTTCGCCGGTTGGCGGCTCACTGAGCCTGCGGGTGAGCGCGGACGCGGTGCGCACGATCGACGCAGAGACGACGCGCTATCCGGTGGAGTTCGGGCGGGCGACGGGTGGCGTGATCGCGTTTTACACGGGGATGGGCGATAACAAGTTCCGCTTCAATGCGACGAATTTTATCCCATCCTTCCGCGACCTGAACGGAATCCGCTTTGACCAGTTGGTTCCGCGATTCACGTTTTCCGGGCCCCTGAAGCGCGACCGCGCATGGTGGTACGACGGCGTGGAAATGGAATGGGACAACATCTACATCTCCGAACTGCCGGCCAACGCCGATACCGATGAATTGGTGCGCGGGAGCAACCTGGTGAAGGTTCAGGAGAACGTGACGCCGGCCAACATACTGACCGCCGGCATGCTCTACAACAACTATCACTCGCCCTACGATGACATTTCGTCGCTTACACCGCAGCAGAGCACCGTGAAGCGCAACACGGTTGCATGGTTTCCCTACGTGCGAGACCAACAGAGCTTTGGCGCTGGCGCGCTGCTTGATTTGGGACTTGGATATGTGAGCATTCGCGACGGGTACGAGCCGCACGGGAGCGCGCCGTACGAGTACACGCCAGAGCAGACAGAAGGCAGCTATTTTGAGAACCTGAGCGGGCGTTCGCAGCGGCTGCAGGGGACCGCGACGTTGTACCTTCCGCCGCGGCATTGGTTGGGGCGGCACGATGTGAAAGCAGGACTGGACCTGGACCACATTGCCTATGGCCAGAGCCAGACGCTTGCGCCGGTGAGTTATCTGCGCGAGGACGGATCGCTCGAGCGGCAGAGCGTTTTTGCGCAGGCTCCGGCGTTCGTAATGCACAACGGCGAGATTGGAGGGTATGTGCAGGACCGTTGGCAGCCGGCGAAGGGTTGGCTTGTGGAGCCGGGGCTGCGTTTCGATTGGGACGAGATTGTGCGGCGACCGCTGGTGGCGCCGCGCCTGGCTGCGGTGTATTCGCCGCCGGGAGACAGGAATACGACGAAGATTTCGGCCGGTATCGGCCTCTATTACGAGCACACGCAACTGGACTACCTCGCGCAGACGCCTGCGGGCGTCCGCTACGACACGTACTACGAGGCGGACGGGGTTACGCCGACGGGACCGGCGCAGGAGACGGAGTTCACGGCCGACGATGGCTTGCTGCACGAGCCGCGTGCGTTGAATTGGAGCGTAGGCGTGGAGCGCAAGCTGCCGTGGTCGATCGATACGGGCGCGAATTTCATGGAGAAGTGCACGACGAATGTGTTCACGTTTGTGAATCAAAACGGGGCGGCGGCGCTCGCGGGCGATTATCTGCTGACCAACGGACGGGAAGATCACTATAACTCAGAGGAATTCGACGTGCGGCGACTGTTTGCGAACGGGTACACCGTGTATGTGTCGTACACACATTCCTCGGCGCGCACTAATGCGGCGCTCGACTATCTGCCGACACCGTCGCCGCTGGGGCCGCAACAAAACGGGCCGCTGGCGTGGGACGTGCCGAATCGAATCATTTCGTGGGGATGGCTGCCGGTGCCAGTTGCAAAGCTCAAAAAGCGCTGGGACTTTGTGTACCTGCTCGACGAACATACGGGCTTTCCGTACACAGCGGTGAATGCGGCACAGCAGGTGTTTGGCGCGGCGGGAGGACAGCGTTTTCCCGCTTTTGTGAACTTCAGCCCCGGCCTGGAGTGGAAGTTTCATTTTCGCGGACAGTATTGGGGATTGCGCGGCGTGATGGAGAACGCCACGGATAGCGGGAATCCGGCGGTGGTTAACAACGTGGTGGACTCGCCGGAGTTCGGGACCTTCAGCGAATTGCAGGGGCGGGCATTCACGGCGAGGATCCGGCTGATCGGGACGAAGTGACGAAGACAGGGACCAGGGACCAGGGAATAGCGAATAGAAAAGCAGAGACTGAGGGAGTACGGGACCACTGGGGTTGAGGGACGATGGAGCGAGGGAACACGGAACGTACCTACTGAATGGGTGGTACGGGGATGCATGAGCTCGGGAAAATGCTGTTGGGCTTTGGGCTGCTGCTTGCGGTGATCGGCGCGGCGATCCTGCTGGCCTCGCGCTTCGGGCTGCCGCTGGGACGGCTGCCCGGCGACATTTCCTACAAAGGCAAGAATGTTTCGTTTTACTTCCCGTCGGGGACGTCGATTCTGATCAGCATCGTGCTGTCGGCCATTTTGTATTTGCTTTCGCGCTTTCGCCGCTAAAACATGATCGCGATCGCCCGTAAACGCAACGATGCCGCCCGAAGGCGGCATAGTGCAGAAGGAATATGGTTTGGCAGTACGTTAGACGCCGACGCCGAACTCGTTCGCCTGCTGCGAGCCGGCATTGGAGTAAAAGTCGTAGGGTGTGCGCTTCTTGAATCTGTAGCGGTTGCGCAACTCTGCGCCCACGTAGATGCCTATCGCGGCCACCGCGATCCCGACGGAGAACCATGTAATCACACGCAGGGCGGTAGATCCCGGTTTCTCCGGGACGGGGGACTCTTCAGCGAGCAGTTCGGATTCAGGATCAACGGACATCCAGCGCAGCCTCCTGCACCTTCATCATAGCGCAGATTCTGTCCTGGTGGCTGGCCGGTCGGGTGCGGAAAACACGGAAGTAATTCATGCGGTGGTTTTGATCCGGGCCAGCCAAGCGGCCTTTTCGATTTCGGGAAGAAAGCTGGCGCGGATGGAGTTGGCAGCGAGCTTACGCAGTTCCTCGCGGGTGAATCCTTGCTGGATGTGAGCCAGGAGGAACTCATTGGCGAGATCGGAGCCAAAGAAAGCGGGATCGTCGGAATTGAGGGTAGCCAACAGCCCAAGATCGAAGTAGCGGCGCAGGGGATGTGCGGCAAACGAGGCGCAGACGCCGGTGCGAACGTTGGACGTGGGATTCAGTTCCATTGGAATGCTGCGCGCTCGCAGTTCCTGGAGGAGCGACTCGTCATGGACCGCAGAGAGCGCATGGCCGATGCGCTCGGAGCCGATGGCGAGCGCTTCCCAGATGGCCTCGGGGCCAGTGGTTTCGCCGGCGTGGTTGGTGAGGCGCAAGCCGGCGGCGCGGGCTTGGGCAAAAAGGGCGCGGAATGGCTCGGAGCCGGTGCGGCGCTCGTCGCCGCCGAGACCGATGCCGATGATCGAGGGGTACTGAGCGCGCATCTCGGCGGCCTTGCGGAAAACGCGATCGGCCTCCTCGACGGTGAAGTGACGTACGGCGTCGAAAATCCAGTAGAGCGACAGGCCGAGCTCGCGGGCGGCACGTTCGCGAGCCCGCTCGAGGGCATCAAAGATGGGCTCGAAGCAGCGTGGGTCGAAGTTGCGCCACATATAGATGACACCGACGGAGATAAAAGCCTCGGCGTGGACCACCCCCTGCGCGGCCAGGTGCTGCATCATGCGCAAAGCAACGAGCTCGTAGTCCTCGGGGTCTTTCAGGCGCCGGGTGACGGCCTTGAAGGATTCGATGAATTCGGTAAAGTCGGTGAACTGGTAGATCGCCTCTGCTTCAGATTGGGTGAGGGAACGCGAGTCGTGGCGGGCGCTCAGCTCGACGAGCGTGGCGGGCAGGATGGTGCCCTCAAGGTGCAGATGCAACTCGGCCTTGGGCAGGCGGCGGATGAAGTCTTCCATTTCCGGCATTCATTTGAGTTTAGCGAATCAGGCCGATGGTTCCGGATTACCGGGGCCGGGCGAACTCGGAGCGGTGACGGCTATAGAAGAAATAGATGACCAGGCCGATGACCAGCCAAATGATGAAGCGGTACCAGGTGATGATGGGCAATCCGGCCATGAGCAGGAAGCAGAAGATGACGCTGAGGAGTGGAATGAGCAAGAGTGTCCGCCAGAGCCAAATCAGGAGGCCGATGCCTAGAGCAACGATGAGGACGTCCTGGAGATAATCCCATGGGAGAAAACCGATGAGATAGCGAAGCGCTGCTGCTACTGCGAGCCCGGCTGCGACGCGGGCCACGGTTGCGGCGAAACTCATTTTCTGTTTTGGCCCTCCGGGAACGACGAAACCGCGACGGCGCCTGGGATCGCGAAGCCGCAGGACGATGACTCCGACGGAGACCAGGACGAAGGCAAAAAGCGTGCCGATATTGGAAAGGTCCGCCAGAGTACCAATATCGAAAAGGCCGGAAGGAATGGCGACGACGACGCCGGCAACCCACGTGGAAAAGGCCGGGGTGCGAAAGAGGGGATGCACATTGGAGAAGACTTTGGGCAGCAGGCCGTCGCGGGACATGGAGAACCAGACGCGCGACTGGCCAATTTGGTAGACGAGGATGGAAGAGATCATTCCCATGAGTGCGCCAATCAGGACCACGAGCCGGACCCAATAGAGCGGATGACCGCCGGGCAGAAGCGAGAGTTTCTTGAGCGCGTTCACCACCGGCGCGGCATCGCCCACCATGGACTGCCAGGGAACGAGGCCGGTGAGGCAAACGGCCACAGCTACATAGAGCACGGTGCAGACGACCAGTGTGGCGATGATGCCGATGGGCAGGTCGCGCTGGGGATTTCGGCACTCCTCGGCGGCAGTGGAGACGGAATCGAAGCCGATGTAGGTGAAGAAAATGATGGAGCCGCCGGTGAGCACGCCCGACCAGCCGTTGGGCATAAAGGGATGCCAATTACTGGGCCGGATGAAGCCGATGACGGCGAAGACAAAGATGAGGATGGCGGCGAGCTTGAGCGCGACCATCATATTGTTGGTGGAGGCGGACTCGCGGATGCCGCGGACCAGAATCACCGTGATGAACATGACGATGAGGAATGCGGGGATGTTGAAGCCGAAGTGCCAGCCGGATTTGAAGATGGTGTTGCCGGCGAAATCCTGGAGGCCGCTGGCGCTGGGAAGATAGGCGGGCGATATCCACCGGGCGCTGGGATGCAGGCCGAACCAGTCGAGCAGATCAACCACGTGGGCGGCAAAGCCGACGCTCACGCTCATGTTGGAGCCGGCGTATTCGAGGATCAGATCCCAGCCAATGATCCAGGCGATGAGCTCGCCGAGTGTGGCATAGGTATAGGTGTAGGCCGAGCCGGCGATGGGAATCATGGAGGCCAGCTCGGCGTAACAGAGGCCGGTGAGCGCGCAGACCGCAGCCACGAGGATCATGGAGAGCGCGATGGCGGGACCCGCGCCGGGACGGCCGGCAAGCGCGGTGTGGGTGATGATAAAGCTGGCCAGCGGCGTGTTGACCATGCTGGAGGTATCAAACTGCTCGCCGGAGATGGCGGTGCCGATGACGGTGAAGATGCCCGAGCCGATCACCGCGCCGATGCCGAGCGCCGTGAGCGACCACGGCCCGAGGCTTTTCTTCAACGCGTGCTCGGGTTCTTCCGAGTCGCTGATGAGCTTGTCGATCGACTTGCGGGCAAGCAGTTGACTGGACAGTGAAGGACTCCTCGAAACGCGGCTTCTAGCTGGGACCTTCCAGCTATTAGCTTATCTCGCTCCAACCGGGGCCGGCGCCGCGGCGCGGTCAGATGGAAGCTCACATCGAGCAACTAAGAGCTGAAAGCTGGATTGGGCGTAAAGGGCCTCCAACCCTCGGCTTCAAAGTTTTCCTGCTGAGAGGGCCGAAGCTCAAGCAAAATGAAGCGAGAAGCTAGCAGCTAGAAGCTGACGGCCGTCTCCTTTACCGCTTCGACTGGCCGCGGACCATCTTCTTCACTTTTCTCTTTTGCGAGCCGCGCGGTGAGGTCCGCTTGGCTTTGGGGACCGCTTTTTTGCGCGCCGCACGTTTCAGTTTCTTGCGTTCTGCCTTGTCTTTGATGTTTGTGGTGTCGGCCACGTTAACCTCTTTCCATCGAATGTGTTCAGGGACTCCCGACCTGCGGGTTTTGCGACATCCATGGTAACAGGGAAATCAGGGCCAGCGAAAGCGAGGCGCGCGGTTTCGCCGCTTCTCATGGCGAATACCCGCCGCAGGGGCCTCTGTAGCGTACAATGAAATCAGATCGTTGAAACTGCCTGGCCTGCTCGGCTTCGGCTGTCCCACCGCTCCTGACGAGCTTCGCACCCCACGCAACAATCACCCCGTTCGCCGGAGTTCGTCATGCGTTCTGATCAGATCCACCGCGCGCTTGCGCGTGGAATCAACCGCTTTGAAGTCTGTCAACTAGTCTCGAAGGGCGTAAAAGCCACCCACAAAACCGGCTCGCGCTTTGAAGACTCCATCAATAATGTCCTACAGTATTTGGGCACACATGATACGCCCAGGGCGGGCCTTCATCCGGCCATTGCGTCAGAGATCCTGAAGCCCGCGGCGTAAGCGAACGGTCTTCAGTTGACGGTACCCACTTTCAGGCGAAGCGCAGGACGGCTTTGCAACTCATGGGGTGGCGGCGGACCTTCCGCCAAACGAAAGAAGAGGGGCGGCAATCTTGCCGCCCCTCTTCGCTATTGGGCGTGAATCTTGGTTCCGAGCCGGTTGCCCGGGTTTAGCCCTTAGACAACCTGGACGTTTTCGGCCTGCCAGCCCTTGGGGCCCTTGGTCACGTCGAACTGGACCTTCTGACCTTCCTGCAGCGAACGAAAACCGGTCGACTTGATGGCCGTGTGATGGACGAAAACGTCCTCGCCATTCTCACGGCTCAAAAATCCAAATCCCTTGGCGTCGTTGAACCACTTAACTGTGCCTTGTTCCATTGTGTTGCTCCTCTTGATACTGATTTACCGCCGAACGCAATGTGGAGTGTTGCGAGTAGGCGATAAACGCGGAACAAGCAAGAACTTCAGATCGAATTCTACGATTACATTCAGTTTAGCACGGATTACGGCCAGCAGTCCGAAGTTCCTTTGGGCTCAACGGGAAAGGCATTTGGCCTGAACGGTTTCCGGGGGTAGACCCGCGGACCTGCGCGCGGACAGGACGGCAAGGTACACTCAAGGTCGCCAGAGAGGTGAAGCTTGAGCCACGAGCAAGGCAGGGTTCTTGTCCTGAACCCCGGAACGACATCGACAAAGTTCGGCATTTATACGCGCGACGGCGAGGAGATGGCGCGGAACATTCACCACGGCGACGATGAACTGGCGCGATTTCATGGGCGGCCGATGCTGGACCGGCTGGAATACCGCGCAGGGCTGATCCAGGCAGCTCTCGAAGAGGCGGGATACAGCGAAAGCGGGAAGGGCGAAGAGCGCTGGGTCGCGGTTGCCGGCCGCGGCGGTTTGCTGCCCCCGATGGAGTGCGGCACGTACCTGGTGGACGACACGATGGTGGAGGAGTTGCGCCTTGCGCGGCGCGGCGAGCATGCGTCGAACCTGGGAGCAGTACTGGCACTGCGGTTTGCTCGGGCGGCCGGCGTGAGGGCGTACATTGTGGATCCGGTGACAGTTGACGAGTGGCAGGCGTGCGCACGGCTCTCCGGCTCGCCGCTGGTCCGCCGGTCATTTATCGGCCACGCACTGAACACTAAGGCCGTGGCGCGGCGCTACGCGCGCGGGCAAGGCCGGCCGTATGTGGGGATGCGGCTGATCGTTGTGCACATGGGCAGCGGGATCACGGTCTCGGCGCACCGCGGCGGGCGCATGATCGACAGCAACTCCATCGAAGAGGGACCATTCGGTCCGGACCGCACAGGATCGTTGCCGGTGCGCGAGCTGATCAAGCTGTGCTTTGCCGGCACAATGACGGAGAAGCAGCTCGATCGCCATGTCTTCGGTGACGGGGGCTTGTTCGCATATCTCGGCACGCGCGACCTGATTGAAGTTGAGCGGCGCATAGATGTGGGCGATGGGCAGGCTGCTGCGGTCTTTGAGGCGATGGTCTACCAGATCGGCAAAGAGGCCGGAGCCATGGCCGTGGTTCTGGAGGGGAAGGTGGATGCGGTTTTGCTGACCGGCGGCATGGCGCACTCCGAACGGCTGGTGGCGCGGCTTCGTGGATATGTGGAGTGGATTGCGCCGGTGGCGGTGTATCCCGGCGAGGATGAGTTGAAGGCGCTGGCCGAGGGCGTGTTTCGCGTGCTGGACGGGGAGGAAGAGGCGAAGCGGATGGGCGTGGACGAGTAAGAGGCGGAGCAAGCCGCGGTTCACTGGATCTCCGGCAAGAGCGTTTAGAATTCGGGGAAGAACAGGGCAAAATCGGAACCAGAGGCGGGAGACTGAGTTGGCGGTTCTGGCGGTGCAGCAGATCCGGCGCATGCGGGGCGGCGCGCAGGGCCAGTTGATGCTGGGCGCGGACGGCCATGTCTACGTGGTCAAGTTCCAGAACAACCCGCAGCACACCCGTGTGCTGGCCAATGAGTTTCTGGCCTCGCGCCTGGCGGCGACGGCAGGACTGAGCGTGCCGGAGACCGGATTGGTGGAGGTTTCGAGCTGGCTGGTCGGGAATACACCGGAACTGGAGATCGACCTGGGACGAACGCGGGCGCGCTGTCAACCGGGACTGCAGTTTGGGTCTCGTTTCGCGGGCGGAATGATGCCGGGCCAGGTGGTGGACTACCTGCCCGAAGAGCAATTGGCCGAAGTGAAGAACCTGGGCGAATTCGCCGGCATTTTGGCGCTGGACAAGTGGACGGCCAACGCCAACGGACGGCAGGCGGTGTTCACGCGCCGCCAGCGCGAGCGGCGGTACAAGGCCGTCTTCATCGACTTCGGCTACTGCTTCCATGCCGGGGAGTGGCGGTTTGAAGATGCGCCGCTGCGCGGGGTGTACTACCGCAATGACGTGTACCGGGAAATCACTGGTTGGCAGTCGTTCGAGCCGTGGCTGACGCGTGTTGAGACGATGCCGGCGGAGACGGTATGGGCAGCGGCCAACGAGATCCCGCCGGAGTGGTACGGTGGCGACCAGGGCGAGATGGAGGCGCTGGTGGAGCAGCTTTTGGCGCGGCGCAGCCGGATCCGGGAGCTGATTGAGGCGTTTGGGAACTCGGACCGGAGGCCGTTCCCCAAATGGGGCGCGGCGGGAAAAGAAGTGGAGGATGCGACTTGGAGGGCGGCGCGATGGGGGGATACGATGAGGGTGAATTGAAGGAGAGCTTCAAGCTTCTAGCCGTTAGCCTCTTTGTGTGGAAGCTGGTCGCCGAGGATTCTTGGAACAGGCGGCTCGGGCGACGATCTTCGAAGATCGCAATAGCGGCGAGCACGGAGACGGTGACCTGCAAAGCTAGGAGCTAGAAGCTAGGAGCTAAAAGCTGGCGATGAACGGCGGAAGCGAGCGACGCGCGTGCGAATTTCAACTGCTTCGGTATGTGCCGGACGCGGTGCGGAACGAGTATGTGCACATCGGCGTCATCCTGCGCGAGCAAGGGAACCCGCATGCGGAAGTGCGCTTCACCCGCGACTGGCGGCGTGTGCGCTGCCTGGATCCCGATGCCGACACCTCCCTGCTCGAAGGGATGGAAAGCGAGCTTCGACGGCGACTCCACGGGGGAACGGACATCGACGAGCCTGGAGGCCGGTTGATGAGGATCCTCGAGGAGTCGCTCTCGCTGAATGTACAGATGACTGAGCCCAAGGCCTACCTGGCGGAGAGCGTGCCTGCGGGGATGGAAGAGTTGATGCGGCTCTATGTCGAGCCGCCGCCACGGGAACGCGTGCCGCGCCTGAGCGGGCGCGCGGCCATTCACGCCCGCATGCGCAGCGAGTTCGAGCATGCCGGGGTGTGGGATCTGCTGCGCAAGCGGATCGCGGCCTCGGAGTACACGCGGCCCGGAGATCCGTTGCGCATCGACATGGGGTACAGGCCCAACGGACAAGTGCGCATGTTTCAGGCGGTGAGCTTCGATCCGGGTTTGGAGATGGCCAAGGTGCTGGCATTTTCGGCCGCTACGCTGAGGGCGGGCGTGGAGCGGGTAGAGAAGGCCCAGTTGGAGCTGACCGCCGTGGTCGAGCCAGCGGCGCGCGTGGGGGCCACGGAGGAAGAGCCGGAGCGGCTGGAGTTGTACCGCTTCGGCGTGGAGACGATGGAAGAACACCAAATCCGGGTTTTGACCACCCTGGACATGGGCCGCGTGGCGGAGACAGCGCGACGGGAACTGCGCGTGTAAAGGGGGCAGGCGCGATTCGGGACCGGGAATTGACAGAGGTTCCCGCGCCTAAGCTCATTGTTTTTAGCGGCTTATTTCAAGGGGACCGCGGTGAAAATATTTTTGCCAAAGTTTGCAGATAATTTCCTGCTTTCGCGGTAGGATCAATCTTGTTGATGGAATTCAGGTGGTTCGATGCTGTTGGTCGGGCAAGCAGCTCATGACTGACAACTGACCACCGAACACTGACCAAGCAAAAAGGCATGGCCCACGGGTCATGCCTTTTTGTTTGCAAGGAAGGTGCGCGTGAAGGTAGGCGAGCAATTGCGGGAGATGTGGCGGCAGGCCCGTCGCGGCAGGCAGGAGGGCCAAGGCGTGCAGAACCGGCAGGTCGAGCTTGAGGCGGAGGCGGAGCGTAAGACGCTGGCGCTGCCCGCGATTCTGAGTCCGGTGCAGTTTCCGGGGCGGCACCTCCCCAAGCCCACGCCCATGAACCTGCGAAGATTTGCGGAGACGCCGGTGGTGCGGCGGGCAATCAACGTGATCAAGGACCGCATTGCGGCCATGGACTGGCAGGTGCGGGTGCGGCGCGGCGTGCGGCCCGAGGATGTGGCCTTTGCCGCGCGCAAGCTGCGCGCCCTGCGGCGCGCGCTGGAGGAGCCGAATCCGGCCGACAGCTTTCGCACGCTGATGGAGCAGGTGATTGAGGACGCGCTGACAGGCGGCTTCGGAGCCATCGAGATGGGGCCGACCGGCGATCCGGAGCGCCCGGCGATGTTGTGGCCGGTGGACGGGGCTTCAATTCGAATCAACGCCAAGTGGGATGGGCAGGAGGATACGCCGCGCTACGCGCAGGCTATGCCGGGACAACTGGAGTCGGCGGCTGTGGAGCTGCTCGATCGCCAGTTGATGTACATCCGGATGAATCCGCGCAGCTTTACGCCCTTCGGGCTGGGGCCGCTGGAGGTGGGGTTCGAGACCGTGAACCAGTTCCTGAGCGCAAATCGCTTTGCCGGAAAGCTGGCGGCGAATTCGGTGGCGCAGTATGCGCTGTGGCTGAACGAGGCCACACCCGCGCAGCACGACCGGCTGATCCGCTGGTGGCAGGACGAGATCGAGGGCACGGGGCGCGTGCCGCTGCTTTCGACGGAGCAGAAACCGGAGGTGCTGCGCTTCGCGCAGGGAACGGACGCGGACCTGAGGCTGGCGTGGCAGGAGTTTTTGATCCGGATGGTGGCCAACGCCTTCGGGCTGCCGCCGCTGATGCTGGGTCTGGAGGCGGATGTGAACCAATCGACAGCCTCGGAGATGGCCGATGAGGCCTTCCGCGGCGCCATCTCGCCACTGGCCTTGCTCGTAGCCGGGCACATCACGCGCGATCTCTTCGCGAAGTGCATCGGCTGGCGGGAGTTCGAGTTTGTGTTTAACGAGCTGAGCGCGCGCGACGAGGTGACGGAGCTGCAAGTGCAGGTGCAGTTGCTTCAGGCGGGCGTGCTGACGATTGATGAAGTGAGGGCGATGCGGGGATTGGCTCCGCTGGGTCAGAACCGGGCAGCGTTGCTGTCGGGCGAAGCAGAGAACAGGGAATAAGGGGAAAAGCGCCGGGGACTGATGGACAACGTTCCTCGCGAGGCGGAGCGGAGCGAGCATGCGATTGGAAGCGATGGCGGTAAAGATTCCTCATGTGGACAAGCATCCCAACCGGGTGCCGTTCGAGGGAGTGTTGACGGTGGTGAACGCGGCCAGCGATAAAGCGCCGGCCGGGGCACGCGGGCACCGCGTGATGCTGACGCGCGAGGCGGCAGAAAAAGCGCTGCCCTCGCTGCTGGGCATGGCCGTCGATTACAGGCCGGGATGGGACGGCCACGATGCACGGCGCAAAATCGGCCTGCTCACCGAGGCCGATGTGATCGGGCCGCGGCTGGTGGTGCGCGGCTACCTGTACGCGCGCGACTTTCCCGAGGTGGCGCAGGCGATCGTGGCGCACGCACCGGAATCGCTGGGGATGAGCTACGAGCTGGCCGATGCGCGCGTGGAAGATATGCGGGCCGAAATTTGGAAACTGACCCGGGTGACCTTTACCGGGGCGGCCATTCTTTTGCGGGACAAGGCGGCCTATCGGGCGACGAGCTTCCGCATGGCGAGTTAGCAAGTCAGCAAGTTAGCAGGTAAGTGGGTTAGCAGAGAGGCTCCGTTTGCGGAGCCTTTTTGTTAGTAGATGATCCGGGTGTGAGCACGAAACTCACGGAAACAGGAAAGGAAGGACATGGAACAAGACGAGAGGAACATCGTGGAGCGGCTGGAAGCCGCAACCACCGCACTGGAGAAGACGCTCAATTGGCTCGAAGAGCGCCAGGGTACGCTCTCCGGCGAGGTGGGGAGGATCACGGCGACCGTGGAGCAGAGCCGGCGCGAGACCGAACTGGCGGAGAAGCTGGCCGCAGTGGAGCGTGAGCTGGCCGAGGTGAAGGCGGCTTCGGCACAGAATGCGTTGAACCCGCTGCGGCGCACCATGCCCGCCGCCACCGCCGAGATGCTGGCCAAGCACGGCATCGGCGAGGGGCCGGTGGACGTGCGCGCCCTCGATGCGGCGTTGTCCGGTCTGAGCCTGGAGCAGCGTATTGCGGTCAAGACGCAACTGCTGCGGGCCGGCGCAATCGCGTAAAAGCGGCTTCCAGCTACTAGCCTTCCAGTTACTAGCTTGTGAAGCGCAGAGGGTAGTCGGCAGACGGAATGCGATGGCATGTAAAAGATCGCGGATCGAGGGCCGGCGAATGATCATTCATCAACGCCAGATCAGGCACGAACAAGCTGGCAGCTGGGAGCTAGAAGCTAGCAGCTAAGCACGGCCCCATGGAGGGGGTGGAGAGAATCTATGAACGCAACCTTTGCAGACATTCATGCGGCAGCCGACTACATCGGGCCGGGCGCTATCGAAGTTCCGCTGTATCAGACCGAGATCTTTGACATTTGCCGGCGCTCAAGTTCATTTGGACAGCGCATCAAGCAGGTTCCCGCAACCGGGCATCCGTCGCGCTTCTTCGAGGAGACGGCCATACCCAATCCGGGCACGGCCGGCTTTGTAAATCCACGCAGCATCAGCCCCACAGTGGTGAGCCCGACGCGCGTCGAGCTGAGCGTGCCGCTGAAGGCGATCGTGGCGCAGATCAACTACAACCTATTCGACATCGAGTTGGGCGACCAGCAGAAGCAGTTCGCCTATCTGCAGGCCAAGGACCTTGTGGATACGGTGAGCGGCATCATGGTGGCGCACGACGTGGCCCTGTGGAACGGCAACGACACCAGCCTGAGCGCGCCCACGACCACGCAGTATATGGGCTGCGCAGGGCAGATCGCGGCCGGCGGCAACTCGGTGACCGTGACCACATCGATGAAGATCGTGGACACGATGAAGACCACCGTGGCGCAGATGGTGGCCAACAACGGCTACCTCGTGCGGCCTACGGCGATCTATGCCAACCCGGTGCTGCTGGACCTGATCGACCAGGAGATGAAGTCAGAGTACAACGTGGTGCTGAACACCGACCAGATCACCGGCGGCTTCCGCGTGAAGATGTTGTCGACGCAGGCCGGAGACCTGCCGCTGATTCCCGATTGGAGCCTACCCTACACAGGCACGCCGGGAACGGGCAACGCCGTGCTTCCGGCCTACATCGTCACCGAGGATCTGATCGAGTACCACTGGCTCGGCGATCCCACGCCGCGCATCTTCCAGCTCGGCCTGCCGAATTCGCTGACCTACCAGTATGTCGCGGTCAAGTTTGGCGCTCCGGTGGTGAAGGGCGCGAACTTTGCCCACTATCAGGTCCTGGTGGATCGGTAGAGATAACAGTTCATAGTTCGCAGTTCACAGTTCGCAGTTCACGGCGGCCGGAAACACTACCGACAGCCGTGAGGCACGAGCTGAGGACTGCGAACTCCAAAAGATGAACTACGAACAGCAAACGGAAGGATGCGTGATGGCATATCTGGAGCCAGCGGATTACCCGAATTATGGACTGCCGGCCGGCACGACGGCGGACTGGATCACTGCGGCTACGGCTCTGATCAATAGTTACTGCAGGCGGCCCGATCTGAACGTCATTCAGTATAGCGAGCGCCTGCGCGTAACCACAGGAGCGCAGACGGTGCTGCTGAGCTATTTGCCTCTGGCGCCGCTTACGCCGGCGACCGCACCGATCGTGGCCATCGAGGGCCGGTACGCGAGGCCAAGGCGCGGAGAGATTCCGCGGGAGCCGCTCATTGAGATTGCGTGGGCGTTCGCGCTGCCCGGGCAATGGACGTCGATCGATTCCACGCTTGTGGACTTCGACCCGAACACCGGGGAGCTGACGCTGCCCTGGAATATTCTGGGATTGCCTTACAACGAAGTGCAGGTCACGTACACGGCAGGTCTCGCGACTATCGGCGACGACGTGAAGTCGGCTTGTGCGCAAGTTGTGCGCAATGCGCAGGCCACACCAGCACTGAACGCCAGCATGAGCAAGATTGACACAATGCAAATGAAGTATTTCTCAAGTTCGCTGATCGACGAAACGGTGCAGGCGTGGCTGAATCCGTACGTTGCGAACAGGCTGGGGTGAGCGATGAGCGATACGGCATCGCGCAACCCGAGGGGAGCGCCGCAAATGCTGGCCGATGCGCTGCTGCGCAGCGTAGCAGGAGCCACGGCCCTTCTGCGCGTGACAGGCACGAATACGGATACGAGCATGTCGGAAGTTGGGCTTGTGGCAACCGCCTTTGCCGATGTGCCGGTAACCCCGGTGCTGATGCGAAGGCTGCGCCCGACATGGCAAGAAGGCGGGGAATCGAAGTGGGAGCTGCTGGTGTCGGCCACCAGCGTCGAGCAGCAAGTGAACTCGCTCGATCTGGCTTCGGCACAGGCTCTCTTCGCCATGACGCTGGCGGTCACCGTGGCCGGTCAGGACTATTTGATTGAGTCGATCGCTTCCAATGAGGCCTTCGGTCAGGTGTATCTCTACCGGCTGCTCCTGCGCGAAGCGCGGCAGCAAGCGGTGTAAGGGCAGGGAATTGGGAGTTGGGAACGAGGATCACGATCGATAGCCAGTCATCTCCTTCGCGTGGGGGCATTCGATCGGAAACGGACAATGATTCGGAAAGGCGAGTTGGGAAGTAGGGCAGAGTGATTTTGGATTAGTTGTTCCGATCCCCGATCCCTGATCCCTGATCCCCTTCTTTTTATGCAAAATGCGAAAGATTCGTTTTATATGACGCTGCGCACGCGCCTGACAGTGATCGATCCGGAACGGACCATCCTGCTGCGCGGTTCGGTGAGGCCGGGAATCCTGGTGGAGGAAGCAGAGGCTCCCTTCAGTCAATTTCCCAACGATGTGTTTGTTCTGCGCTGGCTGGGCATGGCGGCCGACATGGATCTCGCGTCCACCATGGTTGCTGAGCAGTGCGAGATCGTGTACCAAACATGCGGAACGCAGAGTTTCGGCGGACTGGATCGTGGCCGCGCCCTGAGCGCGATGGACCAAGAGCTGATGGCGATGGTTCAACCTTTCTACACACCGAAGCTGAATTACGTTGCCACTCCGCCGGCCGCCATGCTGACGCAGGTCTTTTGGGACGAGCCTGTATTTGCGCCCATCGTCGTTCAGCGCGACCGGCTGAGTCGCAGCGCAAGCGTGATGGTTTACAGCTATCAGGAGCAGGGGGAGTAAATGGCCGCAACTTGGTTTTCCGCACCGGCGCCAGTGACACGGCGGGTGCGGGCATATTTTGCGCCGGTGAATCGCGCCGCACAAACGCCCGTGCTCTTCGATCCTTCAGAACAAGGCCGGCTTAGCCTCGACGCTCCGCCTTCTCCCTGGATCAGCCTGGGATGGATTCAGGACTTCATGCGCAAGCCCGCGAGCAAGTCTGCTCCGTTATTGACGGGCATTCCGGCAGCGCCTCTTGAGCAGGTTCGCGAGACCCTCCAGGCGCAAGTCAGTTTCCAGTTTTTAAGCTGGACGAAGTTGACGATGGCTCTGGCGACAGGCTCGCAGCATATGAACTTGCTCGCACCCGCTACTGGCGCCGCCGCTGCGGCGGATGGCGCGCAAGCAATTCCTGCAGTCACTCCGCAAAGCGGTTCTACGAGCACATCCATCCTGCTGGCAACGGCGGATGCGGCAAAGTTCACAGCCGGCTCAATGATCGCGGTGGATGCTGACTACACCGGACAGACCGGTTTTGTGGGCGTTCCAATCGCAGGTGCGTATGCGCGCCAAGCGCTCACCGACGTCGACTACATCCGCCGCGTCACTTTCAACGTTGCGTTGGTGACGCAAGCCGGCGCAACCGGTCTGACTCTTGCCGAGCCGTTGCCCGGCGGCGCTCCGGCGGTGGGCGCCAAGCTGCAGGTCGTCACGGGATTTGTGGACCGCGAAGGCGGCAGCTTTTATCAGGAATGGTCGGCGCTCTTCGTGATGCAGGGCAGCCAGGGCGAGAGAATCTTTTTCTACTATCCAAGGTTGCAGACTATGACCGGCGCGGAAGAGGCAATCACGCCGCTCAATGGGAAGAGTCAGAACGGGCAGTCGCGTGTCCTGCTCAAAGGACAGTTCCTGGCACTGTCCGTCACCGACCCGTTAGATGGCGAGCGAGTCGTGTGTTACCGGAGTTTTCTCCCCGCGGCCAACGCGCTCGTATAGCCAGTAGGGAAAAAACTCAAGTTACCAGATTAGAGGGTTGCAATGAAGATACTGATTCAGGGACAGGATTACACGGCTGCGCTCGACGCCGTGCGTCCATTGACGATCACGCGCAAGATCAACGAGCCCTCAATCTGTGAGTTATCGCTGACCTTGCCTGTCAGTGGCGGCCTCGCTGCTCCCTCTCGCTTTCAATCCCTCAAAGTGGAAGGCGACGACGACACGACCTACTTCACGGGTTATATTGCGGTAAGTCCATTACCTGACTACGCAGGGCTAGGTCTCGAAGGCCCGCGTTACCGCACGGCGATCCAAGCTGTGAGTGACGAGATCTTGCTCGACCAGATCCTTATGCCTCCCAGCGCTGGGATAGCCGGAGAGAACGCCGGCGCATTGCTCACCTCTCTCGCGGTTCATGCCGGATCGCAATCGCTCTCGACGCTGGGGCTTTCACTGACCACACAGCTGGGAAGCTTTACTCCGGAGCCGGGCGCGAATTGGAGCAAAAGCGCAGGACAAGTGGCCAGCATGGCGCGGGCGGCATATCGTGCCCTCAACGGTGCTGTCGCGCTTTCGTCCGTCCCGGCAACCGTGCATCCGCTCAACGAAACGGATGGCAGCCTGGATCTGGCCAACCTGGCTTTCACGGCAAGCACCAAACGCGCGATGGCCAACGATGTTACTGTCTGTGGCGAGAATGAGCCGGTAGCCTATGTGACGGAGTATTTTCTGGGCGACGGAGTCACCACCCAGTTCAATCTCGCGTACGATCCGTATTTTCCGGCCGCATCGAAATCAACAATCATCAACGAGCTCTTTAACGAGCCGCAAATCAATGAGACGGTGTGGAGCGTCTCGGCCAGCGGTAGCTGCCTCACGCTCGGCCCCAATGGCCTGGCGATGAACGGCGGCAACGGCATCGACGGCCAAACGTTGCTCACTTGGCTCGATCCCATTGAGATGGGCGGAACGCTGCTGCTTGAAGCAGTTGGCGTGATGCTTTCTCCAGGCAGCACCGGCATCGTGGCCGGATTCTTCACTAACCTCGAGACTGCGCCCGATTGTACCGCGGGTTTTCAAGTCACCGCGCAACAAGGGACAGGGGCTGTCACTCTGCAACCAATCGTGCAAGGTACGCCGGCAGGAACGACCTTCGCGATGAACTCCGCCAACCAATACAGCCTCCGCGTCCGCGTGCATTGTCCGGAGTGCCAGCGCGCTCGGGCCGTCTATTACTCCTTTGGGGATAGCGGCCTCATCTCTGCAGGCGGCGAATGGCTGATCGCCCCGGGCAAGATGCAGATGGAAATACAGGAATTTGTCAACGGGGTGGGTGCAACGCCAGTCACACTATATGACGGCGCCGTCACCTACTTACCCGGGATTTGCATGCTCGTGCCGGCGAGCAGCATCAATCTGATTGGAACCATGCGCGCCGTGAACCTGACAAACCTGGGGTCGGGCTGGGTTGTAAGTACTCCGCAGAATGGCGGTTCGTACACACGGAGAGTCGGCACAACGGCTGAAGCTGCCGAGTGTCATCTCGAGCGTACCGGGAAAGTCGTTTTCTACACCGGCTACACTCCGGTCGTTGGCGAGCAGATCGCAGTGAGTTACCGCACGAATGGGCGGGCTGTAGGACGCGCAGTCAACACCGCCAGTCAGCAGGCTCTCGCGCAGGCAAGCTCGCCGTCGGTGGCCGCGTGGATCGGCTCGGTCACCCATCCGCCGGCGTGTAGCTCCGCGGATTGCCGCAACGCCGCGCTGGTGATTGAGCAAGCAGGGGCCAGCGTGAGCGCGCTGTGGAGCGGAACGTACAAGGGCAGCCGGACAAGCTTCGCCGCCGACGTTTGGCCGGGAGATGCGCTGCTCCTGAATGCACCTTCAACTAACCTGAACGCAGAAGTCGTAGTACGCACGGTCAAGGTGACTTATGGTGCCAGTTACCCTGACTTAGTGCAGTATGAGATCGCGTTTGCCAACGACTGGGCCAATGACTTAGCCATCAAGACCAGCGCTACAGTGGCGATCAATGCTTGGCTGCCCGTGCCGGCCAATCCCAACGTGCTTGCCAATCTGACAGGACTTACGGTCACAACGCTGAATGGGAGCACGGTCACCGTCAATACCGGGGTGACTGCGCCCAGCGGTGGTGGATTTGAGATCCGGCTTCGCGATTTTGCCTTCATGCCCGGTGAGGATCCGACTTTGGTCATGCGTGGCTCGCAGCCGAACCTGACTTTTTCACGTGTGTCGGCGAGCGACCGGTTCTACATCCGGATGTATGACGGTTCCACGCCTCCGAATTATTCCGAGTTCTCAGCAGCGTTATTTATCAACCTGCCGCTGAGTGCGTAGCGTGAGTGGGACCGATGATAGGTTGCCAAATGGAGTGCGGCGGATGCGCATGATGAATGAATTCGAAGCCCAGGTGCTGAGCGATCTGAGTGTGCTCAAGTCGCAGATGGCTGGCCTTATGGGTGACGGTAATGGCGGCCGCCTGGCTGAGTTGGAGCGGCGCATGGACCGCCATGAGCAGAACTGGCAGCGCGCCAAAGGCTTTCTCGCCGCGATCAGCGTTCTGTTCGCGGTGATTGAAGTGGCTGTCGAGGCGTGGCACCGCCACTGAGCCGCGAGGCTTCAGTTCCTCTCCCAGGTTATGGGCGGCGCCTTTCAAAACAGTTGATCTGGAAGAAAATCAATCGAGATCCCCATTCGCGACCCTCGTATAATCGCCTTATGAGCGAACAACCGCTGGTGAGCGTAGTGATGGGCAGCAAGAGCGACTACGAGGTGCTCTTGGCGGCCGTGGAAATTCTGCGTGCGCTCGAGATTCCCTATGAGGCGCGCATCTTGAGCGCGCACCGCACGCCCGACAGGCTTTTCAAATACGCGGAGATGGCGCGCGAGCGCGGCTTGCGTGTGATTATCGCGGGGGCCGGCGGCGCCGCGCATTTGCCCGGTATGTTGGCGGCCAAAACACTCGTTCCCGTGCTTGGCGTGCCCGTCCCGGCCACGCAGCTCAACGGCCTCGATTCGCTGCTCTCGATCGTGCAGATGCCCAAGGGCGTTCCCGTCGGGACGCTTGCCATTGGCAAGGCCGGCGCGGCCAACGCCGCACTGCTCTCCGCAGAAATTCTAGCGGCAACCGACGCCGCTCTCTATGAACGGCTTGCTGCATGGCGCGCCGCGCGAACCCAGGAAGTGCTCGACCAGACATTGGGCGAGGAACCGCCGAAGTGAGCGATGCCTCTCGTCGAAGAAGTGAAACGATCCAGCCCGGCAGCCTGCTGGCCATTCTCGGCGGCGGCCAATTGGGCCGCATGACCGCGATGGCCGCGCGTACCATGGGCTATCGCGCACGCGTCATGGATCCCACACCCACCTGTCCGGCAAGCTTCATAGCCGACGAAACCATCGTCGGCCGCTGGGACGACGTAGATGCCGCGCGCAGACTGGCCGCGGGCGCCGACGTGGTGACGCTGGAAATCGAACAGATCGGTGTGCACGCGCTTCGTGAGGTTGCGCACCTCGCGCCGCTGAGGCCGGGCCTCGAACCCATCCGCGTCATTCAGGATAAGACGTTGCAAAAGACCTGGCTTGCCAAAAACGGCTTTCCCGTTGGACCGTTTCGTGTGGTCCGCAGCGAGGCAGAACTCCACGAGGCCGTCGCCGCACTGGGCGGGCGCGTGTATTTGAAGATCGGTCACGGGGGCTACGATGGCCGCGGCCAAGCGCGCATCGGATTCGATGCTCCGGCAACCAACAAGACGATCTCGGAGGCGTGGCATGCGAACGGCGGGCGGCCCGCCGTCGCCGAGCGGGCCCTCGACCTTGACTGCGAGATCAGCGTGATGGCTGCCCGCAGTCCCTCGGGCGAAGTCTGCGCGTATCCTGCCGCGCGCAATCATCACGAGAATCAGATTCTCGCATGGAGCGTGCTGCCCGCGGGAGTCTCAGCCGCGCATGAATCTCGTGCCGAGGAACTCGCCGCGGGTCTCGTGGCGAAGCTCGGCATCGAAGGGCTGCTCTGCGCGGAGATTTTCGTCACGCGCGCGGGCGAGCTCTATATCAACGAGCTCGCGCCGCGGCCGCACAACAGCTATCACCAGAGCGAGCGCGCCTGCGTGACCAGCCAATTCGAGCAGCTTGTGCGTGCGGTGTGCAATCTGCCGCTGGGCTCGACAGAGCTGGTCAGTCCGGCGGCGATCGTCAACTTGCTTGGGGATGTGTGGCTGAAGGGCAAGCCGAATTTTGCCGCCGCACTTGCCGTTCCCGGAGTGCGCCTGCACCTCTACGAGAAGCACGCGCCGCGCGCGGGCCGCAAGATGGGCCACTTCTCCGCGACCGGTGCGACGGCGGAGGAAGCGCTCGAGCGGGTGCTCGAGGCGAAGAAGCGACTCTAACGCGCGACCCGGTAGAGGACATGACGGCGCAAGGGATGGCCTTCAGGTAAGCCTGGGTGATCGAAATCGTCGCGAGGTTCGTGCTTCAAGCCGAGCTTCTCCATCACCCGACGAGAGCGCCGATTCGCAGGAACCGTGAAGGAAACGATGTTGTCGAGGGCCAGGTCCTCAAAACCATAGCGGACCACGGCGCGCGCGCCTTCGGTCGCCAATCCTCTGCCCCAGGACTCAAATGCGAGCCTCCAACCGACTTCAACTGCAGGCATAAAGGGCGCTTCAAATTCCGGAACAGACAGGCCGATGAAACCGGCTAAGGTTGTGTCCTCAAGCCGCTCGACGGCAAAGAGCCCGAAGCCGTGAATTTCGAAATGCGTCTCAATCCGAGCGATCAGCGCGTCTGAAGCCTCGGGCGAAAGCAGCTCGGGCATCAACTCCATCACGCGCGGGTCGGCATTGATCTTTTGGAAGGGCAGCCGGTCCGTCTCCCGCCAGCGCCGCAACAGCAGCCGTTCTGTCCTGATCGTTTCGCGCATGGGCCATCAAGTCACTTGCCGCTCGAGCTATCGAATCAAAGCAGCGCCTGCTCCGCCTTTTCCCAGCGTTTCGGCCGTTTGTTGGCCTGCAGAATCTTCTTGCGCAGGCGCAGCGACTTGGGCGTCACTTCGACAAATTCATCGTCGGCAATGAACTCGATGGCCTGTTCCAGGTTGAGCGTCGTGTACGGCACCAGGCGAATGGCTTCGTCGGCGGTCGAGGCACGCATGTTGGTCATCTTCTTTTCGCGCACTACATTCACGTCGAGGTCTTTGTCGCGCGAGTGCTCACCGACGATCATGCCTTCATACACCTCTACGCCCGGCCCGACAAAGAGAATCCCGCGCTCCTGCAAGCCGTTCAACGCGTACGTCGTCGTCAAACCCTGGCGGTCAGCAACAAGCGCGCCGGTGGGCCGCTGTGGAATCTCGCCCTGGTAGGGAATGTAGCCATCGAAAAGGGAATTCATCACGATGGTTCCGCGCGTCTCGGTCAGCATCTCGCTGCGCAGGCCGATAAGTCCACGGCTGGGCACGCGAAACTCCAGCCGCACGCGTCCCGACCCGTGATTGTGCATCTTGGTCATCTCGCCTTTGCGCGGGCCAAGCTTTTCAATCACCACGCCGGTGAACTGCTCGGGAACGTCGATGGTGAGGTGTTCAACGGGCTCCATGCGCACGCCGTCCACGATCTTAGTGACGATCTCCGGCCGTCCCGCCATCAGCTCATAGCCTTCTCGGCGCATCATCTCAATCAGGATCGCGAGCTGCAGTTCGCCTCGGCCCAGCACCTTAAAGCTGTCGGGCGAACCGGTCTCCTCCACGCGAATTGAAACATTGGTCAGAAGTTCCTTTTCCAGGCGCTCGCGCAAATTGCGGCTGGTCACATATTGGCCTTCGCGGCCGGCAAATGGCGAGGTATTTACATTGAGCTGAATTGCGATTGTCGGCTCGTCGATGAGAATCAGCGGCAGCGGCGCCGGATTCTCCACGCTGGTAATCGTCTCGCCGATGGTAATTCCCTCCACACCGGCTACGGCCACAATGTCGCCCATCGTGGTTTCTTCGGTCTCGATGCGCTTGAGGCCCGAGAAGGTGAAAAGCTTGGTGATGCGCGTCTTGTAGAGCGAGCCGTCGCGCCGCGAGATGTTCACTTCGTCGCCGGTGCGCAATGTGCCTTGAAAGACGCGGCAAATCGCAATGCGGCCAAAATAGTCCGAGTAATCCAGGTTTGTAACCAGAATCTGCAGCGCGCCATCAGGATCGCCAGTGGCTTCGGGAATCGTATTCACGATCGCCTGGAAGAGCGGCTGCAAATCGACGCCTGGCTTGGCCGGATCGGTGGTCGCCGTGCCCGCCTTCGCCACTGCGTAGAGAACGGGAAACTCCAGTTGCGATTCGTCCGCGTCGAGGTCGATGAACAGGTCGTAGATCTCATTCAGGACTTCCTGCGGCCGCGCGTCGGGCCGGTCGATCTTGTTGATCACCACGATTGGCGGCAGCTTGGCCTCAAGCGCTTTTAAGAGCACATAGCGCGTCTGCGGCAGCGGTCCTTCGGCCGCGTCCACAAGCAGCATCACGCCATCGACCATTTTCAACGCGCGCTCCACTTCTCCGCCAAAATCAGCGTGCCCTGGCGTGTCGACAATATTGATTTTTCCGCCGCCGTAGTTGATGGCCGTGTTTTTGGCGAGAATCGTGATGCCGCGCTCACGCTCCAGCTCATTCGAGTCCATGACCCGCTCTGCCACTTGCTCATTGGCGCGGAAGGTTCCCGCCTGGCGCAACATTCCGTCGACCAGCGTCGTCTTTCCGTGGTCTACATGCGCGATGATGGCGATATTGCGTATCGTCTGGCTCACAAATACGGTTTTCCTTGGCGTGTGTCCGGCCGCTCAGGCCGGCGGGCTGGTTTGGGGAGCAGAAGCAATGCGCCGCGCTCAGCGGCAGTTTTTATTTTAGCAGTCGAAAACTGATGGCCGATTCGCGCCGCTGGCGATGTCTGCTTGCGGGTTTAAGGATGCGTCCGGCCTGCAGCCGTGTCATGCGCTGGTGCGAACTCCCTTGATGATTCAACCGGCGTTCACAATTCGAGGCGAGCGGAGCGATACGATAAACAAGGGCGCCGTTAGCGCGGTGCGCGCCGTCGCGGCGAACCGGCCGAACACCCGAAGCGGAATGACTTTACTTCAGATAGGCACGGACGAGGTCAATCAGGTCCTCGGCCAGTTCGGGGGCGATCTGCTCTTTGGCGCCGTCAACCAGGTGGAAGCGGATGTGCGTTTCGAGCACCTCGGCCATCAGGCTATTCACTCCGCCGCGGACCGCGGCCAGGAGCATCAACTGATCCCCGCAGTCTTCGGTGGATGTCAGCGAGCGCTCCACGGCTTCGAGCTGCCCGCGCAGCCTGCGCACGCGCTGCATCAGCTTCAGCTTCTCGCGCTCGTTGTGGGACATCGCAGATCTCCTCTTGACTATACCAACCCCCGGTATGGTATTAACCGTATGGGGGTATAGTGCCTCTGCGTCTATATTATGTCACACCAACGCTCCAACCCGTTTTCGCTGGCGCTGCCCGGCCTGGCTTGTGCCTTGTTTCTCACGGCTGCACTCGCCGCCGCGCAGGCGCCTGGCGGCGATTCGAGCTCCAGCGCATCCAGCGCTGGCGATCCCGAAACCCTCTTTCCGCACACAGATTCCGGCCGGTACTGGATCTCGGGACAGGCGAACGTGATTTTGCAGGGCCATCCGGCTTTCTACGCGCAGTACTCCGGGCCCAACAGCTTGACCAACTGGGCGCAGAGCGCCACCACGCACGTTCTAACGCTTTTCACAGGTTACGAACTCACGCACACTACGGAAGTGTTCGCTGACCTGGAGGACGCCACGGGCACGGGGATCGGAAACGCGAACGGCCTGGCGGGCTATTCCAACATGGATTCGGTGCGGCTGGCAAACGGCGTGGCACTTTCCCGGGCCCCCTATCTGGCGCGGTTCATGCTGCGGCAGATCATCCCGCTAACTCACGAGCGGGAGGAAGCAGACCGCGACGAGCTGCATCTGGCCACATCGCTTCCCGTCCGGCGCATCGAATTCCGCCTGGGCAAGTTCGACCTGACCGATTTCTTCGACTTGAATACCTATGGCTCCGACAGCCACCTGCAGTTCCTTAACTGGACGGTGGACGCCAACGGCGCCTATGACTACGCCGCCGATACACGCGGCTACACCGATGGCGCAATCGTGGAATACGACGATCACTGGTGGTCGGCGCGCTTTGCCGAAGCGCTGATGCCGAAGACCGCGAATGGACAGTACCTGGACGCCGATATCGCGCGTGCGCGCGCCGAGAACCTCGAACTGGAAGCTCGCGGGGACCGCATCGCGCACCGCCCGGGGGTGGTTCGGTTGCTCAGCTATCTCAACCACGGCGACATGGGGAACTACGAAGAAGCGATTCACGAGTTTCTCGATGGTGAGACTCAGACGCCCGATATCATCGCAACGCGCGAACAGGGGCGCCACAAGTACGGCTTCGGCCTGAACTTCGAGCAGGAGATCACGCCGCAAGTGAGCGTCTTCGGCCGCCTGGGCTGGAGCGATGGCCGCAACGAGTCGTTCGCCTACACCGAGGACGATCGCACGCTCGAACTCGGCGCCTTTGCGCAAGGGAGTTGGTGGCATCGGCGCGGCGACCGTGCTGGTGTCGGATTGGTTGGCAATGGGATCGTGGCCGCTCATCAGCAATATCTTGCGCTCGGCGGACTTGGCTTCATTCTTGGCGACGGCGGCCTCACCTACGGTCACGAGAAGATCGTTGAGACCTTCTACACCGCTCATCTGTGGCGCGGCTTCTTCGCTTCCTACGACTTCCAGCACATCGACAATCCCGGCTATAACCAGGTTCGCGGGCCAGTCGCCATCTCCGCGGTACGATTCCACACGGAGTTCTGATCCAAGCTGGGAATAGAGAACGAGCGGGAAGTTACTGCTTGTGAATGGATGAGAGCCGGACGTTCACTTGCCCGGCGGCATTTGCTGCTGCCCCTTTGGCTGATCCGGCAGCGTGTAAATCACTTCGCCGGGCTTGGCATAGTGCAGCTTTTCCCGCGCCTCGCGCTCAATCGCGTCAGGATTCGACTTCAGGCGCTCGATCTGCTGGCGCATCTGCGCATTTTCCTGCTGCAGGTTCTTGATCTCCTCCTGCAGCGCGCGATCCTCGACTCGTTTCTGCTGCCACACGGACAAACCATGCTTGCCGTAAATTACGTGCCAGGTGACCAGCAGCGCCAGCACGACGGCGATCACGGTTCCCGTTGGCCGCCACAGCCGCTGCGCCCATCCCAGCGCCCACGTGCGCAGCGATACGGGCTTGGCGCCCGGCGCCCCAGTCTTTACTTGCACATTCTCTTCCGGCATCGAACCTCAATCCGCGATAAGGGCCCGGCAACGAACCCTAGCTCAGCACAAACTTCTCGGCCGCCGACCGCAGCGCCTGCATGTCCCGCTCGCTGCGTGCTTCCGTATAGGCCCGTACCACCGGCTCCGTCCCCGACAGCCGGTAGCAAACCCACGAGCCGTCCTCCAGAATCAGCTTGAGCCCGTCGGTCCTTACTACTTGTACGACCTTGCGCCCGCTAAGCTCCTTCGGATCGGCCTTCAACCTTTCAGTGAACGCAGCTTTCTGCTCCGCGGTCAAGTGGAAGTTCTCGCGAACCGGATAATAGGAACCAACCTTGGCAAAAAGCGCCTTCAATTGCGCGCCCAGGCTGGCGCCGCGTGTGGCCGCCATCTCCGCGACGAGCAGTCCGGCAATCACTCCATCTTTCTCCGGCACGTGGCCGCGGATAGTCAGCCCTGCCGACTCCTCGCCGCCGATAGCGATCTTGTCCTGATCGATCAGAGCGCCGATGTACTTGAAGCCCACCGGCGTCTCGTACAGAGGAACTTTGTAATAATCGGCCAGCGCGTTGATCAGGTTCGTGGTGGCCACGCTCTTGGCTACGCCGTTGCGCCAGCCGCGCGTCTCGACAAGGTAATCGAAGAGCAACGCGATGACGTAGTTCGGCTGGATAAACGTGCCGTCGCCATCCACAATGCCGAAGCGGTCAGCATCGCCGTCGGTGGCGATGACGAGGGCCGCGCCCATCTCTTTCATCTTTCGCTTGGCGTCGCCCAGCAATTCGTCGGATGGTTCCGGCGCGTGGCCGCCGAAGAGCACGTCGCGGAAATCGTGCACCGTCTCCACCGTCACGCCGGCCTCGCGCAGCACATCGGACGGATAGCCGCGCCCAGCGCCCCAGAACGGATCGTAGACCACCTTGATGCCTGCTTTGGCGATGGCCTTCAGATCCACGAGCGCAGCGAGCCGCGTGAGAAAGGCCGGCTTCACGTCGACGTGCTCAAACTCCCCTGCGAAGGGGCTGGGAATGCCGCCGCCTCTGCCGCCGCTCGCAATCCTTTCAATCGCCGCTTCAATCTGTTGGGTGACTTCGGGCAGAGCCGGCGCGCCATCCGGCGTGGAGTACTTGATGCCGTTGTACTCGGGCGGATTGTGCGAGGCGGTGAAATTGATGGAGCCCGATGTCTTGAGCGTGCGCGCCGCATAGGCAATCGCCGGCGTGGGCGCAGCCTCGGGAATCACGATCGGCGTGACGCCCAGCGCGGCGAGCACGCGCGCCGCTTCGGCCACAAAACTCTCGCCCAGAAAGCGCGGATCTCGCCCCACCAGCACTCGGTGCGGCTCAGGGAGCGACTTCACGTAATCGGCAATTCCCGCCGTCGCCAGCCGGATATTGGCCACCGTAAACTCGTCGGCCACAATGGCCCGCCATCCCGAAGTGCCAAACTTTATCGCTCCAGTCATCGTCCTCTCCGCGCGCGGCAGCCGTGTGGGCCGCAAAGTTCATACTGCAACACCGAGCCCGGATCGGCAAGCCGCAATGCGACCTTTAACCAGAGGTTGACTCAAAGGCCGCGATACACGCCGCCGGGAAATTCACACGATGAGGGTCTAACCTGCAGCTGACCGGATAAATTGTCGAGCGGAATCCCCAGCTTGGCGTCTGTGTGCATAGAAGATGTCCTGGCAACAGTCGGGAAGCACACCACGTTGTTCTTCGGAACGACTCTGAGGAGGAATCTATGCAGTCGAACGGAATCGTCGCCGCAAAGCGCGGCTTGGCCGCCGCCGTCTTTGCCGCGCTCGCACTGAGTCTCGCGCTCTTGCCGCTACGCGCGGGCGCACAAACCAAACCGGAAGACACCCAGCCCTGCCAAGCCAAGCCCGCGATGCAGCCCACCCCGGAAACGGTTCAGACGTTCTTTCTGACCAACACCTCGGAGCAACACGACCTAATCGATATTCAAAACGACTTGCGCAATGCGGTGCCCAGGGCAGCGGTCTATTTAGCTCAATCGCAAAATGCAATCACCGTGCGGGCAACTCCCGGCGACCTTGAGACCGCGCAGAAGGTTATTGCGGATCTCGACCGGCCGCGGAAGCTCTATCGCCTGACCTACACGATCACCGACATCGATGGCGGCAAAAGCATTGGGTCGCAGAAATTCACTTTGTTGGTTACATCGGGTGAGAAATCGACCTTCAAGCAAGGCAGCCGCGTGCCCATCGTCACTGGCACAATCGACGGCCAACCCCCAGGCACGCAAGTGCAGTACCAGGACATCGGACTGAACATCAATGCACAAGTGAGCGGGTCGCCGGACGCGCTCGACCTGCACACAAAGATCGAGCAATCGAGCCTTGCAGAAGAGAAATCCGTATCCGCTGCGCAGGATCCGGTGGTTCGCCAAATCGCTTTTGATGTGTCGTCGGAGCTGTCGCAAGGCAAGCCGCTGGTCCTTGGGTCGCTCGATCTTCCCGGCACCACGCGGCGCCAGGAGATCGAAGTGGTTGCGGAGCTTGTCCGCTAACCCTCCTCGAATCTGTCTTCGTCATGCCGGGCGGAGCCGAGTCGGTCCCCGCGTTCCGCTTCGGTAAGGCTTCTTCGTGATTGAGACTTCGGCTGCCACTTTTCAATGAGCGATTGCTCCGCCGGCCCAATTCCGGCGTAAAGTGTTTCCAGCACCGTTTTCATCCTGGAGGGGCCTTATGCTCGAAATTACGTCGTCTGCCCGCATCGTCATGACCACAGTTGTCAGCCCCGAGGAAGCCACTCGCCTGGGCCGCACTCTCGTCGAAGAGCGCCTTGCCGCCTGTGCCACGCTTCTGCCCCCCATTCACTCCATCTACCGTTGGCACAACAAGATTGAGTCGTCGGCTGAGACCCTCCTGCTGCTCAAAACAGCCACTGATCAACTGCCCGCGCTCGAATCGCGGCTGCACGAACTCCATGGCTATCAAACCCCCGAGTTTCTGGTGCTTGCCGTCGAGGCCGGAAGCCACCCCTACCTCTCCTGGCTGCACGCGTGCTTGCGCGCGCCCGAGGCATCGGTTGCGTAAGGAGCGGGCTTGAGTGCCCGCGGTGTAACCGATCTGGACGGCCGCGCACGGCCGCTCTGGTATCCTTGAGGCTGTCCGTCCCATGCGCTGGCTCATGATCGTTCTTCTCGTCTCGCTCGGGGCGCTGCTGATTGCGGCCATGGGTGTTGCCCGTCACATTTGGCTGCAGCGCTCTAAACCCAGGGACGAAAGGTCTGCGGCCCTCGAATCAGCCGAGGAGTCCGACCTGGAAGTGAAGCCCTGAAAGCTTCGTATTGATCGGCCGGCAACGCCGCGTCGAGATGGCCGCCAATACCCGGTCATCCCCTGGACGCCGTCGCCGCATCAAGAAAGCATCGCAGTCATTGTTGCCGAAAGGATCTCCCCCGTCGTGAGTACTCAGGCCCCGGATCGCACCCGCTCTGCAGTCCCGATCGAAATCTCCATCGCCCATAGCCCAGATTCCGACGATGCCTTCATGTTCTATGGCTTGGCGACTCAGAAGGTCCGTGTGCCCGGCTATCGCTTCAACCACACGCTCTCCGACATCGAGACCCTCAACCGGCGCGCCCGCGAAGAGGCGCTCTACGATGTCACTGCCATCAGTTTTCACGCCTACCCCTACCTGCAGCAGAACTACACGCTGATGGGTTGCGGTGGCAGCGTAGGCGAGGGCTACGGCCCCATGGTCGTCTCCAGCCGCAAGCTTGCACCGGAAGACCTCAGCCGCATCCGCGTTGCTGTTCCCGGCACTCTTACCACGGCTTATCTCGCGCTCAGAATCTTCAATCCGGCGATTGAGACAGTCGCGGTTCCTTTCGATCGCATTATCCCCGAGATTCTCGCCGGCACGTACGATGCCGGCCTCATCATCCACGAGGGCCAGCTCACCTACTCCACCAGCGGACTCTTCAAGGTCCTCGATCTCGGCGTCTGGTGGCGCGATACCAGCGGTCTGGTGCTGCCCCTGGGCGGCAACGCCATTCGCCGCTCGCTGGGCGCCAAAGCGCACAAGATCATCTCCAAGGCCCTCCGCGAGAGCATTCGCCACGCGCAGGAACACCGCGAGCAGGCCCTCGAATACGCCATGCAGTTCGCCCGCGACCTCGACGCCACGATGGCCGGCCACTTTGTGAGCATGTATGTGAACGAGCGCACGCTCGACTACGGCCCCGACGGCCGCGAGGCCATCCGCAAGCTGCTCGCTCTGGGCCACGAGCGCGGCATCATCCCTATCGCCCCGCAAGTCGACTTCGTGGACTAGAGCAGATTCGGAAATACTGTGTCCGGTCAAAGCGTTTGCCAAGGTCGTCGTTCCCTACTGGTCGCGCCGACTTGGCCTTCGTGAATGCGGCTACACCATTTTTCGAAACTGCTGTAACGGGACCTTCGGATCGGCGTCGCGGCCGTCGCCGCCCCGATTCGGACAGGTTTCTTTGTCCCGGTGTGGACACGGTACCTTCGATTCCCCGACCCCATCCAATAGTCATTCGGGCAGTTCAACAATCTCCGGCTGGTTTCTGAATTTTTCCTAATGTGAGCCGATGCATCTAGACAGGAGATTTGCCCGGATGCCTTCGCACACGTCCCCTGCTTTCCTGCTCGCGTCGCCCGACCCGGTTCTCCTTGGCGCCATCGAGCCCCTGCTCCTGGCCGTCGGCGTAAGCGTCGAAGTTGCTCTCTCCGCCGAAGCTGCGCTTGCTTCCATCAGTGGCGCGAATCCGCCCGGCCTGCTGCTGCTCGATTCGAGCTTGCCCGGCATGCCGATCGGCCAATTCCTCGCCGCTACTCGCTCCCAGGGCGAGGGCCCCCGTTTCCCCATTGTTCTGGTTGCCGGCACTGTGACCCAGGAAGGGATCGACCTTCTGGCGCAGGGTGCCGTCGATGATCTGATCCTGCGCTCGTCGGAATCGGCTTACTGGCAGCTCCGGCTCGATCTGGTTATCCGCAGCCAGCGCCTGGCGCGCGAGGTGGAAACCCTGCGCGATGCCGCCATTCGCAACGCGCAGTTCGACCGCCTCACCGGCGTATACAATCGCGAAACTCTGCTCGCCATGCTCTTTCGCGAGACCGACCGCGTGCAGCGCATGAAGAGTTCCTTGTGCCTGGTGCTTTTCGATATCGACGACTTCGGCCACTGGAACTCGCGCCTTGGCGTGGACGCCTGCGATGATCTCCTTTGCCAGGTGGCCAGCCGCACCGGTGCTCTTTTGCGCAGCTACGACCTGCTGGGGCGGCCCGGCATGGACGAGTTTCTGGTCGGGCTGCCCGCCTGCAGCCCCGCCAGCGCCATGATCCTCGCCGAGCGCCTTCGCGTCGACGTCTTTTCCGTGGCATTCCGCGTGGCCGGCGAAGCCATCCGCCTCTCCGCCTGCTTTGGCATCGCCGACAGCCACGGGCGCTCACCGGTAGTGGTTCTGCGCGAGGCCGAAAAAGCCCTCGAATGGGCCAAAGCCGCCGGACCAGAGTCGATCCAGTTCTTCGGCTGTCCGCCACAGTCCACGCCCGCGCCCGTTACCTTCCTCTCACAAGCCTCCGGAGACGAACTGCTGGCGTGGTAGTCGTGCGGCGCAAGCGGCCCGCGTTCGGCGCGTCCCAGCTTCCTGCGTGGAGTGCGGGATTGCGAGAGTCCGCCGTTCAATCCCCAGCCGTGATACCTTGCGGCTCCAGAAACTCCTGAAACACGTCGTTCGAAATCAGCCGTCCCCGCGCCGTGAGCCGCACCCGCTCGCCGTCGAAGATCAACAGCCCATCGTTCACAAGGCGCCCCACGGCTTCGATCGCCGGCTCGATCGTCTCCCGTCCAAACTCTCGCCTGAGCGCGGCCACGTCCACGCCCGCATTCATTCGCAGCCCTAGAAACCACGCTTCCTCGTGCTGCCGCTCCGGCGGGAGCCATGCCGTCGCGATTGTCTGCGGTCCAACGAGAAATTCCTTCAGTTCGTCAGTCGTCGTCGCGCGGAGAACATCGCCGGTCCCGCTCCTTCGCAGGGCGCCCCATCCTTGCCGCGTTTCCGTTTTTGCGGCAAGCGTGGGGCTGTTCAGCAGCATGGACGACGCGTCCAGCCCCACGCCCAGATACGGCCGCCGTAGCCAATAGCGCAAATTGTGCCTCGACTCGAATCCAGGCCGCGCGAAATTCGAGATTTCGTATTGGCGAAGTCCATTCTTAGCCAGCCGCTCGATCGCCCGCTCATACATCTGCGCGATCGTATCGTCGCACGGCACCAGCCCGGCGTGATAGCGCGATCCGCCCTTGAGCACCTCGCGCCCCAGCCGCGAATCCTCGTCTACTTCCAGCATGTACACGCTGGCGTGCGGAACGCCTGCGCCGATCAGCGCCTCCAGAGATTCCTCCCACGACGCGAACGTCTGCCCGGCCAGGCCTGCAATCAAATCCACATTCAGGTTCGTGATTCCTGCCGCGCGCAACCGCTCCAAATCAGCCTCGACCGTCGCCCTGCTGTGCAGCCGGCCACTCGCGTGCGCCTCGCTGTCGATAAACGACTGCACGCCCAGGCTCACGCGGTTCACGCCTGCGGCTGCCATCGCTGCCAGCATCGCGTCCGCAAGCTGCCCCGGCGCGCACTCCATGGTGATTTCCGCGTCCGCATCGACGTCGAACTTCGCGCGCATCGCGGCGAACGGCCGCGCCAGCAACTCCGGAGCCAGCAGCGTCGGCGTTCCCCCGCCCAGATATACCGTGTCCACACGCCGCGGCAGCTCCACTCCGACTCCTGCAGCCCAAGTTCGCGCGCCGGCCAGGTCCTCAATCACCCGTTCCACATAGCGCTCGTGATCCGCCGTCGGATAAACGCCCGACGCGAAGTTGCAATAGGTGCACTTCGACCGGCAAAAGGGAATGGAGACGTAAATCCCGAGCGCATTGCCGCCGTTGCCAGTCATGAAACGATTGTTTCACGCGCGTGGGCGGTCCGCCTGCCATCGAAATCTCCGCTACCGCTCATGCAATGATGGATTGAAGGAGATCCGGATTTGAAAGCCTGGCCTGTCGTTGCCATTCTCGTCATCCAGGTCATCCTTTTCCTTGCCCATTGGTTCGTCTATTCCACCTGCATCGCCTTCTGGCCTGGTTTCACTCCCGGCGCAGTGGCCAATCTGCGCACTGCGACGCTGGTTCTGGCCATCAGTTTCGTCGCCGCCTCGCTGCTCTCGTTCCGTTTTTCGAACGTCGCCGTTCGGATCTTCTACTGGATCGCCGCGGTCTGGCTCGGCTTTCTCAACTTCTTCTTCTGGGCGTCATGGGTCATTTGGATCGCCTGGTTCGCGTTGCGCCTCTCGCACCTGGCGGCGAATCCGGGCGCGATCCGCACGCCTCTCGCTGCCGCCGTCTACTCCGTAGCGGCGCTGGCCGGAATCTACGGCCTCATCAACGCCCGCGTGATTCGCATCCGCCGCGTCGCCGTCCAAATCCCCAATCTGCCCGCGTCCTGGCGCGGCCGTGGCGCAGTCCTGCTCAGCGATTTGCACCTCGGGCCGATCAACGGCGTCCGTTTCTGCCGCCGCCTGGTCGCGCTGGCCGCGCGTTTTCAGCCCGACGTTGTTTTTCTTCCCGGCGACCTTTTCGACGGCACCAAAGGCGAACTCGACCGCTTGCTCGCGCCGTTCCAGGGCCTCACACCGCCCTTCGGCATCTACTTCTCCACCGGCAACCACGAGGAATTTACAGCGCCCACGCATTACATTGAGGCCATCGCTCGCGCGGGCATCCGTGTTCTGGCCAACGAGCGGGTTATGGTCGACGGACTCGAGATCGCGGGCGTGCTCTATCACGACTCATCCTCGCCGCTGCGCATGAAAGCTGTGCTCGATCGTCTACGCCCCAACCCGCATCGTGAAAACTCCCAGCCCGGCATCCTGCTCAACCACGCGCCCGTGCGCCTGCCGATTGTGGAGCAGGCCGGCTTCAGCCTCCAGCTCTCCGGCCACACCCATGGCGGCCAGTTCCTTCCCTTCACGTGGATCACGAGCAGTGTCTTTGGCCCCTTCACCAGCGGCCTGCATCGCTTTGGCGCGCTTCAGGTTTACACTTCCACCGGCGCCGGAACCTGGGGCCCTCCCATGCGCGTCGGCACCCGCCCGGAGATCGTACTGCTCGAGTTCGAATAGGCGCTTTTATCCTATTGATAAGCCATTCTGCAAACATGGAGAACACTGTTTTGAACTTCGCACCCTCCTCGCCGATCCATCCTAAAAACCCTGTGATTCGCACCCGTCTTTCCGGGCTCGATTTGCTCATGAATCCACGGCTCAACAAGGGCACGGCGTTTTCTGAAGCGGAGCGCGACACATTTGCACTGCACGGTTTGTTGCCGCCGCACATAGGAACCCTGGAGAGCCAGCGTGAACGCCGCAAGCGCGTGCTCGACAGCCACCCCACTGCATTTGACAAGTACAGCAACATGCGCGATCTGCAGGACAACAATGAGACTCTGTTTTACTCGCTCATTGCCGAACACGTTGAGGAGTTGCTGCCCATCGTCTATACGCCGGCAGTCGGCGAGGGATGCCAGCGCTTCTCGGAGATCTGGCGCAAGCCACGCGGCGTCTTTCTCAGCTACCCCGACAAGGACCGCATGAAGCAGATCTTCGCCAACTCCCGCTACGACGATGTGCGCTGCATTGTTGTCAGTGATGGAGAGCGCATCCTCGGCCTCGGCGATCAAGGCGCCGGCGGCATGGGCATTCCCATCGGCAAAATGGCGCTCTATACCGCGTTGGGCGGCATTCCTCCCGAGCATTGCCTGCCCGTGCTGCTCGACGTGGGCACCGACAATGAGGCGCGGCTCAACGATCCTGTTTACATCGGTTGGGAGCACAAGCGCATTCGCGGGCAGGAGTACGACGATTTCGTGGAGACCTTCGTAAGCGCCGTGGAACGCCGCTGGCCCCACATACTTTTGCAATGGGAGGATTTCGCCGGCGCCAATGCGGCCCGCTTGCTGAAGCGCTACCGCGACCGCCTCTGCACCTTCAACGACGACATTCAAGGAACCGCGGCCGTGACGACCGCTACGCTGCTGGCTGCTGTCAATGCCACCGGCATCCCGCTCCGCCAGCACACTGTCGCCATGTTCGGCACCGGATCGGCCGGCGCCGGCATCCTCGATCTTCTTATTGCCGAAATGAAAGAAGAGGGCCTGACCGAAGAGCAGGCGCGCCAGCGCATCTACGCCTTCAACCACCTTGGCCTGCTCATCGAGGGTTGCGAGGGCATCCGGCCCGCCCAGCAACCGTTCCTGCGCAAGCGCGAAGACATTGCCGGATGGAAGCTCTCAGCGCCAGGATCCGGCGCCATCTCGCTGCTCGATGTGGTGCGCAACGCAGGCATCACGGTACTGGCCGGCGTCAGCGCCCAGCCCGGCGCATTCACTGAAGAGATTGTGCGCGAGATGGCCCGCCACACGCCGCACCCGGTCATCTTTCCGCTGTCGAATCCCACTTCGCAATCCGAGGCCACGCCCGCCGACTTACTCCGCTGGACCGACGGCCGCGCGCTGGTGGGCGCCGGAAGTCCCTTTGCGCCGGTCGAAGTGAACGGGAAACTCATTCGCATCGCGCAGGTCAACAACTCCTACATCTTTCCCGGCTTGGCCCTTGGTATCCTCGTGTCTCGCGCCAGGCGCGTCACAGACGGCATGATTATGGCTGCCGCCAAAGCACTGGCCTCACTTTCACCCGCGCGCGTTGATAAAAGTGCGCCGCTACTGCCTCCCATCGCTGACTCCCGCAAGGTGGGCATGGTGGTCGCTGAAGCCGTGGGCCAGCAAGCGATGGCCGAGGGAGTCGCAGAAGCCTGCGACGAAGCCGCCTTCGCTGAGAGACTCCGCGCCTATGTGTGGGAGCCGGTTTACCAGCCGTATGAGCGCATTGGGTAGCCTGGCTAGGAGTGCCTATCCCCCCACCGGCACCTGCTCCAACAGCCGCTTCCACGTCTTCTGGTTTTTGCGGAAGCCTTTTTTCAAGTCCTCGAGAATCCGCTCGAAATCTGCGTTCGTGCGCAGGTTGTTCCACGCGGGATTCTTCTGGAACCAGGGATAGTTTTCGTTGCCGAGATAGATGGCGCGTCGCAGCCAGTGCAGGGCCTCGCTGGAGTCGCCGTCGACGGCAAAGTAGGTAGCCAGCCGGTAGGCCATCTCGCTGTCGGCCTCGGCCGCAGCCAAAGTGTCGTCCTTGAGCAGCGCTGCGCCCCGCTCCCTTGCGCCCGTCTGCACATAGCAGATCGCCAGCGTGGGCACCGCAATGCGCAGCGAGGGATCGTCGGCGATCACGCCCTCCAGCATCTCGATGGCAGCATCCAGGTTGCCCCGCCGCATCTGCTGGTAGCCGGCCGACGTGCGCAGCAGCGGATGCCGCGGCTCGAGCGCCAGGCCTTTCTCCAGCTCGTCGCCGGCCAGTTCGATCTGGTTCTGGTAGTGGTACACACGGGCGCGATGGTTGTAGAGAATTGCCGCATTCGCCGGATTCAGCTTGAGCGCGCGGCTGAATTCGCCCAGCGCTTCGTCATACATGCCGTCGCCGCGCAGCGCCAGGCCGGCCACCATGTGTACATTCCAGTCATTTGTGGCGCTGGTCAACAGGCCCGCGATTCCGTGCCGCGCCGACTCCTTTTCGCCGCGCGACAGCAGCATATAGATGCGGTAGAGATTGGCCTCAGTTGACGCAGGATCGAGCTTGAGCGCTTCGTCGAATGCGCGGCGCGCGCGCATCACATGAATCTGCCCGCCGAAGCCGTGTCGCGCGTACTGCAGCTCGGCAATGCCCAGCCCGCACCAGCCTGCGGCAAACTCCGCGTCGGCCGCCGTCACACCGGTGAACAGCGCGTGCGCGCGATCCAGATCGGCGCGCGAACCCGTGCGCACCATGAAGGAGCTCAGCAGCGCCCGCGCCTGCAAGTACTTCTCGCTCACCGGGCCCGGCAACGATCCCTCGCGCGCCGGCCCGCGCTGCGCATCGAAGCTCGGTCCAGCCCGCGCCGTATCGATCCTTTCCGCCGCCCCCGCTCCCTGCAGAGTGGCGAACACCTCGTTGGAAATTTCCGTCTGCACCGCGATCAAATCCAGTGACGCCACGCGAATCGACCCGCCCGAGCGCACGCTCTGCGAAGCCACATCGAGCAGTTGCCAGTTCAGGTCAAATCCGCTCTCGGAGCGCACAAAGCCTCCGGCGAGTACAAACTTGACCAGCAGCTTCTGTCCTACCGCCAGCGGGTCCATGTGAGCCAGGTGCTGCGGGCTGGCCAGCGCCATCAGCGCGCTCGATGGCCGCACGACCAGCGAGGGAATCCGCGCCAGCCGCGCCGCGATCGCGTCCGCCAGCGCGTATCCGAAGAGTGGTGCCGCCTCAGTCGCGCCCAGGTTGACAAAGGGCAGCACCACGAGCGAGTTCTGCGCCTTCTGCTCGCCCGCCGATTCGCGAAACCGTTCCGCCAGCAGCGAAAGCAATCCCGTCGCGCGCTTCTCGGCTTCCGCGGCTGTCGCCGGCACATGGGGCGCTGCGTCGCCGGGAATGATCCCCATCTCGATGCGCAGCGCCTTCATGATGGTTCTTAGCCCCTCGCGGACCTCCGCAGCCGAGGCTGTGCGCGCCCCCGGATTCTTCTCCAGACACGCCGCAATTACGCTCTTCAGCTCGGAAGAAATTCCCGGCACGATCGCACTCAAATCCTCCGGCTCCAGAAACTGAATGGCGCGAATCGCCTGAAAATCTTCGGCGTCGGGCCGCGCGAAGGGATGCCTTCCGCTCGCCAGCTCGTACAAAATCACGCCCAGCGCCCACACATCCGACTGCACGCTCGACTGCCCGGTGACAAACTGCTCGGGCGCCATGTAACGGATGGTTCCGCCGCGCGCTGTGTGGCCGGCCGCTCCAGAGGCGTGCTTGGCCAGCGACGGCCTGGCGGGGTCGAAACGCGCGTCCTCGGGAGCCAGGCGCCGTGCCAGCCCGAAGTCCAGAATCTTCACCAGCCCGCCATCGGTCAGCATCACGTTCTGCGGCTTCAGGTCGCGGTGAAAGATGCCCAGCGCGTGCGCGGCCTGCAGCCCGTCTGCGATCTGAATGCCCACCGAAAGCACCAGTTGCAGGTTTGCCGGCCCGCGCTCGATCAGCTCGTCCAGAGGCTGACCCGGCACGTACTGCATGACGATGTACGCCTCTTCACCGCTCTCGCCCACCTCGTAGATGGCGCACACATTGGGATGCTCGATCGCCGAGGCCAGCCGCGCCTCGCGCAGCACCGTCGAGCGCATCTGCTCGGCCGTCAGCGGCCCGGTGTGCAACATCTTCAACACCACCGGCCGCTGCAGAAGCGTATCGTTGGCCGCGTACACCACCCCGCTGCCTCCGGCGCCCAGCCGCCGCAGAATCTCGTAATGTGCAATGGTCTTTCGCTTCATCGCTCATTTCGAGTGTACGGGTCAGCCATTAGGAACATCTCAAGAGTTGGCCAAACGAGGATAAGATTTTCGGGTTGAGTAACTTAAACGCTCGCATGAAGATTTCGTTGAGGGGGAATCGAACTGCAATGAACGGGCGGGAGCTCTCCGAAAAAGGGTTGGCTCCTCCGCTGGTGCCTCTGTAATATGGCCTAGCCGTGAAAAAGAGATCGGTCTCAAGCGCAGAGATTGGAAATGCTGGCGAATACTTCGTTCTCGCAGAATTGACGAGACGTGGCTGGATGGCAGCTATGCCTGCAAGGAACAATCGGGCATTTGACATCATCGCAAAGCGCGAAGAGCAGATCGCAGCAATTCGCGTCAAGACCAAAACTTCAGTCTTCAAGCTGTTCCAGTGGAATGCGAAGCCGAGCGGTGAGATCTTCCTTGAAATGACTCCACAACACGATTTCTGCGCGTTGGTCGATATCCCAACCGAGAGCAACGATGGCCCCACGTACTACGTCGTGCCGACTCCCGTGATTGACAAGTGGCTAAGGGACGACTTCAACGCGTGGGTGACCACCCCAGGAGCTAAGGGGCAGCAGAGAGCCGAAGACAACAAGCGACGCCTATTCTACGTCGATGACGACCTCAGCAGGCTGAGTCACGGCTATCGCATTAAGCTCTCTCCATACGTCGGGGCGTGGAATCTATTGGGCTAGTTTTCGCTGATTCTGCCTGGGACCTGCACAAGTCCCTGCGGCCTGAATCTGTTACCTTCGTACTGAGAATGAGGGATTCAGGCGGATTGGCAGCGCAAAGGAGTTGGAAAAAGTCGAGCGCCTTGGTGGTTTGCACGACGGCCCTCGCGGCTGGCTCGCTCTTCGCCCAAGAGACCGCGCCGCAGCAGCCAGGCGAGGGCGCGCAGCTCCACACCGGAACCACGAGCGGCCTCTCGACCGATGCCCGCCTGCAAAACCTGCTCGCCGATCACCAGTACCTTCGCGTGCAGGCGCAACTCAGCCAGTTGCCGCCGGACCAGGCGCAGTTTTATCGTGGCATCCTGGCCAACCGCTCCAACAACCTTGAGCTGTCCGTCCAGCTCCTCAAGCCGCTCGTCGATCAGGTGGCGGCCAGTGGCGATGTCGCTCACGAGAAGCTGCTGCGCAAGACGCTGGCTGAAGACTATTTGCGCCTCGGCGATTGGGCCAAGGCCGACGAGGCCTACCAAGCTCTCGACGGCCGCCTGCACGCGAATCTTAGCCCCGGCGAGCAGGACGACATCGAGATGCCGCTCAAGATGCTGCCCCTGGCCAAAGACGATCCGCCCACGACCGCCGATCCATGCGAGCCCTTCCGGCTGCAGGTCAGCGACGATCCTCTCGGCCTCATCGATGTTCCCGTCTTCATCGACGCCCGCTCACGCAGTTGGATGCTCGACCCCACTGCGCCATTCAACCTCATCGCGCGCTCCACAGCCAAAGATGTCGGCCTCACTGTTTCCGGGGAATCCGCCACCATCCGCACTCTCACCGGCCGTCCTATCCAGGTCCATGTCACGGTCATCTCGCGCTTCAGCATTGGCGGCCGGCTCACCCTGCACAACGTAACCGCCTTTGTCTACGACGACGCGGATTACTACTTTCCTCATTCCGGCTACCAGGTCGAAGGCGTCCTTGGCTACCCGGCGCTTGCCGCCATGGGCAGCCTCACGGTCGGCGACAACACCATCCAGGTCCGCCCCGTTAAGGAGATCGAGGGCAGCGGCTCAGGCGACCTTTTGACGACCGGCGCCCGCTTTTATCTCGACGGCGGTCAGATTCTCGTTGCTCTGGGCCGAACGCTCGACCCCACGGCCGATTCCGCTTCTCAGAATTCCTCCGGCGGCAGCTCCAAGACCGGCTCTGATGATGCCCGCATGTTTGCCATTGATGCGGGCGGCCAGCAGACCTACCTCACCTCGCGTTACTTCGACGAACACGCCGCCGAGTTCAACAGCCAGAAGATGGAAATGTACTCGTTCCCTGGAATGGAATCCGCGCCGCAGCCCGCTTATATCGCTGAGACTGTCCCCCTCGTCGTGGGCGACACCGAGATCGCCCTCCATTACATCCCGGTTCTCACCCAGCCGCTCAGCTCCACTGCGCACGACGACGTCTACGGCGTGATAGGCATCGACGCCCTCGACCAGCTCAAGAGCTACACCTTTGACTACCGCACCATGCGTTTCAGCGCGCGGCAAGAGTGAGACAGGGAAATGGGAAAGGGAATTGAGAATCAGGAACAGAGATCAGGAGGTGAAAAACGAAGTGTCGGGAGCTATTTCCTTTTCTTCTCCATCTTCATCTGCCTGCGCCGCCCCAGCATCATCACCACCAACCCAAACACCAGCAGCACCAATCCCCACCACAGATTCGCATCAATCCCGAGGCTCTTCGCGTAGACCGCCGCGTTGGTACGAGTCGCCAGGCCGAATGCTGTCAGGATGGTTCCGATCAAGGTGAAGAGGATTCCTATTGAAATGCGCGCATCGTAGAACATCGCCGTCCCTCTTTGCTCAAAGAAAAATCAGATTCACTGCAATCGCCGCCAACAGGATCGTCCCGGCGAGCGCTTCCGGCCGCTTCCACCATGTGGCGTTCGCCCGCGGCCGCTCCCTCAGGGAGTGCACCAGCCCCTCGAGTTCCTCTTCGGGCCGCGCCTTTGTGCACACGCTCACCACCGCTGTCACCAGCAGGCTCACGGCGAAGCCCGCAAGTGCCGTCCAAAAGCTCAAAGCCAGTCCGCTTTGGTAATGGCTGCGCACCAACGCGGCGATCCATCCCTCTCGCAATCGCGAGAGCCCTAAAAAGGGCAACAGGATCGCCGAAGGCAGAAATGTCGCGGCGACACCGGCGGCAAGCCCCGCAAAGGCGCCATGACCAGTGGTGCGCTTCCAGAACATGCCCAGCAGCATTGTGGCCAGCAGCGGCGTATTGATGCGGGCGAACAGGATCGCAATCGTGTCCAGCTTCCAACCCAAAAGGCAGGACGCGCAGGCCAGCCCGACCGCCAACACCAAGCCGCACGCCGCCGTCCAACGGCCCGCCGCCAGAAGATGCCGGTCGCTTGCGCTCTTATTGAAGCGCATTTGATAGAGATCGCAGGTGAAAACGGCGCTGAAAGCCGCCACGCCTGCCGCCACGCCGGCCATCATGCAGGCCAGCAAGGCCGCAATCCCAAGGCCCAGCAATCCTATGGGCAGAAAATGGACAAGCAGGTTCGGCGCGGCCTGTGCATAGTCAAGCAGATTGCGCCCATCGGCCCTCCGCAGCGGTTTTCCCGACTCCGCATCCATCTCGGCTGGAACCAGGCCCTGCCCTGCTTCCACCGCCGGCGGCACAACGGTGATGTCGTGATAGATTGCGCCGTTTTCATTGTGAATCACAATGGTCGTGCGCGGCGTGGGCAGCCCGGCGGCAATCAGTCCCGGAAAGACCAGCAGCAACGGCATAAGCACCCATACCGCTGCGGCGATCAGCGGAGCCCTCCGCGCCGACGCCACATCCTTCGCCGCCATCGCCGTTTGCAACAGCCTGAAATCCGTGCACCAAAAGCATGCCCCGAACATCAGGCCCAGGCCCGCCGCGAGCCCAAGCGATGCGATCTTCCCATGCCCAGCGCCGTTCCAGTCCTGCGCGTACGTTGATCCAGCCAAGGCAGCTGCCGACTTCAGCCCGCTCCAGCCGCCGATTTGCTTGAGGCCAAGAAGGACAGCGGGCAGAAAACCGGCTGCAAAGACCAGGAATTGCAGCGCTAAGTTGTAGGCTGTGCCGGCCAGCCCGCCCAGTAAGACGTAGGCAAGCACAAGTGCCGCCGGGAGAATGATCGGCAATACGCTCTCCGCCCAGGTTCCGAGCCCCGTCGCGCGAATCGGGCCATCGAAAACCTCGAGCGCCTTGAAGACCCGCCCCATGGTGTAGAGCGCGAGTGCTGCGCCCGTCACCGCCGAAATCAGAAACAGGCACGCGTTGAGCAGCCGCGTCTTTTCGTCGAAGCGCAGCGCCAGGAACTCTGGAACTGTGCGCGCATTCGACCCGAAGTAAAGCGGCATCATGAACAGGCCCAGGAAAAGCATGGCGGGAACTGCTCCGAGAGTTACGTAGGGAATACTCTCGAATCCGTACTTGGCTCCCAGCAGGCCCATCGCCAGGGGCGCCTGCAAGCCCAGGCCTGCCGCGACAAAGGCAAAACCGCACAGCCAGCCCGGCAGTGCGCGCCCGGCCTGCATGTACTCTCTCGTTCCCGTCATTGCCGGCTTGAGCGAAAAACCGGCGGTCAGCATAAAAAAGCCGTAGATCAGCAGGATCAGCCAGTCGGCAGGGGCAAGATTCGGCACAATCGGCTCCTTCCATCCTGATGGTACAGAACCCGCTTGCCGGGCGCTGCAGTCTCATTGCAAGTCCGCGCGCGCGTTCGCCCATAGCGCCCGCGTCCATCCTTCATCGCGGGCCTTCAGCGCGAGCACAAAAACGGCGGCAAGGGGAAATCCCCCTGCCGCCCCTGATTTCTCTGTCAACCGTTTCTGCCTTCGCAGCGAAACCGTCAAATCCAGACCGCGCTCACACTCTCGGGATGCTTGCTCTGCGATTGTGCATCGCCGTCATTCGAGACTTAGAAGCCTTTACTGCTCCTGCCCCGTTCCGGGCGCCTGCGATCCCGGAGCTGGAGCCTGGGCCGGAGGAGCATCTCCTGGTGCTGGCGCCGGTGGCTGAGACCCCTGCGGCCGGTGGAATTGCCCGCCCGGCCCGCGGAACTGGCCTGGTCCGCCCATGCCGGGCCTTGGCCCACCCTGGCCCCACGATCCACGGCCATGTTCGCGCATCCCCTGGTGCTGCATCCGGTTTTGGTGCATGGTACGCAATTGCTTCCACTGGTCCGGCTTCAACTGCATGCGAATGTCCAGCAGAAACCGCGCATTTGCCTTTTCCAGCTCCGCACGCGCCGTTACCACCTTGTCGATCTGCGCCTCAATCGCCGCACGGTCCGGCGTGTCGGCCTTCATCAGCGGGATCATTGCCACTTCGGCCTTTCGCAATGTGGCCTGCAGATCGATCAGTTTCATCTCATGATCCTGCAGAATCCCATCCATCGCCTTGCGTTGATCGTCGGTCAGGTTCAACTGCTTCACGACGTTCGGATTGTTCCAGAAATGTCCGCCAGCCAAACCGAACGCCCGTTCCATGGGTGGCCGATGCTGCGCGAACCCAGGGTTCATGCCGGCTCCGCCGGGCCCTTGCGCGCCCGCCAGTCCGCCAGCCATCAATACTCCCGCTACCGCCAAAACCAATCGCAAAGTTTTCATGGTCCTCATGATTTTCTCCCCCTTATGTCCCAAGGGTCCCTTTCTCGCCTTCTCGTGTGTCTCTTGCCCGGTTTAATTCTTGTTCTTATTCGGTCCCGTTGTCATTCACGAGCTGAGCCAGCGGCTCCATCGCCGCCGGAACCTCTCGTGATACATCGCTGTCAACCGTTGCCAGCAGATCCTCGTTCTTGGCGTTTGCTTTCGCCGCCGACTGCTGCTTGGTTGCCATCGCCGCCGCTGACTGTTCGGCTGCCGCCCGATCCTGTGCGGCCTTTTGCGCCGCCGCTTTCATCGCCACGGTCCGCGCCAGCTCCTGCTGGTGATGCCGCTCGACCATCCAGCCCGCCAGGCTGCCCGAGGCGAGCATGCACGCCAGCGCCCAGCTTGCCGCCAGCCGCCAGCCGCCGCGGCGGACGCCCACGCTCACCGCTGTCCTGGGCCGGCTGTATGCCGCGTCGCTCCAGGCATCTACACTTGCCTTGAAGTTCTCGAGCGCCTCCGCCACCGGGTCTTCGAATTCTCCCGCCAATTTGTCCCTGAAATTCATCGGCTTTCCCTCAAGTGCGCGCGCACTCTGCCCAGCGCTCGCGAAAGATGCGCTTTCACAGTGCCCTCGCTCAGTCCAGTTGCTTGTGCAATCTCGCTCAACTCCCGCTCCTCAACGTAGCGCAGCAGAAACACTGTTCGCTGCCGCTCGCTCAGGCTCCCTACCGCCTTCCAGACCTGCGCCACCTGCTCCCGCGCCAGTATCTGCTGCTCTGCATTCCGTTCTCCATTCGGCAGCCAATCGCTGGCCTCGTCCACGTCCAGTGCGTTGGCCTGCGTGTGCCGCCAGAACTGCAGACGCCGGTTGCGCCAGTGGTCCTTCTGCAGATTGATGGCAATCCGCATCAGCCAGGTCATCGCGCTCGACTCGCCGCGAAAGTGCTTCCAGTTCCGGTGCGCCTTCAGGAAACACTCCTGCGTCAGCGTCTCCGCCAGGTCCACGTCCCGCAGCGATGCCAGCAGGAAGCGGAAGATCTGCGGCCGATGGCTTTCGACGATGCTGGCAAACTCCTGCGCAGCAATCTCCTCCGCCGCTTCCACGGTCATGGGCTTCACTGCGATTCCTGCTGCCATCGATTTGGTAGACGTTTGCATCCGGCGTAAGTTTACAGCACCCCAACTTCATTTTCGCGCGAACAAGGCGCACAGTATAGGCGCGGAAAAGCGCCAATGAGCCTATAAATCCAGCGTTTTCTTTGCTGAATCGCCGCGCGCCGGCCTTCTTCCCACGTTCGTTTCCGGCGCCGTCTCCGCCTCAGGATGCCGGCCCGCGTTCCAAGTCGCCCTCACGTACGCAACGATATAATCTGTTGCGGCGATGCATTCTTTCAGCTGCAGGCCATCTCTGCGGCGGCGAGCGGTCGGCGCAGCGCTCGAAAGTATCCCCGGTTGTGATTGCTTTCGGCCCTTTCATGCCATAGGAACCGGCAAAGAGCCGGCGCGGAGATCGGGGCCGAACATGCGGGAATCCCAACGCCGGAGGCGAAGAATTGAGAGCTGAAAGCGAAAGACCAAATCGAAGCGAATGGAGATTCGAATGATTTCCCGCCGGAGATTCGTCAACGGACTGGCCGCGGGCGTTGCGGGTTCGGCGTTTGCGTCCACGGCAAAAAGCTACGCGCAGATTCTCGGCGCCAACGACCGCCTGAACTTTGCCATCAACGGACTCAACGGCCGTGGCCACGCCCATCTTGCTTCATTGCTTGCCAACAGCAGAACCGCGCGCGTGGCCTACCTCTGTGACGTAGATCGCGGCATCCTCGACCAATTTGCCGCTGCAGCGGTGCAAAAACTCGGCTACGCTCCAAAAGCCGAAACCGATTTTCGCCTCGCCCTCGAGTCGAAAGAAGTGGACGCCATCACCATCGCCGCTCCCGACCACTGGCACACGCCCATGGCCGTCCTTGGCCTCAAAGCCGGCAAGCACGTCTACGTCGAAAAACCCTCCAGCCACAACCCGCGCGAGGGCGAACTCCTTGTCGCGGCGCAGAAGAAGTACGGAAAGGTGGTCCAGGTTGGCGATCAGCAGCGCTCCTCGGCTTACACCATCAAGATCATTCAGCAGATTCACGACGGCCTGATCGGCGAAACTTATCTTGCCAAGTCCTGGTACGCTAACACGCGGGGATCCATGGGCATTGGCAAGCCCGTGCCCGTGCCCGCCGCGCTCAACTGGGATCTCTGGCAGGGCCCCGCGCCGCGCAGCGAGTACAAGGACAACATCCATCCTTATAACTGGCACTGGCTCCGCCGCTACGGTACCGGCGAGACGCTCAACAACGGCACACATGAGGTGGACATCTGCCGCTGGGCTCTGCAGGTTGAAATCCCTCACGCCGTCACCGCCAGTGGCGGCCGCTACCAGTTCAAAGACGACTGGCAGTTCCCGGACACGATCATCACCAACTTCGAGTATCCGGGCAAACTCATCTCTTGGGAGGGCCGATCCTGCCAGGGCATGCGCATGTACGATCGCGACCGCGGCTCGGTGATCATGGGCACAAAAGGATCGGTGGTCATCGACCGCAGCGGCTACGATGTCTTCGACTGGAAGGGCAAGCAGACCGACAGCTATCGCAGCGGGCACGAGACCTCAACCGGCGATCTGCTCAGCGCCGACTCCATGACCGACGCTCACTTCGCCAACTTTATCGCTGCCATTCGCGGCCAGGAGAAGCTCAACTCGCCTGTTACAGTCGCCAATGTCACCGTGACCATGCTCTTGCTCTCCAACATCGCCTGGTTCGTCGATCGCTTGCTGCACCTCGACAGCGAAACCGCGCACATCCTCAACGATTCCGAGGCCATGAAGCAATGGGCGCGCACCTACGAAAAAGGCTGGGAAGTGACTCTCTAAGGAGGCGACGCAATGCCGACCGGAACCGGAACCTTGCCCGCCGCGCAAGCGGGAACCATCATCCTCGGTGGTGATCTCACCGTCAATCGCATGGGCTACGGCGCCATGCGCATCACGGGCAAGGGTATCTGGGGCCCTCCTGACGATGTCGCCGCCGCGCTCGCCACACTCCGCCGCGCCGTCGAACTGGGCATCAACTTCATCGACACTGCCGACTCCTACGGCCCTTTCGTCTCCGAAGAATTGATCGCCGAAGCGCTTTGGCCCTATCCGGCCGGCCTCGTCATTGCCACTAAGGCCGGCTGGACCCGCCACGGCCCAGGAGTCTGGCAGCATAACGCCAGCCCCGCGCACATTCAGGAAGCCATCGAAGGCAGCCTCAAGCGCCTGCGCCTGGAGCGCATCGAGGTGTTTCAGCTCCACGTTCCCGACCCGGCAGTCTCCTTCGACGCCTCCATGGAAACTCTGGCGCGGCTCAAGGAGCAGGGCAAGATCCGCCACCTCGGGCTCTCCAACGTTACGCTCGAGCACATTCACCGCGCGCAGAAGATCGTCCCCATCGTCAGCGTGCAGAACCGCTACAGCTTCTCTGACCGCGAATGGGATTTCGTTCTCGACTACTGCGAGGCCAACGGCATTGCCTTTCTGCCCTGGGGGCCGATGGCGCAGGGCCGTAAAGCCAATGAAGTAGTGGAAAGGATCGCCGCCGCGCGGAAGGTTTCTACGGCGGTCGTCTCGCTGGCGTGGCTGCTGCGCCGCTCGCCGGTTGTGTTGCCCATCCCCGGCACCAGCAACGTGAAGCACGTCGAAGAGAACGTCAGCGCCGCCGCCTTCCGCATCAGCGACACCGAGTTCGCCGAGCTTGCCGCGATCGTGCCCAAGCCCTACTCGCTGCGCGGCTAATCCCGGCGTCCGTTCAGCGCAAACGCTTCACGGCTCCTTGCGATGCCGCCGGTTATGTTCCGCCCCGCGCATCAGCAGCACTATGGGAATGTTGAGCAAGATCAAAATCCCCATCAAAAGAAATGCGTCGTCATAGCTGAGCAGCGCCGCCTGCTGCTGCAGCAGGCGGTAGATGAGCCCGCCTGCCTTCTGCATCGCCGTTACGCGGTCAAACCCCTGGTGCGCCATATATGGTGTCAGTTGCGCCATGGCCTGCTGCCCAATCGCGCTCGATGCCGTGATTTTGTCGCCGAGAACCTGCTGATGAAATTGCTCGCGCCGGGCCATCATCGTGGTCACAAACGAAATTCCCATGCTGGACCCGATGTTGCGCATCGTATTGAACAGGCTCGTCGCATAGCCGGTCTCGGCCTTGGGGATTGGGCTCATCGTCAACGTGGCCATAGGCACAAACAGGAATCCCAGAGCAAAGCCCTGCACGATTTGAATCCAGAAGATATCCCAGGTTCCGGATTCGAGCGTCATTCGTGCATAGCCAAAGAAGCAAATCCCTGTGATGCCGAAGCCAAGGATCAGCAAGCGGCGCGCGTCCCATCCCCTGCCCAGCAGAAAAGCCACGAGCGGCATGCACAGCGCGGTGCCCAAGCCGCGCGGACTGTTCCAGATTCCCGCAGTCGTCGCTGTCCAGCCCAGCAACGTTTGCATGAACAGCGGCAGCAGCACCAGGCTGCCGTACAGCACGAACCCCATGATCGTCACCAGCACGATGCCCGAAGCGAAGGTGCGCGAGCGCATCAGCTTGAAGTGCACGATCGGGTCCTTGGCGCGCAGTTCACGCAGCACGAAGGCCGCCAGGCACACCACCGAAATCACGCACAGCGCGCGAATCAGAATCGATCCGAACCAGTCTTTTTCCTGCCCCTTGTCGAGCATGATCTGCAGCGCGCCCATGCCCACTGCCAGCATGCCGATGCCCCATGCATCCATGCCCAGCGAGCGGCGCCGCAAATAGGGCGGATCGTAAATGTACTGCGAGATCAGAAGCAGGCTCAGCACGCCCACCGGCAAATTGATGAAGAAGACCCAGCGCCAGGTCCACGTGTCGGTGATCCAGCCGCCCAGCGTGGGGCCAAGGATGGGCGCGGCAATAATTCCCAGGCTCCAGAAGGCCATCGCCTTGCCCTGCTCTTTGCCGGGGAACTCTTCCAGCAGAACCGCCTGCGAAAGCGGCTGCAGCCCGCCGCCGGTCAGGCCCTGGATGACGCGAAAGACGATCAGCATGGGCAGATTCGGAGCCAGGCCGCACGCCAGGCTCGACAGCGTAAAGCCGGCAACGGCCATCATCAGTACGTGCTTGCGGCCCACCACGCCCGCAATCCATCCGGTGATGGGAAGAATAATGGCGTTCGCCACCAGGTAGGAGGTCAATACCCAGGTTGCCTCCTCGACGGTCGAGGAAAGCGATCCTGCGATATGCGGCAGGCTGACATTGACCACCGACGTATCCAGCACCTGCATCACGGCGCTCGACATCACGGCGATGGCGACCATCCAACGATGAGGCGGAATGGCCTCACCGTCGGACGATGAAGTGGCCAGCATAGCCTTTGCTCTTGTCGAAAGCGAATTCGCGCCTTGCGCGGATCCTGCCAAACGCGGAATGGAAACGTCAGCCACGGCTGCCCACTCCCCGCCGGGCGCAGCACAGCAGGCCGGGATCCGCGGTCCAGGAGGAAAACCCGGCAGCAGAAACAACACTGGCACCGCTCTGTGCGCGCACAGCCAAACCTCCGCACTCTCGGGTCGTTTGGCCGGCGAGAGGGGCTCCCGATCAGTCGATGGAAAGACTAGTCGAAGGTTAACCCCGGCTTCGCGCAGCGTCAATTGCGGCCGTCACAGCGCGCTCGGATGGCCATCGCCGCGCAAGCCTCACTACGGCCCCGCCGTTGATCCAGGGTCACTGCTCCTCTGAACTCTGTCCCCCAAGTCCCTGACGAGGGCCCGAGCAATCATTCTTTGTTCGCCCGGCGAGTCTGAACCCCGGCCGAGGATTTACCCTATTCGAGAAAAGCCATGCTGCTCGAATCCCTCCGCGAACAAGTCCTCCGCGCCAATCAGGAGATCGCGCGCCGCGGCCTCGCGCCCCACACCTTCGGCAACGCGAGCGGCATCGACCGCAGCGGTGCCAAACCGCTCGTCGTCATCAAGCCGAGCGGCGTCGACTACGACGCCCTGACCCTCGCCGACCTGGTCATCACCGACCTCGAGGGCAACGCCGTCGATGGTCGCCTGCGCCCGTCGAGCGATCTCGATACACACACGCTTCTCTACGGCGAGTTTCCCCAGATCGGCGGCATCGTCCACACCCACTCCGAGTTCGCCACCGCCTGGGCCCAGGCTGGCCGCCCCATCCCCTGCCTCGGCACCACCCATGCCGATTCCTTCCACGGCCCCGTTCCCGTCACCGAGCCGCTCACCGCGGAAGAGGTGGCCGAAGATTACGTGCGCTCAACGGGCGCGGTCATCGTCCGCTGCTTCCGCTCGGGCAATCTGGATCCGGTTGCAGTTCCCGGTGTGCTGGTGGCCGGCCACGCCCCGTTTGCCTGGGGCAAGGACCCCGCCGAGGCCGTGGAGCACGCCGACGTCCTCGAGTACATCGCCCGTCTCGCCTTTCGCAGCGTGCTGCTCGGAGCGCCAGAGGCGGGAATCCCACCCTACGTCCTGGAACACCATTACCTCCGCAAACACGGCCCGAAAGCCACCTACGGCCAGCGCTGACCCTCCACTGCAAGCCCGGCCAGGTATTCAGGAACCCGGCCGGCGTTGGCCCGCCCCGACCCCGGCGGGCGTCGACAGGGGAAGCCGTTTGTTTCCCCCACCCGAAACCAAGCAAAGCCGTCTCGCTATGCCCATCCGTTCTCCAGGCCGGTTGCCCGGTAACTTGCCACGGCTCATCGTGCTACCATTTTTCATAGAATGATTCTCTTCTGCGGATGCCAGCTTTGGTTTTTTGCATCCGAGAGGTGATTTGCTTCACATGCAGGGAACATATTCAAGGAACCTAACGTCCATATCACGCCTGTTCTCAAACGATTGGCGCATCGCTGCCAGCCTGCGGCCGGCTGTCCCCTGCGTGGCAACTGACGTGCTGATAAACCGATTGATGTAGACAACTCCCACCCATGGAGACAAGCCTCCTCAACCGCGTGCAGGCTACGCTGCTGGCCCTGGCCACAGCAGCTTTGTTCTTTTTGGCGGTTTTGAATCTCCTCGAGCAGCGCCAATTCCCCCAGCCCGACGACGGCGTATGGTGGGGTGAGGCCGTTGGCGGCCTGAAAGCCGAAAAGGTTCTGCCAGACAAGCCCGGTCAGCGCGCCGGTATCCAGGTCGGAGACTTGCTGACGGGAGTCAGCGAATCCCCCACCGCGGGTGTCTCAGCCGTCTCGCGCGTCGCCGACTTGGAGCGCGCGCTCTACGCAACCGGTGCTTACGGCCAGGTCTACTACACCATCACGCGCGACGGCATTCCCCTCGATGCGCCGGTCAAGGTGATCCCCGAGCCGCTCGATCGCAGCCTGGAGCTCGGTCTGCGTCTCATTGGCCTCATTTATCTCGTGATCGGCTTTTACGTCCTCTTCCGCCGCTGGGGTGCGCCCCGCTCCACGCATTTTTATCTCTTTTGCCTGGTCTCGTTCGCGCTCTATGCGCTCAAGTACACCTCCAAGCTCGACACTCTCGACTGGACCGTCTTCTGGACGAATGTTGTGGCTGAAGCGCTGCAGCCGGCGCTCTTCCTCCATTTCGCGCTCAGCTTCCCTGAGGAGCGATTCAAAAGCCGCCGCCGCCGCTGGCTCCTGCCGCTGGTCTACGCGCCCGGCGTCGGTCTGCTCGGGTTGTGGCTCTGGTCCATCGCCACGCGCGAGGCCACCAAGCTGCTGCTGGATCGCCTCAACCAGATCGCCACCGCGTACGACGCCATCTTCTACGTATCCGCTGCGCTCCTCTTCCTGCGCAGCTACAGCCGCGCCACCACTCCGCTGCTGCGCCAGCAGTTGAAGTGGGTCACCCGTGGAACCCTGCTCGCGGTTCTTCCCTTCACGCTCTTTTACGCCATCCCCTATCTGTTGCACCTGAATCCGCCGCAGTTGCTGACCAACCTGGCCGGCCTTTCGCTCATCTTTTTGCCGCTCACCTTCAGTTGGGCCATCGTCCGCTACCGGCTGATGGACACCGACCTCATCTTCAAGCGCGGCGTCGCCTATACGCTGGCCACCGGCCTCATCCTCGGCGGCTACTTCGGGATCATTGCTATCATCGCGGAACTGGTCCACCAGCGTTCCCCCGAGGCCATCGGCAATTGGGCGTTCGTCATCGCCATCCTGGTGACCGCCGCCATCTTCGATCCCCTCAAGCGCCGCATTCAGGGCTGGGTTGACCGCGCCTTTGACCGCCATCGCTACGACTACCGCAGGGCTCTGGTCGAGTTCGGCCACGGCCTCAGCTCTGAAACCGATCTCCAGGCGCTGCTCAACTCCATCGTCGAGCAGTTGCCGCGCACTCTTCTGGTCGCCCGCGTTGCTATCTTTCTGGCGCAAGACTCCGGCGGACTGCGCCTGGCCGCTTCTCACGGCTTGCCTGAGGATGTCAGCGCTACGCAGGACAGATTGGCTCTAGGCTTCCTCAACTTCGACCGCGCCAAGGACCACTCCCACATCT
>Ga0326727_10003161_pt1 | contig 53600 bp, 37 predicted proteins | sample MB2enrmetagenome_FD_207643 | JGI IMG/M metagenome (GOLD analysis project Ga0326727, IMG submission 207643) | Lab enriched peat soil microbial communities from McLean, Ithaca, NY, United States - MB29MY | ecosystem: Environmental > Terrestrial > Soil > Wetlands > Peat | place: USA: New York...
AGAACGTCAGCTTCCCAAGCTGAATGTCGCCGGTTCGATCCCGGTCTCCCGCTCCATAGATTCAAATAGTTGCGAATAGTCAAAGCCGAGAGAACCTCACCCCCCCGGCCACTGCATCCTATTCATTTTATGGATTGATTCCGCGCGCGTTTCGCGCTCAAGGCCGCGCCGCAATCGGCGCAAGTGAATAAATAGAAGCCGGGCCACTTGGCCGTGGTTTACATGCTGGTTGAACCCGTCCTAAGACGTCGGAGCTTTCCGCGGTTCATTAGGCATTCCGGACTGGCGGACACGGCACACAGAACCGATTGTCGAGTTAAGCCCCTGGTTCAATATGATGTGGGTTTTTCCAGCACATCTCCCACCTGCTTCGCAGGCCGGCTTCTATTGCGGATACTATGTGTCCCGGAGCGGAATTGCAAGTCTTGCGGAGGATGCCCGCGGTGTGCTAGCCATTTCGCCGGCCGCTTCCGGGAACGGCCGGCCCAAATCGGTCGACCAGCGATCCTCTACTCCGCATCACCGGCGGACTTCTCCGCCGCAACCGGCGCGGGCTTGCGACTCGCCATCTCGACCGCACGCGCAATCAGTTTCTTGATCTTCCTCTCGATATCCGCATCGCCCACGTGCTGGTCCTCGAGCACGCCATCGGCATCCATGGTGAATGTGGCTGGAATCGCATTCACACCAAACTGCTTCGCGATGTCCCCTCCGGAACCACCGTTGCGATACTGCATCCACGTCATTCCATTCTTCGCGACGAACTCCCGCCACTTGCCATCGTCCGAATCCAGGCTGATGCTGAGCACCACAAACGGCTGGCCGTCAAATTTCTTGGCAATCTGCCGCATGTGCGGCAGTGCCTCACGGCACGGACCACACCAGGTGGCCCAGAAATCGATCAGCACCACCTTGCCGGCAAGCCCGTCCATCGAGACGCGCTGGCCGTCCAGAGCGGTCAGCGAAAACGGCGGCGCCATTGTGGCCCGCGCCAGTTCGATGCGCTCCATGTAACGCTTGGCGCGCTCATGCTCGTCCGGATTTCGCCGGTCCTGGCCGAGAAAGGCGGCAAACTCCTGCCGGGCCGCATCATCCTGATGCAGATACGCCAGCGAAACGCCCAGCGCGTAATGCGCCTCCGCCAGCGCGGGCTCAGCCGTCAGCGCGGACCGAAGCTCATCGCAGCTTTCGCTGAAAAATTTATCCTTCTTGATGCTGATGCCCTTCCCCAGCAACGCCCGCGCCATCAGGTAATGAGCGCTGGCCTTTTCCGCGCCGGTCACGGCCTGCGGCAGCATCTCGCGCGCGATCTCCTCCGCGTCCTTGAAGGCGCCGATCTTCATCGCCAGTCCGTAAGCACGGTGGAGGCACTCCGCGCAATGGCCTCCATCCTGCCTGTTGGCCTTGCGAAACTCATCCATGGCCTGGCCATAGTCGCGATGCTGCTGCCACTCCTCTGCATCGTCATAGGTCTTGCGGGCCTTGGGGTCGGTGGGATCACCCGGCTTGGGCACATTGCTCTTGGGCGCGTCCGTCGCGCACAGGCAGGGCCCCAGCGCCAGCAGCATCAGCACGACGGCAAAGCGTCCCTTGAAAACAAAAGCAGAGGCCCGCAACATACGCATCTTCTCGCAATCTGGCGTTGTGCGACACGAAGGCAAGGACGAATGGCAATAATCCCGCGAAGCTTACGATCCGGTCTTGCGCTCTTCTTCCAGCACCTCGTCCAGCAGCCCGCGCAGACTGGCTGCGCGTGTGTGGCCCAAATGCGCATCGGCGCCGCTCGCCTCGACGGCCTGCGACAGCTCGTCGGCGAGATTCAGCGCGGCCAGTACGGCCACGCGCAGCGAGTCCACAGTGTGGCCCTGCGCGGCCACGGCGCGCATTCGCGCGTCCACCAACTCAGCCAGCCGGCGGATGTGTTCCGTGTTCTGGCCAGAGAGATGATAGGTCTGGTCGTAGATCTCGACCGTCAAATAGGGTCTTGTGTTGCCGGGTTCTTCCTGCTCCAAGCCAGGCCTCACAGTTCCAGCGCATCCAGTTGCGCCAGCAACCGCTCCACGCGTTTGCGCACATCGTCGCGTTCAGCGTAGAGCGCGCTCACTTCCTTCTGCAGATTCTCGGCCAGCGGCGCCTGCTCGCGCAGTTTGGCTTCCGCCGTTGTCGCGCGCTCCTCTGCCTCAGCGCGCGCCTGCCGCTCCCGCTTCACCAGGTTTACAGCGCGCAGAATCCGCTCCTCAAGCGCGGAGAATTCATCTGCGCTCAAAGCCAGGGCGCCCGATTCCTCTGCCGGCTCCTCCGCAGGCTTCTCGACAGGCATTTCCGCCGACCGTTCCGCCTCCGCCTCTTCGACGACTTCCGATTTCCACAAGGACTCCGACATCGAAAAACCTCCCCCGCGAATGTGACTCATCCGAGCAAGTATAGCGCCGATGGCATCCAGATTCCTCGACTAACTCCGCAGCCGCGCCCCAACCTTGCCAACAGCCTCCACCACCCGCTCCTGGAAGCTCTGCAACTCCTCCTCGCGCAGCGTGCGGTCCGGCGCCTGGAAGGTGACGCCCAGCAGCAGAGAGTACTCGCCCGCGCCCCGCTTGGCGTCCCGAAAAACCTCGCGCGCCCGCCAATCGACCAACTCTGGAATCTGCAATGCGGCCACCGCATGGTCAATCTTCTCCCACGCAATGCTCTCGTCCAGAATCAGCGAAAAATCGCGCCGCACGGGCTGGAAGCGCGAAATCTCCCTCGATGCCGGCTCGCGCAATGGCTGTTTGTAAAGCCGGTCAAGATAAAGCTCGCCCACCATCACCGGCTCCTTCAGCTTGCGCGTCGCGGCCTCGCCCGGATGCAGTTGACCGAACCAGCCTACCGTGACGCCATCCACGACCACGCGCGCCGCGCGATACGGATGCAGCCACGCTGGCGTGATCCCCGCCTCTGCCGGGAAGCGGTCAAAATAGACTGACCGTGCCTGGAAGCGCGTCAGCACCTGCTCCACCACGCCCTTCACATCGTAAAAATCGATCAATCGCGCCGGGTGCAGCGGACTCTGCTCCGGCACGTTGCCCACCGCGCCGAAGGCCAGCGACGGCCGCTCTTCCACCTTCTCCGTCGTGCCGCTGAAAACCGTGCCCAGTTCGAACAAACGCACGTCGCTCACGTCGCGGTGCAGGTTGCCGGCAACCATCGTCAACATGCCCGGCACCAGCGACGGCCGCATCATGCCCGCCTCCTCGCTCAGCGGATTGCCCAGCGGAACCGCAAGCCCCGGCTGTGGCGCCGTCAGCGCGGCCTCGGCCGCCGAGCAGAAGGTGCTCGAAATCGCCTCATGGAAGCCTGCCGCCCGCAGCGTGCGCCGTATTTCGGATTCTTTCTCCGACCACGGCAGCTCACGCACCCCTCCGCCAAAGGCCGGCAGCGTGTTGTCAAAGCGGTCGTACCCGTAAACCCGCGCAACCTCTCCCGTCAGGTCGATGTCGCGCTCCAAATCCAGCCGCCAGCTCGGCAGCGTCACCTGCCACGCCGCCCACTCGCCAGCACTCTGGGTGCCCCATATCTCCGGACGTCCTTTGTCCGGAGATGTGGGCGTCTCACTCTCCAACCCGCACCCCAGCGCCGTCAGCACACCTTCGACAGTCTCTGCGGTAATTCCCTCTTCGCCCACCGTCGCGCCCAGAATGCGGTGCACCTCGCTGAGCTTGAGCTCAATCGGCTGACGCTTGGCTGTGCGCGCCTCCATTGCCGGCACGCGCGCGTCCACCAGCTCGCCCTCGATCCATCCGCCGCTGGCCAGCAGAAAGCTGCTCACCAGCGCCGATGCAACCGGAGCGGCATTGAAGTCCGCTCCACGCTCGAAACGATGGCTGGCGTCGGTGTGCAGCCCATGCCGCCGCGCCGTGCGCCTGACCGCCATGGGGTCAAACCACGCCGCCTCCACCAGCACATTCTTCGTCTCCGGCGTAATCATGCTGTCCCAGCCGCCCATCGTCCCGGCCAGTCCCAGCGCCTTCACTTCGTCGGCTATCACCAGGTCGTCGGCATCGAGCACGCGCTCCTCGCCGTCCAGCGTCTTCAGCCGCTCGCCCTGGCGCGCACGCCGCACCACGATGCCGCCCTCCAGCTTGTCCAGGTCGAAGACGTGCGTCGGCTGGCCCATCGCCAGCCATGCGTAGTTGGTCGCGTCCACGGCGTTCGAAATCAGCTTCTGATCGAGCAGCCCGAAATAGGTAGCCACTTCCGCGCCCGCAAACCAGTCCCGCGAGCCGCAGATCGTCACGTCGTGCAGCACCCGCGCCGTAAACCGCCCGCAAGCGTCCTCGGCCTCGATGCGCACCGGAAACGCCTTCGCCGCTGGCCTTGCCTCCGGCAGCTTGTACTCCAGCGCCGGCAGCGTCAGTCCATAAATCGCGGCCGCCTCGCGCGCCACGCCATAGTGGTTCATCGCGTCCACGCGGTTGGTGGTGATGTCCATCTCGAAGTACGAGCCGTCCCCGTCGCCGAGCGGATAGATGCCATCGACGGCAATGCCGCGCAACGTCAGGTCTTCCGCCAGTTTCGCATCGTCCACCGGCAGTCCCGGCAAATAAGCCCTAAGCCATTTCGTAAGTATCTTCATCGGTAAATTCCTTTTTGAGCGGGGTTAACGGCGTTAGCGGAGCTGGCGGAGTTAGCACGATTCGCTGGTAGCGCAATCCCGGCTGCTTTGCCTTGAACCATGGACGAAACCAACCCATTAATCAATCGCGCAACTTCCCATCCCTGATCCATCAATTCCCGCACATGCTTTTCGTTGAGATAGCCAAGGCCGCCGGCCAATTCAAGTTGCGTCTGCAGCTCAAAAAGCGACCCGCGCGCGTTTCCGAGAAAATGCCGAAACTGCAGATCGGTCAATCTCCCATGCCCTTCAGCAATGTTGCTTGGCACAGATACAGCAGCACGGCGCATCTGAGTGAGCAGTCCATACGCCTCGGACTTGGGCAACTCCTCGCTGAGCTCATACGCTCGCCGCGCCAGAGCCATCGCCTTCTGCCAAACGATCAAATCCCGATAGCTCTTCGGCCGTGCCACCGTTATCCCACGCTTTCCCTTAACCAACTCCGCCAGCAGCGCTTGCTTTTCTAACTCCGCTAGCCCCGCTAACTGCGCGCAGCGCAGCTAACTCCGCTCTCACGCAAACTGCTCCAGAAACCTCATATCCCCCGAATAAAACTTCCCAATCTCGCTGATCCCGTACTTCATCATCGCAATGCGCTCCACGCCCAGCCCAAACGCAAACCCGGAAATCTTCTTCGAGTCATACGCAGGCTGCTTTTCCGCGGCGAAGGCGAAGACCGCCGGGTCCACCATGCCGCAGCCCAGCAGCTCAATCCATCCCGAATCCTTGCACTTCCGGCAGCCCTTGCCGCCGCAGAAAATGCAGCTGATCTGCACGTCTGCGCTCGGCTCCGTGAAGGGAAAGAACGACGGAAAGAAGCGCGTCTTCACGCTCGAGCCGAAGAAGGCTTTCATGGCGTAATCCAGCGTACCCTTCAGGTCGCTGAAGGTGATGTTGGTATCCACGCACAACCCCTCCACCTGATGGAAAATCGGCGAATGAGTCGCGTCGGCCGCGTCATTTCTGTGCACCTTGCCGGGAATCACGACCCGCACCGGCGGCGGTTGCGACTCCATCGTCCGCATCTGCACGGGCGAGGTGTGCGTGCGCAGCAGCAGCCGGTCGCGCTGCGTGCGCCGGTCCTGGTTGGAAATCACCAGCGTGTCCTGCTCGTCCCGCGCCGGATGCCCCGGAGGAAAGTTCATGCTCTCGAAGTTGTAGAAGTCGGTCTCCACCTCCGGCCCCACGCCCACCGAGTAGCCCAGCGCCGCAAAAACGCTGGTAATTTCCTTCAGCGTGCGCGTGATCGGATGCTCGGCCCCGGTCAGCCGCTCCGTGCCGGGCAGCGTGATGTCGATGGCCTCGCGAGCCAGCGCAGCGTCCGTCGGCCCGGCTCCCAGAGCCTCATCCAGCAGGCCCTCCACCACCGCCTTCAGCGCGTTGAAGCGCACTCCCAGCGCCTTCTTGGCCTCCGCAGGCGCGGCCTTCAGCCACCTGCCTGAAACCTCGTTGAGCCGGCCCTTCTTGCGCCCCAGCCACTCCAGCCGGAAGGCCTCCACAGCCTCTTCGCCGCTGAGCGCGGCCGCAGCCTCGCGCGCCTGCCGCTCCAGTTGGGCAAATGCCCCATCCAGCGCAGCCTCATCAAATGCCGTCAAATTCGGAATTGTCTCATTCATATGCGTAAACAAAAGGATAAACCACTGCCCGCGCCGGTTGCGGTATTCTCATCTGCATGAAGTCCTTGCGCACGGTTCTCGCTCTCGTTTTTGCTGCCGCCCTCGTGGCCCCGGCCTCCGCTCAATTCCTCATCTACCCGCAGCAGGAGGGCTACATCGACGCCCACGGCGTGCTCATCTACTACACGACGCTCGGCGCGGGCTCGCCGCTGGTCGTCGTCCACGGAGGTCCCGGCGCCAGCCACGACTACTTCCTTCCCTGGCTTCTGCCTCTAGCCCGCACTCACCGCCTTATCTTCATCGACGAGCGCGGCTCGGGCCGCTCCGAGCGCCTGCAAGACACCAGCCGCTACACCATCGAAGCCATGGTCGAAGACGTGGAAGATGTGCGCGTGGCCCTTCACCTGGGCAAAATCTCCCTGCTCGGCCACAGTTGCGGCGGCGTGCTGGCGCAGGCTTACGCCCTCAAGTACCAGCAGAACCTCTCCCACCTCATCCTCAACAGCACCTTCGCTTCCACCCGCGAGATGAACGAGACTCTGGCTCGCGAAAAGGCCCAGATGCCCCCGGCGAAGCTGGCCCGGCTGAATGAGTTGGAGAAGGCCGGCCTCTTTGGCAAGGGCGAGGCATGGGAGCACGGCCGCTACCCTGCCGAATACGGCGCCCTCGCCTGGGGTCCCGGCTACTTTCCCTTCCTCTACGGCGCGCGCCCCGACTCCACCTACGACCCCGTCTCCGGCAATGCCCCCACCAACTGGGAGCTCTATCGCGAAATGTGGGGTTCCCACGGCGAGTTCATCATCGACGGCAATCTCAAGAGCGTCGAATACCTTGACCGCCTGTCCAGCCTCCACGTCCCCACGCTGGTTCTCGTCGGCGACCACGACGAGTGCGCCCCCTCGCTGAGCAAGGAGATGCACGAGAAAATCCCCGGCTCAACCCTCGTCGTCCTCCCCAACAGCGGCCACATGAACTTCGTCGACCAGCCCGAGCTGTGGCGCAAGGCCGTCAATGATTTTCTCGGCAATGAGTAATAAGTAGCTCAAACGCAGAACGGCCCGGAGCAAGGCTCCAGGCCGTTCGTTCAATCGAATTGCTGTTCCTTACGCTTGCGCTTTCTCTTCCTTCAGCTTCCGAATCATCTTCTCGGAAACCAGCGCTGTCTTGGCCTGCTCCACCAACCGCGTGAAGCCCGCCGCGTCCTTCACGGCAATGTCGGCCAGAATCTTGCGGTCCAGCTCGATGCCAGCCTTCTTCAGGCCGTTGATCAGCTGCGAGTAACTGCAATTGTTCAGCTTTGCAGCGGCCGAGATGCGCACGATCCACAAGGAGCGAAACTGGCGCTTCTTCTGCTTGCGGCCGATGTAGGCAAACTTCAGGCCGCGCTCGACAGCCTCTTGGGCCGCCTGGTAGAGCTTGGATTTCGTAAGAAAATAACCGCTGGCTCTGTTGAGAATCTTCTTGCGGCGGTCATTCCGCTTGGTACTGCGTTTTACGCGGGGCATTGTTGTTTCTCCATTTTGCGTTCGTTGTCATGCGGCTGGAGGCAGGAGACCCGCACCCTTTGAGGGGCAGGCGGTAAGCCTCTTCACTCGCTCATTTCAAGCCTTGATTTCTCGGCAAGTCAAGAGAGTCGAACTCTCTCGCCTGCCGGGGGCCCGCGCAACGCGTTCGCCAGGGCCCTGAAGCGCCGATTCCATCCTCCGGAACCGGCTCAGCAATCAGGCATAAGGAATCATGCGCGCGGTCTTCTTGAAGTCGGCATCGGAAACCAGCGCAACTTTGCCGAGCTTCCTCTTCAGTTTTGGCGACTTCGAAGTAAGGATGTGACGCGTCTTCATCTGGTGCCGCTTGATTTTGCCGGTGCCAGTCTTGCTGAAGCGCTTCTTCGCGCCCGTATGTGTCTTCAATTTGGGCATTTTCTTCTCTTTGTCCGCCAAGGTGGGGTCACCCTGACGCTTTGCCCCTGAGACAGGGACTTCCCTGCCCTCTTTGGGCTTCCACAAGTATACAGCAGACCGGGGCCAGAAGTGTATGCCCGTTCATCCATGAGGAAATGCGCGCGGATGGCATTGCAGTTTGACCGTCTTGTCCCATTTCGGCCCGCTGTCCCAATTACTTCAGATCCGGGCCGATTGACTGCCCAACTCCATCGCCGGCGCGCCGCCACCAACGTAATGTTAGGGCGATGGCCGTCCTCTCCGTCGATCTCGCAACCCGCCGCTGGTCCGATCTTGGCATTGTCATCCTCGATCGGACCCCCGCCGTCCACTCTCCGAACTGCGGGGAAACCCGCCCCGGCTTGCCGCTCAAACCGTCGTTTACTACGCTAAGCACTCCCCCGCCTGCCGAAAGCCTCATCACCTGCGAGATCCTTCCCTGGAATGACCCCGGCCCTGTCGAAGCCGACGCCCTGGCCGGGCGCCTGAACCACCTCTGCGCCGTGCGCGGCATTCGAATTCTGATTCTGGATGGTCCCCAGGCCTGGAAGTCGCGCCTTAATGGCCTGAAACACGCACGCCTGAGCGAGCAGCAACTGAACACCGTGGCCAAGAAAGGCCTGCCGGGCATCATCAATCCGCGTACCTGCCGGCCCTTCACCGAGTTCTGCCTGGATCTGTACGCCGCTCTCTGCCGGCGCGGCTGGCAGCGGCTGCAGACGAGCGAGCATCCTAGCTCTGCGCCGCAACGCGAACTGGTTGAAAGCTGCCCCCACGCGGCCTGGAAGTCGCTGGGGCTAAGGCCATTGCCCGCAAAGCGCCGTGCGCGGGTCAGCGACTTGGCCGAGGCCTTTGGCGCGAGGGCTTCATCGTCCTGCCCGTGCCGCTGAACCAGTCTCTCGGCCTCCGCTGGCTGCACTGAGCATTTGACACCTGCGGTGCGGCGGACGCCTGCGGCTGACTCTGAACAGACTTTCTGCGTGGGGGATTGAGATTCCTCGTATCCCACCCTTTCGCCAAAAACGCTACAAGCACCCAGTCTCTGTCGTTTCATCAAGTGCGGGCCACCCGGAAGGCGCCAAGCCTGCCGCTACCACTTCATCCGCCCCGCGCCGCTGTCGATGTATCTTTGAGCCGCGTCCTGGGTGTCCTTGATGCATTTCATCTGGTTATTGAAGAGTTGGGCTCTGTCGCGGTCGCTCTGGTCAAGTTGCAAGTACTCGGCAGTGATCTGCGCAATGCGCGCCTGAATCGCCGCCTCCGCGATCTGGCTGCGGCGTGTCAGGTTGTTCGCGCCGAAGCTCATCCGGTCGAGGGCAAAAGCGGTGATGTTCCATGCCTCAGTGGGCCGATTCACAATGGGCACCGGTCCGTTCATTCCATAGAAGTTCATCGGGTAGCCCTCCTTGCGCTGCAGCAAGAGGAAGGGCGTTTGCGGAACCGTTCTGTCCACCGACCAGGTTCCCCAAAAGGCGAAATTGGCGCGCAAAATCACATAACTGAAGGAGCCGTTGGCGGCCAGCGCCAGCTCGCCCTTTCTGCCGTCGCTCAGTGCTTCGTCCCAGATGCCGGCCAGCGTCTGCGTAGTGGGAATCGATGGATCCGCGGGATGCGGCGGAGGCACAGGGGGCGCCGCCGGCGGCGGAGCGGGAATGTTTGCATGGGGCTGCGGCGCGGCCGCGCTCTGCCGCGCTTGGCTCAGGGACTGGAGCAGGGCGATGGCCATCTGCGCTTCCTGGGTGCGCGCCTTTAGGCTGAGCGCCAGTTGCGGTCGCCCCTTTCCAGACAACTCCTGCGCAACCGGCTCGAAAACGGCCAATTGCTTGAGAAAATCCTGATTGCGAACCAGCAGGCAGGCCAGGGTCATCAAGTCCGTCGTCGGCCCGAGCTGCGCGCGCAACGGATCGACGGCAGCGGCGTGGGCAATACAGATCGCATCCAGCTCCGCCATCTTCGTGTATTCAATGTTCCACGGCGATCCCGTGGAAAAGATGCTGTTCTTCGGCCCCTCCCAGAACGCGCTGTCCAGGCCCTCCCACATCTGATCGCGCTCAGCCTGCTGTGCCGGCGCATCCCTGGCGATCTGCTCACTGATCGATTGTGCGGTCTCTGGCTCCGTCTCCCGCTTCTCGGGAGCTGGATTCCTCTCCTGTTCGTCCATCACATTCCTCCTCGACCATGCCTGGTAGATTCAGCGGATCGGCGCTGCTTGTGACCCATCCAGCCCTGCGCCCCACTTCCCCGCAAGACGGCGTGCCATGCCGGTTACTCCGGGCAAGAAGGTCGCCCAGCCTAATATGAATCTGTGCTCCAGCTCGAGTCCGACACAGAGGGTGGCGGACTCGACGCGGAGTGTCACGGCGAATCCGGTTACGATGAAGAACCCCGGTTCTGTGGCGTGTGCTCAGTAACCGGGGGGAGGTGTATCCGGATCCTGCCAAACGTCGACCTTTCCGGTGCCCTGGCAAGTCGCGCAAGTATCTTCAACTTGCCCGGACCCGTTGCAGATTGTGCAGGTAATATGTCCCGATTGGGGCGGGTTGCAAGTTGAGCAGGTATAGATGTTTGGGATTTGGCCCCCGCAATCAGGGCAAACCATGGTTGTGGGGCATACGTCCATAACCTTCCCCGAACCACCGCATTTTGGGCAATCTTGCTGCACGTACGGCATCTGGTGTTCTCCTTTTTTTCAATTTTGGAACCCCATTTGCCAGAGAGGATACCATTTTCGGATTATTCCCAGAGGTTTTTTTCGCTAAATTCCGGCGGGCGCCTGTATGTGTCGAGAAATAGACTCTCGGCGTTGCCGAAGGCTCATCAGGCGCAGAGGTACTCAGCCGGAGGTGAAATGATGGTGAGCATCCCCACAGCCTGGACGGCCGGGAAAACTGAGACCGAACTCGGAAACTCCACCGGCAAAGCCATCTTTGGATGATGAGCATGGGCCGCGCCTAATCCTGCAAGAGAATCAGACATGTATACGCGGCGATGCTTCCGGGGTAGGACTTTCCGTTGAACGTGGGCCGGTCGGCCCGGGGGTCGAAGCTGTTCCAGTTATCGAAGCAGGCGGCGTAGGCGCTGGAGTCGCTGTTGAACCGCACACGCCACAGACCTGCGGGTGGCCCTCGGTAAAGGAAAACACTCTCTCAGGCACAAAAACCGCGGGCGGGGCGTGAACATTGCTTGTCTTGCCAAAAGGATGAAAACCAGAGCTCTGGGAGATTCACGCTGCATCACCGTTCAGGAGGCATATTGGCGCACCACCAACCTTCGATACAGCTATCCCGGTCTCGACTCTGAGACCTGAAAGAGTAAGACTTAAGAAGTTGGACGGGTAGCGTAGGGGTGGCGATGGACTTTATTGGCTTTCGCTTTTGATATAGGGGAACCACAAACTCCACCCGGCGCGGCCCGAAGGGCAGTTGGCCCACCGCAGGTGGTTTGTGGTTTCCCACCCTTCGAGCAGAGAACGCTCGAAGGATTGGGCACGGAGGTTGTTGAGGTGAATTACAGCGCCTGCGGCTCCGGCGCCTTGGGCGCCTCGGGTTGCGGAGCCACCACTGGCTTCGCTTTGGGCGCTGCTGGCTTTGGAGCTGCTGGCGGTTTGGGCGCTTCCTGTTTCTTTGACGGTGCCAGAATGGCGTGCAGGGTGTTTCCTTCCATGCGCGGCATGAACTCCACAATTGCCGCCTCGCCAATGTCTATGATCAGACGGTTGATGATCTTGTAACCCAGGTCGCGGTGAGACATCTGCCGGCCGCGGTAACGCAAGCTGGCCTTCACCTTGTCTCCGCCAGCCAGGAAGCTGATCGCCTTGTTCTTTTTGGTTTGGTAGTCGTGCTCATCCACGGTCACGGAGAACTTGACCTCCTTGATCGTCACGACCTTCTGCTTCTTCTTGGCGGCGCGCTCGCTCTTTTCCTTCTCGTAGAGAAAGCGTCCATAATCCTGAATGCGGCAGACTGGCGGAACCGCGTTGGCCGAAACCTCGACCAGATCGAGGCCACGTTCGCGGGCGAGCTTCAACGCCTCAAAGGGCTGCAGAATGCCCAGTTGCTCGCCGTTTTCGTCGATGACGCGGATCTCGCGCGCGCGAATCCGGTCGTTGATGCGGATAAAGGACTTGGCCGTGCGTTTATCGAATGCGATGGTACTCCTCCAAAGGTCGCCACGACCCGCCTCCGGGCTTTTCCGGATTCGCTGCGGGCACACAAGCGCACCCTGAGTATACCATTGGTCCGGTTCCCAGCAACGCGCAGTTTTTTGCGGGATGTAAACGAAAAGCACTGAAAGCAGAGGCAGCCGGGCTGCGACTGCCTCCTCTCCCTAATCCCGAGGCGCGCACTGACCAGCGAAGAGGGCGAAGAACTGCTCTGCCAGAGAGCCAGTTCTCTTCAAGCGGACCTTGCGCCGACTTCCTGCTGAACCAGTTCCGCTCTCTCTGCCTCGGCCTCCAGCGTTCCTTCGGCATTCAAGCCCTTCACCCGCAACCGCACCAGCCGGTTAGCTGGCAAGCGGCCATCCACTTCTACGGGCAAAAAGTTCTCCGCCAGCGCGGCGGTACGTGCCCGCGCCGCCATTTCCGCCGGCGTGCGCAGCGTGATGGCCTCCAGTTCCCGGCCCACAAAGCGCATCCGATGAGCCTTGCTCTTTTCGGCAGCAAGCGCGCGCAGCGCCGCCATTCTCTCCTCCACCGCCTCTGCCGGAACCGGATGCTCAGCGTGCAGCACCCAACCCGGCGTTCCCGGACGCGGCGAAAACGGAAACAGGTGCAGGTAGCCGAAGGGCAGCGCCCGCACCAGCTCCATCGTCTCTTCAAACTCGCCAGCCGTCTCGCCCGGAAAGCCCACCATCACATCCGCGCCCAGGGTCAGCTCCGGTCCGGCAGCGCGCTCCAAAGCCGCAACCTTCTCCGCATAGTGCCACGGCCGGTAGCGTCGGTGCATTCGCCGCAGTACCCCGTCAGAGCCCGATTGCAAAGGCATGTGCGCGTGCCGCGCCAGTCTTCCTCCGCCAAACTCGGCCATTAGCCCGATCAGCCCCGCGTCCCAATCCATCGGCTCGATGGAGCTGAGCCGCAGCCGCGGAAGCGCCGTCCGCGCAAAGATCTGCCTCACCAGCCCGGCCAGCGTCGGGTGCGCCATAAAGTCCAGTGCCCCATCCATGCGGCTTGCCTCTGCCGCATAAGTGGGAAGCCACAAATCCCGGGCCGCCGCGCCCTGAGGAGTGTCAGAAAGGTCCCTACCCCACCGCCCCAGGTTGATTCCCGAAAGCACCAGTTCTTTTCCCCCTGCGGCCACAAAACCCTCCACCTGCCGCAGAACGGCTGTCGCGGGCAGGCTTCTGGAAGAGCCGCGCGTCTGGGGAATCACGCAGAAGGTGCACTGGTTCCCACAGCCTTCCTGGATCTTGAGATTGGGCCGCGTCTGCGCGCCGGGCGCAATCTGCTCCCCCTCGGGAAACGAATGCGCAAAGCGCTCGTCCGCCCAGATGGGTGCCCGAACCCCACCACCGATCAGCGATTCCACACTGACCAATGCCGGGCTGACCGGCGCGGGGGAGGCGACGAGAGCGCTGTCCGCAAGGCCGAGAATAATCTCCGCTGCCAGCGCCATGTGGCTGTTGCCCACCACGGCGGCAACGCCCTCCATCCCGGCCAGATCCTCCGGTGCGCGCTGCGCCAGGCAGCCAGTCACCACAATGCGCGCCTCCGGGTTCAGCCGGTGCGCCCGGCGGATATAGGCGCGTGCGGCCCGGTCGGCCTCGGCCGTCACGCTGCACGTGTTCACCACCACCACATCGGCCGCAGATGGCTTCCGCTCAGAGAGCCCCGCGGCGCGCAGCCGTCCGCAAACCGCCTCGCCATCGGCCCGCGCTGCGCGGCAACCGAAGTGCTCGATGTGAAAAGTCGATGCCACAATTCCAGCTTAGTAGAATCTCTGGCGATTCGCTCGTCTCAAGGAGCTACCAGCGACAGATGCTTGAGCAAATGCTCGTAGTCCTTCTTGTATCTTGAGATTTCCTCCACACTGTCCGACGACAGAACCACGTTCAGAAGCAATCCGTGGATTGAGATCTTGGTGTCCAGATCGACGTAAGCCTTCTCTTTCCTCTCGCAGATAAACATCTGAGTCACCTTTTCGCAGCCTTCTTCCAAGATTTCAGCCTGCCGTGGCTCTTCTATCCTCGATGGCTGGCAGTGCTCGCTGAACGTATGCTCATCTCTCTGGACAGCGCTTTGAAGAGAATCGTCCAACCGTTCGACATTGACGTACATTAGCGTGCGGGCGCTTTCATACTGATCTCCAGGCCTCAGGAAAAAGAAGGGATTCTTTCTCTTTGTATCCAGAATCCAGCCCGGCGGTGGCTCCACGGCGCCGATCACGCCAGGAGCGATCAAGTAAACCGGATTGCTCATCTTCACCTTCGCCTTCCCGCATGAAGTGGAGGCCGGTTGACCTTCTGCAATCGAAAGGGCCATAGCACAAATGAATACAACAGAAACACATAGCAGGCATCCCCTCCCACATCTCCGGCTCATCCTTCGCCGCCTTCCCTATCTCTTGGAATTTCCGCCAGTGTACGCCATTTCCGACACCAAGGTGATCGATTCCGCTCAAATACGGCCTCACTCGCCCTCCACTATACTGAGATCTGCCGCACCGCTCTGCGGGCTGCTCCCCTACCGCATGTCATCTTCCTCTATCTCCGGCTCTTCAGCCTCTTCCACCGCCACCAACATCGGCAGCGCGTGGAAGATCATCAGCTTTACCTACTTCACGTTTGTGGTCTATCTGTCGGTCGGTTTGCCGCTGGCCGTACTGCCGCCCTATGTGCACTTCCGCATGGGCTTCAGCGCGGCTCTGGCAGGACTGGTCATCAGCGTCCAGTACATCGCCACCCTCGCCAGCCGCCCCTGGGCCGGGCGGATCTCCGATCGCGCCGGCGCCAAGGTCTCCGTGCTCTGGGGCATGTGCGCCTGCTCGGCCAGCGGCGCTCTGCTGATCGCCGCCGCCCTCCTGCACTCCATTCCCTGGCTCAGTCTGGCCACCCTGTTCCTCTGCCGCCTGGTTCTGGGCGTCGGCGAGAGCCTCGGGTCGACCGGCTCGACCCTGTGGGGCATCACCAGCACTGGCCCGGCCAGCACCGCCAAGGTCATCTCTTTCAACGGCATCAGCACCTACGGCGCCATGGCGCTCGGAGCGCCGCTGGGCGTGCTCCTCAACCAGACGTGGGGCCTGGGCTCAATCGGACTGGTCATCCTGCTGGTTGGCGCCCTCAGCCTCGTTATGGCCAGCCGCAAGCGCCCGGTCATGGTCGCTCCCGGCGAGCATCTTCCCTTCCGCGAGGTGATGTTCCGCGTCGCCCCGCATGGCATGGGCCTAGCCCTGGGCGGCATCGGTTACAGCACGCTGGCCACATTCATCACCCTCTTCTACCTCAGCCGCCGCTGGGACGGTGCCGCCCTCTGCCTCACTGCCTTCGGTCTGGCTTTCATCGCGGCGCGCCTCATCTTTATCCAGGCCATCAACCGCTTCGGCGGATTCCCGGTAGCCCTGGCCTGCCTGACAGTCGAATCCCTGGGACTCCTGCTGCTCTGGCTGGCCAGCTCGCCATGGATGGCCCTCCAGGCTGCCGCTCTAGCCGGCTTCGGCTTTTCGCTGGTCTTTCCCGCACTGGGCGTCGAAGCCGTCAAGCGCGTTACCGAACATAATCGCGGCGCAGCCCTCGGCGTCTTCACGGCCTTCGCCGACGTTTCCTTCTTCCTCACCGGCCCCATTGCCGGCGCTGTCATCGGCTTTTGGGGCTACTCCAGCGCCTTCCTCTTCGCGTTGATCTGCGTCCTGGCCGCTCTGGGAATCGTCGTCGTCCTCATGAGGCTGCGGCTCAAGGAAGCGCGAAGCTCCTGAATGCGGCTTGTTTCAATGCCCGCCTTGTATGAGGGCACGACTGGTAGGTCGAGGCTTTACAGGCTGCGGAATCACTCGCCTGGAATGGCACCACTTGCTCAGAGCACGGCTTCAAAGCCTGCCCTGAGCAAGTCGAACGGTGCCGCAAATGCAATAAAAGAGAACAGACGATGGACTTTGGCCCCCGAGGAGTGCTCTTCAGGCGCCTTGCTTGAATCCAGGACTTCTTTTTAACCTGTTCCGCTCCCGGAAGAAACGCATCCGCAACTCCTCCCGCCACTCTTGAAAACATGCTCCACGCAAAACAAAAAGGCTGGCTTGGATTCAACTTCCAAGCCAGCCCCCGTTTTCATGCTGATAATATCAGTTGGAACTCAGGCCTTCACCTTGCGCTTGATAACGCCGGCCAGCGCGGCCAGCCCGCTGCCCAGCAGCAGCAAACTACTCGGCTCCGGCACCGGAGGCGTTGCCTCTTCATAGCCGAAGTCCGCTCCCCAAAAGCCATCGGAAACTCCGTCATCCCCATTACTGGTACCAATACCGGGGGACTCCACACTCAAGCCGCCGTTGGCATCCCAGTTTTCGCCCAGCACATTAATAGGCGCGTACACCGTGAACCCATTGTCATTCCATGCATAAGGGTCGGTGACGCCGCTGGCGCCTTCGATTACGTAGGTCTGGCCGGCAAGCAGTGTAATCGGTGCAATCGAGTTATACAGGAAGTTGGGCGAGGAAGCGGTCGAGAGACCGGAAATGCTCGTGGAAGTCAGCTGATTGCCGCTCGAATCGTACAGAGCCACCGCATGATCCTCATGCATACCGGCAACGGGGTCGTAGAAGTAGCCCAGGGAATCAACGGTGATATTTTGGGTCGGCACAAACACTTCGCCAAGGGAAAAGCCCCCGCCGAAATTCAATTCGCTACCGACCGACGTGAATTCCCACGCGGGATTAACATCATCCGCCTTGGCCACAACGGGCAACAACAGGCCCGCGATCAGAAACATTCCATAAAGTCTTCTATTCATTTTCTAGCCTCTCCCGCAAATTGCGGATTACAAGCCCCCGGGGCTTGCTGTGGGGGGAAATGCTGAACCGTCTCCGTCGTGCTCCCGGAAAGACAGCCTGAGCACACCTGAAAATTTACCTATACCTATGCACGCAGGCTTCCAATCGCGACGGTTTATTTTGAGCAACTTGAGCGGAACAGCGTTTCCCAAATGCGCAAATATTTGCGCATTTATCCCAAGGAACTCCCACTTTAGGGCAACACCACCACCCTTGATTGGCGCCTCAAAATCGCTGATTTGCTTCCAAAAGTCCCCACATGCAGCAGCGGCCACCCCGAGGGGTGGCCGCTAGCGTCGTGCTCGTGAGAAGCGCCTTGCTACTCTGTCTTGTCGCTTTTCTCGCTCTTCCAGTTGATCAGATCGCCAAGGGTCGTGGTTGAGCTGGAGACCGGCTGCTTGTGGCTCTCCTTCTTGTAGCTCTCGACTTGCGCCCTGCTGGCCTCCTGGCCAACTGCGCGCAAGCTCAAGCCCACCTTCTTCTCTTCCACGTTGATCTTGATGATCTTGAACTCATTCTCCAGACCAGTTTCCAGCTTGGCTTCATTGCCTTCGCCAGCCTCGGAAACGTGGCAAAGACCCTCAACTCCCTCGGCAATCTCAACGAAGGCGCCGAACTGCGCCGTCCGCAGAATCTTGCCGTGGACCACGTCGCCTACCCGGTGCGTAGCGAAGAAGCTCTCCCATACGTCAGGCTCCAACTGCTTGATGCCCAGGCTCAGACGGCGGTTCTGCGGCTCAACGCCCAGAACAACAGCCTTCACCTTCTCGCCCTTCTTCACGATTTCGGAAGGATGCTTGACGCGCTTGGTCCAGCTCAGGTTCGAGACATGCACCAGGCCATCGATGCCATCCTCGATCTCGATGAAGGCGCCGAAGTCGGTCAGGTTACGCACCCGGCCCTCGACGATGGTTCCCGGAGGATACTTCTCCGAGAGGTTATCCCACGGGTTGGCAAGCAACTGCTTCATGCCCAGCGAAATGCGGCGGTCGGACGGGTTCACGCTCAACACGACCGTTTCCACATCGTCGCCCGGCTTGACCAGCTTGGACGGATGCTTCAGGCGCTTCGACCAGGTCATCTCGGAAAGATGAACCAGGCCTTCAATGCCCTGTTCCAGTTCGACAAACGCGCCGTAGTCGGTGACCGAAAGAACGCGGCCATGAACGTGCGCTCCCACCGGGTACCGCTCGATCGCATCCAGCCACGGGTCGGGCGTCAACTGCTTGAAGCCCAGTGAAACCCGCTGCTTGTCCTTGTCGAACTTGAGCACCTTGACCTGAATCTCGTCGCCCACATTCACCAGGTCGCGGGGGTGCGTCAGCCGGCCCCAGCTCATGTCGGTAATGTGCAACAAACCATCGATTCCGCCCAGGTCGACGAACGCGCCGTAGTCGGTCAGGTTCTTCACCGTGCCTGTCAGCACCGCCTCTTCGCTCAGTTGCTCAAGGGTGTGCGAGCGCTTGGCGTTCTGCTCTTCTTCCAGAATCTCTTTGCGGCTGACCACCACATTGCCGCGCTTCTTGTTCAGCTTGATAACGCGGATTTCAATCTGCTGGCCAAGATAGCCGTCCAGGTTGCGAACCGGGCGAATCTCAATCTGCGATCCGGGCAGAAATGCCTTCATCCCGATATCTACAGTCAGGCCACCCTTCACGCGACTCACCACCGTACCCATGACCGGCGTCTTCTCGGCGGCGGCCTTCTCGATGGTGTCCCAGACGCGCAACCGCTGCGCCCGCTCGTAGCTCACCAGGTAGCCACCTTCCGGCTCCTCGCGCTCGATCACCACATCAATCACATCGCCGGGCTGGAACTTTACAGCCCCGGTGTGATCCAGAACCTGTTCGAGCGGCACCAGCCCCTCGGACTTCAGACCCACATCTACGACCAGGTGCTTCTCCGTCTGCTTGAGCACCGTGCCGGAGACAATCTTGTCGCCGTATGCTTCAACGGCAGCGGCCTCCGCGGCCTGTTCGCGCTCAAAAGCCGCCAATGCGGCCGAAAAATCCATCGACTCCATGGCGTGCTCTGCCGGCGCGGCAGCCTTTGCGGCTTCCGACTGCTTACTCTCGGCTTGCGCAGCCTCTTCGGCCACGGGCTCGGCTTGCGCGGGAACTTCCGCTGCAACCGGTGCGGGTGTGGTCTCTGGCGTGGCTTCCACCACGGGTGCGGCCTCTGCTTCAGGCTCGGTTGGGGCATCTGCGTCCAGCGCTGGTGACTCGACTGCCACAACTTCGGCGGTCTCAGGGATGGGCGTGGATTCTGGCAACGGCTGCTCTTGCTCCGTCGCAGGCTCTAGGGTTGGGCTTTCCAGTTCTGTGTTCAGGGTTGTACTCTCGGTTTCGGGATTGAGGACGTTTGCCATTACTGCCAGCTCCGCGATTCCTTGCTCCCGCGGTTCAAACATGCCTGCCGCTGGGAGGTGGTTCCTCGGTTGCGATTGCCGTCAACGAGGAGTGCCGAAGGCCATCTGCCAGTCAGCAACCGCATTCCTGTATCCGGAGTGCTCTCGCAAAGAACAGTCCACCAGCCGGTTGAGCTGGCATGAAAGGCAACTGATCTCCTTGGGAAACACCCGGCAGGCATCGGCTTGCTGGAGGGTGGCCGCAACTTACTGCTGGAATCCGCGCAGGAAGCTACGCTTTCGAGTTTAGCAACCGCAGCTTTCCCCCGTCAATGCAACAAATTGCCCAAACCGCATTGTGAATTGCCCCGCCAGCGCACCCCGCGCGCGCACCACCCCCAAAGGAATAGACTTGATCGGTTTTTGATCCTTCTGAGCGGATTTTTTTATTCTTTTTCACCCGCAAAATAAAAGAGGTCCAGGAACGCGCCTTGTCCTTGCATCGAGCCCCCGATCCTCAGTCCTCGGCCCTCCCTCGCCGGCAACCTTCTATACTGATGCAAGACGGACCCCTGCTCATGGACTTTCTCTGGACTCCCTGGCGCTATGCGTACATCACAACGGCCGACGACGACGCTCGCCCCGGCGTTCCCGCCGCTCTCTCGGCCTGGCCCGGCGACCACCACTGCGTCTTCTGCAACCTGATCGCCTCCATTGACTACGCCATCGCCAACGGCACGAATCCCGACGTGGCCGAGGCCGCCGGCGGGCTCATCCTGCGCGGCAAAAGCTGCTTTGTCTGCCTGAATGCCTTTCCCTACACCTCAGGCCACGTCATGGTCATGCCCTTCGCGCACATGGACCGGCTCGCCAAAGTGCCCGCTGAAACCGCCCACGAACTGATGGATCTCGCACAGCGTACCGAGCAGGCCCTCGACCGTCTCTACCATCCGCAGGGCTTCAACTTTGGCATGAATCTGGGCCGGGCCGCGGGCGCCGGCGTTGCCGGACACCTTCACCTGCACGCCATGCCTCGCTGGGTCGGCGACAGCAACTTCATGACCACCGTGGCCGAAACCCGCGTCCTTCCCGAAGCGCTGGAAACGACGTGGAAGCGCATGCGTGAGGCTTTCGCGGAGCTGGCTGAATAACAGATTGCTCGTCGCTCGCATCAAGCAATTTGTCCATTTCCTCTCTCTGCCCAGAGAAAGCTTGCCTTACAAACCGCCAGCCATGCAGACCGCTATGAAAAGTGGCTTGACAGCGCTTAAAAAGAAAGAAGAGACTGCTGCTGTAACCGTTTTCAGACTCGCGCTCATTCCAGATTCTCGGGGGATCTACCAGTGAAATCTCTTCTTCGCCTTCTTCCTGCTTTCCTGCTTTTCTTCACCCTCGCCGGTTGTGGAGGCTCCTCCAGCGGCGGCACAACGCCGGTTTCCAGCAGCATCGCGATTCAGGTATCGAGCCCCACCGTCACCGTTTCACAGGGATCGAGCGCCAGCGCCACGGTTGCCGTCACCCGCACCGGAACCACTGGAAACGTGACTCTCAGCCTGACCGGACTCCCTGCCGGCGCAACCGCCACTTATCAGAATCCTGCTGCCGGAAGCGGCGGCCAGATCACCATCAACACCACCGCCGCCGCCACCGCCGGAACCTATCCGCTCACTGTGCAGGCTACCGACGGCACGTATTCAGCCTCAGCGAACCTGAGCCTGGTCATCACCGCCGTTTCCAACAGCATTGCGATCCAGTTATCCAGCGCAACGCTTACCCTCACCCAGGGCGCGAGCGGCAGCGATACGGTTACCGTGACACGCACCGGAACCACAGGAGACGTCACTCTCAGCCTGACCGGACTGCCAACGGGCGCAACCGCCACGTATCAGGATCCCGCGGCCGGCAATAGCGGGCAGATCACTGTCAATACCACCGCAGCCATCGCCACTGGGACCTATCCGCTCACGTTAGAGGCAACCGACGGTACCTATTCGGCCTCGGCGAGCCTGAGCCTGGTCATCAGCGCCGTCCCGCTGATTCCTACCTCGTATTCGTGGACCTCGACTGGCCCTATCATCAGCGCCAAGTCCGACGCCACCCACAACATCATCGCGGTCAAGGATCCCTCGGCCGTTCTTTACAACGGCCGGTGGGTCATCTATGCCTCTACCGTCGACAGCAATGGCAATTACGGCATGGAATATCTGAACGTCGCCAAAGACTGGAGCGACGCCTCTACGGCTACGCCGTATTTTCTGGACTACCTGCCGGGCACGGCGCCGCAGGTATTCTATTTCGCCCCGCAGAACAAGTGGTATCTGATCTACCAGTGGACTCCGCAGTTCTCCACCAACAGCGATCCAACCCAGCCGCAGAACTGGACCCCTCCATCAAATTTCTTTGCCTCGCAGCCCTCCTCGGTAAGCGCTTGGATCGATTTCTGGGTCATCTGCGATTCCGAGAACTGCTACCTGTTCTTCTGTGGCGACAACGGAAACTTCTATCGCAGTTCGACCCCCATCGGCGACTTTCCGAATGGCTTTAACACACCCGTGATCGTCGATTCCAGCAGCGAGTTTGATATGTTCGAGGCCGACAATGTCTATAGCGTCGAGGGAACCGGACAGTATTTGGCGAACATCGAGTGCCTCGGACCCCAAGGGCAACGCTACTTTCGAGCCTTGTGGGCCAGTAGCCTCGGCGGCACCTGGACTTCGCTCGGTAACACCGACTCATTCTCGACTCCATTTCTAGGACAGGACAACGTCACCTTCAATAGCGGTGTCAGTAACTGGACCACTTCCTTCAGCAGCGGTGGCTTGCTCATCGACGGCAATGACCAGACCGATTCGGTCGACCCCAACAACCTTCAGTTCCTCTACCAAGGTGCCGACCCCTCGGCGTATTCGAACGATACCTACGGCATGATTCCCTGGCAGTTGGGCCTGGCCACGGCCACCACCAAATAAGCCAGCTTTGAACAGTGAGCAGTTTCGAAAAGAATCCCCCTGGGCGCGCATCTGTTTTCGCTCCCAGGGGGATTTCTCTATGCACGTCGATCTTATGAAATCTCGTCCCCGTTCTCATCCGCTTCCGCGGGTGCCCCACCTTCGGCGCGTTTTTGTCTTTGCGCCTAAGGTGGGATAGATCCACTTATCTATAGTTTTGGCGTTTCATATCTACAACTTTGGCCTTTTATAGAGATTCTCTCCCGCTCTCTTCCGCCTCCGCCGCCAGCGCCAATCCAGCCTGTTCTCCATCCGCTTGTTCCAACAGATCACGCGGCAAAGACTTGCTGGTCCTGATTCCCAACTCCTTCAGCATCTCCACCTGCCGAAGCAGATTCCCGCGCCCTTCGCTCAGTTTCTTCATGGCATTGGTGTAACTCTGGTCGGCTCCTCGCAGGCTCTTTCCGATCGCCTCCAGATCACCCACAAAGCCCACAAACTTGTCATACAACTCGGCGCCACGATTCATCACATCCTGCACGCTGCGAGCCTGCAGTTCCTGTTGCCACAGATTGTCTACGATGCGAATGACAAACAGCAGCGTCGTCGGCCCCACCAGCAGGACTTCCTTCTCGTATGCGTAGCGCCACAGCCCTTCATCCTCCTGCAATGCCACCAGAAAGGCCGGTTCCACCGGAATGAACATCACCACGAAATCCGGCGTCTCCAGCGCCGGCAGCTTGTGGTAGCGCCGCACAGCCAGCTCATCCACATGCTCGCGCACGCTCGCCAGGTGCCGCTTCACCGCTCCCTTCCGCTCCTCCTCCGACGCGGCATTCACCGAATCCGTGTAGGCGTTCAGCGAAACCTTAGAGTCAATAATCAGGTGGCGTCCGCCCGGCAGAGAGACAATGACGTCGGTTCGCTCCGTCTTTGTCCTCTTGGCCTCTTCGCCTTCCAGACCGGAAAAGCTCTGCTGAAAGCTGTACTGCTCGCCCTCGTGCAGGCCGGCCTTTTCCAGCAGGTCGCGCAAAATGAATTCGCCCCAGTCGCCCTGCGCCTTCGATGAGCCGCGCAGCGCCGTGCTCAGGTTGCGGGCTTCTTCGCTCAACTGTTGATTCAGCCCGCCCAGCGCGCCGATCAGCGTCTCCAGCTTGGTGACGCCGTTGCTGGAATCGGTTTGCGCCTTCTCTACCTTCTCGCGAAACTCCTTGATCTGCTCCTTCAGCGGCGTCAGCAGCGTTCCCAACTCCTTCTGGCTGCCCTCGGAGAAGCTCTTCGTTTTCTTCTCCAGAATCTCTCCGGCCAGCGCCTCGAACTGGTTGGCGAGGGTCTGTTTGGCCGTCTCCAGCAGCGCCAGTTTCTCCTGCAAATTCTGGCGCTCATTCCTCAGTTCGGTTTCCAACTCTTTGATCCGCGCTGTGGAACCGCTCTCTGCTTCCGTCTTGGCCTGCAACTCCGCGCGCAATCCGTCCCGCTCCGCCGCCAACTGCCCGATCGTCTTCTCCCGCTCGCTGGCCAGCGATTCAAAGCCCGCCCGCGCCGCTGATTCGGTCTGCGCCTGCCCGAGTTCACCCCGCACAGCCGTCAGATCGCTCGCCAACTCCTGCGCGCGCCGCTCCAATTGCGCCCGTTCCGCCTTGGCGGAAGCGGCCCTCAACCAGAAGCCCAGGACAATTCCCACAAAAGCAGCGGCAATTCCTGCAATCAAAGCCTGCATCAGTCGTTCCTTCCTCTGTTTCGCCTAATATACGCCTCTAACCCGTGCATTTTCCGCCAATTTCAGCCTCTTTTCTGCTCCCTGTTCCCTTTTCCCTACTCCCTCGCCTCCAAGCCTTTACACGCCCCCGCCCGCCCGGTAAACTTGAAGCTTCGGGGCCATGCGCATTTTTTCGGGCGTTGTGGTTGTGCTCCCCTGCCGCGAGCCGTTATTGTAGGCAGACGGAGCCTGAACAGGCGAGCCCCGGAGATTTCAGAGTTTCACACATCATGAGGAGATACACGCATGGCCGTTGAAGAGAAAGTCAAGCAGATCATTGTCGAGCAGTTGCAGGTGGACGAAGCCGAAGTTACCCCCGGCGCCAGCTTCCAGGAAGACCTGGGCGCCGATTCGCTCGACGTTGTCGAACTGGTAATGCAGTTCGAAGAGGCCTTTGACCTGGAGATTCCCGACGAATCCGCCGAGAAGATCAAGACCGTCAAGGACGCCGTCGATTACATCGAGAAAAACGCGAAAGATACTGCGAAAGGCGGCAAGTAGCCTGTGGCCCGCCGAGTCGTAATCACCGGCCTGGGGCTGATCTGCGGTGTGGGCAACACCGCGCCCGAGGTTTGGCGGCAACTTCTGGCCGGAGCCAGCGGCATGGGGCCCATTCAGGGCTTCGATACCACCGGCTTCCCGGTCACCTTCGCCGCTGAGGTCAAGAACTTTGACCCCTTCAATTTCGTTGACAAGAAGGAAGCGCGCAAGATGGGGCGCTTCACTCATTTTGCCTTCGCCGCTACCCACGAAGCCATCACGCAGTCGGGTCTCCAGGTCACCCCGGAGATTGCTGAACGCGTCGGTGTCTTGATTGGCTCCGGCATCGGTGGCTTCGAGATCATCGAACGAGAACATACCAACCTGATGAATGGCGGCCCGCGCAAGATTTCGCCCTTCTTCATTCCCGCGGCCATCGTCAACATGGCTGCCGGCCAGGTGAGCATCCGCTACGGCGCCAAGGGACCAATTTCTGCCACAGCCACGGCTTGCGCCACTTCGGCCAACGCCATTGGAGACTCGGCGCGCATGATTATGCACGGCGACGCCGATGTCATGATCGCCGGCGGCGCGGAGGCAGCTGTTACGCCTCTGTCGGTTGGAGGATTCGCCTCGATGCGCGCGCTTTCCACGCGCAACGACGACCCCACCCACGCCAGCCGTCCCTTCGACAAGGACCGCGACGGATTTGTCATTGGCGAGGGAGCCGGCATTCTCATTCTTGAGGAGCTGGAATTCGCCAAGGCGCGCGGTGCCAAGATTCTGGCCGAGATTATCGGTTACGGCATGAGCGCCGACGCCTATCACATCACGGGGATCGCTCCCGAGGGTGCGGGCGCGCAGCGCAGCATGAGAGCAGCCCTCAAGGATGCCAGCATCCAGCCGGAGCAGGTGGGCTACATCAACGCCCACGCCACTTCGACCCCGGCGGGCGACGGCAATGAGTCGCAGGCCATTGAAGCGGTCTTTGGCGAGCACGCCCTCAGCCACAAGCTCAAGGTTTCCGGCACCAAATCCATGACCGGACATCTGCTGGGCGGCGCGGGCGGACTGGAAGCCGGCATCACGGTCCTGGCTCTCCAGAACCAGATACTCCCGCCGACCATTAACCTCGACAACGTCGATCCCGAGTGCCACTTGGACTATGTGCCCAACAAGGCCATTCCGCTAAGCTTCGATATCGCCATGTCGAATTCCTTCGGCTTCGGCGGCATCAACGCCTCGCTCGTCATGCGCCGCTGGACGGAGTAAATACAGCTGTTAGCTGACAGCTGACAGCTAACAGTCTTTTGACAGCGCAAACACAAACGGCGCGAATCCCATCCGGGTTCGCGCCGTTGTTTTGTTGTCTCTCTTCCATCCGGAAAAGTTCCGTGCCCCATCCATGCGCGTTTTTCCTGGCGCATGGGTGGGAAACCACAAACCCCGCTCCTTCAGCCTTGACTCGGACTGCACCTTATCGCATTCTCACGGATGGTGTAAAAGCTCCGTGCCCCATCCATTTCACGTTCTTTGTGAAATGGGTGGGAAACCACGAATCCAACCATACAGGAACAGCGATAATGATCTAGCCGAATATCGCCGCGATTCCCACGCTGAAAAGCAAACAGATTGCCCACCAGCCGAAGACCGCGATGTAGCCGGAGTTGCGCTTGACACCAGCCACGGACGCAATGCCAATCCCGAGCAACACCATGCTCCAGATGGAAATGAAGTCCAACCAAGTGGCGAACTTGTAGATCGCGGCGTTGGTCTCCATCGGATTCAGGAAGGCACCCACATTCGTTGGGGCGAAGTTGCTGAAATTGAAGGACTCAGGAGCAATACCCGCATAGATCACTACAGCGCCCAGCAGCAACTTGATGACGCCCGGCAGACCGGCAAACATCCAAACCGCAAAGACGGCGCCAAAGGAGGCCTTGCCGCCAAAGACGAAGTTGATCGTGCCCCACAGCACCAGAGCGATAACCGCGCCTGCGGCAAGAATGAAAATAGGATTGGCCGCAAAACCGCCCTCCATGCCGTACTGGCTATACTTCATCTGCGTCGCGCGCGCGTCCGGCGGCAACTGCGCCAGTTTTTCCTCCGTCTTTGGGCTGAGATGAATCGCGTTCTCGGCCACCTGCGCCCAGCCAATCTTCAGCGTGATGGCCCCAAACAACACGTAACTTGCCAGAACAGCAATCACAAACGGCATCCACCAGCTTCTGTGGCCCCGCTTGATGTCTTCAAAGGTCTTCGACGGCGCTGTGAATATGTTCGTAACGCGCTGCCACTGGGAAAGGCCGGGGGCTATCTCGCCCGCGGATTGAACTTCCGGATCGCTCATGATTCAGCCTCGTTCAGCCTGTTTTGGCTATGGCCGCGATTGTACCCTTGAAGGGCATCCTCGGCAAAATCAATTTTTCGTGCCTCGTTTGGGATGGAAGGTGGGCGCGCTGCCCTGTCCCGGTTTGCCCTGTCTAGCCTTGTGCGGTTTTCGCCGGCACTGCCCCTGCCTGCACGGTCGGCTTCCGCGCCGCGTTGGGCAGCACGTAGCTCTTGTAGACGGTGATATGGAAGCAGGACTGCTGAAACTCCTCCTCCACGTCGATCTTGCCGGCCTCTTCAAGCGCCAGCAGCCAGGTGCGCATCCAGGCAATCTCCTGAAGCGACATTCCGTGCTTGGCGATGTCGATGGCAGCGCCGGTCAGATGCGGGCTGGCCACGTCGCCCTCCGCAGCAGTCGCGTTGCCGTTTGTCTTCATCAGCTGTTTCTGATAGGCAACGGTTCGCACGGCCGAGCTGACCTCCAGCGGGCTATGAAACTGTGCCGCATGGGCGTGCGCCAGGTCGGAGAGAAAGGTCGCCGTCCAGGGCCGGCAGTAGCGCCGGTTCACCGGCAGATTGCCGTTCACCAAGAGCCCTGCGGAAGCCGGAACCGGCACCAGCATTCCACGGATGATCCGGTCAATCAGATCGTCGTCGTCCTGGATTCGCTCCAGGCCGTCGGCCTCCGTCCTCTGGTTTTGCCGCACCAGCGACTCCATGCTCCCGCGCAACGGCGGCGGCATGACCAGCCTCGTCTTGCTCAGCGAGGCATTCTCCACAACTACGGGACGCTCTGCGGCGCGATTTTCTTCGTCCCGACGGGATCTTCTGGATAAATGGGATTTCGAATCCAGACGAGGCTCTGCAACCTGACGAGAACGCGCTGAACGCTTTTTCGAAGCCGGAAGCTCCTCTTCCTCCGAAGCGCGTGTGCGCGTCGATGCCCGCCGGGATTCATGCACAGATTCGCGACTGGAGGCGTGCTCGGCCGTCTGAGCTTCCGCATGCCGCGATTTCTTATGAGAGATCGTTGCGGGGGGATGGGAAGCGGTCGCGGACACAGCATTCTTATGCGACTTCGCCGGGTGTTTCGGCAAGCCACAGGCCGCGCTCCCACAGAGCGCCACTAGCACGAAAAAAACAAGGAAGGTCCGCCACATAGAGGAGTGTGCGGAGAATTCCAGAGCAATCTCAGTGTAGGCCTCTTCGGCGTCAATTTCGAGTATCTATTCGGGTGCGGGCTTGTCCGATAATTGACGTTTCTGCTTCACCTTTTGGGCCGCCGCCGGCGCACAAACCTTTCAACCTCTACAATGGAGAGTTGATTTCAGCCAGCCAAGGGAGTTCTGAACGCCGTGTCAATTGGAAAGAAGTGCGTATTCTGGGCAGTTCTCGCCCTGCTTGCCGTGCAAGCCCTGCAGATCGTCTTTGTCGTCCATCGCGAATCGCTCACCTTCGACGAAGACGATCACATGTTCGCGGGCTACATGATGTGGCACACCGGCGATTACGGGTTGAACCCGGAGCATCCTCCGCTGGTCAAGCTGCTGGCCACGCTTCCCCTGCTGGGCAAAAATCTTTGGGTTCCGCGACTCCAGAATCGCGATTTCAAAACCGAGGCTTACCTCGGCGGCCGCGACTGGCTGGCCCGCAATGACGGCGACAGCCAGCGGCTCGTCTTCCAGATGAGGTTGGCCGCGGGCCTCCTCGCTCTGGCGCTCTCCTTGCTGATCTTCTTCGCCGCGCGCGAGTGGTTCGGCACGCCCGCCGCGCTCGCCGCGCTCGCGCTGGCGACTTTCGACCCGAACCTGCTGGGTCACTCCGCGCTGGTCACTACCGACATGGGCGTCTCGCTCTTCTTTCTGGCCAGCATTTACGCCTTCTATCGCTATGTGAAGCAGCCCACCCTGCTGCGGCTGCTGTTGGCCGGTTTGGCGGCAGGCCTGCTGCTGGCCACCAAGCACTCCGGAATTCTGCTGGCGCCCATGCTCCTGTTGCTGATCGGCTGGGAAGTTGCTGTTGCTCCCAAGGGCGCGCGCAAGCGGATTGCGCTGCGGTTAAGCGGCGCCTTTGCGGCCATCGTCGTGGTGGGCGTTGTGGTGCTGTGGGCTTTCTATGGCTTCCGCTACGCCGCGCGTCCCGCGGGCCTTCAGCTAAGCACCTCGCTCGCCGACTACGTTGCTCCACTCAGCCATTTCAACGCAGCGGCTGTGCTCGCCATCGCCCACCTTCACCTTCTGCCCGAGTCCTATCTGATGGGTCTGGTGGATGTGAAGCGCATGGCCCAGTTCTACCCCACCTTCATCTTCGGCAAGGTCTATGCTCACGGGCAATGGTGGTACTTCCCCATCGTCATCCTCATCAAGACCACCCTCGGCCTGCTGGCTCTGGCCGCGCTGTCGTTCTTCGCCATCTTTACCGGCCGCTTGCGCAAGGGCCGCGAGCTGGCTTTCATCTTCATCCCGGTCGCGCTCTATTTGGCCGCAGCCATCGCTTCCGGCATGAACATCGGCGCCCGGCATCTGCTTCCGGCCGAGTCCTTCGTGTGCATCCTCGCTGCCGGAGGCATTACAGCTCTGAGTGCTTGCAACAGGCGCTGGGCCTGGGTTGGAGCCGCGCTGATTCTGGCTCACGCAGTCTCCGCTCTCGCTGTTTTTCCCAACTATATTGCCTATGGAAACGAAGCCTGGGGCGGACCAGGCAACGTCTATAACCTGCTTAGCGACGCCAATACCGACTGGGCCCAGCAGCTCTACCAGGTCAAGGACTGGCAGGACCAGCATCCAGGCGAGGAGTGCTGGTTTGCCTACTTCGCCTACCCTGAGATCGATCCCGCCGTCTACGGCATCCGCTGCCATCACCTGCCTACGGCCGATACTTTCTGGATGGGTGGGTCAGACATCGTTCCCCCGTCCATTCAGGGAAGTGTGCTCATCAGCGCCGGCGACCTGAGCGGCTGCGAGTGGCCCAGCTCACGCATGAACGCCTATCGCGGCTTCCAGCGGCTCAAGCCGGACGCTAAAATCGACTACGGCGTGCTCGTCTATCGCGGCAACTTCCAGGTCAACCAGGCCGCAGCGCTCAGCCGCGCTCAAAACGCCTATTTGCTATTAGGCAAGGGAAAGCCTGCCGAAGCTCTCGCCTTGGCCCGCGAAGCCGTGACCATCGATCCGGAAGAGATCATCAGCCAGACTGCTCTGGGCGACGTCGCTGCGGCTCTTGGCCAGAAGGACGAAGCCCGCAAAGCCTGGCAGGCAGCTCTCGCCAGCGCCCGCCAGCTCGAACCCGACGCCCAGGTCAGCTACGTTCCCGACCTCGAAGCAAAGCTGAAGAAGCTGTGAACCGTGCAGTTATGCCCCAGGCCTGGAAATCGAGACCTGGGGCATTCGGCGCCCAGCCAGAGATGGCCTTCGAAGCTGGCAGAATGGTCAGTAGCTAACATGCCTTTGGTAGCTCGCTCGATGAATCTCACTTATCTGAACGGTAATGCTGCATTTCTGTCCGGCAAGAGATTTGGGGAAAGCCTCGATGAGAATCTCTGACGCCATGCGGGCCAGTTCACGTTTCACGTCATCGTTCCGGCCATCCAGTATTTGAATATTCAGGGTGACAAAGGATTGATTCTGTTCGCCATTGCCTATCACAAAATCTTCATGTCTCAGGACTCTGCTTTTAATGTCCTCGGCGACAAATAGGCCTGTAGATAGCAATTTCTCGTGAACCTTCAATATGATCTGAGGCCAGTTCGGATCATCCGCAATGTTGGCAGAATACTCAAAAATGCAGTGGGGCACTTGTCGATCCTCATGTTGTGATGCCGCTTGCGGGGTGAAGGTCCCGCTTTTTGGACATGAGACACAACGCATCCAGGCTACCGTACCAGCGTCCGCCCGTCTTCCATCAATCCCGCTCAATCTTTGTTGTTTTGGCGTTCTTTCTCTTCTGCGTATCCAGGCCGGGCAGGGACTGCTGCCTGCAGCTTTTTCACGTCCAGAATGTCCTGTTCTCTTCCGCTGGCCAGTTTGTTGCGGATGAGATCGTCCCTGGAGATAACGGCAGCCCGAATTTCTCCATCGACAAGGCCCTCGACGCGACGCTTCCAGGCTTCGTCGAAGCTGACGCCGTCGATCCGCTGCAAGATGTCAATTCGCGCTGGCGGCTGGCCGATCTGGAAAACGGTGCCATCCCTAAAATCGGCTGCAGTCAGGCCGCCAAGCGGCGCGCCGTATTGGGCCAGCGCGAGGTAGACCGCTTTGCTGTTTTCTTCATCGGAGCGGATGAAGAGGTCCAGGTCTTTCGTGGCTCGCGGTTCGGCATGAACGCCGTAAGCGTAGCCTCCAACGATCAGATACTTAACTGCCTGGGCGTTGAACGCGCGTAAGAGTTCTTTCAGGTCTTCTGTCATCATGGAGCGGCGATCCTTTGAAAGCGGCGGCAAAGGCGTAAGCGGCTTCGCTGGCATCCCAGACTGCCGAAAGCCGGTCGCCAACAGACTGGCTTTGCCAGTACCGATAAGTCTCCGCTTCCTGCCCGTGGACGTCAGTCACTCTGCGAATTGTCTTGTCGACGCTCATGGCTCACATCCACTTTACTCTGCCGCCTGCCGAAAGCCCCAGGTCTCGAAGTCGAGGCCTGGGGCATATGACTTGCATCGCAATCCTACTGCAACAGCGTCGGCTCGTCGTGATTGTTGCCGTTCAGTTCCTCCGGCGGAATAATCACCGCCGCGGCCACCTTGTCGTCCGGCTCCAGGTTCAGCAGCTTCACGCCCTGGGTAGAGCGCCCCGCCGCCCGGATGCTGTTGGTGTCGATGCGGATCATCTTGCCGAACTGGCTGATCACCATCAACTCCGAGGTTTCATCCACCAGCAGAATCGCCGCGGACTTGCCCACCTTGCTGGTGGCCTTCAGGTTCGTGACTCCCTGCGCCGCGCGCGCGGTCAGGCGGTACTCGTCGATATCCGTGCGCTTGCCAAAGCCGTTTTCGGTGACCGTCAGGATGAGGAACTTCCGCATCCCCAAACGCTCGTCCAGGTGCTTCAACTCCTTCTGGGCCTTGTCCACAGCCTTTTCAGCAGCCTTTTCCGCGGCCTTCAGCGACTCGTCGTCCGCCGGGCCGTTGCGCTTTTCCTCGCGCGCCTTCTGCAGTGCATCCTTCGCATCGGCGTACGCGGTCCGCAGGCCGGCCAGTTTTTCGGTCATCCCGAGATTCGCGGCGCACTCATCGCGATGCTCCTCCCGGCTCTTGTCCGAGTAGGTGACGGCCTCGCCAATAACATAATCGCCCTTCTTGAGCGAGATGCCCTTGTTGCCCGCGGCGTTGCGTCCCATCGGGCGCAGGCCAATTCCGCTGCGCTCGGGATCGTACTCCTCCTCGAAGCGGATGGCCATGCCGTCGCGTGTGCCCAGGAAGATAGTCTGCTTGCCGTCCGTCAGATCGGCGGCAATCAGGTCGTCTTCCTTGTCGATGGCGATGGCAATGATGCCCCGCGACATCACATTGCTGAAATCCTTTAGCGGGGTCTTCTTGACAACGCCGTTGCGCGTGGCAAAGAAGATGTACTTGCCCTCTTCCTCCAGGTCGCGAACCGGCAGGATGGTGCGCACATTCTCGCCCGGCTGCAGGTTCAGCAGGCTCTGGATGCTCTTGCCCTTGCCCGCCGCGCCCACATCCGGAATCTCATACACCTTCAGCCAATACACGCGGCCTGTGCTGGTAAAGCACAAAAGAAACGCGTGCGTCGAGTCCACGATCAACTGCGAAACAAAATCCTCGTCGCGCGTCTTCATGCCCATGCGCCCGGTACCGCCTCGCTTCTGCTGGCGATAAATCGAAATGGGCGTCCGCTTCAGGTAGCCCTGATGGCTCACCGTCACCGCAACCTGCTCGTCGGCGATCAGATCTTCCATCTGCAACTCGGCGCTCTCGTCGATGATCTGCGTGCGCCGCGCGTCGCCGTACCTGTCGCGAATCTCTTCGAGTTCCTTCACGATAACCGCGCGCAGCTTCTTCTCGCTGCCCAGAATCTCCTCGTACTCGGCAATCCGCTCGCGCACCTGCTTCAACTCGCTCAACAGCTCGTCAACCGACAGTTGCGTCAGCCTGTAGAGCTGCAACTCCAGAATGGCGTCAACCTGCTTGAGCGTCAGGCCCTTTTCCTCGTGCGGCAGCCGCTCGCGGTCCAGGTTGATGACGATCTCCGTACCCTTGCCCCACGCGTACAGGTTCTCGCGCGCCTCCGCCCTCGAACCCGATGCGCGGATAATGCGGATGACCGTATCGAGATTGTCCAGCGCAATCTTGAGGCCTTCCAAAATGTGTTCGCGGTCGCGGGCCTTCCTCAAGAGGAAGACCGTCCGCCGCTGCACCACGTCGACGCGATGATCAATGAACACGCGAATCGCCTGGTCGAGGCTCAGTTCCCGCGGCTGCCCGTTCAGCACCGCCAGGAAGATCATCGAGAAGCTCTCCTGCAGTTGCGTGTGCTTGTAGAGCTGGTTCAGCACAATCTCCGGCTGCGCGCCCCGCTTGAGTTCGATCACGATGCGCATTCCGTCGCGGTCGCTCTCGTCGCGCACATCGCTGATCTCGTCGATGACCTTGTTGTTCACCAGCTCGGCGATGCGCTGGATCAGCACCGACTTGTTCACCTGGTAGGGAATTTCGGTGACGATGATCGCCTGTTTTTCCTTGGTGATGTTTTCCGTGCCCACCTTGGCGCGCATCATGAAGCGTCCGCGCCCCGTTCGGTAGGCCTCCAGAATGCCGCTCTTGCCGTAAATGAAGCCGCCCGTCGGAAAGTCCGGCCCCTGCACGTACTTCAGCACTTCGTCCAGCCCGGCCTTCGGATCCTTCACCAGCACAATGGTGGCGTTGATCACTTCCGTCAGATTGTGCGGCGGAATGTTGGTGGCCATGCCTACGGCGATGCCGCTCGACCCATTCACGATCAGGTTCGGAATGCGCGTCGGCAGCACCACGGGCTCAACCGTCGTCTCGTCGTAGTTCGGTTGAAAGTCCACCGTCTCCATCTCGATGTCGGCCAGCATTTCGTCGGCAAGGCGCAGCAGGCGGCACTCTGTATAGCGCATCGCCGCCGGCGGATCACCGTCCACCGAACCGAAGTTGCCCTGCCCGTCCACTAGCGGATAGCGCATAGAGAACGGCTGCGCCAGGCGCACAAGGGTGTAGTAGATGGCCGAGTCGCCGTGGGGATGATAGACGCCCATCGCCTGGCCCACAACCTTCGCGCACTTCGTGTACCTCTTGTTGTATTCGAGGCCCATCTCGCTCATGGTGTACAGCACGCGCCGGTGCACGGGCTTCAACCCGTCGCGGGCATCCGGCAACGCGCGCCCGATGATTACGCTCATCGAGTAGTCAAGATAGGAGTGGCGCATCTCCTCTTCGATGTTGATGGGAATGAGATTCGTGCCGCTGCTTGGCGGAGTGCCGCCTTCAAGAGGAAGCTGGGAATTCTGATTATCTGGCATAGTTGTCTTTTCGCGCTCGTCGGAAGGCGGCAGAAAAAACCGGGAAAATACAGGGCCGGCCTGACACGGGCTATGCTTCTATTTTACTCGTTTGAAAGCCGTTTTAGCAAGGTGAAACCGCAGGAATAAGTCCTTATTATGCTTGAATTTATAGTCCCCCCGATGCGCCCTCTTCAGAGCCCTTCCGGCTCACGCGGCGCGAGGCGTCCCGGCCTTCGATTTGGCCGCAACCCGAGACTTCTTTTTCGCCTTCTTTTTGCCTTCGCCCGCGCTCTCGCCCAACCCCGCCAGAATCACCGGCGGCTCGTCGGGAACCTCGACTTTCGTCTTGAGCTTGCAGCCCACTTCTATAGCATTTTCAAGATTATTCCAAGGTCTCGGGTGCCCCACCCTCGCCGCGTTTTTGTTTTTGCGGCTAGGGTGGGATAGCACGATGCCCACCTCACAGAAACTGTGAAAATGCTTCTAAAGCAGCTCCGGCAGGCTCAGCACACAGAAAATCGCCTGCAGCGCCCACAGCCAGCCGCCCCCTCTGGCTCTCGTAGGCGTCGGCAAAGACCCCGCCCACAAACGTCAGCAGAAACGGCAGCGCCCACAGCCACGGACTGCCAGCAGCGCCCTTCATCACGAGCAGAATCAGAGCCAAAGCGCAAAGCAGCGGAGTTGTGTTGCCGAAGTAGCGCGACCGGCGGAAGATCAGGAATAGCGCCCCGGCAGCCGCAGCAGCCACCATAATCCCTGCGTTGCCCGGCGTCGAGAAAAACCGCCATGCCGGGTCCAGCGAGAGCCCTGGAAATGCCGCTGGTGAACGGAAGAAGGAGCTGAAGGCGTCTGGAGAGAAGCCATAGCAGGCGAAGACAAACACCAGCGCCCCGGCCGCCGCCGCCAGCGCGATCGGAAGCACCTGCCGTCTGCGTCCCTCGGCCACCCAGAGCATGAACGCCAGGCCAATCAGCGCCGTCACGAGCAGCGCGGCAAGGTGCGCGGATGCAGCCAGGCCAAACGCCGCCGCCAGCAGCGCGATGCGCGGCCGCCATTTGCGTCTGGGCCCCTGCATGGCGTGAGCCACGCCGATGCAGGTGTACACACCGCCATAGACCCCCAGCGCTGCCAGTACCTCGGCGTTGGGCGACGCACAGGCCTTCAGAACCGCCGGAGAGAAGCAGTAAAGCGCCAGCGCTGTGTAACCGCCCAGGTTGCCGTAAAGCCGCCGCGTCACCCACCACAGGCCAGCGCCCAGCATGCAACCAACCCCCAGAAACGGCAGCCGCAACAGCAGGAGAATGTGCGAAAGCTGGTGGCGCAGTTCCCATGTGCTCGGGTTTGGGTCCGAGCCCTCCGCCTCAGGTTGCACTACGCGCTCCTCCGGCTGGCGGAAGTGGTCCAGTCCCCGCTCGGCCAGCAGCTCCAGCGTCAGCGGCAACCCTGCCATCCGGTACGCCAGAATCCCATCGGAAATGTTCCCGCAACTGGTGAAGGAGCCTGCGAGTCGCTGCGGCCGCTCCCACATCTCACGTCCGCAGCGCGCATATTGGTAATCGCCATCCGTCAGCGTCTGGTGGCCGATGATCCACAGCCCCTGCGCCAAAAATGTCGCCAGCAGTACCGCGGCAATGCGCTGCGGCAGATTGAAGCGAAAGCGGCGAAGTCGTCTGGACCGGTGAGTCATCATGCTTGGTGGAACCTTACCAGTCTAAACGCCTGTCCCAGCGCCTGCCGCTGATCGTCCTTGAATGAGTTCCCGAACGCACTCATCGAGTTCCTCGCCCGAAGCCGGGCTGCAATCCTCTTGACTTGCCTCCAAACGCAGAAAAGCCGCCCCGAAGAGCGGCTTTCCTTTGGTTGGGTTGGAGTTTAGTTGAAGATTGCGGCAACGGTTTCGTCGTTGGCCAGTGTGACCGTGCAGGTGTTTGTCCCGGTCGCGGTAGACGGGCTAGGCGCAATCGTGCAGTTTGCCGACCAGCCGCCAAAGGTGCCCGAAGTCACATCCGTGGTCAACGTGACCTTCGTGCCAATGGGATAAGTCCCCACGCACACGGGTGAAGTATTGGTGGCAGTCGGGCCGCAATGGATCACGTCCGCGACGCCTGTCGCGGATGGAGCAGTGATTAACCAGTTGGTGGTATTGTTCCCGGTTCCGTAAACGGTCAGTGTCGCTAACTGCTCCGCTGGAACACTGGCGGGGTCGAGGTTGCATCCCCCGGTGGCGACGATGGTGCCGCCAATGGTGGTGGTAGAACTGTTCGGCGGGCACGTTAACGTAGCAACCCCTGTCACAACAGTATTGTCAGGGTTCGTCGCAACGGCCGTAATGGCCGTCGTGCCGGCCCCCACGACCGTGGCAAGCCCGGCGGATGATCCAACTCCCCCGGTCGAGGTGCCGGTAGACCCAGTTGAGTTGAAGGTGGCAACCGCTGGCTCGCTGGAAGTCCAGGCCACCGAATTGGTCAGATCCTCCTGCGCGCCCGCGCTGGTTGTTCCGATCGCGAGGAACTGCGCAGTCTGGTCAATACTGACAAGCGTTACCTCGGAGGGAATGACCTCCAGTGAAAGCAGTGGTTCCGGCGTCGCTGTCACGGCCGTAACCGTGACCGACGCTGTCGCCGATACGACGCCGGCAGGGCTTGTGTTCGTGTATTCGGCAATGATGCTCGTGGTGCCGGGGCCCACAGGCGTTACCAAGCCTGTGTTGGCGCCAACCTTGGCAACTGACTGGTTGCTGGAACTCCAGGTTACCCCGTTCGTCGTCATATCCGACTGCAGACCGGTGGTTCCATCCGTGCCCAGCGCAATAAACTGGGCTGTCTGATTGGCCGCTATCGACTGAGATCCCGGAATGATGGCAATCGCTGTCACCGGCTCCGATGCGGCGTTTTGAACCGCAAAGGTCGCCGTAGCCGTCACCACACTCCCGTCGGTGTTCTTACCAACGGCCAAGATGACCGCCGTGCCCTGGCCTTGCGCCGTCACAAGCCCGCTGGCAGGATCAACTGTGGCAACTCCCTTATTGCTGGAACTCCAGACCACTGCGGGAATCGTCACCGTACCAACGGCCGCCGTCTGATTGGTTAGGTTCACCGTCGTACCGGCTGACGTGGTGCCGACAGCTGTGAATTGACCCTGTTGACCGGGGTAAGCCACCGATTCCGAGCCGGGAATGATCGTCAGCGATTGCAGCGGCTCCGGCGTGGCTGAGATGTTGACGGTCACAGTCGCGGTTCCCGTCACGACCGTGCCGTCAGGATTCGATGCGATGGCCGTAATCGCCGTTGTGCCGTTCGCCTTGGGCGCGACGATTCCAGTGGCTGGATCGATGCTGGCCACCAACGGAACGCTGGAGTTCCACGCCGCCGCCTTGATCGTCGAGGTACCAATCGTTACCGGTACGTTGGTCAGGTTTACTGTCGTACCGGCTGCCGTCGTGCCGATTGCAATCAGATTGGCGGTCTGAGCGGTCGTCGTAAGCGTCTGCGAGGAAGGAACAATGGCCAGAGAAACCAACGGCTCCCCTGACGATGAGCCCGTGATGCTCACGGTCACGGTCGCGGTTCCCGTAACAACCGTGCCGTCGGGATTCGAGGCCATGGCCGTGATCGCTGTTGTGCCGCTGGCTTTGGCAGTGACGATTCCAGTGGCTGGATCGATGCTGGCCACGGAAGGAACGCTGGATGCCCAAGCCGCCGCCTTTATCGTCGAACCACCCACCGTTGCCGTCTGATTCGTCAGGTTCACAGTAGTGCCCGTTGACGTGGTGCCGATGCCGATAAGCCCGGCGGTCTGATTGACAACAGTGAGAGTCTGCGAAGAAGGAACAATCGCCAGAGAAGTCAAAGGCTCCGCTGTCGAACCAGTAGTCGGAGTCGTAACGGTGATCGTCGCCACAGCAACCAGGCTGCCGTCAACGGCCGGCGCAATCGCCGTGATAACCGCCGTGCCCGCGCCAACCGCCGTAACATAGCCGCCGCTGGTGATGGAGGCGACGGATGTATTGCTGGAATTCCAGGTCACCTGGCTAGTCAAGTTCTGCGTGCCCGGAGTGGACGATGTCGACGAGAATGTGCCAATAGCAATCAGTTGGCTGCTCTGGCCCTGCAGGATCGATTCCGTGCCAGGAGTGATGGCCAGCGATTGCAGTGGCGACGTCGACGCTCCGGTCACCGTGAAGGTGGCTGTGCCCGTCGCCGAGGTTCCATCGGCGTTCGCGTAAACGGCTGAAATCGTCGTAGTCCCCGCGCCGGTCGCCGTGGCAAGCCCATCCGTAGATGCAGTGCATGGAGCCGCCGAACCGGCTGAACAAATCGTGGCAACCCCTGTGCTGCTCGAAGTCCAAACGGCCGTGCTGGACAGGTTTTCCGTAGTCCCTGCTCCAGTCGTTCCAATAGCTATGAATTGCCCGGTCTGACCAACAGATGCAACCGTTTGAGAGCTCGGAATGATAACCAGAGAAGCGACGTCTGTGGATGAGCCGCCACCGCCTCCGGTGGAAGATTGGGTGACATTCACAGTCATGCTGCCGGAAATCAAGCCGTTAAATCCTGGCGCACTGGCAGTGACTGGGATGTTGCTGCAGACATTGTGACCTGAGGTGATAAAACCTGTCGCATTGACTGTGACGCACTCGGGGGTGGAACTCTTCCAGGTGACCTGATCGGTGATGTCCTTGGTCTCCGCCGGATGATTGGGGTGCGTGTAATATCCCGTGGCCGTCAGCTGCGTTGTGAGGCCTGCTCCCCCAAAGTTCATCGTGCTGGGGCTAACCACAATGGAAGTCAGCGATGGGGAGTTGCTGCAGCTGGTAATTGGCAATACTAGGCCGGCGAGCAAGAGCGCTCCGAAGCAGAAGCGATTGAACATTGTAGGTCTCCTGGCGTTTTTCAACGGCTTCGGCTTCGCCCACGCGCAACGAAGCCGGACATGTTTTTCCACCCTCGACTATATACCATTACATCGCCGCACCGCCGAAATCGCAAAAGTGGCTCCTCTTCATGCGGAATCAAGACAGTCAATAATCGACCCAAAGACGGCTCATACACTCTCTCATGCCGGATTCTTGAAGTCTGCCGCCCCGTCAGCACTGGACCGGAGCTGATCCCGTCCATGCTTGAATCTCACCCAACAACCTGCCGCATTTGGTTCCTGCCCCCACCAGCGTCTACACTTCTCCTCAGCATGGCCATTGCACGCGACAACACTCCGGAACGGTTGGTAAGCGCCGCGCGCGCCGACGAAGAGCAGGGTTTTGAGCTCAAACTGCGCCCCCGCTGGCTCGGCGAGTTCATCGGCCAGTCAAAAGCGAAAGAACAGCTCTCCATCGCCCTTGAAGCCGCCAAATCCCGCGGCGAGGCGCTGGACCACGTCCTTCTCTTCGGCCCTCCAGGCCTGGGCAAGACCACCCTGGCCACCATCATCGCCAACGAACTCGACGTCGGCTTCCAGCAAACCTCCGGCCCCGCCCTCCAGATCCAGGGCGACCTGACCGCCATCCTCACCAACCTGCGCGAGCGCCAGGTGCTTTTTCTGGACGAAATCCACCGCATGCAGCCGGTGCTCGAGGAAAAGCTCTACACCGCTCTGGAGGACTACAAACTCGACATCATCATCGGCCAGGGTCCTGCGGCCCGCACCCATGTGATGGAAATCCGCCCCTTTACCTTCATCGGCGCCACCACCCGGCCCGGCCTGCTCAGTTCGCCCCTGCGCTCCCGCTTCGGCATCCTGCTGCGCCTCGAGTTCTATACCGAGGATGAACTGCGCGTCATCGTCACCCGCTCCGCCGAGGTCATGGAGATTCCCATCGACCAGGACGGCGCGGCAGAAATCGCCCTGCGCTCCCGCGGCACACCCCGCATCGCCAACCGCTTGCTGCGCCGCGTGCGCGATTACGCTCAGGTGCGCGGCAACGGCGTCATCGACCGTCCCACGGCCAACGCCGCCCTCACCATGCTTGAAGTGGACGCCCACGGCTTCGACGAGATCGACCGCCGGCTGCTGCTGGCCATCATCCAGAAGTATGACGGCGGGCCCGTCGGCCTCAGTACCCTGGCCGCTACACTGGCCGAGGAACAGGACGCTCTCGAAGAGGTCTACGAGCCTTTTCTCATCCAGATCGGATTCCTCGACCGCACGCCGCGCGGCCGCGTCGCCACCCGCCTGGCCTATGAGCACTTCGGCCTGACCATGCCGGGCAGGCAGACGCCGCTGTTTTAGGAAGACCGAGGGGTTAGCGTGAGTTAGCGGAGTTAGCGCAAAGGCCAACTCCGCAAACTCCGCTAACAGGCCGCAAAGCGGTCGCTAACTCCGCCTCACAGTTGTATTCCCTTCAGATACTCGCGGAACAGCGGCCCCAGATCGCTGCGCTGCAGCGCAAACTCTACGGTGGCTTCCAACATGCCCAGCTTGTCGCCCGCGTCGAAGCGCTTGCCCTCGAAGTTGTAGCCGAAGACCTTTTCTTCCTTGGCCAGCTCTCTCAGGCCGTCGGTGAGCTGAATCTCGCCGCCCGCGCCGGGCTTGGTCTGATCCAGCATCTCGAAGATCCGCGGCGTCAGCACATAGCGGCCAATGATGGCCTGCTTCGAAGGCGCGTCTTCAAACTTCGGCTTCTCGATCATGTCTGTGCAGTTGTATATCCGCGGATTGCCGGGGTCCTGCGAGCCGGCCAGCACGCCATAGGCGCTGATCCCCGGTCCCTCGACGGTCTGGGTCGCCAGCACCGATCCGCCCTTTTCGTTGAAGACACCAATCATTTGTTTCAGGCACGGCACCTCGGCATTGATCACGTCGTCGGGCAGAATGACCGCAAAGGGCTCATCGCCCACCAGCTCCTTGGCGCAAAGCACGGCATGGCCCAACCCCAACGGCTCTCTCTGCCGCACATAACTGATGCGCGCCAGCGACGAGACACCGCGCGACACCGCCAGCAGCTTGTGCTTGCCGGACCTTTCCAGCATCGTGTCCAGCTCGAAGCTGTTGTCGAAGTGGTCCTCGATGGCGCCCTTGCCGCGGCCGGTAATGATGATGATGTGCTCTACTCCCGAGGCAATCGCTTCTTCCACGCCGTACTGGATGATGGGCTTGTCCACCAGCGCCAGCATCTCCTTGGGAATCACCTTGGTCGCCGGCAAAAATCGCGTACCTAGCCCGCCTGCCGGAAAAATCGCTTTTCGTACTCGCTTGCTCATATCGTCTTCCTCGTCTCAGCAGCCACCGCGTGGCCTCCGTGGTCTCATCGTTCGCCCACAGCATTCTAATACTACAGTTGTAGATCTGCGATTCCGGAGGGAGCAGGGGGCTTCAGCCCCCTGAAAAATGAACCAGATATCGCGGCCTTCAGGCCCGGATCGGGGCACTCCAAAGCAAGTACAACTGTAGTACGAAGTCATTCGCACTCCCAAAGGCGCCGTCGCTCGAGGATTCCACAAAGTCTCCGTCCCCCATCCTTGCGGTTTTCTTCTGCCGCCAGGGTGGGAAACCACGAACACAACCAGCGAATCACGCAGTCAAAACTCTACAGCGCCGGCGAATCGTCTCCCAGCATTGCCTCCCGCACGATCTTGATCGGCGGAAATCCCTGCCGCAGAAAGTTATTGTGAAACTCCTCCAGCGAGAATGCCGCGCCCTGTTTCTTCATCAGGTCAGCGCGCAGCTTCATGATCTCCAGCTTGCCCAGCGTGTAGTAGAGATAGGTCGGATCACCGGCCCCGCGTTTGGTCTCCACCACGGCCGACTCCCTGGACTGATAGCCTTCCTTCTGGAAAAACTCCACGCCCTCATCGAAGCTCATCTTTCCGGTATGCATCTCAATGCCCACGATGACTCGCGCATTCCTGAGCAGCGCATCCTGCAGTTGGCCCAGACGCAGAAACTTCGATTCCCGCGCATCTTTCGCGCCCACTCCCGGCTGGCCATAGCCTTCGTCCAGCATCATCTGCTCGGTATAGTGCGCCCAACCCTCGACGTCAGTGTTCGAGCTCAGCAGCTTGCGCACCCGGCTCGGCGCCTGCGGCAGCCAAAGGAACTGAATGTAATGGCCCGGATACGCCTCATGCACCGCCGTCGAAATCACCGTGCCGATATTGAACGAGTGCATGAAGCCTTCCACTTCCTCCGGCTTCATCGCGGGATCGGGCAGCGTCACGTTGAAATAGGCTTCCGTGGCGTGTGTCTCGAAGGCCCCCGGCGTGTCCATGCTGGCCGTGGTCGTGGCGCGCATGAAGGCCGGCGTCTCTTCCACGATAGGCCGCACATCCGACGGAATGGTCACAATGTGGTGCGAGCGGATGAAGCCCACCAATCCATCGAAAGTGGCGCGGAAGCTGTTCAGCAGCTGATCGGGAGCGGGATGATTCTCGCCTAACTCCTGTAGAACGGCGCCCGGTTCCTTCTCAGGCTCCAACTCTTTGGCAACCTGCTTGAAGTGCGCCTGATTCTGGCGCATGTCGGCCCAGCCAATTTCAAGCAGTTTGTCGAGCGGAATGTCCACCATCTCGTCATATTGAAGCTTCTTCGAAAAAGTCTCCGCGCCGATGCGGAAGTCTCCATTCGCTTGCGGAAGCAAATCTGTCTTCAGCCAGCCGAGATAACTTTTCAGCGAAGCAATCACCGCCGCATTTGTCTCTGCAAACTCTGCCTTCAGCGCCGGGTCCTTGGCGTCGGCAAAGGCCAGCGGCACATCCTGCTCAAAGAAACTCACAATTCCAGGCAACTGCTCGATGGCAATTTCAGCAAAGATGCGCGGCGGATTCTTCAGGTTCACGCGCGCATTGCCCAGCAGCGCGGGCATCTGCTTTTCGCGCGCAATCAGCGACCGCAGCCGCTCGTCCGGCGAAGCGAACTTGCGCTCCATCAGCGAAAACGCCCCATTCGCGCAGGTGCTCGAATACTGATCCGGGTCCTTCTCCCACTTCCGAATCGTTTCCAGCGTCAGCAGCCGCGCGTGGATGCTGGACTCCACGATCCGCAGGTCTTGCTCCTGAAGGCTCTTAGGGTATAAACGAAAGTTCATTTCCACCTTGACCGTTGAGCCTACTGGTATCCCTTTTGTTTTCGGAGGGAGAAACTGGCGCGTTTGGATCGACTTTTTACCAATCTCGATCAACTCGTCCGTTATACCGCCGCTCTTTGAGAAGACGCCCAAAACCGTGAATGCTCCGTCAGCAGAAATTTTTACGTTATAGATTACTTGTGCTTCAACCGAGTCATGTAGTCTGATGGCGTCAATCGACTCCAGTTTTGCGAGAATCGCTTTCAGATCCGCAATCTCCGCATCGATGCTCTTGCGCGAGAAGTCCTCAAGCTGCGTGTCGTACTGGTGATACCCGTCCAGCGTCGCCTGCGTCGGCTGATAGCGCAGATACACCTGGTCGAGATACTCATCAGAAATCTTTTGAAATTGCTGCTTCCAATTTTCATTCGCAGCGTGGGCGCTCACTGCAGCCGTCATACAAGCTCCAATCACAAGCACTAAATATAACTTATTCATTTGCACTCTCACTCCGGTTTCAACTCCGCTAACAACGCTAACTCCGCTGGGTGCCCCACCCTCGGCGCGTCTTTGTTTTTGCGCCTAGGGTGGGGTCGTGCTAACTCCGCTCCGCGGGCGCCAACGCCCCAACCAGTTCCTGAATCTCCAGCAAAACTTCGTCCGGCCTCGTCGCCGCCAGCGGGTACTTCAACACGCCCTGCGGCGTGAACTGCGCTCCCCGCTTGGCGTTGCGCGCTACCAGCCGCATCAGAACCTGCGGATCGACAACGGCATTTTCCGCGAAGCGGATGTGCAGCTCGGCGCGCTTGCGATCCACCTGCGCAATCCCGATCCGCTCGCATTCGAGCCGGATCAGCGAAGCCTCCAGCAGGAACACGGTCGCGTCCGGCGGCTTGCCGTAGCGGTCTTCCATCTCCGCGCGAACATCGTTCACCGCCGCCTCGCTTGTCGCCCCGGCAATCTTCTTGTAGAGCCGCAGCCTCTGGTTCTCTTCCGGCACATAGCTCTCGTCGATGCGCACCGAGATCCCCAGATTGAGCTGCGTCGTCGGCCTCTCCTCGGTGCTCTCGCCCTTCATTTCCTTTACCGCGGCTTCCAGCATCGAGGTATATAGCTCGAATCCCACCGCCTCGATGTGCCCGCTCTGTTCACCGCCCAGCATGTTGCCCGCGCCGCGCAGTTCCAAGTCCAGCGCCGCAATCTTGAAGCCCGCGCCCAGGTCGCTGAACTCCTTCAGCGCCGCCAGCCGCCGCCGCGCAATCTCCGTCAACTCCTTGTCCGGAGGAACAAGCAGATACGCATAGGCGCGCCGGTTCGAGCGGCCCACTCGGCCGCGCAGTTGGTACAACTCGCTCAGCCCGTGCCGATCCGCGCGGTTGATCAGAATCGTGTTCGCCAGCGGAATGTCCAGCCCGTTTTCGATGATCGTCGTCGCCACCAGCACGTCGTACTCGTGCCGCATGAAGGCCAGCATCACCCTCTCCAGATCCGCCTCGCTCATCTGCCCGTGCCCCACGGCCACACGCGCCCCCGGCACCAGCTCCTGAATCCGCGCGGCAAGTTCGAAGATCGACTCCACGCGGTTGTGCACAAAGTACACCTGCCCGCCGCGCTCCAGTTCCACCTCGACCGCCGAGCGCAGAATCTTCTCGTCGAACTTGGCCACCACGGTCTGAATCGCCATGCGGTCCTTGGGCGGCGTCTCGATCACGCTCATATCCCGCAGGCCCACCAGCGACATGTGCAGCGTGCGCGGAATCGGCGTGGCGCTCATGGCCAGCACATCAATGGCGCGCCGCATCTGCTTCAGCCGCTCCTTGTGGCGCACGCCGAAGCGCTGCTCCTCGTCCACGATCAGCAGGCCAAGATCCTGAAACTTGATGTCCTTCGACAGCAGCCGGTGCGTGCCGATCAGGATGTCCACCTTGCCCGTCTCGACCTTCTCCACAATCGCTTTCTGCTCCTTCGGCGTGCGGAAGCGCGAGATCATTTCGATGTTGACGGGAAACTGCGCAAACCTCTTCTTGAAAGTCTCGTAATGCTGAAAGCTCAGAATCGTGGTCGGCGTCAGCACGGCCACCTGCTTGCCGTCCTGCACGGCTTTGAAGGCCGCCCGCATGGCCACTTCCGTCTTGCCGTAGCCCACGTCGCCGCAAAGCAGCCGGTCCATCGGCATGGTCGATTCCATGTCGTACTTGATGGCGCGGATCGCCGATAACTGGTCCTCGGTCTCGGTATAGTCGAACGAATCCTCAAACTCCCGCTGGAACGCGTTGTCTTTCGAGTAGGCCGTTCCCTGCGCTGTGGCCCGCTCGGCATACAGCTTCAGCAACTCGCCAGCCATGTCCTGCATGGCCTTGCGCACCCGCGCCTTGGTCTTGGTCCACTGCTGCGAACCCAGCCTGCTCAGCTGCGGCGCCGGCCCCGTGTCCGTCGAGCGGTACTTCTGAATCAGATCCAGCCGCGTCAGCGGCACATATAACTTGGCCTGCTCGGCAAACTCCAGGATCATGAACTCGACCGTGAGCCCGTCCTGCTCGATCTCCTTCAGCCCCTGATACTGCGCGATTCCGTGCTCCACGTGAACCACGTAATCGCCCACATTCAAATCGCGAAAATCAGAGACAAACGCCGCCGTCTTCGACCGCTTCGGCGCCGGCCTCGCCGCCACATCCGCTTCGTCTGAAAGATCGTTGGCCCCGAAGAGAATCAGGTTCGCGTCCTGGAAGTTCACGCCCGCAGCCAGCGGCGTGCGCACAATCACCGCCACGCGCTGCTCGTGTGCTTGATAGCTCGCCTCATCCGTCACCGTCTCGCCGGGGCGCGGATTGCGGCTCCCCAGCCGGTACGGAATCTGGTAGTCGCGAAGCACCGTCGCCAGCCGTTCCAGATCGCCCTGGTGCGGCGCGGCCAGCACAGTCCGCGTTCCGGCCGTCATCAGCGTGCGCAGTTGCTCGGTCAGCGCCGGCAGCGACCCATGAAACCTGAGCGTGGGCCGCGTGTTCATCTCGATCTCGCCCAGCGTCGAGTCCTCGTCCAGCACGTCCACCGCGCCCAGCTGATCCAGGTCCAGCCCCATGTGCGCGTCCAGCATCGCCTTCAGCGCCTCGGGCTGCAGGTAGATATCCTCGGGCGTTACCAGCGATCCGATTCCCGACCGCTCATGCCGCTGCTCGACCTTCGTCCACCAGCGGTCGATCTGGTTGCGCACCATCAGCGGCTCCACCACAAACAGCGCCGACTTCGGCGCCAGCGTCAGCAGCGATTTCTCCGCCCCTGCCACCGTGGCAAAAAACTCCCAGCCCGGAAAGACGCTCACGCCGCCGGCCGCCGCAACCTCTTCGGCCATCTCCTCCACTTCGCCCGCGTCTTCGGAATCCGCTTCAAAATCCAGCCGCTGTTTGCTCAGCCGCCCATGCACCGCGGCCAGCAGGCGCTCGTTCACCGGCGTCTCGGTCAGCGGCAGCAACTCTGCTGCGTCCAGCCCGGCCTGCGAACGCTGCGTCTCCGGATCGAATTTCCGGATCGTCTCAATTTCGTCGCCGAAGAATTCGATGCGCACCGGCTGTTCGTCTTCTGGCGAATACACGTCCAGAATCCCGCCGCGCCGCGTGAACTGTCCCGGCATCTCGACGATGTCCATCTCGGTGTAGCCCACGCTGGCCAGGTGCCCGGTCAGCACCTCCAGGTCCACCTCTTCGCCGCGCTTCAGCTTCACCGCCAGGCTGGCATAGTAGTCACGGTCAAAGAGCCTCAGCGCCGCCGACTCCACCGGCGCAATCAGGATCGAGACCGCCCCGGTCGCCAGCTTCCACAGCGCCGAGGCCCGCTGCGCCTGCACATCCGGGTGAGGAGAAAGATTTTCGAAAGGAAGCACATCGTGAGCCGGCAGCCGCACCACCTGTGCCGGGTCCACCGCGCCGGTCAGCTCGCAGCCGGCCCGCACCATCGGCTCCAGCGCTTCGGCAGCCTTGTTGTCGGCCACCAGCACAATCACCGGCTGGCGCGCAGCCCGCGCAAACAGGGGAATATAGACGGCCTGCGCCGTCGCCGTCACTCCGGAGACACGCCTCCTCCCCGCCGCAAGGCTCAGATGCCTTCGTACGCGCTCAAACCCCGAAGAGTGCTCCAGCTCCGCGAAAATTTCGCGGACAAACGGGAGAATCATTTGCTCAAGTTTAGCAGTTGGCGCAAACCGGACGACACCTGCTGGCGACTTGAGCACTCCCTGGATTCGAAAGCAATGACCACCCAATCCACCCTGTGGTAGCCTTCTGCCTAGAAAGATCGCGTCTTCTGTTCGTGTACTTTGCGGTCAGGACGGAAGACAGCTCCGGAGGAATACCCTCTTATGAGCGCCGTCAAGTACGATCTGGTTGTTATCGGTTCCGGGCCTTCCGGCCAGCGAGCCGCCGTTGCCGCGTCCAAGATGAAGAAGCGCGTGGCCGTGGTCGAGGCCCGCACCGTGGTCGGCGGCGCCTGCATCAATACCGGCACCATTCCCTCCAAGACCATGCGCGAAGCCGTCCTGCATCTGTCCGGCTACAACTACCGCGCCATCTACGGCACCAGCTACCGGGTCAAGGACAAGATCACCATGGCCGACCTGGCCTATCGCGTCCAGGCGGTCATCAAGAGCGAGGTGAACGTCACCGAGTCGCAGCTCATGCGCAACGGCATCGACGTGATCTACGGAATTGCCCGCTTTGTCACTCCCCATCAGGTGCATGTCGAGGGTCCGCTGGCCAACACGACGCTCGAGGGCGCTCGCATCATCGTCGCCGTTGGCACCCGGCCATCCAGTTCGCCCACCGTGCCCATCAATGGCCGCACCATCATCAACAGCGACCAGATTCTCGACCTGCCAAAGCTGCCCCGCACGCTCACTGTGGTGGGCGGCGGCGTCATCGGCATCGAATACGCCTGCATGTTCGCCGTTCTCGGCGTGCGAGTCACCGTCATCGAAAAGCGTGACCGCCTCCTCGAATTCGTCGACCGCGAGATTGTCGAGGCCCTCTGCTATCACCTGCGCGACAGCCGCGTCACCTTCCGCCTGGGCGAAGAGCTTATTGGCGTGGAAGAGCAGCCCGACGGCACTGTGACCGCCAACCTGGCCAGCAACAAGAAAATCTCCGGCGATGCGCTGCTCTACACCATTGGCCGCCAGGGCTCGGTCGATGAGCTTAATCTGGTCGCCGCCGGACTCGAAGCCGACAGCCGCGGCCGCATTCCCGTCGACGAGCATTACCGCACCAAGGTCAAGCACATCTTCGCCGTGGGCGATGTGGTGGGCTTCCCCTCCCTGGCCTCCGTCTCCATGGAGCAGGGACGCATCGCCGCCGCCCGCGCCTTCAACGACCGCGCCGCCACCACCAACCCCAGCGTTTATCCCTACGGCATCTACACCATCCCGGAAATCAGCTTCATCGGCAAAACCGAAGAACAGTTGACAGGCGAGGGCGTGCCCTACGAAGTGGGCATGGCCTACTATCGCGAGACCGCCCGCGGCCAGATTCGCGGCGACACCACCGGACGGCTCAAGCTCCTCTTCCATCGCGACACGCGATTGGTGCTGGGCGTGCACATCATCGGCGAGGGCGCCAGCGAGTTGGTTCACGTCGGCCAGGCGGTAATGGTTCTGGGCGGCACGGTTGACTACTTCATCAACACCGTCTTCAACTACCCCACCTACGTCGAATGCTACAAGGTGGCAGCCTTCAATGGCTTGGGACGCTTTCAACACCCGGACGATTCTTCCGGCGCACCAGAGGGCAGCCCCGAGGTCTGACCGCCGAAATGGACAAACGCGTTTTGTCTAGATTCTGTCTTCTGACAGGCGCATGGCTTTGCGCTTCTTCCGCTCTCTTCGCGGGTACTCCCGCGCCGCGGCCTGTGGTCGTCGCCTATGTCTTTCCAAGAGACACCCTGATTCAGCCCGGCGACATTGACGCGCGGAAGCTGACGCGCATCAACTACGCTTTCGCCAATCTTCAGGACGGGCGCATCGTCGACGGCTTCGCCAACGATGACAAAAACCTCGCCACGCTGGTTGCGCTGAAGCAGCAGAACCCCTCCCTGACCGTGCTCGTCTCCGTGGGCGGATGGCTCTGGTCAGGCGGCTTTTCCGACATGGCCCTCACTAGAGAGAGCCGCGCCGTCTTCATCGACAGCGCGGTCGAGTTTGTAAGTCGCCATAATCTCGATGGCCTGGAAATCGACTGGGAGTATCCAGGGCTTCCCGGAGCCACCAACAACTTCCGCCCCGAGGACCGGCAGAATTACACGCTCCTGCTCAAGGAGCTGCGCCAGCGCTTCAGCAAGCTGGAAAAGCAGCTTCACCGGCGGCTCTATCTCACCGTCGCGGTCGGGGCTTCCTCCGATTTTCTCGCGCATACGGAAATGAACATGGTAGCCAGGATCGTGGATGCGGTGAACCTGATGGCCTACGACTACTACCAGCCTTCCGACGCCATCACCGGGCATCACGCGCCCCTTTTCACCAATCCCGCCGACCCGAAAAAAATCTCGGCCGACCGGTCGGTGCAGGAGTTTGAGCGGGCCGGCGTTCCCGCCTCCAAAATCGTCCTCGGCGTGCCCTTTTACAGCCATGCGTGGATCGACGTTCCCGCAATCGGCAATGGCCTCTTTCAGCCGGGGAAGCCTCCCGCGGCCGGACAGCCCACAGCCGCGCCGGAAACTCAGCTGAAGAATGGATTCATCCGCTTCTGGGACCCCATCGCTTCGGCTCCATACCTCTACAACCCGGAGACGAAGGTCTTCGTTTCCTATGACGATCCGCAGTCGCTCACGGCCAAGTGCAACTATGTGCTCCGGCACAATCTGCGCGGCGTGATGTTCTGGAACTATGAAAGCGACTCCACCAGAACACTGCTCGATGCCATCGATGCCGGCCTGGGCATGAACCCTGCGCGCAAGGCGAAACAAAACAGGGCAGCGCGCTAGCCTCGCGCTGCCCGCCTCAATCTAGAACTTGCGCAGAACAGCGGCCTGACTCATGCGGATCTCCGGCCGTTCCAGCGTTTCAAAACCTGTCGCGCACGCCGTCGCCAACTCCCGCTCGAACGCCTCCGGTTTTACGTGACCCCGAGGCTCGGCCAGCAGCAGCAATCCTCCCGGTTTGAGCGCGTCCGCCACTTCGCTGAAAAACACCTCGATCGACGGCATTTCATGCACCATTGCAAAGGCCAGCACAAAGTCCACCGCGCCCTTCAGGTCCCCGAGTCCCAGTGTCTCCGGCTCCGCCAGCCGGGTTTCAATGCGCTCCGAAAGACCGGCCTTGACGGCCCTTCGCCGCAGGTCATCCAGCATCCTGGTCTGAATGTCCACCGCCACAACCCGCCCTGCCGCTCCAGCCATGCGAGCCAGCGGCAGCGTAAAGAAGCCCATTCCCGGCCCCGGCTCCAGCACAGTCATGCCCTCTTTCACGTAGGGCACAAGCAACTTTTCCGGGTTCTGCATCCATCGCCGCATCGGACTTGCCAATAGGTAACCACGCCACCAGGGACAAACGTGCTCCGCCATTTCGTTCTCTCCTTGCCGCATCGTATTCAATTCGTTGGATCGCTAAAACGTGTTCTGGGAAACTGCTCTGTGTCAGGGCTCGACTTCAGCCCTACCAAAGAGTTGAGTCAGACAATGGACTTCAGCCACCGAGGGGACGCATTCGTTCCGTCAGTTTTGAAAGATGCTTTAGCTGGATTGTACCAACGGTTTCCGCGCGCCTCATCCACGCTTTTTATGGCTCGCTAGCGGCCACCGGTTGATGCGCGACGTAAAATCGATTTACCGCAGTTTGGCCAAATTCATAGAGGTGCAGAATGAATTCCAGAGTCGTTGCCGCTGCTTTCCTCGCAGCCTTCACAGTTGCTGCCGCCGCTCAAATGCCCGACACGCCCATCACGCGCCCCAAGATTACCGGCATCTCGCATCTCGCCGTCTACACCTCGGACGCCGCTGCCGCCGACCACTTCTACCGCGAAGTTGTTGGCGCTTCCAAACTGCCCGACCCCGAAAACCCCAACGGCGTGCGTTACGCCTTTAACGCTACGCAGTTCATCGAGGTGCTGCCGCTGCCCGCCGGCATCGGCATCAACCGCCTGGACCACGTCGCCTATAACACCGAAAACGCCGAAGGACTGCGCAAGTATTTAGCTTCCAAGTCCTACAAGACCCCATCCAAAGTCGAGAAAGGCGCCGACGGCAGCCGCTGGTTCACCGTGCTCGATCCCGAAGGCAACAAGGTGCAGTTTGTCGAGCCTCCCCGCCTGCCCAAGGAGGTCGTTGCGCCCAGCCTCATCGGCCGCCACATCATCCATGCCGGAATTCTTGTGCACAGCCGCGCCGTCGAAGACACCTTCTACCGCGATCTGCTCGGCTTCCGCCCCTACTGGTTCGGCGGCATGAAAGAGGAGAAAATTGACTGGGTCAGCCAGCAGACCCCCGACAGCCACGACTGGCTGGAGTACATGATCAACAACGACCCGGCGATTTCAGCGCACGACCTGGGCGTGCTCGATCATTTTTCCATCGGCGTCGCCTCGGTGGACGCGGCCTACAAGACTCTCAACGACAGCAAGCGCCTCGTTGGCACGACCAACGACGGCCATCCCCAGATGGGCAGGGACGGAAAAGGCCAGTTCAACATCTACGACCCCGATGGCGTTCGCGTCGAGCTGATGAACTTCCACGCCAGCGAAAAACCTTGCTGCTCGTCCTTCACCGCCGACGATCCCGCGGAGTAACGCTGAATCAGCCGACAAGAACGCGCTTTCATCAAATGGGGGCGGACATTGAGGATAAGCGCTTCTGAAACGGCGCTCGTCGCCACAATGTCCGCCCCCTTCGCGCTAAAATTCACATATGCCTGACGCCACGCTATCGCCCGAACTTCTGGCCAAGTACGAGCCCGTCATCGGACTCGAGGTCCACGTACAGCTTCTCACCGCCACCAAGGCCTTCTGCGGTTGCGCCAATCAGTTCGGCTCCGACCCCAACACCAACGTCTGCCCCGTCTGCCTGGGACTGCCCGGCTCCCTGCCGGTGCTCAACAGGAAGGCCGTCGAGTTCGCCACGCTGGCCTCGCTGGCCATCAACTGTGAAGTTCGTGAGCGCTCCATCTTCGCCCGCAAGAATTACTTCTATCCCGACCTGCCCAAGGGCTACCAGATCTCCCAGTTCGACAAGCCTCTGGCCGAGAATGGCTGGATCGAGGTTCCCACTGCCAACGGCGGCACGAAGCGCGTCGGCATCACTCGCCTGCACATGGAAGAGGACGCCGGCAAAAGCATTCACGAGGACCTGATCGACTCCGCCAACCACACCTCCGTGGATTTGAACCGCTGCGGCACGCCGCTGGCCGAAATCGTCTCCGAGCCCGACATGCGCACCCCCGACGAAGCCTGGGAATATCTCACCCGCCTCAAGGAAATCCTCCTCTACTGCGGCGTCTCCGACTGCAACATGGAAGAGGGCTCGCTGCGCTGCGATGCCAACATCAGCATCCGCATCAAGGGCGAGACCAAACTCGGCACCAAGGCCGAAGTCAAGAACGTGAACAGCTTCCGCTACGTCCGCGCCGCCCTCCAGTACGAGATCGAGCGCCAGATCGAGGTTGTCGAATCCGGCAGCCGCGTCATCCAGGAGAGCCGCCAGTGGAGCGCCGCCGAGGGCCGCACCTATTCCATGCGCTCCAAGGAGCAGGCCCACGACTACCGGTACTTCCCCGAGCCGGATCTGCCGCCTCTCATCGTCTCCGCCAAGTTTCTGGAAGAGACAAGAGCGAAGCTCCCCGAGCTGCCCGAGGCGCGACGCGCCCGCATGATCGCCGAGTACGAACTCACCTCGCAGGATGCTATCACGCTGACCGCGACAAAAGAAGAAGCCGACCGCTTCGAAGCCGCCGCCAGAACGGCTCGCAATCCCCGCCGCGTCGCCAACGTGCTGTTGAGTGAACTGGGCGGACGCCTGAAGGCGTTGAATCTGGATCAGAAACACTCCCCCGTCTCCATGGCGGGCGTGGTTCTGGCCGCCGACCTGCTCGACGAGAACAAGAT
>Ga0326727_10003162_pt1 | contig 53586 bp, 46 predicted proteins | sample MB2enrmetagenome_FD_207643 | JGI IMG/M metagenome (GOLD analysis project Ga0326727, IMG submission 207643) | Lab enriched peat soil microbial communities from McLean, Ithaca, NY, United States - MB29MY | ecosystem: Environmental > Terrestrial > Soil > Wetlands > Peat | place: USA: New York...
TATTGATGGCAATCTTGCGGGCAAGACGCTTGTAAGTGGCCGGAGGGACAACGCCAACGAGCCCCATCAGGTTCAGCGCCGATCCCAGCGGGTTGATCATCGGCAGCAGCGCGCTGAACGCGAGCATAAATGTCGTCCAGATCAGCAGAAACAACCTCCTCCTCCCGGTGGCGCAGGCCTGGAGAATAGTTTACCTGCGCCTCCGGGTCGAGGCTTGAGAATTGTCCCTGAGCCGGCTGGATCAGTTCATGTTTTTGAGCGGCACATCCAGCACCTGAACTGAATATGCCGGAGCATCGTAGGTCAGTGTACTGCCCGCAATCGCCAGCGGCTTATCGACGGGCACGATGCTCGCCGGATGATCGATGGCGTTGGTTGCCGAGGTGTCTTTGCCGCTCAGCACCGTAAGTCTGCCCCCCGGCCCCGGCGTCACACCCTTAAAACCGATCTTCACCGGTTGAGCGTCTGACGATGCATTCACCAGCTTGATGTAGAGCCGCTTCTTCGCGGTGTCCTCAGTCACCGAGTAGAAGAACCTGGCGCCCCCGCCTGCGACCTCGCATGCCGGCTTTTTATCGCCGAGCTTTGCAGCGAACATCACCTGCGCGTAGTAACTCGGCGAGCCGTAGCTGCGCAGCGCATCGTAGCCAATCAGGTCGGGAGACCACTGTGACGCGCCGGGATTCACATTGATCAGCAGCGGCGCATACGCAGCCATCACAATAATGTCGCTGTTGCGCTCAAGGCCCGTCATCCACGCGGCATCGCCCAGAGCGGCGCCCAGGTCCGGCGTCGGCGTGCCCTCCTTCGTCGCCCATTCGCCGACAAAGATCTTCGGCCCGTTGCGGTCGGTCATGTCGTAATGCGCAACGTCATCGAAGAATTGCGAGGCCCTCAGGTAGTAGTGATCGTCAATGACATCGGGCTTCTCCGATTTCACCGGCATCGTGGCGATCAACTGCAGATCGGGATACTTCGCGCGGATCGCCTTCGCGAACTGGGCAAAGCGGGCATCGTAGCTGCCCGAGCGGTCAAACATGTCTTCGTTGCCGATCTCCACGTAGATGATGTGAAACGGCTCGGGATGCCCATCGGCCGCGCGCTGCGCGCCCCACTTCGTATCCGCACCGCCGGTCGCATATTCAATCTCATCCAGCGCGCTCTGCACATACGGATCGAGATCGGGGCCGGGCGTTACGTGCTGCCCTTGCAGCGAGTAGCCCGCGTAGACAGCGAGCACCGGTTGCATGTGCAGGTCTTCGCACCACTCCAGGAAATCGAGCAACCCGAAGCCATCCGTCGACCAGTAGTTCCACGGGCTGGGGTGGCCCGGCCTGTCGACCAGCGGGCCGACGGTCTTCTTCCAGTCGAACCAGTCGGCGATGTGATCTCCCTCAAGATAGTTGCCGCCGGGAAAGCGTAGAAAGGCCGGATGCATCGCCGCCAGCTTTTCCATCAGGTCGGTGCGAGTTCCGTTGGCCCGATTGTGATAGCTCGGCGGAAAGAGCGTGGCCAGATTCAGCCACAACGAACCGGCATGGGCCACAGTAAGCTCAAAATGATTCGCGGTCGATACCGCCTCAACCGCGCCGGTCTTGAGCGTGAAGCGATGTTCCGCCCACGTCGTCCCCACATCTGAAATCACAGCCGACGCCAGAACCTTCCCGCTCTGATTGGCAATCAGGCTCACCGTCACAGGTCCAAGGTCAGCAGCGTCTGCCTTTGCATAGATCGCCCCGTGATAGGTCGTGTCGGGCTTGACGGGGATGCCCCAGAATCCGTCGTTCAGCAGTCCTGCGGGGCTCTTCGGGCTGGCGTTGTCAACTTCCAGGTGCAGGCTGTAAGGCAGCGCGGCGCTGGGGCCGGTTGTGCGGTCTTCCGTCATCTTCGCTTTCGAACTGCCGCCCTGCACCAGGTACCAATCCAAAATCCCCGACCAGTCAGTCCGGAACGTGCCGTTCTGGATCAGTTCGGAGTAGAGTCCCCCCTCGTAGGAGTGGTTGATCTCTTCGGTCATCAGCCCGTACAGTGTCGGGCTCACCTTGGCCACCAGTTGATCCGCGTGAATCGTCAGGTTTGCAGGCGCATTCTGCGCTTGCAAAACTCCGGCGGTGAGCCCCGCGGCCACCAGCAAAGAGAGAAATGTAAGATGGTTTCTTGTCATCGCAAACCTCGATCGTCGGCTTCTGAGAAAACGCTTTCCAGCCCGCGCCCGGCGATTCCGGTTCATGGCGTCGCGGATGCTTGTTCTCTGAGCAACCGTATCTTATCACTTCGGCTTGCCGATTTTAACGCTGAGCGAATGGTCACTCGTGCCCGCCTGGCGCGCCCGATCACACTGTCTCAATTGCGCTGATGGACGCCGCGACTTCCTCGGTCAACTTCCCCACGTCGGAATAGAAGACCCGCCGCTCGCGGGCGGGGAGTTTCTCCAGTAGTTCGTTGTAGGTTGCGGCCTCGCACCCCGCGAACGCCGCATAGCCGGCTGAATCGGCAATGGCGCAGCTCATCTTCACCAGTTCCGAAAGCCCCCACGCCCCATCGGTCCGGCGCGGCGCGTGATGGTCGAGCACAACTTCTTCAAATTCCGCAGGCAGCTTCCATCCGGCCACCAGTCTCTGGCCAGCCTCGCAATGGTCCCAGCCAAACAGCCCGCGCTCGCAATCCAGAATGCTTACTGCGGGACCGTGATGCGCCCCAAGCAGCGCTGCATAATCTGTCGGCTGGATCACGGTCAGCGCGATCCGGCCGATATCGTGGAGAATCCCGGCAGTATAGGCCGAGTTTTCGTCCACCAGCCCGCCTGCTGCCAGCTTCTGCGCAATCATTCCGCAGGCCAGGCTGTGCAGCCACAGTGCACGCATTGCAGGCTGGTTCATCGACTTCCCGAGATAGGCGCGCACGCCCACCGTGATGCACATCCCCTGCAGCGTGTCGGCGCCGAGCACGGCAATCGCCTGTAGAATGCTGCTGGCAGGGTAACGGGGAGCGTACAGCGCCGAGTTGGCTACGGTCAGCACCTCGCTGGCAAACGCCGCGTCGGAGCTCACGAGGTCGCACAGTTCGTGCAGCTGCACATTCTCGTTCGTCACCAACTGCAGAACTCGAACTGCAACCTGCGGAAATGGCGGCAGGCGCAAATAGGCCCAGGGCATACTCTCCTGTTTATCAACGCCCGGCTTTGTCAGCGCGGCTCCGCTTTCCGCCGGACAATCCGGTTTCGATTTGAAATGAGCCTGCCCCACGATCCCTGCCAACCCGGCCCGCTAATGGAGAACCGCCGTAATCCTCTCTTCGGCTGAAATCGAGGATTTCTCTAGCCTCACCTCGATCGCTGATCCGTTAACTGCTCCCGGGCAGCTTGCGGCTTAAAAATTCCTCATCAATTCTCGTGCAAGAACTCCTTCCTGCTCCGTTCCTCAAGTGTCCGGTTCACTCTGCGCCGGCCCCAAAGACGAATATCGAGGAGCGAATTATGAAAAATCCAATCAGGCTCTTGCTGGCTGCCGTATCGCTTGCGTTGCTGGTTGCTTTTGCGGGCAACGTGTTCGTGACAGCGGCTGCCGGACCCAATACAGGAACCGGCGCGTACCGCGTCCTGCCCCCAATCGAAAGCGGCCATCTGCTTCTGTTTCCCGTAGTCCGCGCCAGCGGAGACTCCCCCGTTGAAACTCCATTCATCACCCTCGACGAAGGCATCAAATCCGGCGAGGTCGAGGTCACAGAGGCCGGCAACGTCCGCGGACTCGTGCGCCCCCGCCCAAGAACCAGCGGTCAGCGCGGCCCCGGAGTCTGGTCACCACCCCCCGGCAATCAGAATCGTGGAGACGAAGTAAACACTCTTGTGCTCGTCAATCTCTCCAAAAAGCCGCTCCTGCTCCTGGCCGGCGAAATTGTCACCGGGGGCAAGCAGGACCGCGTCATAGCAAAGGATCGCATCGTTCCTCCGGATGCCGATCCCATCGACCTCTCGGTCTTCTGCATCGAACCCGGCCGCTGGACGGGCAGCTCAGACAGCTTCGGCGCGTCGGCTGCAAAGCCCGCGGAGTCGTTCATGGTGCAGCCCGCCGTTCGCGAAAAGGCGATGGCGGAAAAAGACCAGCAGCAGGTCTGGAACTCCGTTCATGGCACCATCTCGCAGATGGTCGCAGTCACTGCGGCCGCACCGGCGTCCGTCGGCTCGGCCTCCGAGACGGTAACTGTTAATAGCTCCAATGTCGCTGGGACGCTGGACACCACCAGCTACGCCAAGGTGATGCAGAACGGCGCCATCAGCGCCAAGGTGGATGAAGCGGCCGCGTCCGCCAATGAAGTGCGGGCGCAGGTACTCGAGAAGCTGCGCCAGGAACACGCCGTGGGCGTGGTGGTCGCGGTGCGCGGCAAGCTCATCTGGGCCGATCTCTTTGCCAATGCCGATCTGCTTTCGCGCTACTGGACCAAACTGGTGCGTTCCTATGCAGCCGAAAGCGTAACGGAAACCGGTGACCACGATGCGCCCTCCGCCGCCGATGCCCAGCGTTTTCTTGACTCGGCGACAACAGGCCACGTAACCAGTGAGGGCGATGTAAACGTGTATCGCTATAGCGAACTGCGCGGCAACTCAACCGAGACGTTCATTCTTGAGTCGCTGTTGCCCAATGCGAACTACGAGGTACACCTAAGCAAGATGAAACTGCGCGACAACGGCGACAGGGCATGGCGCGAGGGCCCGGTCGAGCCGCGGCCGAACTGGCTCCCACCGATGTGATCCGCTGACATGCTGCAATCTTGCAGTCAGCTCACCGGGATTCTTCTGTCTGCGTCTCACGCCTTCTGGCTCGCGCGCGCCAGTCGCGGTGCTGCGATGAGCGTGAGCGCAAACAGGAAGATCGAAGCGGCAATGTACTCCAGGTGCCCGTGGCGAAGATCCTCCGCGATCAGCTTCACGGCCGCCAGCGCTATACCGGCATAACCCAGCCAGCCGAGTTCCCTCCGGCGCAGCCGCGTTCCGCCAAACACCAGCACCAGCGATACGGCGCACAGCGTCAGCGTGCGGACAAACGCAATGTGATGGCCTGCCGGGACCATGCCCAGGTCCACGATGCCTGTCAGCCCCTGCGCCAGCAACACAGTCAGGGCCGCGGTCATGATTGCCGCAAGCGATAGATTCAGCGCCTGCCTTTCCCATGCGTCCGGCTCGTCTCGCCCCGCAGCCAAATAGCAGAGCGCTGCGCAGGCCGTAGCCAGAAAGATCATCCCTCCCGGCACGCGCGCCGGCGCCCCAAGCAGAGAATTGCCAAGGTAAGCGGCCAACCCTGAAGAGATTGCTGCGGCTAACAGAAACGCCGTTCCGTGAAACTCCAGAATCACCCGCTTCAAACGCGCGCCGGCGGCAATCGCAATCACCGCAAGCAGGCAGAACCAGGCAGCCGTCCATGGCTCCGGGATCGAGAGAAAGCTCCCGGCCGCGAGCAGCACTCCGCTCCAGGTTGAGAAGACCGCGCTGTTGCGCCACGGCGCCGCCCTGCGCAGAAACAGAAGCGTCCCGGCGTAGCTTGCGCCCGCGAGCGCCATGCAGAGGACGCCGAGAATCACCTTGTTCGATGAAGGCCCGAATTCGATCAGAGACACGGCCGCCAGCAGAAATGCGATGGTGGTCTGCGCCGTCTCAAACACAGTGATCGTCTGGCCTTTGAATAGTGTTTTGAATGTCACTGTCGACGCATAGAGCAGAAGAAGCAGGGCTCCCGGCGCGAGCAGCGCCGCCGTTCCAGGCGCCGGATAATCGGCTCGCGTGCCTGGCGGGCTTGAATAGATATAGATCAGCACCCAGAGGGCGAAATCGGCTGATAGGGCGACGATCATCCGCGCCGAGCGCTCAATCCCGGCCGCCGACCGGTATTCGCAAAGAGCCGCAGCCAGCATCAGAACCGCCAGAAACGGCAATGTCTCGTGAGTGGCAATCGCCAGGGCCGCCCCAAGAGCCGCCACGGCAGTATTTCCAATCTGCAGTACAACCGCCCGATGCGATTTACCCGCGAGAAAGAACGCCGTCAGTTCGTATGCCGCGAGGGCTCCGGCGATCGCTGCTGCGGGAAGCACTTTGAACCGTATCGCCAGTTCCCAAAGCATCGGGGCCAGGATGACCGCCGAGTTTATTGAATATACTGCCCGCGCAAGCCGTGACTCTGCCGGCGCTCGCGCCGCGATAAACAGCCACAATATCGCATAGACGATTCCAAGAATCGCCACCAGCGGCCTGGGAGCGAGGCTGGCTTCTGCCGCGGCGCGCAACAGATAAGCTCCGGCGATGCCCAGCATCGCTTTGCCCAGCACTGAGAACAGGCTGCTCGATTGCGCAAGTCCGTCGTTTTTCAGAAGCGCCGCTTCAAGCGTTCCGGGGGGAGCGCTCCTCTCTGTTGCCGCAAGCGGCCGGCGCGGCGAATCCGCACGCTCAAGTTCCTCGACACGGCTCTCCAACGCATCGATGCGCTTGACAAGCTGGAGGATTGCATCGGGAAGATCGTTCATCGCCCACCCCCACTCGCGATCTTCCTGCAAAGATCAGTGCCCCAACGCAGTCTCGTGCTTCGTCCGTTCGGGCCACGGCGGCAACAGCTTGATGAGGATCCACAGGAAGAGCAGCGGCAGAATCGTGAGGCCGATCGCAACCAGCAGACCCTCCCGCGTCACCAGGCCGACTTTGTAGGTCGTGTATCCCAGAAAGCTCTTTGAAAACAGCTGCCCGCCAATCACCACGTTCCAGCGCATGGCAAAGATGCCGATCAGCGCCAGGCATCCCGAAGTGGCATAGATACGTTTGCGCACTATCTCATTGAACTTGATGATTTGGGTAAGAAAGAGCAGTAACAGCGGCGTCAGCGTGCCCAGGCAGATCTGAATCAGAATGTGCGAGATATAAAGCCTGGTGTGCACCATGAAGTTCAGGCTGCGAAACGACTCGTCGGCCTCGTAAATGCGGTGGATCAGATCGAGCATCTCAAGGCTGAAATCGATGATGAAGATGTAGAACAGGTACATCGCCACCGTGTCTACGCAGCGCATATCGATCTTCTGCTTGCGCAGCTTGGTGAGCCCCATGTAGAGCAGCAGTACCGCCGCTATGCCCGAAACCATGGCCGAGAAGATGAACACCACCGGCATCAGCGGCGACGACCACCAGGGATTTGCCTTGATCGATCCGAAGATGAACCCCACGTAGCCATGCAGCAGAAACGCTGACGGAATGCCGACCAGGGTCACAATCCAGCCGACTTTTTCGTCAATTCTCAGTGCGCGGGGGCTGATGTTGCTCGAGCCCAGAGTCATGATCTTGTAGATCAAGCGCAGCAGCCCCTTTGAATGTTGCGACAGAATCACGATGTCGCGCCGGTAATCGAGCCAGATCTCAAATACCAGCACCGCCATCAGGTACCACAGGTAGACATAGCCGAACATCGCCATGGCTGAAGTGGCGTGAGGCGTAAAGTACATCTCCGGCGAACGTTCGGGATGTCCGAGATGCAACTGCAGCGGCAGCGGCGCATCCAGCAGGAAGGCCAGCGCCGTCAACAGCGCCAGCCGGTAGGTGGGTTTCACCGCATCCACCAGAAACACCCGCTCCAGCGACGCCAGAATGAATGCGCCGGCCACTAGTCCCGTGATGAACGGGTACAAAACGATCAGTACGCTCCACTGCAGCTCGTACTCGTTCGGATACATGAAACCTTCAACGCCGCTCATATCGCCTAGCCCGTCCTCGACTCGTCCTATTCCCTATTCCCTGTTTCCTATTCCCTGTCTTAGTGCACCGATCCATCCAGGCCGTAATAAAATGCCTTCGCGCCTGTCGCCATCTGCGGCTTCAATACCTGCACGCTGTGCGTCTTCAAAAACTCGTGAATCGGATCCTTGGGATCCTTCAAATCCGCCAGTTGCCGCGCCCCCGTCGGGCATGCCTCGCAGCATGCCGTAGTCAGTCCCTTGGTGATGCGGTGGTAGCAGAGCGTGCACTTGTCCGCGACCCTCTTTGTGGGATGAATGTACCGGCATCCGTACGGGCATGCCTGCACGCAATATGCGCAGCCCAGGCAATAGGTCTGGTCAATCAGCACCACCCCATCGGGGCTCACAAAAGTGGCGCCAACCGGGCAAACCTGCGTACACGGCGAATCCGCGCAGTGGTTGCAGAGCTTGGGAACAAAGAAGTACTTGCCGGCGTCCTCTTTTGCAGCCGGAAATCCCTCTTTGCCGCCATCGGGCGAAATCACTTCGGGCGTCGTCATATTCCAATCGGTTACGTGATACCGCTCCACCCACGTGCGGAAATACCCATCCGGCACGTCGTTCTCGGTCTGGCAGGCCCGCACGCAGTTTCCGCATCCGATGCACTTGGGAATATCGATAAGCATTCCCCACCAGTGATCGCTCATCCGGTAGTTGGGCGATTCTTCAGGCGTCCCGGCCAGAACGTGCTTCCATGCAACCGCCGCGGCAGGCAAAAGAATCAGTAAGTGACGCCGGCTGATATTCATTTCGCACCTCCCGTCGCGGCCGTCGCGCCGGCATCGGAACCGATCACCGGGCTATGCGGGTTGTGGCATGTCGCGCACGCAACCCCGCCTGAGTGATCCGCGGGATCCACCTGCGGAAAGCCCTTCGGCTTGGCCGCGCTCGCGGTGTGGCAGCGCGCGCACAACACCGCTGAGTCGGGCTTGACCGGCGTCATCGATGTGGGATCGTTGGCGTGCTGGGCCAAGGCGCCGTGGCAGGCTTCGCAGTTCACATGCGCGTGCGAGCCCTTCGCCTTGGTATCGGCGATGTCGGTATGGCACATCTCGCACGCCTGGTGCCCGGCAAACTTTACCGGGTGCGCGGCAATCTCGCCAATCGCGGCGCCGCGGTAGTGTCCATACTCGCCAAAGCTCTTTGGAACCACGTATCCGCGAATCACCCAAAACACCAGGAACGCGATAACGAATAGTCCCAGAAACCTGAAAAGATGACCTGCGTCCTTTAGACCGCCCATCAAGAGGCGCCCTTTCACCCGCCCGCCAAAGTTGTCCCGCGATTCACGATGTGATCTGGGACACTTTTGATACATCCAAAATCAGGCTCCAGAGACGGGGTTGTATGTGAGGTCGCTCACAAGTCGATGTGACGTGAATTACATCGAGAGCGGCAATCACCCCGAGGCGATACCATGATTCTTTGGAGCGGATGATGCCAAAAATACTCGACGGCGCCGCCATCGCGGCCGACATCAAGCGCGAAGTCGCCGAAGATGTTAAGCAGCTCGCCGCACTGGGCATTCGGCCCGGCCTCGCGGCCGTTCTGGTCGGTAATGTGCCTGCGTCTGAGATCTACGTGCGCAGCAAGGTGCAGACATGCGCCGAGCTCGGCCTGTTCAGCGACCTCATCACCCCCCCCGGCACGGTCACCACTGAAGAGATGTTCGGCCTGGTCAACAGCCTCAACACCCGCGACGACATCGACGGCATCCTCATCCAGTTGCCGCTGCCCGCCCAGGTCGACGCCAAGTTCCTTCTTGACGCGGTCCTTCCGGAGAAGGATGTTGACGGCTTTCACCCCGTCAACGCCGGACGCCTGCAGGCCGGCCGGCCCGCGCTCGCGCCATGCACCCCCTCCGGCGTCATTCAGATCCTCAAACGCAGCAACATCCCCATCGCCGGCAAACACGCGGTCGTGGTCGGCCGCAGCGATATCGTTGGCAAGCCCGTAGCCATGCTGCTTCTGCATGAGAATGCAACTGTTACGATTTGTCATTCCAAAACCCGGGACCTCGGAGAGGTCACCAGGCAGGCCGACATTCTGGTCGCGGCCATCGGCCGCCCCGGATTCATCACGCCTGAGATGGTCAAGCCCGGCGCCACGCTCATCGATGTCGGCATCAACCGCATCGACACGCGCGAGCAGTTCGACCGCTTCTTTAAAGGGAATGAGAACCGCGAGGCGGCCTTCGCCAAGCGCGGCTCAGTCATCGTCGGCGACATCGATCCCAAAGCCTTCGAGCTCTCCAGCGCCTATACGCCCGTACCCGGCGGCGTGGGATTGCTCACCATTGCGATGCTGATGGCCAACACCGTTCGCGCCGCCAAAATGCGCCGGAGAATCTAGAACCGGGTGCCCCAGGTCTCGCCTTTGAGACCTGGGATAGCACGGCCTTAGCTTAGGAAGGAAAAACCATGCTTCGCGTCGGCCTCACCGGCAGTCTGGGCAGCGGCAAATCCACCGTCGCCGCCATGCTGCGCGCCCTCGGCGCAGAGATTATCGAAGCCGACGCGCTGGGCCGCGAGCTCATGGAACCCGGCCACGAGGTCTTCGACCAAATCGTCGCGCAATTCGGCCCCCAGGTGCTCGCCCCCGATGGCCGCCTCAACCGTCCTCGACTTGCCGAGCTCGCCTTCCGGGAAGGCCGTCTCGACGACCTGAACGCCATCGTTCATCCCGCGGTCATTGCCCGTCAGCGCAGCCTTATGCAGCAGGTCTTCACCCGCAACCCGAAGGCCGTGGCCGTTATCGAGTCGGCCCTCATCTTTGAAGTCGTGCGCGATGCCCGCGCCCGCGGCGAAAAAGACAACATCTTGTCCGACTGGCGACGCCGCATGGACCGCATCATCGTCGTTACCGCGCCCGACGAAATGAAGATCGCGCGCTACGTTGCCCGCCTCAACCTGCCGCCTGAAAAACTTGGGCTCGCCCAGGCCGACGCGCGCAGCCGACTCGCCCACCAGATTCCCGACGCTGAAAAAGCCGCTCAGGCCGATTATGTCATTGATAATTCAGGAGATCTTGCATCGCTCCAGCAAAAGGTCAGCACGCTGTGGCAGCAACTCCAGGTTGAGAGCAACAATTCTCCATCTTCGTTGTCTTTAGAATAGAAAGGGGGCAACGGAATTCGTCCGGGAACCCTTCGCCGAAGTCCCCGTATCTATTGTCAGGAAGGTCTGTCAGGTACACGGCATGAAACTGCGCGTATTCATCTTGGTTTTCATTCTGGTGGGTGGATTCTGGTTCCTCACCTCGCACTACTCTCCCATCGTCGATGGGCATGCCCTCGGTCATCTTTCGCTGTTCGGCCCCAAAAGCACTGACTCCTCGATGCACCTGACCGAGGCCGACGCCGCTCCCGCCTACGACGCCGAGGAGCAGAACAACATCGGGATTTACAAGCGCGTGCTGCCGTCGGTGGTAAACATCACGTCTACCGCGCTGGTCTACAACTTTTTCTTCCAGGCCGTTCCTCAGCAGGGCCAGGGCTCGGGCTTCATTCTCGACAAGAACGGCCACATCCTGACGAACTTTCACGTAGTTGCCGGCGCCAACCGCGGCATTGAAGTTCAGCTTTCAAACAAGCGCCGCTACCAGGCCAAGGTCGTTGGAACTGACCGCACGCACGATCTCGCCCTTCTCCAGATCGATGCGCCCGATCTTCAGCCCGTCACGCTCGCCGACTCTTCTGAGCTCAACGTCGGCCAGAAGGTCTACGCCATCGGCAATCCCTTCGGCCTCAGCGGCACCATGACCCGTGGCATCATCAGCTCCATCCGCTCCATTCGCAATGAAGACGGCGCGCCCATCGAGGACGCCATTCAGACCGATGCCGCCATCAACCCCGGCAACTCCGGCGGCCCGCTGCTCAACTCCCACGGCGAAGTCATCGGCATCAACACCATGATCGCCTCAAACGGCGCCGACCAGAGCTCGGGCATAGGCTTCGCAATCCCCATCAATACGGCCAAGGCCGTGCTCTCTGACCTCACGCGTTACGGTCACGCCAAAAGGCCATCCCTGGGCGTCTCCACATATCCGATCGGACCCGATCTCGCCGAACAGATGGGCATACCCGCAGATTACGGCCTGCTGATTCAGCGCGTCATTCCCGGCGGAGCCGCAGAGCGCGCCGGTCTGCGCGGCGGCAATGAGCAGGCCTACGTGGGCAACCAGCCTATCCTGCTCGGAGGCGATTTGATTGTGGCCATCGACGGCCAGCAGATTGCCGACCAGCAGGACGTAAGCGCCATTATGAACAAGCACCAGGCCGGCGACGTGGTCAGCGTCACCATCGTCCGCGATCGCCGCCAGATGACCTTCAAACTCCAACTCGGCGAAGCCCACGACGCCAACGTATAAGACCGCGCGGCAACTACCAGAAATTCCCCTGCCCCACCCTTTGGGCGTTCTTTGCCCAAAGGGTGGGACACTGACCACTGATCACTGACCGCTGACCACTGTTTTTTCCCTATTCCCTATTCCCTGCTCTTAAAATCCCGCCTGTATCTCTGCCTGCTCCGCCCGCACCACCTGCGCCCGCGCAGCTGCCACCGTCTCATCGTAATGCGCGGCCACCATCGCCACGGCCTGATCGTGATCGAGCAGCGGCTCGACCGCGGCAATCTTGATCTGCGCCGCCTGCGCCATGTGCGCGACGGCCGCCTTGCTCGAGACTTGCTCCACCAGCGCCAGCATCGCATTCACAATGGTCGCCACGGCCTGAATCGCCGCCAAGGCATGCTTCTGGCTCGCCGGATCCACAATCCTCGCCACCGCCAGCAACGAACTGTTCACCTGCTGCTGAAAGGTAACCACCTGCGTCTGCAGCTGGGCCAGAAAGCTTGCCGAAGGATTGGCAAGATACGCCTTGGCTTGCGTGATGAGCAGATTGGCAGCCACATCAAAGCCCGTGGTGGCCGCCGCAAATACCGGCGCGTCCGCGGGAGCCAGCAGCGCCGCGGTCGAATCAACTGTGGCAACCGCGCTCTCCAGTGAGGGGGTCCAATTCACTATGTCCTGCGCAAGGCTCGCCGCCGAACATCCCGTCATCGTCGACAAGAGCAGCAACGCGATCAGCATCCACGCTGCCAGTTTCTGCGTCGATCCTGATCCCTGATCCCTGATGCCTGATCCCTGGTCGGGATCCCGCGCCAGCAGGCCCAGCAGCGCAGTGGCAATCGCCGTCACCAGCGATATCACCGTACCCGATCCGGCTTTGCCCAGCGTGATGCCCTGTTGCGACAACACGCCGGCGATGGTCACAATCGCAATCAGCACTCCCGCCGCTGATGTTCTGGGATGATTCCAGATATTTGAGATAAAGTTCATGCGCAACTCTCCTTTGGTTCGTTCGTTAGCTCGAAAAAATGTCGTTTGGGATTTGGTCGCCACCCACGCGCCGTAGGTACGCAGCTGGTTGGCCTCGTACTTACGCGCCGCAGGCGCAAAGGAATTTAGCCCCGCGCTTCAGCGCCGCAGGCGCAAAGGAATTTAGCCCCGTGCCCACGCGCCGTAGGCGCAATGGTTGTTAGCCCCGCGCTTCAGCGTGGGGAAGGCTACAAATAAGAATGCTCAAGTCCCGTAGGGACGACGCCCACACGCCTGGTGCCCCACCCTCGCGACGACGTTGTTTTTGTTGCATGGGTGGGATATGCCTGACCAACGCCGCAACTCTCACGGCCGCGCGGCCCGTTGAATGCAGATTGGCGCCGGGCAGCTCTCAATGCCCCATCGCGGCCGTGGTTCCGGTCATTTCAATGGATGGAGAGCCGCCCGGCGGCATTGCTGCTGCATCTCAAGTCAGCAACTCTGCTCAGCGCGTCCATATCAGTCCGCGTCCCTGTCGACATTCAGGTTGTTTCAAGAAAGGGCTGACCTTGCCGCAGGCAGCATTCACCGCGTTGTTCCTGTTGGCTACCTATAAGGGTAGAGAAATCCGGGCGAATTCTCTGCAATCCGCGCCAACTCTAAATAGAAGAAAAATCAATAATCTAAAGTTCAACCCAACGCGGCGCGCATTGACAAGCGAATCTCGGCGGCAATCCACCTGCTGATCACTGTCCACCGATCCCTGATCCCTGATCCCTATTCCCTATTCCCTAGTCCCTAGTCCCTAGTCCTTGTTTCTTTACGTACCGTCTGCCGCGCACCTCGTACTCGCCGCTCGCCACGCGCGCAATCGCTTCGCTGTACGCGATGTGCTCCTCGGCCAGGATCCGTTTGGCCAGCGAGTGCGCATCGTCGCTCTCCAGCACCTCGATCGCGCGCTGCACAATAATCGCGCCGTGATCCAGCTCCTCATCCACAAAGTGCACCGTGCACCCTGCCACCTTCACGCCGTACGCAAATGCCTGCTCCTGCGCTTCAAGCCCGGGAAACGCCGGCAGCAGCGATGGATGAATGTTGAGAATGCGATTGGGAAACGCCGCCACAAACTCCGGCGACAGGAGCCGCATGTAGCCGGCCAGGCAAACAATATCCACGCCACGCGCCCTCAGGCAGGCAGCCACATCGGCATCGTGCTCGGCTCGCTTGCGGCCCCTCGAATCGAAGACCGCCGTAGCCAGCCCCAACTCTCGCGCAGCAGCGATGCCAGGCGCATCGGCCACATTTGAAATCACTACAGCGATCTCGACGCCGGGCAGCCGTCCCGCGCGAATCGACTCGGCGATCGCAAGGAAGTTCGAGCCGCGGCCGGAGAGAAGGATGCCGAGGCGTTGGGGACGATCTTTTTGTGCGAGTTCCAATAGATTTCCTTAGCGTTGCGGTTTTGGGAGGGACTTGTCTCTACGACATCAGCTAGGAACTGTCGGAGTGATTTCTCGATAGTAACGTCCGGACGGATGGTTATTCGGGAGCCTCGTGGCACTTTTGCCAAAAGGAGATTTGATATTCCGTCAAATCATCAGGATCGTCTGGTAGGGAGAGTTCAACAGTGCACGGACGTTCTGGAAATTGCCATTGAAGCTTGGCCTCATAGATTTCTTTTAGAACGTTGCCGAGAACGAGCAGCTTGTCTTTTGAGATGTCTTGGCACCCGCCGTGTTGAATACCATCGAGGTGCAAGTGGTTCATGACCCATTCGACGGACTGGCGACTCCGTCCGAGTTGTTCAAAGCCCCGGAGATTTTCTTCTGAGAATCCATCGAGTAGGATATATCCGTCAAACAACGTAAACGCGGGCCAGAAGATTGAGGCATAGCCGACGGCGAGAGAGAATCTTCCTTCGCAGCCAATCCAACTTTCGAGATCGATTCCCTTGCCGTTGTTCCATGCAGCAAGTTCGGCTTTCATGCTCTCAGGAATATCCATGAATCCTCCGGCGCTCGCCGGGCGCTCCATCCTAAACGAGCATTTTAAGTTTAAGGTGAGTTACCACCGAACTTCACCTGCCCTAACTCCGCCAAACCAAATAAGTCACCACTCTACGTGTACTGCACCCTTCTCTCGCCCTTCACCACTCGGCCAATCACGTAGAACTTCTCCTCGGCCCGGTCCAGCAGCGTCTTCGCCTTGGTAAACTTGGCCGCCGGAATCACGGCGATCAGCCCGATGCCCATGTTGAACGTGCGCATCATCTCTTCTTCGCTCACCTGCCCTATCTCGCGCAGATGCTCAAAGATGGGCAGCACCGGCCACGAGCCCAGCTCAACCTGCGCCGTCACATTCTTCGGCAGTATCCGCGGCAGGTTCTCGGTGATTCCGCCGCCCGTAATGTGCGCCATGCCCACCGTCACCTGGCCAGCCACCAGCTTCTGGATCACGTGCAGATAGCTGCGGTGCGTCTTCATCAGCGCCGCCCCGGCCTTCTCTTTAATCGCCGTCACGTACTGCGTCGCCTTGTATCCGGCCACCTCAAACAGTAGCTTCCGCGCCAGCGAGTAGCCGTTCGTGTGCAGTCCCGTCGACGGAAACCCGATCAGCACGTCCCCCGCCTTGATCCCCACGCCCGTCACCAGCTTGTCGCGATCCACCGCGCCCACAATAAAACCCGCCAGGTCGTACTCGCCGTCGGCATAAAATCCCGGCATCTGCGCCGTCTCGCCGCCAATCAGTGCGCACCCGTTGGCCCGGCACGCGTCGGCCAGCCCTGTCACCACGTCCTCGGTCACTTCGGCGTCCAGCTTGCCGCTGGCAAAGTAGTCCAGAAAGAACAGCGGCGTGGCGCCCTGCACCCCGATATCGTTTACGCAGTGGTTCACCAGGTCGGCGCCCACCGTGTGGTGCAGCCCCAGCTCAAACGCGATCTTCAGCTTGGTGCCCACCCCGTCGGCCGAGCTCACCAGGATCGGATTCTTCCAACGCTGCAAGTCCAGCCGGAACAGCGCCCCGAACCCTCCGATCCCTCCTAATACATTGCGATTGAACGTCTTCTGTGCCAGGAACTTGATGCGTTCCTTGGCCCGGCCGCCGGCCGTGATATCGACCCCGGAATCGGCGTATGTGACGGATTTTTGCTTCGTTTCGTCGGGCACAATCAGGACTTTCTGGGTATTGGAGTTCCAGCGCTTCGGGCAACCCGTGGTTGCCGAGTCTGCCGCAGACCGAGGAGGCTGAGGTCTTGAAAGCTGAATTCTAGCAGGAATCCCGAGCCACTAATCCACAGTGCGAACCCCAACGATGAATACGCGAGGGGCCCGCAGTGTATCGGTCACAAACGCCGATGCTAGAATGGGTAGCCCAGTCAAAACGTCCAGCCTGACTAGCGGAAGGAACAGCGAATGAAACGCATGTTTTATGCAGCTTTTATATGCGGGTTGCTTTTGATTCAACAAAGGACTTCAGCCCAGGAATTTATCCAGGCCCGAGGGGCGAACCTGTACAAGTCAGGAAAAAAGATCGAATTGCGGGGCACCAATCTCGGCAACTGGTTGCTCCGCGAAGATTTCATGGTTGGTCTTTATGGCTCCCATACCGAGATGCGCTCTGCCATGAACACCGTCCTGGGCAAGGAAAAGGCCGATGCGTTCTGGGATGAGTACGAGACCGTCTACTACACCGACAAGGACGCGGAATTCCTGGCAAAGGAAGGCTTTAATGCAATACGCGTGCCGATCAATGAAAATCGCTTCGAGAACCCAAACGAACCTGGGCGTTATGACGAAGGGGCCCTGCGTCATCTCGATACGATGATTCGAATCAGCAAGGCGCACGGCATCTACGTCATTCTCGACCTTCACGCCGTAATGGGCGGACAGTCGCGAGAAATCTATGCCGATTCGCTCTCGGGCACTCCGGACTTTTGGCGCTATGCCGACTTTCGCACCCGCGCCACGGCCTTTTGGGGGTTTTTGGCGAAGCGGTACAGGAACGAAACAGGCGTTGCGGGCTATGACCTGGTGAATGAACCCAATACCGAAGACCACACGGAGTTGCTAACAGCATGGCTGCGAGAGACGATGCTCCAGATCCGGAAGGTTGACCCGGTTCATCTCATCATTGTTGAAGGCGACGACTACGGCAAAAACTTCAAGGGTCTTCCCGACGACTTTTGGAACGATAAACAGACGATGTTCCAATTCCATATTTATCCCTTCTTCGCCTTCCCGCTCACCAGGATGACCGACTATCCGCAGACACTAGACGGGGTACGTTACGACAAGGCATATCTTCGCAACTTGATGCATGAGCAAATTGCATTCGGCCGGCATAAGCCTGTCTACATGGGTGAATTCGGCACCGGCAACGAAGAGCCCAAATTTGCGTTTACCATGGTCAGAGACCTGATTTCGATAGCCGATGAAGAAGGCTGGTCCTGGACTGAGTGGACCTACAAAGATGTGGGACCAATGGGATTGGTCTCAGTTCGCGCCGACACCCCCTGGAGAACCTTCCTCGCTTCACCCGAAGTGAAAGCCGAGCGCGAGCAAGCTAGCGAGTTGTTTGGCAGAAGCGGAGCAGATTCTCAGGCCAGGGATTCCGTCGCAAAGATGACTGCAAGTATCACAGGCAATTTCGACGGGACCACACAAGGACAATTCCGTCGCAGAACCGAGCGAGTGCTCGAAGACGAACTGAGCTACGCGATAGTGTTTCATCTAAAGGACAAGAGCGAAGCGGAGATGCGCCAACTCGCAGATTCATTCGCATTCGACTCCTGCAGTCCCAATGCCGAACTTGACGAAGTATATTTTGTCGGGAAAGATCGGCAAGGTCCGACGAATCGCTGATATCCAGATTCCAGGGGAGTTATAGTCGCCCGCAAACCTGACGTAGAGTTGTGAAGAAGAAAAATGGAAAGTCGGCTTGACATTCCACAAGACCCGTGTCATTCTCATACGTAAAGCCGACTTTACATGGCCCAAACCATCACAAACCGCGTCAAAGAGCTCCGCACCGCCCGCGGCATGACCCAGGAGCAGCTCGCCGAGGCCGCCGGTGTCTCGCGCCAGAGCATCAACTCCATCGAGCGCAACCGCTATGTGCCCTCGCTTGAGCTGGCCCTCATATTCGCCCGCGTGTTTGCCTGCTCCACCGACGAAATCTTCAAGCTGGAGACCAATTCATGACCAACCCGCCCCATCCCATCCTGTCCAGAATTCCCATCCTCAACAAGTACGTCGATGAGCGCTTTCTCGAACATCGCCGCCGCTCTTCCAGCGTCGCCGGCTTTGCAGCTCTCATTCTGGCCGGCTGCATCTTCGAGTACCGCATCATCTTCAGCCACCTCATCGATTGGGAGATGGCCGCCATCATCCTCACCTTCGGCGTCGTCAAAATGTCACTCTTCGCCTGGTATCGCATCAACGACTAACTTTGAATAGGAGCCTTGTTCATGCATTCCATATACCGCCGCCTCGACCCCAAATTCCGTCGCCTCTTCCAACTCGCCAACCTCGCCCTCGTCCTGGGCCTTTTGCCATGGGTATTTCGCGAATCCATACCCGCCAACCATGCATGGCTCGACGCTTTTTGCGGATTTTTCATGGGCCTTTCGATCGCCATCAACCTGTTCTGCCTCCGAGCAGCACGCCGACGCACCTCAGCTGACTCGCCAACTTGCTGACTCGTTGTCTCACCGCGCTTCTATACTGAATTCACGATGTCTCAGCAGCGAACTCACGCGAAATCCGCAGCCCTCCAGTCGCGCGCCGAGCGCTTCTTCCCTGGCGGCGTGAACTCGCCCGTTCGGGCCTTTCGCGCGGTGGGCGGCGCGCCTCCGTTTGTCGCCAGCGCCCATGGCGCCTGGATCACCGACGCCGACGGCAACCGCTATATCGACTACTTCGGCTCCTGGGGTCCCATGATTCTCGGCCACGCCTTCCCGCCCGTGGTCGAAGCAATCGAGCGCGCGGCTCGCAACTCGGCCAGCTTCGGCGCGTCCACCGGGGCCGAGGCCGACCTCGCCGAGCTCGTCACCGCCTGCTACCCGGCCATCGAGAAGATGCGCTTCGTCAGCTCCGGAACCGAAGCCACCATGTCGGCCATCCGACTGGCCCGCGCCGCCACTGGCCGCAAAATCATCGTCAAGTTCGAGGGCTGCTACCACGGCCATGCCGATGGACTCCTCGTCAAAGCCGGTTCCGGCGTCGCGACATTAGGCATCCCGGGCTCGGCCGGCGTGCCTGAAGAGATCGCGCACCTCACTCTCGCCCTGCCCTACAACAATCTCGCCGCGGTTGAAGCCGCCTTTGCCGCACACCCCGACGCCATCGCCGCCATCATCGTTGAGCCGGTCGTGGGCAACGCCGGCTGCATCGTTCCGGCCGAAGGTTATCTCGAAGGCCTTCGCTCTCTCACCCGCCAGCACGGCGCGCTGCTCATCGTCGATGAAGTCATGACCGGCTTCCGCGTAGCCCTCGGCGGAGCCTGCCAGCTCTACTCACTCGACCCCGATCTCGTCACGCTCGGCAAAATCGTCGGCGGAGGCCTGCCCGTCGGCGTCTTCGGCGGCAAACTCCAGTTCATGGATATGCTGGCGCCCCTCGGCCCCGTCTACCAGGCCGGCACGCTCAGCGGTAACCCTCTGGCCATGGCCGCAGGAATTGTTACCGTCGGCTACCTCAAAGACCACGCAAGCGAAATCTACCCGCAGCTCGATGCCAACACCCGCAAGCTTGCCGAGGGCGTTGCAGCCGAGGCTGCATTATTCGGCATTCCACTCACGCTCAATCGCGTCGGGTCGATGTGGACCTGGTTCTTTACTCCCGGCCCGGTGACGAATTACGACGAAGCCGCCAGATCCGACACCGCCGCCTTCGGCCGCTTCCATCGCGCCATGCTCGATCAAGGCATCTGGCTCCCGCCCTCGCAGTTTGAGGCTGCGTTCCTTTCCGCCGCGCACACCAATGCCGAGATTGACGCAACCATCGCCGCGGCTCGCGAGGCGCTCGCGTCACTTGCGGGCGCCCCCTAACCCCACGCCTCCAGCGTCACAAACTTCTTCGTTTCCTTGTAACGCTCAACAATCATCCCGGCCGCAGCCACTGACGGCCCGCGCTTGCCCACCGTCTCGCGATGGTTTCCATCGTGCAGCACAATGTTTGCCGCATACCCAGTCCGCGTCAGCGCATCCACCGTCTTGCTGAGCGTCGCCGCAATCTTCTCCGCCGAGGGTTCGCTCCAATCCGTCGTCATCGCGTTCCACAAAACCGGCTCCAGGCCCAACTCGCGCGCAATGCGAAACACCGCCGGCCGCCGCGCGCCGAACGGCGGCCTGAAGAACCTCACTTGGGAGCCAATGATCTGCTCGAGCGTATCCTTGGTCCGTTTCAGTTCTTCCTCAATCTGTTTTGCTGGGCAGTGCGACAGCTTGGGATGGCTCCACGAGTGATCGCCAATAACGTGCCCCTCGGCCGCGACCCGCCGCACCAGCTCCGGCTGTGCCTCGGCAAACTTGCCCAACATAAAAAAGGTCGCCTTCACATCGTGCCGCGCCAGAGCGTCGAGCAGCCGCGGCGTCCATTCAGGATTCGGCCCATCGTCGAAGGTCATCGCAATCTCTCCCGGCCGCCGCGGCGCAATCAGGGCCGTACCGAAGATCCGCGAACCTGGCCACAGCGACGCGTAGGCGAACCCGCCCGCGGCCAACCCCACCGCGCCGGCCAAACCCAGCGCCGCCGTCACCCCGGTTTCCAATGAGGTAATCATTCACTCCAGTCTGCGTCTCACGACCCGCACCCCGCAAGCGCGGATGGGCGTATACTTTTCTTGATCGGGCTGCATCCTGGGTCTTCGGAGCGGCACTGGAGTGAATCATGAGCCTCACGAACTTTTCCGCCGGTGTTCCTCCCTCGCCGGCCGGCCTCCCCGTCAAAAAAGTCACAGTGCCCGCACTGGCTGAGATGAAGCGCCAGTCCATGCCCATCTCCGCGCTTACCGCCTACGACTATGCAACCGCGCGCCTGATCGACGAGGCCGGCATCGACTTCATTCTGGTCGGCGACTCGCTCGCCATGGTCGTCCTCGGCCATGAAAACACCCTCGCCGTCACTATGGACGAAATGCTCCACCACACGCGCGCCGTGCGCCGTGCTGTGCGCCGCGCGCTGGTTGTCGCCGACATGCCTTACGGCAGCTATCACGGCGCCATCGCTGAGGGAGTGGCCAATGCCGTTCGCTTCATCAAGGAAGCCGGCGCGGAAGCAGTCAAGATCGAGGGGACCCGCATCGAGCTCGTCCGCGCCCTCAGCGATGCCGAAGTGCCTGTAATCGGCCATCTCGGCCTGACGCCGCAAAGCGTGCATCGCATGGGCGGCTACCGGGTGCAGGCCCGCACGGCCGAAACCGTCCGCCGTCTGCAATCCGATGCCCGCGCCCTCGCCGAGGCCGGCGCAGGAGCCATCGTCCTTGAAGGCGTGCCCCGCGAGGTTGCCGAAGTCATCACCGCCGAGCTCGCCATCCCCACCATCGGCATCGGCGCCGGCCCGGGCTGCGATGGCCAGATTCTCGTCTTCCACGATCTCGTCGGCCTCACCTTCGCGCCCCCCGCCAAGTTTGTCCGCCGCTACGCGGACCTCGGCTCCGCGATCCGCTCCGCTGTCGAGCATTATCGCGACGACGTCGAGCATCGCGCCTTCCCATCCGACGAAGAGAGCTACCACCTCGGCGAAGCTGCTCGCCAGGCGCTCGCGTCTCTCCCCGCCCCCTCCACCGATTTCGATTCCGATGACGAAGTTGTGAATCGCGACTCGCTCCCGGACTGGACCAACTGAGACCCGGCAAACTGAAAATCGTCCGATGCAAATTCTGCGCACTGTAACTGAACTTCGAAACTTGTCCCGCGATCGACGCGCAAACGGCAGCACCGTCGGCCTCGTTCCAACCATGGGTGCGCTCCACGCCGGCCACGCATCGCTCATCCGTGCCGCAGCCGCATCCTGCGACGCCGTCGCCGTTTCAATCTTCGTCAACCCCACGCAATTCGGGCCCAACGAAGATTACGCCCGCTACCCACGCGCGTTTGAGGCCGATTGCGCACTCGCCTCAGTCAACGGCGCGCACGTCGTCTTCGCTCCCGCGGTCGACGAACTCTATCCCGCTGGTTCGGCCACATTCGTTGAAGTTGAAGGCTTGAGCCGCCGCCTCGACGGCCAGTCCCGCCCAGGCCACTTTCGCGGCGTTGCTACCGTCGTCACTAAACTACTGATCGCCGCCGAGCCGGACCGCGCATTCTTCGGCCAGAAAGACGCAGCGCAGGTCTCTGTCCTTCGCCGCATGGCCGCCGACCTGCGCATTGGAACAGAGATCGTCGTCTGCCCCATCGTTCGCGAGCCCGACGGCCTTGCTCTCAGTTCGCGCAACGCCTATCTCAACGCCGCCGAGCGCGCACAGGCCCTTGTCCTCAGCCGCGCCGTCCGCAAAGTCGAATCTCTTTTCGCCGCCGGCCAACGCAACTCCGCCGCTCTCATCGCCGCCGCGCGGGAAACATTCGCAGCCGAGCCTGCCGTCCGCGTCGACTACATCGAGCTGGTTGACTGGTCGACGCTCGAGCCTCTCGACGCCGCCGCTCCCGGCGCGCTCTTTGCCGTCGCCGCATACGTCGGCCCAACCCGCCTCATCGACAATACAATCCTCGGCTAGTTTGGCCGCGGCAAATACTGGTCGAGCCACTCGATCCACCGCCGGTACACATCGCGCATCCTCACCGGATCTGCCGGACTGTGCCCACCGATGGGATAGGCGTAAAACACCGTCGCAATGCCGCGATCTTTCAGCGAGTGGTAGAGCTCGTAACCTTCCGTGATCGTCACGCGATAGTCGCCCACGTCCTGCAGCACCATCGTCGGCGTCACCATCTTGTCGTAATACGTCATCGGCGACTGCTCCACCCAGTGCTTCATCCAGTCGCCGGTGTAGGGCGAGCCGCCAATGCCCCCGGCGCGCGAAACATTCGAGTCCGAAAGGTTGTACTGGTCGATCAGGTTCGTCACCGGCGCTCCGGCAATCGCGCACTTCCAGAACTGCGCGTGGCCGATCAGCCAGCTGGTCATAAAGCCGCCGTAGCTCCAGCCCGTGACAGCAATGTTCGACTCATCCACAATTCCGCGCTTCTTCAGCATCTCAACGCCGGCCAGCACGTCGCGGCCCGGCCCATCGCCGGAGTCGTCCACGATCGCTCGCCCGAAGTCGTTGCCCAGGTTGTCGCTGCCGCGATAATTGGGCTCAAACACCAGCCATCCCTGTGCCGCGATGAGCTGCGCAAACACGTTGAATGCGTCTTTCGATGCCGATGTTGGCCCGCCGTGGATGTAAAGCACCAGAGGCAGCTTCTTGCCCGGCGTGTAATCGGGCGGATAGGTCAGAATCCCGTTCTCGGTCCAGTTCTTCGGCGCCTTGTCCGGGCTCTGCCACGTCACCACTTCGCTCTTGCCCAGGTTCAGTTGGTCAAACGCGGCGTTGAACGATGTGAGCCTTCGCGGCTTTGAATCCGGCGTATCGAGAATATAGATCTCCGGCGGATGATGCGGCTCCGTGCCGGCAAAGACAATCTGTCCCTGCGCACCCACGGTTGCATCGAGCCAAAAGCCGGTGGAAACAGTCACATCTCCAAGGTTGAGCTTTCTGGCCGGCCCTGAGAGCGGCTGAATCCACATGCCAACGCCGGCCACATCGTTGGCTCCGCTCACAATTGCCTTGCTGTCGGGCGTCCACAAGGCGCGAAAGAAATTGCGGTCGATCGCGCGCGTCGCGTTATCGCCGTCGCCCTTCAGCCCGTTCACCACGTAGATGTCGTTGAAATTCCGCTCCACGCCGTCGCGCGGGTAGATGTAAGCCACCATCGCCCCATCCGGCGAAGGTGCCGGAAACGAGGCCCACATGGTGTGCGTCGTAATTGGCTCCGATTTCAAGGTCGCGAGGTCGAGCACCTGCGGCGAGCTGTAGCGCCGGTCGCCGGAGTACGTGTTTTCGATGCGCACGTACACGATCCTGGTTCCGTCCGGCGTAAACGCGATGGGTGAGGCCGGCGGTCCGGGCGGAAATGCCACCGGCAGCGACCACGTGCCCGACGTCAGGCGCTTTGCTTCGCCGCCATCGGCCGGAATGAGCCAAAGGTGCGTGGGTAGCGGCTTGTCGCGATCGAGAAAGCTGTTGTCGCCCACCTCAAACGCGTCATCGAACTTGTCGGCTCCGGTCTTCTTCGCGGCATCGTCGATTGCCGCAAAAGCAAACGCGCTTCCATCCGGCTTCCATGCAAATTGCTGGATCGAGGTCGGGCTCTTCGTTACCTGGAGCGCATCGCCGCCTGCCATATCGAGCAAGAAAACCTGGTTGTGCTCCTTGTCGTCGGGTGCAAGAAATGCAATTTTGTCTCCCGCAGGCGACCAGCGGGGAAAGCCGGCCTTCTTGCGGTCGTGCGTCAGCCAACGCACCTTGCCCGTCGCGATTTCAACCAGCGCAAGCTCTGAATCGTTGAGGTCGTTTTCATAGTCGTTCTTCGTTACCACGGCAACCAGCAACTTGCCGTCGGGCGAGAGCTCAGGATTGCTTACGCGCACGATCTTGCCCACCCAGGCCAGATCGAATGTTTTGCCCGGCGTTGCCGGAATGGCCAGCCTCGCCGTGGCATTCGCGGTGGGCGGACTCTGCGCAATCAGCGCTGGAGTAAAGACGGCGGCAACAGCAAGGGAGAGAGGAAACACATGCTTCATCGTGCGGCTCCTGAGTTTTGTGCTTTCGGGGAAAGCGGTTGTGCGACAAATATACAGGACGATGCCCCCGGTGTGATTCCCCCTCAACCCGCCCGCCTGTGCTACGGTGAGCTTGAAAAGATGCCCGAACTCCCCGACATCACGGCCTACATCACCGCCATTCGGGAGCGGGTCCTCGGCCGCGTGCTCGAGCGCGTCGTCATTACAAGCCCATTCCTGCTGCGCACCTTCGATCCGCCCCTCTCAAGCACTGAGGGCCACGCCGTAACCGCACTGCGGCGCATCGGCAAACGTATCGCCATCGGCGTCGATGGCGATCTTTGGCTTGTGCTCCATCTCATGATTGCCGGGCGCCTGCACTGGAAGGCTCCCAACGCAAAGCTCGCCGGCCGCGCCCTCGCGGGCTTTTACTTTTTGGATGGGACTCTCACCCTGACGGAGGCCGGCTCCAAGCGCCGCGCATCATTGCACGTGGTTCGCGGCGAGGAAGGCTTGCAGTCGCTCGACCCCGGCGGTGTAGAGATCTCCTCCATCGGCTTCGCCGGTTTTCGCGCCGCGCTCACCCAGGAAAACCGCACCCTCAAGCGCGCTCTTACTGATCCACGCATCGTCAGTGGCATCGGCAACGCCTACTCCGACGAGATTCTCCACGCCGCTCGCCTCTCGCCCATCGCGCTCACCCACAAACTCAAAGACGAAGAATGGGACCGCCTTTACGCCGCAACGCGCGAGACACTGGAAATCTGGACCTCACGGCTCTCGTCCGAAGCCAGAAAAGAATTCCCTGAAGGCGTCACTGCCTTCCGGCCCGAAATGGCCGTGCACGGCCGTTTCGGCCAGTCCTGCCCGCGCTGCGGCCGGCCGGTGCAGCGCATTCGTTACGCCGACAACGAAACCAACTACTGCGCGCAGTGCCAGACCGGCGGCAAGGTACTGGCTGACCGCAGTCTCTCGCGCCTGCTCGGCTCTGACTGGCCCCGCACGCTCGAAGAGCTCGAAGCTCTGAAAAGACGATGATTCAAGAGATGGTTAGGAGTGCAGACGTCGATTCCAACCCAGGCGCCTGTGTTGCGATTTGCCTTGACTTTCCTTCTAACCTCAATCAAAGTGTTCACGCGACTCCTTTTAGACTGACACGCGTTGGCATCATTTTCCCAGGATCATCCGTCTCGGGGAGCCGAATATCAAAAGAATACGAAATGGGAGGTTTTCGCGCATGCAGATTTTCCATGTCAGCCCCTTGGCTGTCCTTTACTCGGCAATCGCGCAATGGCTGCTGGGCGCTCTATGGTTTGGCTTTGTCTTCCGGGCCCGCTGGAAAGCACTGGTGGGGATTCCGGAGGGTGAGAAACCCAAAAATGCGTGGTTTCCAATGCTTGCCTCGTTTGTTGCCAACGTGGTTCTTTCCATGTTGCTGGCGCACCTCATTAAGTGGAGCGGCGCAACCTCGTTGCCACGCGGCGTCTATGTCGGCGCCATCTGCTGGGCCGGCTTCATAGCCCCGGTGATGTTCACCACGCACATCTTCGAAAGACGGCCCGCCAAGCTCTTCGCCATCAACGCCGCTTACTGGCTGCTGGCGATGATGATTGGCGGCGCCATCCTTGGCAACCTCAACAACGTAGGCTGAACCTGAATCCTCACCTCCCCGGTCTGCCCGGTTCCCAAATCCGGGCAGACGGGGTATTGCGGCTCCGTTTAGAATCTGGCTATGACCAAGCAGGCGCTCACCACCACGGCCGCACCCGCAGCCATCGGCCCTTACTCGCAGGCCATCCGCTCGGGCAACCTGATCTTTACCGCCGGACAAATTGCTCTCGATCCCGCCACGGGCAACGTTGCTGCCGGCGGAATTGCCGAACAGACGGCCCGGGTTCTTGAGAATCTGAAGGCCATCCTTGAAGCCGGCGGCAGCAGCCTCGACCGCGCGGTTAAGGCAATAGTCTTCCTGAAAGACTTCAACGACTTCGCAGCCATGAATGCGGCCTACGCTGCTTACCTGGGCGGCGAGGGCCGCGTTGCGCCGGCGCGCACCACGGTTGAGGTCTCGCGGCTGCCGAAAGACGTGCTCATTGAAATTGAGCTTGTGGCCGAGGTGTGAGGACCCCAGGCCTGAAACGGCTTTGCGCTCTTCGCATCTAATGGAGAGAAACAGTCCCCAGGAGGCAAAGTGAGCGAAAGCGACGACAATGTAGTTCGCACTGAAGCTGAATGGCGTGAATCCCTGACGCCCATGCAGTACCACGTCCTGCGCGAAAAAGGAACCGAACGCCCGTTCACCGGCGCACTTACTGAGAATCACGAGACCGGCAACTATCACTGCGCCGGGTGCGGCGCGCTGCTCTTTCTGAGCGGCGCCAAGTTCGATTCCGGCTGCGGCTGGCCAAGCTTCATGCTCCCGGCCGGGTCCACGGCCGTTAAGGAGCACGAGGACCGCAGCTTCGGCATGCGCCGCATTGAAGTCACCTGCGCGCGTTGCGGCGGTCACCTCGGCCACGTATTCCCCGACGGCCCGCGCCCCACCGGTCTTCGCTACTGCATCAACTCGGCATCGCTGACCTTTACCCGCCAGGGAGAGCAAACGGAAGGTTGATCTGTCCCCTCTGGACCTGCCCGTCCGGGCGTTCTTCGGGCACGACAAAGCCCCGTCGTTGCGACGGGGCTTCGCTTGCATAAAGGCTATGGATGGAACCGTTTAGGCCTTGGCGATTTTGCCGGCCTTGATGCAGCTCGTGCACACGCGGATCTTCTTGGGCACTCCGTTCACCAGCGCCTTCACGGCCTGCAGATTGACATTCCAGCGCCGGCGCGTGACGTTGTGCGCGTGAGAAATGTTGTTACCAAACTGCGGCCCCTTGCCGCAAATATCGCAAACTTGTGCCATTGTCTTAACTCCAGGATTTTGAATCGCTTCCGACGCCGGAATCCGGGCCGCAGGCGCACACCAGCCCCTCAGGGCGGGACGCCGAATCTTCAGTATACCTGAAAGGCGGGTCCCGGGTCAGGTGCCGGCCTGCACATTGGCCAGCGGAAACCGGCCTTTCACCTCATATCTCGACCCTGCCGCTGACAAATGGCTCTCGTAGAGCCGGAACTCCGTGGCAAAAATTCGCTCGAGGGGTACTCTCTCGCCTGCCCGCTCGAGCAGCGCGCGCAATTCGCGACCCCGGCCGCCCGATTTTGACCGCGCCAGCGTAATGTGCGGGTGATACGGCCGGTCCTCGGGTTCAAATCCGCAGGGCTGGGTTGCCGCCACGACCTTCTTCTGCAGGGCGACAAGCGCCGGCGACGGCGCAACCTTGAGAATGAATACACCGGCCCGCTCGAATACTCCCAGCCCTTCGAAGCCGATTATAATTGGGTACGCCCTCAAACCTGACAAACCAGGCAACAGGCGCGCATATTGTTCCTGAGTAGTGTTGCCCAGGAACTGAAGCGTGATGTGCCAGGACTCGGGCGCAGACCAGCGCAGATCGGGCGCCGAGGGCCGCAGCTTGCCGGTGAGCCGCTTGAGCTCGGCCTCAACGGCCTCACCCAGCGGAATTGCAATGAACAGGCGCATGGATGGAGTGTAAAGCCCTACTGCAAGGGTGGCGCCGGCCTCGTCGTCACTTGGCTATTCGGGGTTTCGGGCGCCGCCACAATCACGCGGTTGCGGCCCTGCCGCTTGGCCATATAGAGCGCCCGGTCAGCGGCCGCCACCAGCCTGTCAGGAGTATTCTGGCCGCCATCGGCACAAGCTACGCCGGCGCTGACCGTCAGATACGGCGGTCCGGGCGAAGCCGGATGGGGAAGGTTCAGGTCCATCACTGCCCGCCGCACCATCTCTGCAATCCGCCGTGCACCCTCAAGGCCGGTGTTGGGCAGAATCAGGGCGAACTCTTCGCCGCCAAAGCGGGCAACCACATCGATGGCGCGCCTGGCGATGCGATTCATCTCGCCAGCCAGCAATGCCAGGCACACATCCCCGCGCTGATGCCCAAGCGAGTCATTGAGCGCCTTGAAATGATCCACGTCAAAAAGAACCAGTGAAAGCGGCGACTCCGAGCGGTGGATGCGCGCGCACTCTTTTTCCAGGGTCTGATCGAAGCAACGCCGGTTTGCCAGACCGGTAAGCGCATCCGTTGCCGAGAGGCGCATCAGCTCTTCATTGGCCAGCTTCAGGTCGGCGGTCTTTTCCTCCACCAGGCGCCTCAGCTCGCGCTCGCGGGTCTGGGCGTTGGCCACGCGCAGGCGCAAAATCCCGACAGCGGCCAACGCAGGCACAATGAAGCAAAGAAGCAGAAACCACCATTCCCTGTACCAGGGCAGCAGAATTCTGAAGTCGTATTCGGCAATATGCCCGCTCCAGTTACCCAGTGCATCGCCAGCCTCAACCTGGAGCCGGTATTGTCCCGGCGCCAGGTGGACAAACTCCAGCTCGCGCCGCGTGGTCTCCGTCCAGTCCGATGGTTCTCCAAGCATGCGGTAGCGGAAAGCGACGTCGCTCGGCCCCCCGGAACTGTTCAGCGCGGTGTATTGCACCGAAAGCGAATTCGCGTTGGCAGCGAACGATGGGTTCTGAAGATCGGAGACATCCGTCTGTCCTGAAAGCAAGTGCGTGAACACTACTTGCGGCGCGATGCTGGTCGCGGCCCGCGGCCTGGGCGTGAAGCGCGAGAGCCCTCCGCTTGTTCCGAACCACAGCGGACCGTTGTTTGGTTCCTGGGCAAACGCGTTCAAGTCGCAGTCGTCCCAGGCCAAGCCGTCGTTCATGTCGTAGTGAGTCCATCGCGAGCCGTTCCACATGTCCACGCCATGGTCGGATCCGGCCCATAAGCGGCCCGCCGAATCAAAATCGAGATAATAGACAATCCCCGTGGTCCCTGACCGTTGGACGCCTCTCTCAACCCGGACACTGGTTCCCGCGAGATAAACCCGGTCGATGCCGCCCCCATAGCTGTAACCGATCCACAAAGCCCCGCGCGGACCGGCTCCCAGCGCAAGCACTTCTTGATTGCTCAAACCGTCGGCCTTCGACCAGTTGTGCCAATGCCCATCGATCAATCCGAACAGGCCGCCCGCGCCGCCCGCCCACACCACACCCTGCGCGTCTTCTGTCACGGTCCAGAAAAGCGATTGGGGGAGATCGCTGACGCGTGAGAATCTGTCGTACGGGGGCGATGCTACAAACAATCCTCTATCTGTCGCCGCCCACAGCCGGTGCTCGCGATCGAACCGGATGGTGAAAGCCGATTTCCCTGTCAAACCCTGGGCATCGCCGTACCGGCTCACCGTTCCGGTGGCGAGATGCACGCGCGCCACTCCAAGGTGAGTTGTACCAACCCAGAGATTCCCCTCCTGGTCCTCTTGAAGGCTGTGTACTGACTGGTTGGCCAGCGCACCGAGCTGAGTCCACTCCTCGGCATCTTCTTTTCGCACTCCGTGATAAATTCCGGCCTGCGTGGCAACCCACAGCGAACCGTTTGCCTCGGGCAGAATCTCAAAGACAATGTCGCTGCCCAGCCCGCTATCCACTGTGTAGTATTCCCACTGGCGATAGCCTCGCCACTGCGCCAGACCCCGGCCGGCAAGCCCCAGCCAGAGGGAGTGCTGGCGGTCCTCATAGGCTGTGTAAACGGCACCGCGCAATCCGGTTGCGCGGTCGATCCGATGCCATCCCAGGCTTGTAGAGATAAGCAAGCCGGCCGGCGCCGTCAAAATAATGTGGCCGTCGGCATCCAGACTCGGAACCCCATTGAGCGCTCCGGCGACCGCGGGTGACTGTGGCTTGCTGAACTTGGCCTGACCTTCGGCACGGACCAGGATTCCGGTAACCGCGCCGCTGACCCACAGACTGCCGTCCCTGTCCTTCTTGATGCTCTGCCACTGGTCGGCTGGCAGCCCGGCCTCGCGTCCCAGAACCGACGTCACGCCCCGGTTATCAATGTGGCAGATCTCTTCGCCGCATCCGTACCAGATCGTGTCTTCATCCAGCAGCACCGAGTGCGCTGCGGGACTCGAAGCTCCTTGCGCCCGCGGAATCACGTGCTGCGAGAACTGCGCCTCTCCCTGACTCGCAGTGAGTTCCACAAGGCCGATATCCGTCGCAAGCCAGGTATGGCCCTTGCCGTCGGCCTGAATGCCCCCGGTTTCGCTCACTGAAGTGAAATTCCCGGCCACCTGGCTGAATCGATTTCCGGTCAGCCGGTAAAGGCCAAACTGCGCGCCTACCAGCAACGAACCGTCCGGCGCGTCGCCAAACGAGACGTCAAGGGCCAGAGGAATGCCCTGGGGAGGGCCGAACGACTCAAAGTGGTCGCCGTCATAGCGGTAAATGCCGTTTTCAGTATTTACCCAGATAAAACCGCGCTGATCCTGATAAATGTCGCGGACGGCAAGGTTATTGAGCCCCTCGGCAACGCCGAGGTAGCGATAGCTGAACTCTTGTGCGCTGAGCGCCGCAGCCGCTGAAAGGACAAGCATGCCGCATGCAAGGGAACGCACCCCTCGTCGCAGCGACTCGATTATCGGAGGGCTCGTGCAGCTCTTATCATTTCCTGAGCTTCTTCTTCCGGTGCACGATCCTCCCTTCGGACGAAATAACCAGAACATGGGGACTAATGCCTGCAGTACCGCAAAAATCGCAACCAGCAGCCAGTCTTGCCTGGGGCTTTGTTCATTTCCGGCCATGAACCGATGGTTTCCCCTTGCGCTGAGACGCAAGGTCTGTTCATGACCCATTCGTTCGATGACACCCCTCCCTGGCCCTGCAAACGGAGGAGGACAGGCAGGAACAATGTTCACTTCGCAGCGTCGAATCCGGAGATTCCACGCGGCGAAAACCGCGGCCATTATCCTGCCATTCGCTGCCGGCCCCGGGGGGCGGGCTTCAGCGGCTTGAGCGTGTCCTGATGAGCGCCTGTATCACAAAAACTGCCTGAAGCACGATGAACTGAATGCGCCTTTTGAACTGCCACTGACACCGACTCGCTGCCGCCTCAACCTGGGGCCGCGCAAAATGATCCACCTCATTTGGCAGCTATTCTACTATGGCTTCGATTGGCGGGGCTCATCATCTTTCGCCTTTTTCCTCTGCCCAGTCCCACCATGTACACCTGCCCTCGCAACCATGAATTCTGCCGAACCTCGAATTTAACCGGCTGCGCCTTCATCCTGCGCCGTAACCCGCTCGAGCTCTCTCACCACGTGCTCCAGTTCGTCCACGATTTCATTACCACCCGACTTCTTGAAAACCTTCAGCAGCTCGTTGAAGTACCGGATCTGCTCGTCGCGCCCGCGCTTGAAGCGCTTCCAGATCTCCCCGCCAATTCGCCGGTAGTCGGTTAGAATCGACTGCGCGTTATAGAGCTTGTCGGCCGCTGAAATCAGCTGCACATCGCGCGGCTCATCGCGAAGCCGTTCAACATAGGCCCTTTTGCGTTCCTCCCATTTTTCCTTCTTGCTCGAATCCTCCGCCAGCGTGTCCGAGAGCCCCTCCACCATCCGCGCGACATTCGAGCCGAAGTTGAATTCAATGTCCTTGAGCCGCGTAGCGCCGCCATGATCCTCCGCGGCGTCGTGAAGCAGCGCGGCAATCACCATGTCTTCGGTCACCGGGAAATCCACGCGTCCCGATTCGCCCATCACCAGCGAGGCAACGCCCAGCAAATGCGCCATGTAGGGTATCTCGGTTCCCTTGCGCCGCTCGATATGGAGGGTTCGCGCGTAATCCACCGCGCGGGTAAACTTCTCGCTCAACAGCAGCAACCCTTCGGGCTTCTCCCGGTCTGCTTCTCCGCTCATGCTTCGCGTTTGCTCCTTAACTGATCGACTATATCAGCGGGTGGTCACGAATCCAGCCCCGAATTGCTGAAAAGCTCCGCCTGTGGCTGCAAACACGGCGCGCCGGGTGCCGCGCCTTTTTCCGGCTCCGGTTTTCGACGCGTGGCCGGAGGGTGTGGTAGAAATGCTAACGAACCCATTTGCGATTGGTACTTCGAGGATCTTGCGGCGGTTTAAATGGCGAATGGCGGTGCAACCCGGGTTCTTACGTTCGATGTTGGCGGCAGCCATATTTCGGCGGCTCTCTGTTCCGGTGACAGTCTGAGCCTGGGGCCGGTCGCAAGCGCGCATTACGGAGATATCACCACCAGCGACGGCTTCGTCGGTCTTCTTTATGACCTCGCCGCGAAGGCCGCCGGCGGCAACGTCTCCGGCATCGGCGCCACTCTCGCCTTTCCCGGGCCGTTCGATTATGACGCGGGCGTCAGCCTCATGCGCCACAAGCTCCCGTACTTATACGGATTCGACCTGCGGCACGCGCTCGCCGCGCGCATCGGCTGCGATCCCGCACAGGTGCGTTTTCTTAACGATGCTGACGCCTATCTGTTAGGCGAAGTCGGCGCCGGAGCCGCAAAGGGCTTCGCCCGCGCCGTCGGACTCACTCTTGGCACCGGCATCGGCTCTGCCTTCGCCGTCGATGGCAGGCTCACCACCACCGGCCCCGGCGTGCCCAAAGACGGCGAGATATGGAACGTGCCCTACGAGAACGGGATTGTGGAAGATTTTGTCTCAACTCGCGCCATCGCCGGCAATTACAGCCGGCGCAGCGGAAAAGCAATATCCGTAGCCGAGATTGCCGCCGCCGTGACCCACGATTCCGACGCGCAGGAGGCATTTGCCGAGTTCGGACATCATCTTGGACAGGTCATCGGATCTATGCTCGCCGATTTTCGCGCCGATGTCGTCGTGCTCGGCGGAGGCATCTCCCGATCCGCGGAACTCTTCCTGCCTATTGCGCGCGCCGAGATTCCCGATCGAAACCTGCAAATCCGCGTCTCCAGGTTGCTCGATCGCGCGCCTCTCGTCGGCTGCGCGGTGGCTGCCTTCGCCGCCCTGCGCGACGCCAAGTCCGCCCATGCCGCCCCTTCAAGCTGACCATTCCTTTGAGCGGCTTGCCTCAAATCCGTTCGCTTTCTTCGATTCGCTTGCATCTGCGCGCAACTGGTGAGTTTCGAGGATTCGTCCCTCAGGGGCCAGAGAGCAGGGATTAGGAATAGTCGCGCCCTGACGCTTCGTGAACTAACATTGAGTGTTCCGCAAGCAGAGCTGTTCCACTTTGCTCAAACCGGGGCCTGTCAAATGAAACCAATTCTCCTAGCCTGCTTCTTTTCGCCGCGCCGCGCCGGCCGGTTGCTTTCAATTGCATTTCTCCTTGCCTTTTCGCCGGTTCTGCTCGCCGCAAAAACCGTCGTTTTCTGGCAACCGGGATTTCCCACGGTCGACAGCGCGCCGGTTGACCGCAATGCGCTCAGCCAGGCTCTTGCCGGAACCGGCGCCGTATTCGCCGATCTCAAGGCGCTGAACGATCCCGCAACGCTTGACGGGGCCGATCTGCTCGTTCTGCCTTACGGCTCGGCTTGCCCCACGGATGCGTGGAAGGCAATTCACTCGTTCCTGCACGCCGGCGGCAACCTGCTCGTTATGGGCGGCCAACCACTGCGTGTGCCGGTCACCCAGGCCGATGGCAAATTCGTACAGGATGTGCCTCAGGATACCTACGCCCGCGTTGTCGACATCGGCCACGCTTATCAAATTCCCGTTCCGTCCTCGGCCCGCTTTGCCTGGCGGTACGGCTACTCCTTTGCTCAAACGCCGGGTCTTCGTGCGCGCCGCTTCTTTGCCGTCGAGGGCCATCTTGACGGTCTCGGTTACATGGTCGACTCCACCGGCCTGCTCTCAGCGGCCCCGGCAATTGTGGCCAATTACCCATGGGGGCCTTTGCAGGGCAGCCGCCTTGTGGCCCTCGACTTCGATCCCGAGCCCGGCTACTGGCAAAGCTCCGACGGAATTGCCCTGACCAGGCAGGCGGCGCTGTACGCGAGCCAGGGCGCGACCGTGTTTTCGGTTGAGTTGCAATCCTCGGCCATCCGCCCCGGCGAGACGCCTCAGATCACGGTCCATCTTCGCAGTCCGCGTCTCGATAAGACCCACGCAAAAGTCAGCGGCGAAGTCAAAGTCCAAATCAGCTCTGAAAAGGGTCTCGTCGATTCGGTCACGCTTCCCGTAGCCGATGCCGCTACGGCCAATCTGCCTGTTCCCTCCAAAAGCGATCTCGCCCCCGGCTTTTATACGGTCGCCGCAACCTTCAGTGCAGGCGGCACGTTCAGAGAGTTCTATCAGAACGGTCTCTGGGTTCAGCCCGCTTCGGCTGTCAACTCCGGCCCCGCACTCGGCGTGCGCGGCGACTTCCTGACTGAAGACGGCAAGCCCTTCCTTCCGGTTGGCACCAATTACTTCACCACCGAAGCAAACGGCTGGGACTTCTCAGGCCCGCGAAACGCCTGGGTGTGGGACAAGGATTTTGCCGAGATGGCGGCACACGGCGTGAGCTTTGTCCGCACCGGCGTCTGGTTTCCGAATACTGGCTTTACCGACAGCGCCGGCGCAGTGAATCAGCGCTTCCTGCGCAACCTTGAGGCTTATCTGTTGTGCGCGCAACGCCACAAGATAGCGGTCAACTTCACCTTCTTCGCCTTCACGCCGAAATACGACGGCTCATTGCGCGAAAAGAAGCCCGAACCGCCGGTCCCGAACCCCTACCTCGATCCTGCCTCTCTCGCCACTGAAAAGGCCTACGTCCGCTCCGTCGTCGATCGTTTCAAAGACGTTCCCTTCCTCTCCTACGACCTCATCAACGAACCCAGCTTCTCCAACCCTTACCATGTGTTCAACGCCAGCTACCCCAACGGCGACCCTGTCGAAACCGCAGCCTGGCGTAAATGGCTGAGCCAGAAATACGGCGGCAAGCTCGATGCGCTGGCGAGCGCCTGGCGCGTCACACCCGACCAGCTCTCGAGCTTCGATGCCGTCCCGTTGCCCGCACCGAAAGACGTGGCTGCGGACCGCTATGGCAACCCCGATCTGGTCCGCGCTCTCGATTACGACCTCTTCGCGCAGGATATGTTCAGCGATTGGGTCCGTTCCATGGTTGCGCTCATTCGCGACGCCGGCAGCACACAATTGATTGACGTGGGACAGGATGAAGGCGGTGTGATGGACCGCGTTCTCAATCAGTTCTACGGCAGCGCCGGTGTCTCCTTCACAACCAATCACACCTACTGGCAGGATGACGCGCTGCTGTGGGATTCAGTCGTCGCCAAACGCGTGGGCCAGCCCAACATCACCGGCGAAACCGGCTATCAGCCCGTTTGGGCGCCAGACGGCGCCTGGCGCTACGACGAACTGACGGCCCTCGGCCTGCTTGAGCGCAAGTGGGCCCTCGGGTTTGCAGCCGGCTCGAGCGGCGCCCTGCAGTGGGATTGGTCACGCGGAGGCGACTTCGGCATGCAGCGCAGCGACGGTTCAGCCAGGATCTGGGAGGGTCAGATGCAGGCGCTTGGAGAATTCGCCCGCAAGGCCGCTCCGCTGGCAACCGGCATCAAACTGCCCCAGGTCGCGCTTGTTCTGCCCCAGTCGTTCCAGTTGTCGGTTGCCAATGCATTCGCTCTCCAGGCGCAGCAGACAGCCGTTCGGGCGCTCTATGGGTACGCGCGCAGCCAGGCCTATGCGGTGGGCGAATATCAAATCGACCAGCTTGGTTCCCCGAAGCTCATCCTGCTTCCGTCGCCTTTCGGCCTGGCTGACTCGGCGTGGCAGGCAATCCTCGATCGAGTAAATGACGGCGCCGTTCTTCTGGTTACCGGGCCCTTCGACGGCGACGCGCACATGCATCCCACCGGCAGGCAATCCGCCATCGGCCTCGACTACCAAACCCGGGCGCTCACCGAGCGCGACCAGTTAATGCTCTTCCCCGGGGGAGAAGAGCCGCTTGTCTTCGCCGGCAACAAGACCACATACCTGAACCGCGCCGAGTTGCCCAACGGCGGCGGCTGGGCCGAGAAGTCGATAGGCCGTGGAAAGATCCTCTTTGCACCGCTTCCGCTTGAGCTCAACGACAACCTCGCCGCGGTGGGAAATGTCTATCGCTATGCGCTGAATGCTGCCGGCGTCGATCCGGTCTACTCCACCGCAATCTCCGATCCGGGAATCATCATCTGCCCCACGCAGTTTCCTGATGCGACTCTCTACGTCATCACTTCCGAGAGCAACCGGAGACAGGTCGAATTCACCGATCTGAGCAGCGGCAAACGCCTGACCGGCTCGCTTGCGAATGGCGAGGCCGCGATTCTGCTCATCGGCAAGGACGGCAAGCTGATCGCTTCGTACAACTGGTCCGGCGAGTAGTCGCTCGCCGCCGCGGCCGGCAACTGTGCCGGGCAGCGGCGACGACGAGAAAAATCCGGTGCTACAATGGCCGCCAGCATTCCTGAGACTCGCCTGAACCGCGTCTTTGTAAACGCATTCAAAATGCGAATGCACTTGAACGTCTTGAGGTAAGCCAAATGAAAACCCTTGATCGGCTGGTGACTCTCGCAACAGTTTCGGCAGTCTGCCTGTGGGTTACAGCTTGCGGCGGCTCGGGCGGGGGCGGCAATACCACCGGGCCGGCGCCCTACATCACTAGCTTTACGGCAACCCCAACGACCGTCAATTACGGTCAAAGCACGAGCCTCACGGGCGTCTTTTCGGGAGGTACAGGCGTCATCACGCCCGGCGATCTTGCCGCAACCAGCGGCGCCGCGGTGAGCGTCAGCCCGACAGCCACCGGCAAGTATACCCTCACCGTCACTGCCCCCAACGGAACCCAAGCGACCGCGACGGCAACGGTTACCGTCAATCCCATTATCACCGTCACTCCCAGCAGTACCGTCATTATCGGAACGCAACAGCAGTTCACCGCTACAGCGGGCGGCTTTGGCACCACCAGCACCGCAGTCAACTGGTCGGTTTCTGCGCCCTCGGGCAGCAGCCTCAGCGCCGGCGATATCAGCTCGACGGGCCTCTACAACACGCCGTATCCGGCGCCTCCAACGGTCACCGTCACGGCCACCAGCACGGCCCTGCCCTCGGTCAGCGGCAGTGTAACCATCACACTCTCGTCGCCAGCCGCTGCCACCGGCCCGGCGCTTACGGTCGACGTCAACACCCCCAACACGCCCAGCGAGAATCCGCACGCTATCAGCCCCTATGTCTACGGCGTGAACGCGTATGCTCTCGATTCGGCCTCACAAACCACTGCGAATCCCTCCATTACGCGCTGGGGCGGCGATAACACCTCGCGCTACAACTACCTGAACGGCTGGTCCAACTCGGCAGCCGACTGGTACTTCGAGAATGGCCAGGGAACCGGTATGCCGGGCGATGGAACCTTCAACAGCTACGTAGCCACCGTCCACTCAGGCGGAGCGAGCGCGCTCGGCACTGTGCCCGTCAACGGATGGGTATCGAACGGTCAAAACGCCTGCGGCTATCCGCAATCTTTATTCCCCAATCAAGTGGGCGGGAACGGCAACCCGGCTTTTACCAGCTACAACAACGAACAGTGCGGCTGGGGCCTGTATCCCGACGGCGTCAACGGCTGCACCTCAAGCAGCGGCTGCGCCATCCTGGTCGACAACACAACTGCCGATCCCACCGCTGCGGCTCAGGAAGCGGAAATTACCAGCGTCCCCGCGCCTCCCCCCGACATCACCGACCCCTCTACGCCTGCGCCTGGTTCATCGCCGTCGACCATGGCCGCCTGGGCCAACAGCACCTGGACCGGCGGATGGGTCAACAGCCTCGTCAATACTTCGGGAATCGGCCCCGGGAGCAACAGCACGGGCGTTCAGGTTTGGGATCTCGACAACGAGCCCACCTGGTGGAGCGCCACACAGCACGACGTCCATCCCTATCCCTTCACCTATGACGAGGTCACCAATCACGGCATCGGCACGGCACTCGCCGTCAAGGCCGCCGACCCCAGCGCACAGGTCAGCGGCCCGGTAATCGATTGGTGGTGGGGCTACTTCTACTCCATGCAGGACATATGGAACGGCTGGGACACTGGCCCCTGCTACGAGCCCTGGAGCGATCCGACTGACCGGCAGGCGCACGGTGGAGTGCCGCTCATCGAGTATTACCTGCAGCAGTTCAACAAGTACTCGCAGCAGTACGGCGTCCGCCTGCTGGACTACGTGGACATTCACGGCTATTTCGCCGCCAGCTACAACGGCAGCGGCGTTGGCCTCACCACCGCGGGCGACACGCAGGAGCAGGTTGTTCGCCTGAACTCCACGCGCGTCTTCTGGGACCCCACCTACACCGACCCGAACTACACGCAGCCTAACTACACCACTGACCCCAACTACACGTCCAACTGCACGGTTCCCCTTCAGTCGCCCCAGCTGATCCCCATGCTGAGGACATGGGTCGCCAACGACTACCCGGGCACCAAGACGGCGATTGACGAATACAACTTCGGCGGGTTGGAGTCGATCAACGGCGCCGTTGTCCAGGCCGACATTCTGGGCATCTTCGGCCGCGAGGGACTCGACCTGGGCGCCTTTTGGCCCACCCAGAACTACAACCAGCAGATACCGGGCAACTACGCCTTTGCCATGTATCGCAACTGCGACGGCAAAGACTCGATGTTCGGCGACATTTATCTGTCTGCAACCAGCAGCGCCTCCGGATCAGATGCCGAAGGCCAGCTCGCCGTCTACGGCGCCCAGCGCAGCTCAGACAACGCCATCACCGTAATGGTCATCAACAAGACCTACGGTTCGCTCACCTCGACCCTGTCGCTTGCCAATTTCGCCGCCGCAAACAACACAACGGCGCAGGTGTACCAGTACAGCAACACCAACATCAACGCCATTACGTCGCAGACACCCGTGACCGTCACTCCGCCGGCAGGCGGCAGCACCAGCAGCACCATCAGCTACACATTCCCGGGCCAGTCGATTACGTTGCTGGTCATTCCGCAGTAGCGCGCAACGTGGGCATAAAAGGCGCGACCCGGGCGATTGCCCGGGTCGCTCGTTATCCACCCTCGGATCTGTCAGGCACTAAATCCCGACGCCGAATTCACCCGCCTGCTGCTCACCGGCGTTGGCATAGAAGTCATACGGCGTGCGCCGCTTGAACTTCGACCGGCTCCTCAGCTCCGCGCCAAGAAAGATACCCAGCGCAGCCACTGCCATACCCACAGAAAACCACGTGATCACCCGCAGTGTATATGAGTCGTGCTTCTCCGTTGCGGGAGTCTCTTCGCATGGTGTGAGCGGCTCTGCTTCAATCGACATGGCGCTGCCTCCGGATGCACCCATGATAGCGCAGAACATCCTGCACTGGTTCGCAGGATGGGACCTGTGGATTAAAGGGCAGTTACTCAGTGGTTTCAATTCGGGCAAGCCACGCCGATTTTGCTATTTCGGGAAGAAAACTCGACCGGATCGAAGACGACGCCAGCTTGCGCAGATCTTCCCGGCTGAAGCCCTGCACCTCTGCGGCAAGCCTGTACTCATTGGCCAGATTCGAGCCGAAAAAAGCGGGATCGTCGGAGTTGAGCGAGACCAGCAGGCCCAGATCGAAGTACCGGCGCAGCGGATGGTGGGCAAACGAGGCGCAAACGCCCGTCTTCACATTCGAAGTAGGATTCAGCTCCATGCCGATCTGCCGCTCCTTCAACTCTTCCATCAGCACCGGATCGCGGATCGCCGAGAGCGCGTGCCCGATCCGCTCCGATCCGATCGAGAGCGCTTCCCAAATCGCTTCGGGCCCCGTAGTCTCGCCCGCGTGATTGGTCAGCCGCAGTCCTGCCTCGCGCGCTTCGGCATACAGTGCGCGGAACGGCTCCGATCCGGCGCTTCGCTCATCGCCGCCCAGCCCGATCCCGATAATTGACGGATACTGCTCGCGCATTTGGGCAGCCTTGCGGAAGACCCGCTGCGCCTCTGGCACCGTAAAGTGACGCACCGCGTCGAAAATCCAGTAGAGCGAGAGGCCAAGTTCGCGCGCCGCCCGCTCCCGGGCGCGCTCCAGTCCCGCAAAGATCGGCTCAAAGCACTCCGGATCGTGATTGCGCCACATGTAAATGACGCCCACCGAGATGTACACCTCGGCATGGACCACTCCCTGGCGGACGAGTTGCTGCATCATGCGCCACGCAACCAGTTCATAGTCCTCGGCCGTTTTCAGCCGTCGCGTCACCGCCTTGAAGGCCTCAATGAACCCGGTGAAATCGGTGAACTGGTAGATTGCGTCCGCCTCGGCCTGAGTCAGCGGAGTCTCGTCGTGCCGCGCGCTCAGCTCAACCAGCGTCGAGGGCAGAATAGTGCCCTCAAGATGCAGGTGCAGCTCGGCCTTGGGAAGTCGGCGGATGAAATCTTCGATATCCGGCATCGTTCTAGTTTACCGGGGCCAGAACGTGGCCCTGGAACTGGTTACACAAATCGGCCTTTGAAAGGGCACGGCTTTAGCTGTGCCGCAAAAGGTGCATAAAATCCAGGGCTTTAGTCCCTGAGGGATGTTTCTTGCGATCTTCATTAGGCGACAGGCCTTTTTTGCGCAACCTCTTTAGCCTCCTGCGGGAATCTTCGGCAATCGCAATTGCCTGTTATGCAACCAGTCCTAGTGCGGGGAGTGCTTCTGCAACCAACTGCGCGTCGCGGCCAGGTCCCCCGGCGAAAGCGATGGACCTGCGCGCTTGAGCATCTGGATGTACCAGTCGATCTCCGCAGGCGTGGCCGGATAGCCGACATTGCGGTCGGCGTCACCGTTCCGGTAGGAGTTGACGATCGGATTGCCGTCGTCGCCGGTGATGACCAGGAACGGGTAGCCAGGCTCTCCAACGGCGCCGAGATTTGAGCGCAGCGCTACGCCGCCGGGGGTATCGGCGTATCTGGGATCGCCCGGGCGCTCGCCCACATCGATCCGCTGAACCACGAACGCCCGCTCGGTGATGGGCCTCATCTGCGGGTCTTCGAGGAAATGCTCGTAGAGTTTGCAGGGACCGCACCAGGAAGCAGAAAACACCATCAGAACGTTTTTGTGCTCCGTCCTGGCCTCGGCCTTGGCTTGCGCGAACAGGTCGTCGGCGGATTGTGGCGGCGCCGCGAGCGCGGGCGCGGCGAGCAGGGCTGCGAAGGCAAGGACTGCGGCGAGAGACTGTTTCCTGTGGGAGTTCAAGGGTGATCTCCTTCGAGATGAGGTCGGAGAGGCCATAATAATCCATTCAGACCTTGGACACTTTGCGCTCCGCTCATTCGCTCTTGATCGCCGTCGCGCGGTTGTGCACGAACGTAACCGTCCACTTCCTGCCCGCCTGGTCGTAGGTCACCGTCCGGTTGCCCTCGACGCCGCCATCGGTCTGCATCTTCTGCCCGATTGCCATGCGCGCCTCAAGCTCGCTCATCCCCGCCTTCACCTGGTGCGCATCGATCGCCGCCCACACATCCTTTGGCCAGTTGTCGTAGATGGTGTGCGGATCGTCGTAGTAGAACAGCATGTCGCAGAAATACGCCTCGGTGCTTCCCTGGATCACCCCGATCGGCGTTGCATCCAGGTCTGTGCTGCCCGGCAGCGAAAATATCGCGAACACCTGCCGGCCGCCATGATCGATGCCGTCATCCTCCTGCTCCGGCGGCACAACCTTGATCACCTTCTTGATATCGAGCTTCTGCGCCGGAGGAATCAATCCGATCTTTTTGGCAAACACCACGCGCCCGCCCTCATAGGGGTAGTAGGGCATCGAGTAGCCGTTCTTCATCCATACGCTGGCGCCCTGCAACTTCACCGCATCGTCGAACGACGTCATGAACATCAGTCGCACGATGGCCACGTCGTCCGGTGTCACGTTCTGCTCGCGATTGTTTTGGACCTGCACGCCGGGGTTGCGCCGGTGTTGCCATACGACAAGCAGATAAATGCCGCCGATGGCGAGTGTAATAAGCGTAGTGACAAGTATGAATTTCCAGGTTTTCAAACCGGGACCTCCGCTCTCGCTCAAAGGTTCTACTTCAAATGCGCGAACTCTGAGCGGTGACGGCTGTAGAAGAAATAAATCAACAGGCCGGCTACGAGCCACGCAAAGAAGGCCATCCAGGTCAGGATCTCAAGACCCATCATGAGTATGATGCAGAAAAAGATGCTGAGCACCGGAAACACCGGCCCCAGCGGGGTGCGGAAACCCCGGTGCCGCTCCGGCTCGCGGTAGCGCAGAATGATGACCGCGATCGAAACCAGAACGAAGGCAAACAGGGTGCCGATGTTGGAGAGATTCGAGACGGTGCCGATATCCAGCAGGCCCGCCGGTATGCCGACCACGAACCCCGCAACCCAGGTGGCAAAGGCCGGGGTTCGATACTGCACGTGGATGCGGCTGAAGATCGAGGGCAGCAATCCGTCGCGCGACATGGCGAACCAGATGCGCGCCTGGCCGAGCTGGAATACGAGGATGGATGAGATCATGCCCATCAGCGCGCCCACCAGAACAAAAAGGCGCACCCAGTGGAGCTCGATGCTGGCATGAAGGATCGATAGCTTCTTGAGCGCGTTCACCACCGGGGCCGCGTCGCCCATTACGGACTGCCAGGGCACGATGCCGCTGAGTACGATGGCCACGCCGCCATAAAGTACCGTGCAGGCCAGCAGCGTGGCCAGAATGCCGATGGGCATGTCGCGCTGCGGATTGCGGCACTCTTCCGCCGCAGTCGAAACCGAATCGAATCCGATATAGGTGAAGAAGATGATCGACCCGCCGGTGAGAACGCCCGACCAGCCGTTGGGCATGAAGGGATGCCAGTAGTGCGGCTTTACAAAGCTGGCCGCGGCGAAGATGAAAACCAGGATGGCCGCCATCTTCACCAGCACCAGGACATTGTTGGTGCGCGCCGACTCGCGAATTCCGCGCACCAGGATCACGGTGAGCAACATCACGATGAGGAATGCGGGAACATTGAAGCCGAAGTGCCAGCCCGGATCGTAGAGATTGTTGCCCGCGAAGTCCTGCAGCCCGGTAGGCAGATATGCGGGCGAGATCCACATGAGCGGCAGATGGATGTTGAACCAGTCGAGCAGGTCGACAATATGAGCAGCGAATCCCACGCTAACGCTCATGTTGCTGAAGGCATACTCAAGAATCAGGTCCCAGCCGATGATCCAGGCCACCAGCTCACCCATGGTTGCGTAGGTGTAGGTGTACGCCGATCCGGCAATGGGAATCATCGATGAGATTTCGGCGTAGCAAAGCCCGGTAAACGCGCAGACGAACGCCACCAGCACCAGCGAAAGCGACAGCGCCGGTCCTGCGCCGGGGCGGCCGGCCAGTGCAGTGTGAAGGATGAGGTAGTGGAGGAGCGGCGTGTTTTCGAGTGAGGGGTGGTCGAACTTCTGGCCGGCCATCGCCGTGCCGATCACCGTGAAGATACCCGATCCGATCACCGCGCCGATGCCCAGCGCGGTCAACGACCAGGGCCCGAGGCTCTTCTTGAGCGCGTGCTCGGGTTCCTCCGAGTCACGGATAAGCTTGTCGATCGACTTGCAGGCAAGCAGTTGGCGGAGCAGTGGGGTTCTCCTTGCAGGGATCAGGTGTCAGGTGTCAGGGGTCAGGGGTCAGCGGTCAGCGGTTCTCAGAGGGAACTGAAATCGCACCCATCTTACGCCGGATCATTTGAGGCTTACCCCAGCGCGATCGAACTGACCCCCGATCCCTGACCCCTGTTTTTCCTACCGCTTCGACTGGCCGCGCACCATCTTCTTCACTTTTTTCTTGGTCGCGCCGCGCGGGGTCGTCCGCTTGGCTTTCGGCGCAGCTTTCTTGCGCGCGGTGCGCTTCAGCTTCTTCCGTTCCAGTTTATCGGTGATCTTGGTGGTATCTGCCACGTATAACCTCTTTCAATTCTTTGTTTTCTGTCGGTCCCGCCCGATGCGGTTCGCGCTTTCAAGAATATCAGGGAATTCACCCCTCGCGAAAGCCGCGATTGCTTCCGATCCTGAGCCTCATCCCCGCCCGGCCAGGAGGCCCCGCCTTAACTGACGCCCGTCACCCACAATCCCGCCCAACCCATGTAAACTCATCTCCGCTCGCGCTCCTCAAGGGGGCGCTTTGAGAGGTGCAGCTTGAGCAGCATCCCGAACACGCCATCCGGCCGCGTCCTGGTCATCAACCCCGGAACCACATCTACAAAAATCGGCGTCTTCACGCGCGGCGGCGAGGAGTTCTCGCAGACCATCCGCCACGGCGACGAGGAGATCGAGCGATTTAAGGGCCAGCCTATGCTGGCGCGCCTGGACTACCGCGCCGAGCTCATCGAGCGCGCGCTCGAGGCGGCAGGATACGGACCAAAGAGTAAAACGGCGGAGCCGTGGGAGGGGGTGGTCGGAAGGGGAGGTTTGTTGCCTCCCATGGAGTGCGGAACTTATCTCGTCGAGGACGTCATGGTGGAGACGCTGCGTCAGGCTCCCGTCGGCGACCACGCTTCAAACCTCGGAGCCGTCCTCGCGCTCCGCTTTGCCCGCGCAGCCGGCGTCAACGCCTACATCGTCGACCCCACCACCGTGGACGAGTGGCAACCCTGCGCGCGCATCACCGGCTCGCCGCTCGTGAAACGCACCAGCGTCGGCCATGCGCTCAACACCAAGGCCGTGGCCCGCCGCTTTGCACGCGAGCAGGGCCGGGCTTATGCCGATCTACGCCTCATCGTCGTCCACATGGGCAGCGGCATCACCGTCTCAGCGCACCGCGGCGGCCGCACCATCGACAGCAACTCTATCGAGGAAGGCCCCTTCGGCCCCGACCGCACCGGCTCGCTTCCGGTCCGCGCGCTCATCAAGCTTTGTTTCAGCGGACGCTTCACCGAGGCCGAGCTCGACCGCCATGCCTTTGGCGACGGCGGCCTCTTCGCTTACCTCGGCACCCGCAGCCTGCTTGAAGTGGAACAGCGCATCGACGCGGGCGAAGAACTTCCGGCCCAGATCCTCGACGCCATGATCTATCAGATCGCCAAAGAAACCGGCGCCATGGCGACCGTCCTCGCCGGCAATGTCGACGCCATCATTCTGACCGGCGGTATGGCGCACTCTGAGCGCGTCGTCAACCGGCTCAGCAATCGGATCCGCTGGATCGCGCCCATCTCCGTCTATCCCGGCGAAGACGAGCTGCAGGCGCTCGCCGAAGGAGTCTTTCGCGTGCTTGATGGGGAGGAAGAGGCGAGGCGGATGCGAGCGCAAGAATAGAATTCAATCGTTTTAGATCTTCCGCAGGTTGGCAAACTTCTCCATCAGCTTCTTCAGCCCGTGCCGCTCGAACACCACCGTCAATTTCGCGTCTTCGCCGGCGCCCTCGCTCATCATCACCATTCCGTCGCCGTACTTGGCGTGACGCACGCGGTCGCCCTGCTTCAACCCCCTCGCTCCGCTCGGAGCCGCAATCTCCATCGCCGGGCGCGGCAGCGCTCCCGGCCTTCCAACTCCGGCCTTCCCGCCAAAGAACTTGGCAATGTTGTCTATCGAGCGATCGCCGCCCTGCGCTTCCGCGCCTTCACTTTTTGGAGCAGATTCCTGCGCTGGCTGGCTTTTTTTCGCGCCCGTCATCCATGAGGCCACAAACGGCTTTGACGGATCCCTCCGCGCCGCAGCGCTTCGCGATCGCGCCACCGGGTTCACTTCCTGGCTCTCGTCCTCGTAGTTGTAGTGCCGGCTGTCGCCATCGCGCGCCGAGTCTCTCGCGCCGCCGCGCCCGAATACCCGCCGGCTCCCATATACGTATGCCGGAGTGGACCACGCAGGGCTCCGCCCGCCCAGATTCTCAATCAGAGCCGGCGGCACCTCTTCAAGGAACCGCGATGGAATGCTCATCTCCGGCGCGTCGTTCCCATAGCGCCGCCGGTAGTGTGCCCGCGTCAGGATCAGCGTGTTCATCGCCCGCGTCATGCCCACGTAGCAAAGCCGCCGCTCCTCTTCCAGTTCCTCGGGACTGTTCAAGGTCCTCGAGTGCGGAAACAACCCCTCTTCGAGCCCCGCCAGAAACACCAGCGGAAACTCCAGCCCCTTGGCCGCATGCAGCGTCATCAGCGTCACGCGCGCATCGGGATCGAACTGGTCGGTATCCGAAGCCAGCGCCGCGTGATCGAGAAAATCCGCCAGCGTCTCGCCGCGCACCTCGGCATCGTGCGCCGCATTCGCCAGTTCCTTCAGGTTCTCAATCCGGCTGAACGCCTCAGGCGATCCCTCTGTTTCGAGCGCCTTGATGTACCCGGTGCGATCGATGATGAACCGGATCAGCTCGGGCAGCGTTGCCGCGTCGCCTGACCTTCTGAATCCTTCTGTCTTCCCGGCCTTGTCTCCGCCCCCGCGCTCTCTCTCCGCCTCAGAGCCTGCAGGCGGCTTTGCCGCATCAGTACGCTCCGGCATCTTCAGGAACGGCACCGCCTGCTTCTGCTCGAACGGCGAAAAGTGTGCGGGATCCAGCAGCGCCATCTGCCCGATCGCGTTCTCTCCAAATTCGAATCCAGCACCCTCAACCAGGGCTTCAATCGGCTTGTCCCCATCTGCTCCCGGCGACTCAGCTCCAAACGAAAAATCCGTGTCGCCCTCAACGGCCTGGGCAGCCGCCACATCCGCCGAAAGCTTGCCCGCAAAGTCCGGGTCCATCATGCCTTGAGCATCGACAACGATCTGCCGGAACGAGTCCAGCGCCGCAAGCGCCCGCGGCGGAATCAGCCGGTTCTGGATCGCGGCCCCGATCGCATCCCACGTCGACTTTCCCGTCTCCAGCGCCAGCCTCTCCACCGTCTCCAGCGTCGTTTTGCCAATCCCCCGCGCCGGCGTGTTGACCACTCGCGCCAGCGCCATCGAGTCATGCGGATTCCGCACCAGCCTCAGGTACGCAAGCAGATCCTTGATCTCGGCACGCTCGTAAAAGCTGAAGCCGCCCACCATGGTGTAGCCGATGTTGTACCGCCGCAGCGCCTCTTCCACCAGCCGCGACTGCGAATTGGTTCGATAGAGCACCGCGCAATGCGCTGCTCCGCGGTCCTGAGCCTCTTCGGAGTCCTGTGCCCGTATGAACGCCTGAATCTTGTCGGCGATGAACAGCGCCTCGTTTTCCCCATCCGGCGCCTCGTAGTAGCCGATCAGCGAGCCGCCCTGCCGCTCGGTCCACAGCTTTTTCCCCTTGCGCCTGATGTTGTTCGCCACCACCGCGCCCGCCGCCTCAAGAATCACCTGCGTCGACCGGTAATTCTGCTCCAGGCGAATGATGCGCGCATTGGGAAAGTCCTGCTCGAATTCGAGGATGTTGCGGATATCCGCGCCGCGCCACGAGTAGATGCTCTGGTCTTCATCGCCCACCGCGCACACGTTCTTCTGTTCGCCGGCCAGCAGCTTCATCAGTTCGTATTGGGGCCGGTTGGTGTCCTGGTACTCGTCCACCAGCAGATAGCGGTAGCGCCGCTGGTAGCGCTCCCGCACCTCGCGCGAAGCCTTCAGCAAGCGCACCGCTTCCAGCAGCAGATCGTCGAAGTCCATCGCATTGTTCTTCGCGAGTTCCGCCTGGTACTGCTTGTAGATCTGCGCGATGCGCTCGCTGTTCTGGTCTTTCGAGCCGAGAAAGTACTCCTGGGGATCGACCATGTGATTCTTGGCCCACGAGATTCGCCCCAGCACCGTTCGCGGCGTGAGTTGCTTGGTGTCCAGACCCATTCGCTTCATGACCTGCTTCACGATGCCCTGCTGATCGTTCTCGTCGAAGATCGCAAAGTTGCGCGTCAACCCTTTATCGCCAACTTTCAGCGCCTCAATATCGCGCCGCAGGATTCGCACGCAGAGCGAGTGAAAGGTCGCGATCAGCGGCTTGGCCAGCGAGCCGTGACCCAGCAGCCGGTCCACGCGTTCGCTCATCTCGCTGGCGGCTTTGTTGGTAAAGGTCACCGCCAGAATTGCGTCCGGCGCCACGCCCTTTTCTTCGATCAGCCACGCAATCCGGCTGGTAATCACGCGCGTTTTGCCCGAGCCGGCGCCGGCCAGGATCAGCAGCGGTCCTTCAGTGGCCTCAACCGCGGCGCGCTGCTCGGGATTCAGATTGGAGAGGATTGTTCGCAAGGCGACGGTCCGGACCGGAAGGGTCCTGTCTCCAGTTTAACCGTCTCGTCATCTCGCTGCAGAGGCGTTTGGCTCTGCACAAACCGTCTGTATTCCCCTGCGCTTGACGCCGCATGCATCAAATCCGCCAGAAACCCGGATTCGGCGTCCGGCGCTCATGGCCCTTGCCCTGGCGCGGCTTGAGAATGCGGAATAATAAATATGTGGTCATTTGTTCGAATCGGCCCTCGTCCGCGCTCGCTGGGTTCACCATCCGGCGGATTCCATGAGCGACGCTGCTACGCCCGCGACGGTCGAGCCGGCCCACTGGACGCCGAAATCCAACCCCTGGGCCATCGCAGCCTCGGTCATGACCGCCACCTTCATGGTGGTCCTCGACTCTTCCGTCGCCAACGTCGCCCTTCCCCACATTGCCGGCAATCTATCGGCATCCACCGACGAAGCCACCTGGGTCCTCACCAGCTACCTGGTCTCCAACGCCATCATGCTGCCGGCCACCAACTGGATCGCCCGCCGCATGGGCCGCAAGCGCCTGCTCATGCTTTCGATTTTGATATTCACCGGCGCGTCGATGCTCTGCGGTGCAGCCATCAGCATGCCCATGCTGATTCTTGCCCGCATCCTGCAGGGCGCGGGCGGCGGCGGCATGCAGCCTCTGGCTCAGTCCATCCTTCTCGAGAGCTTTCCCCGCGACCAGCAGGCCAAAGCCATGGCCGTTTACGGCACCGGTATCGTTGTCGCTCCGGTCATCGGCCCCACTCTCGGCGGCTGGATCACCGACAGCTACTCCTGGCGCTGGATCTTTTACATCAACCTTCCCGTCGGCGTGCTCGCCCTCTTTCTCGCCGCTACGTTCATTGAGGATCCGCCTTACGTCCGCGCAAAAATCCGCGAATCCATTGACTCGCTCGGCTTCGCCTTCCTGGCCCTCTGGCTCGGTACGCTGCAGCTTGTCCTCGACAAAGGCCAGGAGTCCGACTGGTTCGACGCTACATGGATCCGCTTCACCGCCGCAATCTCAGTCATCGCCTTTCTAGCTTTCGTGGCCCGCGAACTCCACTGCCGCCAGCCCATCGTGCATCTCCGCATCCTGCTCGATCGCAACTTCGCCACCGGCACCATCATCACCGGCCTTTATGGCTTCGTCTTCAACAGCACAACAGCTCTGCTCCCGCTCTTCCTGCAAACGCTGCTCGGTTATCCGGCTCTCGACAGCGGCCTCGCCGTCAGCCCCCGCGGTCTCGGCTCCATGCTTTCCATGTTCTTCGCCGGTTTACTCGCCAACCGCATCCAGGCGCGTTACATGCTCACCTTCGGCTTTATCGTGCTCGGCATTTCCACTTTCGCGCTCGGCCATGTGAATCTCGAAATCTCGATCCTCACTGTCGCCCTGCCCAACTTCTTCAATGGATTCGCTGGAGGCTTCATCTTTGTGCCGCTAACTACCATGGCCATGGGCCGGCTGCCAAAGAACGAAATAGGCAATGCAGCCGGCATCTACAACCTTGTGCGCAACATTGGCGGCAGCATCGGCATAGCCACGGCAACCACCCTTCTCGTCCGCCGTTCGCAAGTCCATCAGAACTTCCTCGCCGCCCACTTCACTGCTTCCGACGCGGCCAGCAGCATGGTTCGCGGCCTCCAGGCCAGCCTCTTCACCTCGGGCGCGTCCTCCTGGGACGCCCATCAAAAAGCCCTCGGCGCAATCTACCGCATCGTCCAACAGCAGGCTTCGCTTCTCGCTTATGTCGATAACTTCCGAATCCTCGGCTTCCTCTCCCTGGTCTGCATTCCTTTCGTCTTTTTCTTCCGCACAGCCAGGAAGACGCCCTAACCCCGCCGCAATCTGCCGGCGTTATCCTTGAATCGCATGGATCGACCACAGTCTCCTCTTCGCCGAGTCGCTGTTTATTGCGGATCGGCCAACGGTAACAATCCCGCATATCTCGCTGAAGCTCGCGCCCTGGGCCACGCAATTGCCGCTGCCGGCGTGGGTCTCGTTTACGGCGGAGCCAGCGTAGGACTGATGGGCACGGTGGCCAACGCCGCGCTCGAGGCCGGTGCTGAGGTCATAGGCATCCTGCCCCATGTTCTCTCCGGCCGCGAGATCGCCCACCATCGGCTCACCACCCTCGAAGTCGTCCCCACTATGCACGAGCGCAAAATGCGCATGCACGCGCTCGCCGACGCATTCATCGCGCTCCCCGGCGGCTACGGAACGCTCGACGAGATGATTGAGGCCGTCACCTGGGCGCAGCTCGCCATACACGCCAAGCCATGCATATTGATCAATACGCTTGGCTATTGGAATGGACTCCTCGACTTCCTCGATACCGCCGTCGACGCCGGCTTCCTCAAGCCGGCGAACCGCGCGCTCCTGCGCGTGGCCGCAGATTCAGCCGAGGCCATCGCCCTCGCCACCGCGCCACACAGCTAACGCAGCGCCGCCATGCCCTTACGCAGCGGGCTATCTATCCGCGTCAATGATTTCCACTGGGGCTTTTCCTGAAGGTGATCAATACACTCCCCAGGAACGTGATTCTGTTAATGCCGTTCTCCACGGTACCCGGCTGTCAGTTACACGTGAAGTCCGCTTCAAGAATATATCTGTAATTAGGGGTATCTTCCGTCCAACCATATCGGCTAAGTGCGAAATACCTGAGCGGCGACCCCAGCATCGGTAAGCGCTCATTCGACTGATCGCCAGCTTCTTCGTCTGCCAGGCTCGCAATTCTGCCGAATGCGTCACGGAACAGCACTTTTATTGTGTCGAGTTACTTGGCGCCGGCGGCAGCTTTCCTCTTCGCCTCCCAACGCCGCTTTTGAGCTTCGGCGATCCTCTTGCGGCCCTCCGCTGTCAGATTCCTCTTCTTCCGCTTCTTTGCCGGCTTGCTCGTGAGAGCCTTCACAACGGCGGCTGCTTTACTGGGTCTTCCTCTCTTCACGTTCCCGCCTGTTCCGGCTGCCAGCAACGTGCGCGCCCTCTGCAACGTCGAGATTTCACGGTCAATCGAAGCGATAATCTCTGCCATTCCCATACTCAGTCTCCTGGGGTTCAATAGTCTGCCATCTCAGCTAAGTCATTTCACTCAAAAACCTGTTTCTACTTCGAACTAAGATAACCTCATCTATCGCGATTAGGCAATTGAAATGTATATGCATGGAATCTATACAAACGGAATCGACTTGTCCTGAGCATCGATCCTGAGAGCAGCGAAAAACTGGATGTCTGCTCTGCCGCAACAAATCAGGCCTCTAAGCCTTCTGGAACCAACCTGAGGGGCTGCCACGCCACTTACTCTAATTGACTCATACGAATAGAAAAGCGGCTTGAGATTCTCCGATTCCAAGCGGCGCATTCTCTGAGGTGACGGTAGAACGCGCCGATGCGCGCGGGATCGCTGGCGCACGCAGACATGAATCGCGCCGCACCGCCGGGCATACACTTGATGCGTATGAAAATCACGCGTAGAGAGCATCTCAGCGTCCTTGGCGCAGCCGCATTGTTTACTGTCGCGCCGCGTTGGGTCTCTGGCCTCACCGCCGGCAACGCACAGCCCACTTTGCGCGAGGCCGCTGCCCACGCCGGCCTTGTTTATGGTTCCTGCAGCGACGAGCAGTTCCGCCATCAGCCGGAAGCGTATCAGGCGCTCTTCCTCAACCAGTGCGCCCTCTACGCTGGCATTCTCGCGTGGAAGCACATTGCGCCCGACCCCGGCCATGAAGACGATCGCTTCGACCCCAACGTCGCCGTTGTCCTTGATGCCGGTCTGCGGCTCACCGGCGCGCATCTGCTGTGGTATGAACAAACGCCCGCCTGGCTTGAAACTCTTCCCAGGGAGCAGGCGCAGGCGGCTGCCGCGGCGCATATCCAGCGCCTGGCCGGCTTTTATCGCGGCAAGTGCTTCTCATGGAATGTTGTCAATGAAGCTATCAACCCCCGCGAGCACGCCGCCGACGGACTCCGCGTCAACTGCCCGTTGCTGCGCTCGCTTGGCCCCGATTTCTTTGAGACCGCCTTTCGCGGAGCCCGCGCCGCCGATCCCGCGGCACTCCTGCTTTACAACGAATACGATCTGGAGCTCGATACGCCGGAGCAGGAGGCCCGCCGCTCCGCGCTCTTCCATCTGCTCGACCGCCTGCAAAAGGCGCAGATTCCCATCGATGGCGTGGGACTGCAATCGCATCTCAAATTCGCCCATTTCGGGGATTTCAACGAGAAGAAATACCGCGGCTTTCTCCACGACCTGGCGCAGCGCGGACTGAAGATCGCCATCACCGAACTCGATGTGGACGATCGCGGCGCGCCGCCCGCGCCGGACGAGCGTGACCGCGCCGTCGCGGAGATCTATGCGCGCTTCCTCGCCGTCGCGCTCGACGAGCCGGCCGTGATTGCGCTGGTCACATGGGGCCTGTGCGACCCGTACAGCTGGTTGAACCACCCCGCTTCTTTTCCGCAATTTGTGCGCCCCGACGGCCAGCCCCAGCGGCCGCTGCTCTTCGATGCGGCATTCCATCCCAAGCCTGCCTACGATGCCGTCCTGCGCGCGCTCCAGCAGGCGCCCAGGCGGGGAGATGCACCTGCTTCATCGCAATAATAACCACGCCTTCCCAGTCTCTAAGCTGTGCACTCTTTTAGAGCATTTCTCTTTTAGATGTATACTTAACATGGCGCTGTTCCGCGAAGCATAATTTCGATGGCGAAGGCGTATTCAGATGACCTTCGGCGGAGGTTTTTGTCCGCCTACGAACGTGG
>Ga0326727_10003163_pt1 | contig 53566 bp, 29 predicted proteins | sample MB2enrmetagenome_FD_207643 | JGI IMG/M metagenome (GOLD analysis project Ga0326727, IMG submission 207643) | Lab enriched peat soil microbial communities from McLean, Ithaca, NY, United States - MB29MY | ecosystem: Environmental > Terrestrial > Soil > Wetlands > Peat | place: USA: New York...
AGACCAACGCTGGATCGAGTTGAATCAGTCGGTGGAGACGTTTTTGGATCGCCTGAATCAGACGGCGCAAACACTGACTAATGAGGAACGCCAAAAATTGGTACGTCTCCTGGTAAAGCAAATCGACGTTGGCAAAGAAACGATCACGATCCATCATTCCATCCCTGTGGACAGTGGCCATGCCATCGTAAAAGGAAAGTCTCCACTGTACTCGGAGCGTCAAATCGCACCAAATCGCACCTAATAAAAAATTTTTCCGTCTTCAAAGAAAAAACACCGGCCACTCACGAAGAACCGGGGCGACAGGCGGAAAAATGCCGTGCCCCCATCTTTTTGCCTATCCGCGCCAGGGCGGCCTTGCCGCGCCGGAGCTGCCTGGCGAAGGCGGGCGCGTTTGCAATTGGCCCGATTTCTGGTATGCTCTCTGCCTGAATTACGATCTGTATGGCCATCAATAGTTGTCTGCCGAAAAACAGTTGGAAGCCCGAGCCGATGCACGACAAGCAAAGCGAAGCCGATCACCGCAAGTTGCGCATTGACAAGGTCGGCGTGCGCGGCTTGCGCTTCCCCATCCAAATCCGCGACAAGGAGCGGACGCTGCAAAACACCATCGCCACCATCGGCATGTTCGTGGACCTGCCCCATGAATTCAAAGGCACCCACATGAGCCGCTTCATCGAGGTGCTCAACTCCCACGGGAGCGTGGTCCACGTCGAAAACATCACCGACATTCTTTACGCCATGCAGGCCAAGTTCAAATCGGCCGTGGCCCACCTGGAGATGGAGTTCCCCTTCTTCCTGGTCAAGAAGGCGCCCGTCTCCGGCATGGAAAGCGTCATGGACTACACGGCGCGCTTCGACGCCACGGCCTGCGGGCGGGAGATTGATTTCGTCTTGACAGTCAAAGTCGGGGTGACGACCCTCTGCCCCTGCTCCAAGGCCATCAGCCGGTTCGGCGCGCACAACCAGCGGGGCCTGGTGACCTTGCAGGTGCGCTCCCGCAAGGCCATCTGGATCGAGGACCTCATCGCCCTGGTGGAAAGTTCGGCCAGCTCGGAATTGTATGCCCTGCTCAAGCGCCAGGACGAGAAAGCGGTGACCGAACGGGCCTACGAAAACCCGGTCTTTGTCGAGGACCTGGTGCGCAACGTGGCCCTCCAGCTCAATGCCCACCCGGACGTGACCTGGTACAAAGTGGAGGCGGAAAACTTTGAGAGCATCCACAACCACAACGCCTACGCCTCGATTGAGAAGGGCTGAAAAAAGTCAAAAGAATCAGTTGAACTTTTTCCGTTCTTTGCTACAGTCCCCCACCCCGGAAACCGGGGGGTTGGACAGGGCCATTGGCCGGGGATGGCGCCAATGAGGAGATATTTGTGAGCAAGCGTAATCAGAGCATGAAAAAAAATGCCGCACCGCCGGCCCGGGCCAGGAAGGCCGGGCCGGCCACGGCCGCGTCCATCCTGGGCCGCGGCGCCGCCCCGGCCCGCGCCCGGGCCAAGGCCAGAATCAGGCCCCAGTGGGCCCCGTACTACCGCCACCTGGTGGAGTTGCGCGAGCGCCTGCTCCATCAAATGAGCGGCCTGGCCAAGGAATCCGCCGAGGAAATGGCCAGTTACAGCCTGCACATGGCCGACTCCGGCACCGACAACTTCGACCGCGATTTCGCCTTGAGCCTGCTCTCCTCCGACCAGGACGCCATCTACGAGATCGAAGAGGCGCTCAAGCGGATTGAACGGGGCACCTACGGCATTTGCGAGTTGACGGGCAAACCGATCCCGCTCACGCGGCTGGAGGCCATCCCGTGGACGCGTTTCACGGTGGAGGCGCAAAGCCAGTTGGAGCGCGAGGGGGCCTTGCGCCAGCGGCGCCTGGGCCAGTTGGGCACAGTGGACACCACCGGCGGAGTGGATTTGGAGGAAGAGGAAGAGACCGAGGAGAAGCCGGCCAAAGAAAAGGAATAACATGCCCCGCGAGATCATCACCATCGAATGCACCGAGGCGCGCAAGGAGGGCAAATCCCCCTCCCGCTACACCACCACCCGGAACAAAAAGACCAAGACCGAGAAGCTGGAAATCCGCAAGTACAATCCCGCCCTGCGCCGCCGGACGGTTCATCGTGAAATCAAATAATTCTTATGCCACGCAAGACCCACCCTGAAAAACCGCCGGGCCGCGCCGGACGCGGCAAGGGATCGGCCATGGAAATACGCACTCCGCGGCCCAAGCCGAAAATTGACTTCACCTTCGAGGCCCTGGACTACAAAAACGTCACCCTGCTCAAACAGTTCGTCACCGACCAGGGCCGCATCCTGCCGCGCAAATACACGGGCCTGCCGGCGCATTACCAGCGGCAATTAAACCGCTCCGTCAAGCGGGCCCGCCAGATGCTTCTGATGAAGTGAGATGGCGGTGGAAGACCACCCGCTCCAGTTGGGCTGACAAGGCTTCCAGGCTCGTTTCGCTCCACGCCACAAAATCCGATCGCCCTATCTTCTCTTCCACCGGCCATTGCGCCTCCAGCCGCTGGCGGATTTCGCCCCTGCTCCAGCCGCGCTGGCTCAATCGCTGCCACTGCGAGGCCTTGGTGCAGGCGACGCAGATTACGGCGTCGAATGACGCCTCCGCCCCGGTTTCAAACAGGAGAGGGATGATGACCGCCCCGCAAGCCCGCCCGGCAGCGCGCCAGCCTTGCGCCTCGGCTTCCCAGGCGGCGCGGATGCGGGGATGTAGAATGGCTTCCAAGTCCGCGCGCGCCGCGGTGTCGGCAAAAGCCAGGCGCGCCAATTCCGCCCGGTTCAGCCGCCCGTCGCCGGACAAGACCGCCGGGCCGAACCGGCGGACTATTTCCCGCAACGCCGGCTGGCCCGGCTCGGCCACTTGCCGCGCGATCAGGTCGGCGTCCGTCACTTCGACGCCGCGCTGGCGGAGCAATTGGCCGGCAGTTGATTTGCCCATGCCCACGCCGCCGGTGATGCCGAAGAGCCTCACTGCGACGGGTGAACAGCGCGGTAGAATCGCTGCGGCGCGTTGGTGCGGGAATCGGTGTAGATGAACGAGCCGGTGTTGGTGACGACGCCCGTCCAGCCCAGGAGGTTGGAGGAAGTCTGTATGATGTAATTCTGGCCCGCCTGACCCAGCAAGGTCAACTGCAAGCCGCTGGCCAGGTTGGTGGCCTTCAAGTAGGTGGCCGACGGCGTCACCGTGGCGCTGTTGACCGCCGTGCTTTCCGCCAGATAAAGGTCGGTGCTGGCCGTGCTGACCACAGCGGTGTTGACAACGGTGCCCGGCGTCCCGGCAATGACCTCGATGGTCAGCGTAGCCGTGGCGCCATTGCTGATGGAACCTAAATTGCAGATCACCATGTCGCCGGCGTTGGTGACACTGCCTTGGGAGGGGGTGGCGCCGGCCAGCGTGACGCTGGCGGGCAAAGTGTCCGTAATGACAACGCTCGTGGCGGTGTCGGGGCCGGAGTTGGTGACCGTGATCTGGTAATTGAGGTAATTGCCGCCCATCACAGGATCGGGCGCGTGGATCATGCTGGCAGCCAGGAGCGCGGCCGGGTTGACCGTGCTGACGGCCGTCAGTCCAAGGCTCCAGCCGCCAGTGATGATGCCGGCGTTGCCGGGGGTGTCGTCATAGACGTAGAGCGACCAGATTCCGTTTGGATTTATCCCGTTGAAGAGAGCCAGGACATCCGCGCTGGAAGCCGGGGCCAAACCCGGGAAAAGATCAACCGGCGCGTAGTCCGTGGGCCGATATGTGCCGTTGGTCAATTGGACCGTCGGCAGGGACTCTGTGGCCGCGTCATCGAAGGCCAGCGTCAGGTTGGTCACCGCGTAAGGTCCGCCCGCGTGTCCCATGACGATCAACTCCTGCCCGGCGGGACTTTGCAGCAGGACGTTGACATCATGCGGGAAGGTGTGGGCAAAGCCGTTGAGCAAGACGGTCACTTTGCTCACCAGGAGATTGGTCGGCCCGTTCATCAGCCCGGAGACCAGGATTTCCGACGGATACGGCGTCCCCGTTCCGAATTCCGGGATGATGATGCCGGTGGAATTAGCATAGCTTGTCGTGCTCGGAATCAGGAACGAGTAAGAGACGGCGCCCAGCGAGTTGGAGCCGTCCGACAACACCAGCGTGGCCGTGACGGTGCCGCCCGGAACGCCCAAGGCGGTGAAAGAGTACGGTTGAGCGGCCGAACCGCCGGCCGGGATCGCGCCATAGACCTGGTTGGTGGTGATGGGCAGGATGCCGCCGCTGTTTGTCAGCGTCGCCAAAAGATTCGTCGTCGAAGCGGTTCCGATGTTGTCCAACGTGAAAGCCACCGTCACCGTCTCATCGGGATTGATGGCGCCGTTGGGCGGATTGACACCCTGAATCAGCAACGTCGCTCCGCCCGCCACGATGTTGGGCGCAAGGTAATTCACTTTGACCAGGGCGGTCACGGAATTATTGGCCGGGTTGGTGTCCAGAGAATTGGTCGTGCTGAGGCTCCACGTGTTGGTCAGCAGGCCGACGGCTTGGGGCGCGGCGATGATGACCACGGTGGCGATGTTGCCGGGAAGGATGGTTCCCAAATTGCATTGCACCGTGCCGTTGGTCGTGTTGGTCGCCGTGCCCTGCGACGGCGCGGCGGAGACAAAATTCAAGCCCGCCAGGGAGAACGAACCCAGTGTGTTCAGGGCGTTGCTGGGACCGAGATTTGTGGCGGTCAGCGTGTAGGTCAAATTACTGCCCAGGACGCCTGGATCGGGCGTCACCGAGAGGCCGGCGGCCAAGTCGGCGTAGGGCAGGTTGACCGCGGTGACGGCGGTGGCTGAATTGTTGACCGTGTTGAAACTTTGGGACGGCAGCCCGGTAGTGATGGTGTTGGTTTGCAAGCCGCTGTTGGTGGGGAGGTCAACATTGGTGATCGTCAACCCCGCCCCAGGAGCCAAGACGCCCAGATTGTAGATGATGGTTTGCCCGCTTTGGGTGTAACTGCTCTGCGCCACCGACGCGGAGTAAAAGGCCAGCCCGGCGGGGAGAACATTGGTCAGGTAGCCGTTGACCGCGACGGAGCCGCCGTTGGTGACACTGAGGAGATAAGTCACGGAGCTGCCCAGGGTCAATTGGTTGGTGGAAGCTACGATGCTGGCGGCCAGACTGTTGGTCGGGTTCACGGGCGTAATGGTGGTGATCGTCACGGCCCACCCGTTGGATATGCCCCCGGCGTCACCCGGGTCCATGTCCCAGGCCCAGAGCGACCAGGCGCCATTGGGCGTCAGGCCGATGAAACTGGAAAGATTGGTGGCGTAAGGAGGGGCCACAGCATTGCTGTAGAAATTGGTCGGGTTGTAACTGGCCGGCGCATAGGTCCCGCTGGAAAACGTCCCCTCGAATGGCAGCACGAGCGAGGCCGTGGAATCGAAGGTCAGCGTTACGTTGGTTATTCCCGGGAACGGGAAGCCAACGCCGTTGGAGCCCATCAAAACGGTATTTGTCGCCGGCCCGCCCAGCAGCAGGCCGATGTCGGGCGGATAGGTGTGGTCCATATTGGAGACGGTCACCGTCACCTTGGAGACGTAGCCCGTCACGTTGGAAACCTCGATGATCGAGGGATACGGGCTGGCCGGCCCGTCATCCGGCTCCGGAGTGTACTGCCTGGCTGGAATGCTGATGGGATTTGTGTTCCAGAAGGTCTGCACCACCGGCATGGGGAAATCAAAGGAAACCGTACCCAGGTTCGCCGGGCCATCTTGCAAGGCGAGGGTCGCCACGACCGTTCCGCCGTTGGTGCCATTGGCCTTGAAGGAGTAGGCCGCGCCGACCGCCGGCCCGCCCGGCGCCAACGCGCCGTAGGTCTGGCTGCCGCTGGCCAGGATGACTCCGCCGCTGTCTTGCAAAGTCGCCACCAGGTTGGTGGTGGAAACGTTGCCGGTGTTCTTCAAGTAAAATTGCACGCCGACTGTTTCCCCCGGATTGACCGCGCCATTGGGCGGTTGAAAGCTCTCCGAAACGAGCGTGACGCTCGCCGGGCTGATGGTGATCGTCGGAGGCTCCACCAAACTCTGGAGAGTCAGGACGTTATTGTTCGTGTTCACATCGCCCGGCTGGCCAAAAACGGTAAACGTGGTGGGGAGCGTCAGCGAATTGACGCCCGCCAAAAGCGTCGGCGCCATGATCACATTGGTAATGGACAGGCTGGCGCCGTCGGCCAGCGTTCCCAGGTTCCAAGTGATCACTCCGTTGGTGACTGTAACGTTCGTCGGATTGCTGGAAACCCATGTCGCCGCGTAGGGCGATGACACCGGAACCGTCTCGCTGAAGACGATCGTATTGGCTGCACTAGGCCCATTATTGATCACGGTGGCCACGTTGGTGTAATTGGCGCCCGAGACAACGGTGGCCGGCGTGATGACCGCTGAAACCGCCAGGTCCGCCGAGGGGCCGACGGTCACCGTCGCGCTGGCGGTATTGTTAAAGGACACCGGGTCCGTTTCCAGCGGGCTTAGACCGACCTGCGCGATGTCAGTAATGTTGCCCGTGGCGGTGGGGCTGACGGTGATCGTGACGACCGCGTTGGTGCCGGTCGGCAAAGTGCCCAAATCAACCAGCGTCGCGTCGGGGGAGATCGAAGCCTGGGGGTAGGAGGTGGTGGCGGAAATCAAGTTCACATTGGCGGGCAGCGTATTGGTCAAAACCACGCCCGTGGCGGTGAAAGGACCATTGTTGGTGACGTAGATGTCAAAAGTCACCAAACCGCCCTGCAGGACCGAAGGCGGAGAGGCCGACATGCTGACGGCCAAATCCGCCGATGGCAGCGTGACCTGCACCGTGACGGACGCGGTGCTGTTATCCGGATTCGGGTTGACTTCGGTGGATCCCACTGTCGCCACACTGGTTGCCAGTTCACTGAATATCGGAATGGTCACCACCGAAAAGGTGGCCGACCCATAGACCGGCAACGAACCGATGTTCATTTCCAGGTTCGAGCCGACCTGGCTCACCGCCACAGGGTAATTGCTGGTGGTGACAAAACCGATGCCGGGGGGAAGTGATTGCGACACAATTATGTTGTCCGCCGAACTGGGACCGGCGTTGGAAACGGTCATCGTATAGACCAGGTTGCTGTCCACCAATACCGGGTTCGGGCTGGCCGACATGGTCAACGAAAGCACCGCGCCGGGGCATTGCCCTCCGCCATCCTGGCACACGTAGGGCGTGACATTCAGGGTCCAGCAACTGAGCGTGGCCGCGTCACCAGGGAACTCGTCCGCCACGTTAAGCTGCCAGACGCCGTTGAGGTTGGTGCCGCTGGCCAGGTAATAGACCGAAAGCGGCTCCTGCGGCTGGAAAGTCCCGATGAAGGGCGCCGCGCCTTGCGTGATGGGAACCGTGGCGGCGTCGTCGAAAGTTGTTTCGGTATTGGTGGAGGAGCAAGAGGTGCCGTAATCGGCGCCCTGGCCGCCGTTTACCTGTGAAAGAAGGACGGTGGTGCCGTCGGGGCTGATCAACCGCAAGGTGATGCCCTCATCGTATTGCGCCTGCACAACGGTCGAGACGGTAATCTTGCCCACCGACTGCAAATTCGAGACGGTCACGGGCGAGAAAATGCCGGTAAAATTATTCTCCGGCACCACCATCGGCCTGGTGTTGCTGAAGGGCGCCGGGGTGCCCAGAATGCCTGATGAAAGCTGGACCGTGTTGGTTTGCACCGCTTGATCGGATTTCAAGACCAGGACCAAATCAACGGGTGTGCCGCAGATGAATGAAGGCTCCGTGCTGAGCGTAAACGGCGTGATTGAGGCCGCCGCCGTATGCGGAGGCAAATCAGGAAAGCTCACCGTGCCCTGGGCGACGATGGCTCCCGGCGTGGTGGAAGACAGAATGCCATGAATGCCGGTCCCGGTGGCGCTGCCTTCGTTGGTGATAAGAAACGTCAAATTATTGCACTCGTCAAAGTCAATCACCCCGTTGCCGTTGCCGCCCGAGATATAGTTTGTCACCACGAACAAGGCCGGTATGGACAAAGGCGGCGCCAGCAAGTTGATGATATTGCTGCCGGTGGGCGTCCCCCAGCCGGTGCAAAGGTCGTAACCTGGAACAGCAGGGAAGTTGGTCGGACTGCCGGGCCAAAAGTTGTTGCCCACGGTGATGTCGTGGAAGCAAAGACCATAGCTCGGGCCTTTGCCGATGGCATAGACGGCTGGGTTGATGAAACCGACCCGGCTCAAACCGTAAATGTGGGCCTGCTGATTTACCAAGGCGGTGAAGCCAGCCCAGAGCGGAGAGGCGCAACTGGTTCCGGTGACGGGCTCCTGCTGCCCGTCACCGAAGAAGATCCAAATCTGATCGGCAGTCATGGCCACATCGGGCACGTTGCGAAAAGCCGTCGAGCCGTGATTGGCCACCATGTTGATGCCTTGCTGCCAGATTGGAATGCTGTAGGTGGTGCTGATGCCGCCACCGGTTCCCTCATAGCCGTCGCTCAGTCCTGCCCAGCCCGGCGGGCTGTAACCCGCATTCCAAACCACTTCCGAAGCATACGAAAATCCCAGCCCATTCATGGAGAGCGTCGTGCCGCCAACAATCGTTATATTTGGGTCGTCACATGGCGTGAAGATCGGCCCCAGCCAGGCGTCGGCATCGCCCACCGCATTGTAAAATGATTGTCCTTGCGCGGCAAACTCCTGGAAAATCTGCTCCGTCGTCACATCAATGCCATAGGTCCACGAAGCGCTGATTTGATTGGCGTTGTCGTCGCTGGCTATGCGGCTGAGCGTGTCGTCGGCGGGTCCCCCCGGACTCTCATAAACGTAAAGCGTGGAAATTCCCGGGGCCATGGAAATGACCATTTCAATGTCCAACGAGACTTCGTCCACGCCGCCGCCGGGCGTGCTGACACCGCCGTCAATGGGGATATTCACCAAAGGAACGTTGGGCAATCCGGCCTGCTCTTCGAAAGCAAGAATGTCACTGGCATAGTAGCCGTCGTACTGAAAGAGCGCCACCCTCTGCCCGGATCCGTCCAACGTCACTCCAGGCGCGTAGGCGTGGCGAAAATCATACCCAAAGTAATAGCCCCCCGGTCCCGACCCGTTGAGCGAAGCGCCATGCGTTGTGCCTCCAGCCGGCCTCAGACCGGCTGGACGCGGCAGCACGTAATTGTCCAACCCGCTGATGTGCAAAACCGAAACAGGCAGGTCAAGCGTCGGCTCCGTGTCGGGCGCGTAGAACTGCCGGTGTTCGCTCGGATGATTGTAGGTGCGGAGGTTGACGTGGAAAACTCGGCGGATGTCGGCCACGGACGCATCAACCTGGAGCAACATCCGGTTGGGATGAGTCATGGTCACTTTCAAGCCGTTTGTCAGGGCAAAATTCATCAAAGCCGCGTAGTCCTCCTTGCTGGGGCCGAATTTCTCCGTGAACTGTTCCACCGTCAGGTAATGGCGGTAGTTCGGGCTTTTTGGATCATACAGTTGTGCCAGGAATTTATCCAGCCCGGCCTGGTCGCGCAACGGCAGCCCGATGGCCAGATGCAACCGGTTGGTGTCGGCCAGATTCCCCGTGGGCTGCACGCGCCCCGAAGCGACCTCCGCCGGCACATGATTGCTCAACAAGTGATGGGCCGCCGCGCGGCCAGCCGACGGAAACGCGAAAATTAGCACCGCGCCCGCCGCCGCCGCCGGACGCAGCCAGTGAAAGAATTCTTTCATGTTCGGTTGCAGTTACATCAAGGCACTTGGGTTTTGAGACGGAAGAAATGATAGCCGTTGGTAGGAAGCGGGACGGTGTAAAACCCGCCGCTGGCCGGCGGGACGGACAGGTTGGCCCACGTGCCTTGCGGCGGCAGGTTGGCCGCCCCTTGCAGCACGTAATTGGTCGCCTGCGCGGGCCACGTCAATTGATAAGACTGCGTGGCGGCGGAGATGCTCAACATGGGCTGGTCCACCTCAATCTTGACCGACGCGAAGTTGTTGCCCTTGAGCGGATCATAGACCGGCGATTCGGCCGAGACGCTGAACAGCCCGATGCCCGCCGTCAAGGCTTCCGTCTCAACGGTCATGGTCTCCACTGTCCCGTTGGTAATATCGCCGATGTTCCAAGTGATCGAGCCATCGGCGTTGGTCGTCAGCACCTGAGTTATCCCGTTGTCCACCGCGACAATCCCGTTGCTGAGCACGACAAATCCCGGCGGCACGACGGCGGTGGCGGTGGCGCCGGTGGCGGTGGAAGGCCCGTTATTGAGAACCTCTATGCTGAAGACCACGGTGCCGCCGATCAGCGCCGGATTGGGGGCGCCGGTCAAGTTTACGGCCACGTCGGCGCTGGGCGGGCTGACCAGATTGACGTTGGTGACCATGTTGTTCGTGTTCGGGTCCGGCTCCAGAGCCAGGGCCGTCACCACGTTGGTGATATAACCCAACTCCGTGGGGGTCACGGTAATGTCAAAGGCCGTCCCCGTTCCCACCGCCAGCGAAGGCAAGCTCACCGTCAGGACACCGTCGCTGAAGGAGACGCTGCCACTACTGGGGGCTGGTGGTCTGTTGGCCTGGTAGGTCGCTCCCGGCGGCAGGTAATCGGTGATGACAACGTTGGTCGCGGCCGACGGGCCGAAGTTGGTCACCGTCAGGTAGTAAGTCAGCAGATTACTGACCGTGGCCGCGACCGGCGTCGTGGCCACCGTTACTTCCAAATCGGAATCGTTCTCCACGGGCACGCCCGTGCTCAGGTTGAGACTCCAGCCGTTGCTGATGTAACCGGAGTCCATCTTCTTGTCACACATGGCCCACAGCGACCAGGTGCCGTTGGGGCTGGCGCCCAGGAAAGTGGAAAGATTGGCGCCGTAAGGATACGGGGATTGAGGCGCCGCCACCGTGACACTTTCGTTGGTGGGCACCGTCGGCAACGTGGGCATCTGCAGCAGGGCATTGGTCGTGGGCAGAAACGTCCCGTTGGTCAGTTGATTGACCAGAGAGAGGTAAATATTGGTGGTCTGATCAAACGTCAGCGTCACGTTCGTCACGTTGGAACTGCCGCCGCAATGAGACATGAGAATCGAATTGGACCCGTTGGGCGCCTCCAGCAACACGTCAACGTCGCTGGGGAAGGAGTGTCCGAAGTTTGAGAGGGTGGCCGTCACCTTGGTCAGCGCGCCGGCTATTCCGGAAACGTTGATCATGGAAGGATAGCCGTAGCCGGGTGGAATTGAATTGCTCGCGATGGTCGGTGGGTTGGTGCTTTCCGGCAGGAAAATCGCGTTGGTATTGGCCAACGAAACCGTGCCCCCGCCCAGGGTGAAGCCGAAGGAGACGGTGCCCAGGTCGCGCGCGCCGTCCTGCAGCGCCAGCGTGGCGATGATGTTCTGGCCGTTGGTGCCCATGGCCGTGAACGTGAAAGGCTTGGCCACGGTCGGGCCATATTCAATCAACACGCCGTAATTTTGTTGAGCGGTAACGACGTTCGTAATGCCATTGGTCTGCAGGAGAGTCGCCACCAGGTTGCTGGTGTTGCCGCCGGCGATATCCCGCAACCCAAACAAGATGGTCACCGTGTCATTGGAGTAAAGCACCCCGGCGGAGGGTTCAATGCTGCCAGTGACGAACGCCGTGCCGGACTTGACGATATAGGCGCCGTTGCATTCCTGGATGGTCAGCAGGGCGGTGCTGGGATTGAGCAACAGCACTCCCGCCACGTTCGTCAGGACCTGTTGGTAGGCGCTCAGGTTCAGCACCACCGTATGGTCCGGCCCGATGATGTGATTGTTAATCGGCGCCACGTCAAAATAGGCCACCGTCTGGCCCGGCAGAAATTGCAGGTTCGTGCTGGCCGCAACGTAATTCACTCCCGCGACACCCGATCCGTCGGCGGTCGCGCAATTGACACCGATCGTGCTGTTGGTCAGGCCCGTGAGCACCACCGGGATGGCCGCCTGCGCGCTGCATTCGCTGACCGAGAAGCTGGGGCTGGCAAAGGCCAGGCCGACATAGACGTTGGTGATGGTGACGACGGCATTGGAGGGTGAAACCAGATAGGAATTGGTCGTGGGGTTGGACAACGTGATGTTGAAGCTCTTGTTGCTCTCGACCAGGTTCGGATTGAGAATCTGCACGGAAAAGCTGTTGGTCGCCTGGGTGTCTATAAAATGCAGCGTGCCGTTGGTCGCCACGTAGTCCACCCCGTTGAGGGCCGTGCCGTCGCTGGTGGCAAAGCGAACCGAGAGCGAGCCGGTGAGGGGATTGGCCCGGTTGACTGTGATCAGAACGTTGCTGCCGTTCTCGCCCACGTAATAAGCATTGGTGGCCAGTGAGAATCCCGACACGTCGCTGATGATGCCCACAGTCGTGGTGCCGGGCACGCCGATTTGCGTGCCGGGAACGGGACTCGGATTCTGCAACAGGACCTGGAACGTCTCCACCCCGTTGACGGCCGTCCCCTGGAGGATCGTCACTGGAATCGTTTGCAGCGTGACTCCAGGCGCGAAGCTCAGCGTGCCGGAGGCGGGCACATAATCCACGTTGGGCACGGCGTAGCCGTTGGTGTCCGCCGCGTTGGTCGGCGAGTAGGTCGTATAAAACACCGTCGCGGTCCCGTTGGTGGGGCCGGCGCGCAAGATGCTGATGGTCACCGTGCCGGCGCCTTCGTTGACGAAGTAACTCGAAGAGCTAAAGGCGAAGTTGGCGATGTCATTGACGATGGTCACCGGCACCGTCGCCGGCCCGCTGATGACGGCTCCGTTGCCGGGATTGGAAAGATTGAGATAGAAGGTCAAATTCGGCACGGCATTGGTCAGTTTAATGATGGGGATGTTGTCCGTCGCCACCGTCTGGCCGTTGAAAAACGTCAGTTGATCGCTGATATTGGAGTAGTTGATTCCGGCGATGGCCGTGCCGTTGGATGTCGAGAGGTTGACCGTCACGGTGTTGGCGGAGCCATTGGTGCGCAGGATGAAGATGACGGCGTTGGTCGCCATCTCGTCGCCCACGACGTTCGTCACGGTGTAGCTGGGCTGCGAGAAAACCAGGAAACCGGGGCCGCTGAGCACGCTGCCGATGGTCAGCGTCGCACTGGAGGGCGAGGCGATAATGGCGTTGGTCACGTCCTCCATTTCCAGGTCCACCGTCGTGTCGGCGAAGGTCGTCGGCGAATTGAGCACCGGCACCAGAAAGTAGTTCGTCATCTCCCCCACGTCGAAGAAAAGCACGTTGGTTGTTGGAATATAGTTGACAAATGGCCCGGCCGTCCCGTTGGTGCCCGTATAGACGGTCACCGTCACGGTCGTATTGGGATTGCCCACCCGCACCACCGGGATGGCCGCGCTGCCGCTGGGGGCGTCGGCCGATTGCCGGTAGGCCTGGGCGGAGAATTCCACCCCCGTATTGACATTGGTGATGATCAGCACCGCGCTGACTTGCGGCCCGATGGTCGTGTTGGTGGACGGACCGCTGGCCAGCTCCAGCCCGACCTCCAGATTGGGCGCCAGGGCAAAGTTGTTGGATATTGGAACCGTGACCGTCTCGAACGTCTCCCCCAGCGGAAAGGTCACCGTGTTGGTCACGCCCATGTAGTCTCTTCCGCTCAACGCCGTGATGTTGGAGGTGAAAAAGATCGCGCTGGCCTGCGGGTTGTCGGGCGTGCCCTCCCCTCCGAGCCGCTGGAGGGTGATCAAGGCGTTGGAGGCGTTCTCCAATACCCCGTAAGACTGCTGGCCGAATTGCACCGAGCCGACTCCGTAGTTGGCCCCGCCGTAGAGCCGGACGAAATTGTTCTCCGGAATGTTGTTGAACGTGGTGAACCCGCCGCCCACGTCAATCTCGCCATTGGTCTGGAGGACAATGGTGTCCACGAATCCGTTGGCCCCGTAGCCGAAATTGATCGTCGGGTCCACCGTCCCGTCGGGATTGAGCCGCGTCAGGCTAAAGCGGGTCACACCGCTGGCCTGCGTGAAGTCCCCGCCCACCAGAATGTGCAACTGGTCATCCAGCGCCAGGGCCTGCACGGTGTTATTGCACCCCACACCAACGTTGAAATTGGTGTCCGTGCTGCCGTCACTGTTCAGGCGGGCGATGTAATTGTAATTGCTGCCGTTGACCATGGTGAACAAGCCGCCGATGATGATCCGCCCGTCCGGCTGCACCAACATGGCCCGCACCGGTCCGTTGATGTCAGACAAGATGCCGTCAAAGGCCGTGAAGTTGGTGTCCAGCGACCCGTCCACGTTCAGCCGCACCAAGGAGTGGTGGGCGGCGTTGTCAAAGGAAGTGAAATCCCCGGCGACCAGGATCTGGTTGCCGGCCGTGATGGCCAGAGCGTGGACAATGCCGTTGCTGCCCGAAACACCCAAACCCAGGTTGAAGTTCGGGTCCATGGCTCCCGCCTGCGTCAAGCGCGCCACCCCGCCGGCGGGGGCGCCGTCAAAATTGGCGAAGGCGCCGCCAATGACATAGTAAGGCACGTTGGCCAGATTGGTGGCCGAGGCCGGCAGGTACATCTGCGTTATCGTATAGACCGTGCCATCGGCGCCGGAACCGGGATTGAAAGAGGTGTCCAGGCCCCCGTTGAGGCTCAACCGGGCTATCTTGGGGCTGTTGACCTGGTCGGCTTGATTGAAGTCGCCCACAATCATGATATCGCCATCCACCAGGTTGGTCGGCGGGGTCAAACTGAGCACCTGCCATACCGTGGCGTTGGCGCCGGCCAGATTGAACAGGAATCCCGTGTCAAAAGCGCCTGAGGGCAGCAGCCGCGCCACGTAATCAAACGGGTAATTGTTAAAGTAGGTGAAATTGCCCCCCGCCAGCAGGCTGGCGTCCGGCTGCAAGGCCAGAGAATTGACGAAGGCGTTGAAGCCGAGGCCATTTTGCGTCGTCGTATCCACCGAGCCGGCCGAGTTGAGGTGCAACTGCGGGTCCAGGATCGTCAAGACCGCCGTCTTGGGGAATTGGCCGGCGATGTTGGTCGGACTGCCGTTGAAGAGCTGCAAACCGACAATGCGGTCGGCCACATTGCTTTCATAAGGCGTGTCAATCACGGGCACCGTAAAAGTCAGGCCGCTGACCCCCGGGGCGAAACTCAACACCCCGTTGGTGGGGCTGTAGTTGGTATTGGCCACCGCCGCCAGGTACGGCAACTGGATGTTGGTCGGCGTGTAGGTCTGGAAATTCACACTCACGCTGCCGACCAGCCCGCCCGTGCGCTCCACGGTGATGGTGGCCGCGCCGCCGTTTTGCTGAATCTCGAAATTGGGCACCAGAAAATTCAGCGTGCCGTAGGAATCGGTGTCTTCGATGGTCATGACCGCGTTGCTCGGCGAGGCCAGCAGCTCGGCGTTGGTCTGCGGGTTGCTATTGCCGGCCACCTGGGGACTGAACAAAAATACATTGAATGTCTTTGGACCCTCGACCTCGTTGTCCTGCAGCGTCTGGATGGTGATCGTCCGGGGCGAGATGTCCTGATTGGACCACGACATCGTGTTGGTCACGCCCACGTAGTTGACATTGTTGATGGCCGTGCCGTCGCTGGTGCCGCAGTTGACGCTCACCTGCCCCAGGGCCGCCCCGGAGCGGTTGACCGTCACCGTCGCCACGCCCGGCTTCAACACACTGTAAGCCGGCGAACTGAAGGACAAATAACCCGGCTTGAAATGGTCGTCTATGATCGTCACCACCGCATTGGAGGGCACCAGCGGCGGAACGCTCGTGTCCAGGCTCGCCCCGCCGGTGGGGGAGGAGAGGTAGATGTGGAAGAACTTGTTGCTCTGCTGGGTGCTATGGTCGTAGATCGTAATGGGGAAGGTGAAGGCATTGCTGCCGCTGGGGAACTCGCAGTACAGATTGGTGATCGGCGCGTAGTCAATGTTTTGCAGCGCGGTGCCGTTTTTCGTGCTGGCATAAACGGTGACGTTGCCATAGCTGCCGTTGGTGCGCAGCACGGTGATGGTCACCGTGCTCCCGCTTTCCAGCACGTTGTAGTTGGTCGCGCTGAAACCGAGGGTTCCCGCCGGGAAATTATCGTTGATGATGTCCAGTTGCGAGCCTACTTGGGCCAGGCCGGGCCACAAGGGTATCGGCACCCCGCCCAGGCTCAGCAGACCGCGGGCGTTGAGGTCCAGCACCGCAAGGCTGGCATAGATGATCGGCGCCGCCGTCGGGTCGTTCTGAATAAACAAACTGAGCGAGGCCGCCCCGTCGCCATCGGGCTGGACCCCGTTATTGAAGCCCCACTCGCCGTCGCTGACCCGCCAGCCCCATGCGTCTCCGGCCTCTGAATAAGGGCCCAGAGCGTCCCACACGGTATTGTAGAGCGCGACCGACCCCAGCAACCCGAAGTCCGCGGAGGTGGCCGAGGTGGCGCTGGGCGGGTAGGTGTTGGTGCCCAGCGTGAGCGTCGCCGGCCCCAGGCTCCCGTCTTGACGGTTCAGGGTGATAAAAAGGAACTCGCCGATGTCATCCACCGTGTAGGGGCTTTGGGTCAGGCCGATGTTGCCGGGGTAGTTTCCAATGCCCCCGTTCTCCGGCCCGGTGGTGGGCGTGCCGATGATTCGCGCCACGTTCTGCCGCGGATGAATGTCAACGCGCGAGAAGCCGCCCCCCACTTGGTAAAAGTACCCGCCAATGACGATGTTGCCGTTGCCTTGCAGGCCCATGGCATTAACCTGATTTCTAGCCTCGTCGTAATAAGGAAGTATCAAGCCCGCAAACTGATTGTAGGCCGTGTCCATGAAACTGGTGTCCAGCCAGCCGTTGGGCTGCAGGCGCGCCAGGGCGACCCGGCGCGAGGTGTTGTAGGCGGTGAACTGCCCGCCCACCAGGATGTTCCCGTCCGGTTGCAACACCACGGTGTTGACGACGTCATTGAAGCCGGTGCCCGGATCAAATGCGGTGTCCAAGGCGCCGCTGGAGGCCAGGCGGGCAATGGAATTGCGGCTGATGAGATTGAAGTTCTCAAAGGCCCCGCCCAGAATGATCGAGTTGTTGTTCTGCACCGCCAGCGCATAGACCGAACCATCCGCTCCAATGCCCGGTTGAAACGACGGGTCCGCGACGCCGTTGGTCAGCAGGCGGGCGACGTGATTCCAGTTGGACCCGTTGACCATGGTGAAATCCCCGCCCAGGATGACGTGGCCGAAGGAATCGGTGGCCACGGCATGCACGTCCAGGTCCGTCCCAACGCTCGCCCCGGCCCCTGAATTGGGCTGGAATGTCGGGTCCAGCCCGCCGGTGGGCAGAATCCGCGCGATATGATAGCAGTTGGTCTTGTTGTAGGAGGTGAAATCACCCCCCGCCAGAACATTCCCGTTGGCGTCAATGGCCAGCGCATAGACCGTTCCGTTGAATCCAAACCCGCTGAAGAAATTCGTGTCCAGCGCCCCCATCCCATTGAGCCGGGCGATGTGATAGGCGTTGGTGCCGTTGATGGCGGTGAAATCGCCCCCAAGGATGATCCGCCCGGCCAAATCAATGGCGAGGACGTTGACGAATCCATTGGGCCCACGGCCCAACCCGTTGGTAAAGCTGGTGTCCATCTGACCGGCGGTTAAGCCGGCGGAGTCCGCCTGCAATCGGGCGATGTAGTTGATCGGCGTCGTGTTGTAGGCGTCGAAGTCCCCGGCAATGATCGCCCTCCCGGCGCCATCAATCACCACCGCGTTGACCGTCGAGTTGGCCCCGGGCACCAGATTGTCCGGCGGATAGGAAAAGGGCTCGGCGTCCACATTGTAGGTCCGGTCCAGCGCCCCGCCCGGCTGCACGTGATTGGTGAAAACATTGTCAAAGTTGATGGTCAACCGGGCGTTGTTGACCGCCCCCAGGTAGCCCGGAGGGGTTTGGCCGGCGTCCGACTGGGCCTCGCCAGGCGTCAAGAATAATTCAAGCTCGATGTCCTCGTCAAATTCCACCGCCCCGTTTTCAAAAATCGGGATATAAATCGCCTCGGGGCTCTGGTCATAGGGCGGAAAGGTCAGCGTCCCGAAGGTGCCGTTCCAGTCCTTATTCTCCGGCGCGCCAAAATCCTCCGCCGGCTGGCCCACGGCCTCGTACGGGATGGCGTAATCCGAGCCGGCCACGGTGGCAAAGCCGTTGTCATCCACCACCGTAATGCCGGGGTACAAGGAATCAATCGTATAGGAAACAGTGTAGCTGCCCGGCGTCCCGTAGTCCAACGTCTGCTGCACAAAAATGACGGCCGTCCCGCAGTTCTTATTGCAGCGGAAAGTCTCCCGCTCGAAGTTGAACAGGGTGTAAGCTCCCTCTTGGAAGAGGATGTCAACGTTGCTGTACGTCAAATTGGGATTGCCCCAGTAATTCAGGATGTGAATATTGCCCGCGCCAGTGAACGGGTTGACGTAGGGCGGGACAATGTCCTGGTTCTCCGACGGGTCCAAAACCGCATTCGTCAGGCTCACGTTCACGATGGTGTCCAACCCGGAATACTGATAATCGAGATTGACATTGTTCGTCGCGCCAAAAAGAACGTTGCCTATCTCCTCCGGGCCGGGCGTGGGAAGATTCTGGGGATTCGGTTCGCTCAGGATCGGGTATATTTGCACATAGACATCCTGGCTCATTTGGAAATCATTGAAGACCAGCGTCTGCGTCATGGGCGTGTACTGCACTCCGGCGCTGGAGGAGGGTACCACGGCGTTGGTCAAGACACTGAGGCAGATGACATTCGACACAATCACCGTCCCGGAGCCGTCACTGTTGCTGATGTTCATGACGCTGCTGGAGTCGCCGGGGCAGGGAAAATTAGTGAAGAAATCCGGCAGTCCAAGGCCGCTCAGGGGCAGGTTGGTCGTCACGATGGTGATCGTTCCGTTGGCATTGGTCACGTAAATGTTCGAGGCGTTATCTATCAGCAAATACGTGTAGCCTCCAAACTGGTAATCGTTAAAATAGTTGATCGAGACGATGTTGGTCAAAAGAATGTTGGTGAAGTTCGTTCCGGGGCCGGTCGGTTTGTTCGTATACGTGGCGTAATTGGTGATATAGACGTTGGTGATGGCGAAGTTGGTGAAATAATAATTGGTGTAAGTCCCGTCCGAGACGTTCAACGTCACTTCGCACATCCCCATGAAACCCCCCGTGCGCGCCACCGTGATGCGCGCGTTGGGAGAGCCTTGGGGGAGGTTGAAAAGGCTCGGAGCGATGCTCCCGGTGGGATCATCATAGATCAGAAAGTCCTCCAGGCTGCTGACCGGAAAAACCGAAGTCGAAAAGCCAAATCCGCCTGCCACCAGGCTCGGACTCCAGTTCAAGAACGGGTAGCCCTGCCCGTAGCCGTCCACCAGGTTGGTCGTGCTGCCGACCTGAATCCAGTAGGTCGTCCCCTGCGCGGCGCTGAAATCCACCCGGCTGGTGTTCGGGTAATTCGTATTGGAGTCTTGCTCGTCGCTGGCCACCGGCGTCAAATCGGCAAAAGTCAGCTTGGTGGCGAAGGGTTTCAACTGGTAAACCGCCAGCACCGTGGACAACGTATTGCCCGCCGGGTCGGTGCTGTTGCGCGTGTTGAAATCAATGATTGTCGAAATCGGCGCCGTCCACGAATACCAGATGGTCGAAGCGGCTGCGGCGGGGACGCCGGGAACCGGCGCCGGTTCCCCTTTCTCGGCCGTGGCGTAAAGATTGGTCCCTTGCACGCCGCCGCTGATGCCGACCAGGGGCTGGCAGTTGGTGAGATCATCGTTCGAAGGGGCCGGTTGCCCCTGGCTTTCCAGCGCCATTCCCGCACAAAAGACCGCCCCGGCAATCAATGCCGTCCAAAGCCTGACGGCCCGCCGCGTCCCGCTCTGATGAACTGTAAACATAATGTTGCGCTTCTTTTCTCTGGATTCTTCACGCCTTTCCCTACTGGTTCTCCAACAGCACCGCGCCGCTTCCATTGGTCCCGGCGAAAAAGCCCCGCGCGCTGTCCTGGTTCTGCAAAACCACCCCGGACATCGTCAGCTTGCCCCCGGTGCCGGGATTGACAAACCACCCGCTGAAATTCCCCGCAGCGGGGTTGATGCTCAAACTCACATTGGTCGCCCCGTAGGAGAGCGACTGCCGGAGCGTGACAGCCTCGGCCAGCTCCTCCGGCAAATTGCCCCCGGCCAGCAACAGGACCGAATTGGCCAGGTTCAACGCCGGCGTCGTGGCCGCCGGCCCCTGCCAGGGCGACCCCACCAACTGGAGGACATTGGTGAACCCGCCCGCTTTGCTCCAGCCGACATTGCTCCCGGCCAAACCGTCGGCTCCGACCGACACCCAGCCCAAAACCGTGTCTTTGCCGGCGGCGCTGTAAGCGTAGAAGGGCCACTGTCCGTCCTTCGACACCGGGGCCGATGCGCTGAAGGCCGCGCCGTCGGCCAGCACGCCGCGCGTCGTCAGAATTCCCATATCGTTGACCGTCACCACTGCCCAACTGTCCCCGCCCGGCGTGTTGAGCGTTCCGGTCTCCCACGGCAACGCCATCGTGTAGCGGCCCGCCAGCGGCGACGGCTTCTGGGCCGTCCAAGCCGGCGCCAAGTCCCCCGCCAACGGGGCATCCCACGCGCCGCCATTGACATCGCCGTAAATCCGGCCGCTTTGGCCGCTGATATCCAACTGCAGATTTAACGCCAGGGATTTGGCGCCGTTTTTGGCCTCAACCTGCGCCGCGCCGCCGGGGGAGAATTGCGCATTGAAGACATAAGCGTTGGACCCCATGAGCAGCCGGCCCGAAAAGGTTCCGCTCCGCGCCAAGGCCAGGGTGAAGGCGCCGGAACTGCCCGGATCAATTCCGTTGGTCTGATAGAACAAGCCGTTATAGACCCCTTTCAAGCCGGTGAAAGGGCTCGGAATGAAATTGGCCGTGATGACTGTGTTGGTGACAAACGCAAACGTCAGAGTGGGCGACTGGGTGTTGCCCTTGTTTCCCACCCCGGACGTTGTCCAACCGTCAAAGACCCAGCCGGCGGAGGGCGTGGCGGTCAAACTGTAGGTCTTGCCCAGCGCCATCTGGCTCTCCTCAAGGACGGGACTGATGGCGCCCTCGCCGTTGACCGAGACAGTCACCAGATTCAACACCAGGCCGCCGGAGCCTCCCCCCGACGAGCGCGTGGCCACCAGCAACGACAACTGCTTGGCCTCAGAGCAGGGAATGAAGTTGGTCGGATCGGACGGGTCATTCAAAACATAAGGCTGATTGTAATAATTGGGCAGGCTGTTCCAGAAGGAAATCTCGAAGCTGTCGGCCAGGGCGGCATTGATCAGGCAGACGTTGCTGCTGTTCAGATACGGCACCACTTGCGTGCTGTTGGGGCCGGCAAAGGTCTGCACCCATTTTAACCGCGGATAGACCTCCATCAGCTTCTCCGGGTCGCCATTGCAATCGGCGAAATAGATGGTGAAGTTGTCGTCTATTTCCAACCCCTCCCGGTAATCGCTGTAGGCGTAGTTGGTCAGTTGCAGGTAATCCACGTACATGGCGTTCTGCGCTCCGGCGGCGCTGAAATGCAGGACCGACTTCTTTGACTGCCGGTCCAGCACCAGGCGCCCGATGACCGCATTATTGACAAAGCCCCCGTTCTTGGCCCCCCTGTCCTCCCCGGCCCAGACGTGAACAGCCTGTTGGAAATTGCTCACACTGGTGATGATCTCCGTGCCAAAAAGGTCCCCCGTCACCGGTTTGACCGGCATGGAAAACCCGCCCCCGTTGACCGTCCAGAAGTTGACGATCACGCTGTTGGTGTTGGTCGTCGGCGTCCGGGAAACCCCATCCGTCAACTCCACCGGTGCGTAAAGGGTCAGTGCGCCGGCTTCGTAACCGGGCGTGCCGGCGGAAATGTAGGAATTGGTCGCCCGGATGACATTGGCCGAGAGGTTGACGTTGCCGCCGGCGCTCAGATAGTTGGGGTTGTTGGAGACGGCCAGACCCAGGCCCAGCGTATTGGCCTCGATCACGATGGAACCGCCGTAGTCAGTGACCACCGACCCGTCGTTCTCGATACTGGCCGCTTCCAGCAGCGGGGCGGTGGATTCCATCAGCCCAAAATTCCTGATCGAATTGACCGTGTAAGTCCGGCCCGCCGGGCCTCCCTGCGCCTGCCCGAGGTTGAATCCCACCACCAGGCTGCTGTCGGCCTCCAATACAGCGTTGCTGCCGACAACGAGGTTCTTCAAATTCGGCATGTTGGCCGGCGTCAAATCCTGCGCGTTTTGCGTAAACGTGTTGGTCCCCTTGAAAACCAGGGTCGGCGTGTCAAACAAGCAACGATTGATGACGTAGAGGTTGTCCTGCACCGTGATGGAATCTTTGCCGCGCAAACTGAGGTTCCGCAGGGTGGACAAAAAGGAGCCTTGCAGGTTCTGGTCCACCACCAGCAGATGGTAATGAATCACGTTGGTGGCCGGGGAGTTGGTCACGTAGAACGGTCCATTGTTTGTCTGCACGTTCACCCAATTGGCCTCCCAGGCGTAAATGTTGCCCCGCACCCGTCGAAAGGTGGTCGGGAAAATGTTGGACAGGACCAGCGTGCCGTTGGCCGTCCCGATCGAGGCGTCGGCCTGGCCAAAATCGGCCACCCCGGTGCCGCCGCCCACCAGATTGGTCACGTGGAGCAGAACCATGCCCTCGGCCCGTATGCGCGCCTGCGTGAGGTCCAGGTTGTCGGCGTTGATCTCGATCCGCCCAGGCTCGTTGCTCGGATCGGGCAACAAAACCGTCGTCTCCCCCGCAATCGTCGGCGGCAGGTTCGTTATGTAAGAAAGGCCGAACAAGCCCCCACCGAAGAACGAGCCGTCCAGATTCTGCGGACTGCGGCCGATCTGCGCGCCGTAGGTCGCAATGTTGGCCCCAACGTCCTTGGCGGCGAATTGTTGGTCCGTGTAGATATTGGTCCCCATCTCCTCCACAGGAAAGGATAAAAACGCCCCTGGCGTAATGCCGAACCACTCGTCGGGGGTCGTGGTCGTGATTTCGATGGGCACGGGCCGCATATAGCCATCGGGGGAACCGGCGTTTTCAAACAACGTCATGCCGCCCACCAGATAAGCCCCGGTGTCCAGCAGATACACCGCGTTGGTCACCGTTTCGCCAGTGATCACGTCAAACACAGGCTCGGCAAACTGGACGATGACTCCCTCCGCGTTCCCGTCATAATTGGCCGTGCCAAAGTTGGTGATATCCGGCTCAACGTCCCCGAAGCCGACGGTGGCCGTGATGTGGTAGGTGCTCAGCAAATTGGTATTGATGCACACCATGTTGTAATAAAGGTTCGTCGTGCTGCCGTTGGAATACGATAAAAAATAACCCGCGTACACGGTGCCGTTCAGGTTGCCGTTCAGGTTGCTGTTCAGGTTGATACTGACGGGCAGGCCAAACCCATTCTCCGTCGCTCCGTCCCGAAACGTGGCGGTGAGCGTCGAGTCGCCCTCCGTGTCGGGCAGCGATCCCGCCAGATCATCCAGCTTCAGGGTCGCGCCATTGGCCACGCCCCAAAAAAGGTCATAGGTGCTGGCCGCGTCCACGGCATAGCCCGGGCCAGCGAGAAAGGCCGGCCGCCCGCCCGTGGTGTCAAGAGGATCGGGAAAATCCGACCCGGTGTCCACCGCCCCAGCCAGCAAAGTGGCGCCGTGGGCATTGGTCACGTTCTGGCCAAAGAGGCGCAAAAGCCCGCAATTGCCGACCTCCAAGGTCCTCTGGTTGACGATGTTGGTCGAGTACACCAGCACCCTGCCCGCCAGCGGCTGGCCGTCCTCGGGCACCATCGTACTGGCCGTGCCGCCCGGGACGGTGAACGAAACAGGAATGGCCGGCTCGTCCACGCCCGCCACCGTGCCTTGGTTAAGGAAGGAACTGGCCCAGGACCGGCCGCTGGCGGTGGTGGTGTCAAAACGGAAGCCCGGCGAACCCGTCATGGTGCCGCTGCTGGTGTTGATGTAATGCAGCGTGTCCTGCGTCGTATAAGGCAGCGCGATGACCCCCAGGGAGTCGGCACTGGTGAAAGCCGTGTCCACCTCGAAATAGCCCGCGTTGTAAAAGGTCAGGGCATCCACCACCGGCGCCTTCGAGCCGGTCAGCACGTCAATGACTCCGAAGTTTTGATAAATCGGGGAGGGACTGCCCAGAGCCGCGGAGCAGAGGCCAAAGCCAAGAAAAACTGTCGCAATAGATTGCTTCATAAACGATCGCTCACGTTATCCGCCCGCGCCCACGCCCGCGCCCGCGCCAGTGCCGGTGCCGGTGCCCGTGTTGGTGTTGTTATTGAGCACCGGCGCCCAACTGCCCTGCGGCACGCTGGCTCCCCCCTCCAGGATTTGCTCGATCAAGTACTCGATGCTCGTCCCGGTCGGAAAGACGATCGGCGCATTGGTCGTCCCGTCAAACGAGCCCCAGATAAAAATCGGATAGCCGTTATTTGTGCTGCTGTCCATGAAGTACGGATTCTGGTTGTAGTAAAGCGCGCCCACGTCATTGAGAGTCACGAGCATATTCGGAACGATCGTGCTCCCCGTGATGCCTCCGCCAGGAGAGGCATAGGGACTGAGGATAAAGGCGTTGGTCCGCGTCAGCGCCGTGTCACCGAGCACATAAGCGGTCGGGTCCATGTCCGCCGCCGTAAACAGGATGTCCGGCGTGTTCACAGTCCGCTGCACCGAAAGTTGAGAATACTGGCCGTTGGTGTTGATATAGGGAATCTTGTAATTGTAAATGATGGGATTGAAATTGGTGCCCAGCAAGGGATCAAAGTACACCTTCACAAATGTGATCTTCTCCACCCCGCCCAGGACGCCGATGAAATTGCTGATGCCGCTGACGCTGTTGGTCGCATTGACCGGCATCCACGAACTCGTAAAGGGTAGCGCCACCGAGTTGCTGTCCAGGCCCTGCAAAATAAAATTGTTTTTCGAATAAAGGTACTTCAGCCCCCCCACGTCGTCCCGCGACAGGCCCAGGTAATAGCCTCCCAACTGGATGGCCTCCGGTGTCGCCACCGCCGTAAACCGCGTCACCTCGGTGTCGCTTGGAATCTCGATGGCGTCGCCCACGCCCACGCCGGCCGGGCAGCCGTCCCATATAAAGTAACCGTATTGCCGGCCATTGACGTATGTCGAGGGATCCCAAGTGACCGGATCGTAATTACGAACGATGACCAGATAATCATAACCGCAGGCCGGCGCGCCTGACGGAAGCACGCGCGAGGCCAAGTCATAGACGTGCGTTTCCCCCAGCAATCCCATGTGCTCGATCATCAGCCACAGGACCACCGTTTTGAGGTCCAGCATGTCCCCCGCCTCGGCCGTGTAGTTGATCTGCTCGTTGCCGTCGGTCAGGTAATTGTTGATGTTGATGCTCGAGGCGGGCGGCAGTGCGTTGAGAACATTCATCGCCGAATCCACCGCCGCCACTCCCTGCTCGCCAAAATAATCCAGGAAAGTCATGTCAAAGCCGTATGTGATAATGGGCGTCGTCAGCCGGGAGCCTTCGCCGAAGTTCTTCGGCCCGCCGTTTTCGGTGGTGCCCAGTTGGCAGATGGAGGTCGGGGACACGAGGGAGTAGTAATAGCGCAGCCCATAATCCAGGTCGGCCGTCTGCCAGGCCTCCAACGGTCCCCACATGGTGAAGGCGCCGGCCGGTTGCGCCGCGGCCAATCCCAGCAGCAGCCAAGCGCTCTTTGTCAGTTTTCGCAACATAAAACCTCGGGTTATGGGTTCAAATTGTAGGCCTGGCCGTAAAGGTCGAATCCGCTCCTGCCCGCGAAACTCGTCCACACCACCAGGAAATTATTGACCCCGTTCCACGCCACCGCCGGATGCATCTGCTTGTTGAGCGTGGTGGTGTTGACTTGCATCTCGCTGCCCGCCACCGCCGTTCCCCCCTGCAAAAAGCGGCCAAACACACCCTCCTTCGATCCGTCCTGCCCCATGCTCGTCCACACCACCAGGCTGCCGGTCGGCCCCGCCGCGATCTTGGGCCCGTATTGATCGCCATACAAAAAGGTGTTGATGCGGAAATCCGCCACTTCGGGCGAACCGGACGCGGTAAATGCGCGCCCCCAGATATCCCAACTGTTGGTCGCCACTGCCATGTCCTTTTGCGCCCAGACCACCGTGAATCCACCGTCGCCCAGCGGCGCCACGTCCGGCGTGTCACACGGATCGCTGCCGGAGTTGATCAGAATTTCCCCGGTGACGGGCGTGCCGGCTCCGCTGAAAATCCGGGCGTAAATATCAACGCTGGCGCTGGACCGCTGGCGCTCGGAGACCCACGCGATCACATAGTCACCGCCGGCCAGGGTGGCCACGGCGGGCTTGCGCTGATTGTAAGCGGTGGTTTGGTTGGCCCGGAACTCCTTGGCCGGGGAACAGACGCCTTTGCCGCTGATTTTGCGCGCATAGACTCCCCACATGCTCCCGTCCTGGCCGTAGCTGGCCCAAGCCACGATCGCCCCTCCATCCGGCAACGCGGCCACGGCCGGATCCACCTGCTGATCTTTCATATAGGTGTTGAGCCGCAAGTCCATGGTGTAGAAATTGGTCCCGTAGCCGGTGCTGGTTTTGGCGCCCTTGGGCACCGGCCCGCCGGCCAGCCGCGCATAGATGTCCGGCGTGCCGGCGGCGGCGCTTTGCCAGACGCAAAGGACGTTGTTGTTCGCCAACATCTGCACTTTCGGCGCGATGTGGGCGGCGGTCAGGGTCTTGTTGAAGCGGAAGACACGCCCGGCGGCAAAACCGCTGTCCAGCAGGGCGCCCCCGATCCCGAAGCGCGATTTGTTAATCAGACTGTCCTGCCAGACCACGCACCCGCCCGTCGGGGTGAGGGAAACGCTGGGCCGGACCTGGTCGCCCGGGACAGCGCCCAGGATGGAAAACTCCCCCCCTTGGGGCACAACGGGATTCTGCGCGAAGAGCGGCATCGAAGCCGCCAGGAGCAGTGCCCCGCCGAGACTTTTTGGAACGCGCATCATTAAGGACATACTCTTCATTTTCTTTATCACAAACGAGGGCCGTTGTCCATGCAATCTTTGGCTCTTGAGGGTGTTTGCATCGGGTATTTCAGCAGATGACAGACACTCCGTTCTTTCAACAGGCGCCGGCTGTTTCGGGAAAAAAATCCCCGGCCGGCAGCCGGGCCTGCTCCAGTTCGCGCAGGAGCGATTTGAACCCCCAGCGCCCGAAAAGCTGGCGCAAAGCGGCGGCGTCACCGGGTGTGCAGGCCAACTCCTCCAAAGAAATTTCATAAGGCACCTCACATTTCAATCGCACCAGTTGTTCATTGCGGCGAACCACCTCCTCCGATGCTTCCAATTGGAGCCGCAGACGCTCCGGGCGGACCTCCTCCAGCCGGCGGTACAAAGCATCCACCGAACCAAATTGGCGCAACAATTCCGCAGCAGTTTTTGCGCCAACACCCGGCACCCCCGCAATGTTATCCACCGCGTCCCCAGTCAGGCTCAACCACCCGACAATTTGCGTGGGCTCCACGCCTGTCTTGGCCCGGACCTCCTCCTCCCCTAAAAGCGTGTCGCTCTTGTCATGCGGGTTGAGCAGCCGAACTTCCGGTCCAACCAATTGCATGAAATCTTTGTCCGAACTGGCGATGACCACTTCCATGCCCCCGCCCACCGCCCGGCGCGTCAGGGCAGCGATGAGGTCATCGGCCTCGCAGCCCTCCCGCAAAAGAGACGGGACGTTGGCCGCCTTCAGGTAGGCGGCGATCTGATCCAGTTGCAGCTCCAAATCGCGCGGCATTTCGGGCCGTTGCGCCTTGTACTGCGGCAGCAAGGCCATTCTTTCCGGCGCCAATCCCCCGTCCCAAACCACCGCCATGCTCGAGGGCCTGACTCTGCCTTGCATCCGCCCCAGCATCCGGATAAAGCCGTAGATCGCGTTGGTCGCCGCCCCATCCGGCGCGGTCAGCGAACGAATGGCAAAAAACGCGCGGTAGGCAAAGGCATGCCCATCCACCAGCAGCAATAGCCGCCGGGCCGGAGAATCTGGGCTTTCTATTGTCATTCGATTTCACGCATGGGTCGTTGACAATTTGTCATTGGCAATTGGGCAGCCGGGGAAGCGGGACTCAATTGCAGATGACAAATTCTCAATGTCCAATTTTCAATTTCTTGCGCCTTGGCCTCAGTGTCCATCAGTGTTCCTTGGTGGTCCTTTTCTGCAAGGATGCGGCTTATGGGTTCGCGGCCGCCGCCGGGGCCGGTTGCAACGGAATCCCCGTCTTCGCAAACGGCAGGTCCGCGTCCGTATGCACACGGTTCCCCGACGGATCAATGATCGTCGGAGTCACAAAAATCAACAGGTTCTCTTTGGTGCTGTCGGAAGACTGGCTCTGAAAGAGCTTGCCCACGAAGGGCAGGTCGCCCAACACCGGCACCCGGTCATGTATCTTGTAGATCGTCTCCGAGATCAGTCCTCCCAAAACCACCGTCTGCCCGTCCCAAACATCGCACGCCGTGGCCACCATCCGCACCCGGAAATGGGGCAGCGGCAATTGGGCGGTGATCGGGACGCCAATGGTCGAGCCGGCCACCGATTGGGCCGTCGGGATGAATTGGCCCGGATTGTCGTATCCGATAAACTCCGTGTAGCTGGGTATGAGCGCCATCTCGATCGAATAACCGTCGGCGCATACCGTCGGGATCACGTCCAGGCTCGGCCCCAAGGCCATCATTTGCGTGCCGTATGAAGTCTGGCTGGCGATGGCCGTGGAGGAGGAGGTCAAATTGCCGCCGGTGGCCCCGGTTTGGTTAAGGCTGGCGTAAGTTACAATGGTCACCAAGTCCTGCGCCTCCAGATGCGCCTGCCGCCCGCTTTCTGTCGTCACCTTCGGCGCCGCCAGCAGGTCCGAGCCGGTCCGCTGCTCGATGGCTTGGATGGCCACACGAAATTGAGGATCGGTCATAATGCCCGTGATGGTGCTCAAGGTCGGCAAAGTGGATTGTTGCGAGCCGTACGTGTTGCGGATGCCCGAGGTCAACAGGTTGTCCGTCGCCGCTGACGCAATGGTGCCCGGCCCGGGCAGGTAGGTGCCCGATGGCGTCGTAATCGCTCCCGCCGTGCCAGGCGTCGTTGCCGTCCCGCCGCCGGGGAAAATCCCGGAGGGATTGGCCGTCGTGGATGGGCCTTGATAGGAGGGCGCCGTGCCCGCCTGCGCCCCGATGGTCCCGTTGTTTATCAACGTGTTACCCAAATACCAGTTGAACCCAAGTCCGCGGGCGTCTTCCTGCGTCAGGTCCGCGAATTTGGCCTCAATCATCACCTGGGGCGGCGTCTGATTGAGCATTTCAATCGCCCGCTGGATGATTTCCAAATCCTGGAGTGTGGCCCGCACCAGCAATTCGCCCACCCGGTCGTTGAAAAAGATCGTCTTGCCGGGAACCGCAAAATTAACGCCCACAGCCGTAAAGTAAATCCGGGCCAATTGGTGCGCCTCCACCGTGTTGTTGGTGTGGGTCACGTAACTCAAGCCGGCCCGTTGGCCCCCGGGGCCTGTTTGCCCAACCATCCCGCCACCTCCTCCGCCCTGCGTGCTGCTCTGCATGATCGGCGCCAGATTGACTGAAGGAATCTGGCCGCTCGCGCCGGTGCCCTGGCCGTTGCCGCCGCCGCCGCCCTGGCCCCCGCCGCCGCCGCCACCACCGCCACTGGCGCCTCCTCCTGCTGTCTGGGAACCCAAATTGAGCGGGTAAACGACCAAGGATTCAAGCCCCTGCACGAACGTATTGGGATTAATCTTAAAGACTTTGGTGTACAAAAGCGATCCCCCTTGGATCTCATCCACCGGTTTGTACGCAAAAACCACCGCGTAATCCTCCACAGTCCAGTGGATCGGTTGGTCAGACACCTTGGTGATGGCGTCCAGCACGTCCATCAGCCGAATATTGGTCAGCGGGGGGGTCAGGTGGATGGTCACGTCCGACCCGTCCTTCTGCGGCGGGGCCCCACCGGTCGGCACCGCGCCCTCGCCCATGGCGGCGGCGGGCACTCCCATGCCTCCCATGCCTCCCATGCCTCCCATGCCTCCCATGCCTCCCATGCCTCCGGTTGGGAGGATGAACGTCGGAGCCGTCATGCCGGTGGTATCCTGATTCGGGTCCCACATGAAGTTGATCCCAATGCCATCGGGGTCCCGCTTCTGGGTTTCGGTTCTCAACTTGACCAATACCTCCTTGATCGGCAAATCGTAGCTCACTTCGGCCGGGAATGTCCACCTGATGGATTCCAGCTTGGAAAAAATCCTCTGGCGTCCCGGCGTGGTATAGACCAGGTTGGTCGTCGCCATCGGATTGGGCACCGGCAGGCTCTCCCGTTTGGTGGATTGGACCCAGCCGCCCTCGACATTCCCGATGGCGCTCTTGACATCGGCCTCCCGCCGCCGGGCGCGGTCCATGTAGCGCGCCTCCTTGATCAAATCCAGGTAATAGGGCGCCGTGCGGTTGGACGGGTCGTCCTTCATGACTTGATTGAGGATCGCCTCCGCCTCGTCATATTTGCCCACCTCGTAAAGCACCTTGGCGTTTTGCACGCGCGTCGCGTTATCCACCATGTTCGTGCGCATGTCGTGGATTTCCTTCATCACCTCCCGGCTGGGCACCCGGCCCGCCTGCTCGGCGGCCCGCTGGGCGATTTCCGCCTTCAGGCGCAGCAGACCCTCATTGGCCGGGTCCGCTTTCAGCGCCACGCTGACCCGCGCGCTTGCTTCCGTCATGTTGCCCGCCTCCATCTCCATGTGCGCCAGTTTCGCCCACACCGCGTCGAATTCCGCCACCGCCTGCTTCTTCTCCGCGTCAACGGCCGTGTTGCCAGCCTGCACGTCCGGGATCAGGGCCACGGCCTCCTGGTAGAGTTTGGAAGCCTCCACCAGTTGGCCGCGCTTGAGCGCGGCTCGGGCCGCTTCAAGCTCCTGGTGCAGCAGTATCGTTTTCTCCTGGCGGCGCACCGCTTCGTCGTTGGCGATTTGCACCGGGTCCTCCACCGGGGCAGGTTGGGCTTGCAGCGAAATGGCGACGAAGAGGGCCATTCGCAGGCTTGTTTTTGCGGCTGATGTCATGGCGTCGTATCTGTTTGTGGAATCTCACTCCTTTTTGTGAGACTCCGTCCATTTTATCTCGGTCACTTTGGTCGTGCTGGACTCCACTCTAACGGCATTGCTGGTGATTTCAACAATTTTATACGGCTCGTTGTCCAATTTGATCCAGTCGTCCACTCTCTGTTTGGACAGCACCTTGGTCTCCGGATCATATTTCAGGTCCACCAGGTAACTGTCCACTCTTTTGTACGGATTATTCGTCGCTATCCACACGTTGGTCTCACCGGTCTGCGGTATCTCCAAATTCAGTTCACTCGGCTCATTCTCAGCACCTTTGATGCCGCGGATGATATAAAAACCCCTTTTCGGCTTCTGGTCCTTCTTCACGTACTCCGTCGTCTTGTGGGCCGTGGTGCCCACCTGCTGCCCTTCCACGTGCTCCTGCACGCTCAGAACGTAAACACCCGCTTCGGCGCTCGGGCGATCATAACTGATGACGGTGTAAAGCGGGATGATGTCCGTTATCCTCAGGGCCTCCGGCCCTGATTGGAGCACCTTGAACAGCTCGCCGTTGGTCTTTCGCTTCCACGTTACCGGGTTGAATAGATTGTGCGCGCCAGACAGTATCACCGTCGGCGGATTGGTCATCTGGGCCAGGGATTGCACGTCTTCGGACAGGTCCATGACTTTGGGCGTCGCGGGCTGCGCCGACCCGGGCCGCGCCGCCCCGCGCCGCCCCGGCCCGGGCCGCGGCGACGCGCCTTGGGGGGGGCCTTCCGGTTGGCCCTGCTCCGGCGTTCCAATGGCCGTTCGCATCCACATCACCGCGGCCGCCAAGCCCAGCAAAACCACGCACAGCACAATCTTTTCGTAATGTCTCTTGAGGAATTCCATCAGTGCTCCGGCGTTCTGGCTCGGACCGCCCGGCCCGGCGGCGCCGCCGCTTTGGGTGTTTCCGGCGCTTTGAGTTTCATCACGTCCACATACATGACGATGAACAAGGGCGATTCCGACAGGATTTTCTCCGGCGCGGCCGGCGCCGCCGGGACCGGCGCAACCGGCATCGGTTGGGGTCTGAGCCCCATTCTTGGCATCATCCTGCTCCGCAAGCCGCGCCCGAATTCCCCCGCCTCGTACGGATTAGGTTGCATGTAGGGAGCCCCGGGACTGCCGTAATAATTTTGCCCCTGCCCCATCGCCGGCGGGGCCAGCGTCTCTTCCTGCACCCTGGACGGGCTCACGGTAACGGTCTTCACCATGAAGCAATTGCTCGAGTGGGCAAAGCCCGCCAGCACGGCGCCCACCTCCGCGCTGAATCCGCGGAACTCCAATTTGTAGGTCGTGATCACTCCCCACGTGTTGGTCACCAGCGGGAGCTGAGTCACATCTTCGCCCATGTCGTCGCTGGAAACCGCCGGCCGCCGAATGTGCTCCAGAAAGTGGATCTTCGCTGCGTAAAGAACATGCAATATCGCCTTCATCTCCTCCAACTGTTGCATCCAAGGTCCGATGTCTTCGGCCGCAAAAGTCAACTTGCCCATCTCCTCCCGGAACGAGAACGTGTAGCCGGGTGTCAGCCCCACCCCCGCGTTGGTCGCCTCCTGCCCGAACTGGTTGATCGTCTGCTGAAGGTAATGCTGGAAGCCACGGTTGTCCACCTTGGGCGGTGTGGGAAGATCCGCGAAGCTCTTCCGAAAATCGGCCAAAAACTCCCGCACCCGTTCCTCATCCGCCTTCGCCAAAGCGATGTTGGCCTCGTTGGGAACAGGCTCCTTGCGCTCCAATTCCCCCAGCCGGTCGCGGCTTTGCGTGTACTTCTCTCGCTCCGCCCGGTTCCGCCCCAGCGTCGAATAGAGCAGCAAGCCCCCATAGCCTGTCACCCCCAAGCCAATGACGACCGATATGACAAAATAAAGATTTCGTTTGATCCACGCCATGCTCAGAGCTTCAAATGATGGCGCAAATCCACTGTGACGTTGAAGCTGAACGTGTTGGTGTTGCCGCTTTCGTATTGGATTTCCCCCAGAACGGCCGGGTTGGTAAAGCTGGGGCTGTTGGTCAAATACTGCTGGACGTAATAGGCCAAACCGGAGTTCGCCGTCTCTTTGCGTTTGACTCCACGGCAAACCAGTTTCACCGTCGAGATCTCCCCCGTCGTCGCTGCCGCCGTCAGTGCCGGCCTCGGCGGCATCGTCGGCCCAGGCCCCGGCGTCCCCTCGGGGGGCGCAGGCCCCGGTCCCATTGGCCCCGGTCCGAACCCGTACCCGTACCCGTAGCCCCTGCGGCGACCTCCCCTGGACATCGGACCGGCGCTGAAACCCCCGCCGGCAGTCTGGACGCCGGCCGTAAAGCCCTCGGGCACCACCGGGTCGAACTCCTCCACCCAGACGCCAACGTCCGTGTTGGTTCCCCCGTTGTCGGGCGTGGTTAGACTGGCTTTTTCCGCCTCCTCGGCCTGCATCATCACCGTGCGCAAGTCCGTCAACACCCGGATCCAGTAAAACCGGTTGTCCGCCAGCGTTTTCATCTGGTCGGCCTGTTTCTTCGCCTCATCCCGGTCCTTCAGCGCCTTGTCCATATTTTGGCTCGTTTTGGTCAAGGCCGCCAACGGCCCGGTCAGGCTGGCCTGCTTTCGCTCCCACACGGCGCCAATGCGCGTTTCGGCTTTGTAGATGGCAAATACCACCAGGGCCAGGCTGAATACCGAGGCGATCAGGTAGGGTTTCTTGTGCCCGAACTCCTGCCGTTGCAGCGAACTCTTGGGCATCAAGTTCAACTCCACCGGGCAGTGCGCCAGCTCCCTCAACCCCAGCCCCACCACTTCCCCGAACGAGTGGGCGTACTTGGACAACTCCTCCAAATTGAGCGACGGATCAATCTCGATGTTGCGGAACGGATTGAAATACTCCACCGGCACATTGAGTTTCTCGGCGAAAAACTGCGCCGTATAGGGCATGATGGACGCCCCGCCCGACAGAAACAGCCGCTGCGGCGCCGAGCCGCCTTGCTGCCCGCGATAAAACTGGATCGTTTGGTTGAGCTGGATGTGCAGCCGCGTCATCACCTGCCGCGCAATCTTGGCGATGGCCGCCGCCTGCGGGTCTTCTGGCTCCTCGTACGCCCCGCCCAGGCTCACCGACCCTTTCTCCTGCTTGATCGCCTCCGCCTCGGCGAACTTGAGCTTCGCTTCGTTGGCGAAGTCCTGCGTGATGGAATTGGCCCCGATGTTGATGCTCCGCGAATATACCTTGCCCTTCTCGAAGAACAGCAGGTTGCTCGTCTTGGCCCCGATGTCCAGCAGCATCGTGCAGCCCTCCAAATCCCCGTAATTATACCGGAACGCGTTGCACAGCGCCGCCGGCGACGCGTCCACCAGCTTCATCCGCAGCCCCGCCCCTTCAGCCACCCGGAAGAGTCCCTCGACAACTTCCGACTTGACCGCCACCAGCAGCACTTCCAGTTCGTTGGCCGCCGAGGCGTCCAGAATTTGATAATCCCACACCACTTCGTCCAGCGGGAAGGGCACGTTTTGCTGCGCCTCGTAGCGGATGATTTGCGTCACCTTCGAGGTGTCCACCGGCGGCAGTTTGACAAACTTGGAAAAAACATGAAAGCCCGGCGCACAGGCGTTGACCTGCCGCGCCCCGTAACTCTTGGCGCTCAACAACTCCGTCAGCGCCTTGAGGATCGCCCCTTCCCGCGTGGCCTCCTGCGCCCCTTCGATCCCCAAAGATTTAATCCCATACTGCTTCAGCCGCAACCCGCCGGCTTCGTTCTGTTCAAACTCCGCCAGTTTCAAGCTCCCCGCCCCAAAATCGACGGCCAAAAATGATTTGGAATTTAGCATTGGTTGTGCCCGCGGGCCGCGTGACCGGCTCGTTTGCTTTGACTTCAGGGCTTAATCATAATTTATCATGCGCGTGCTGGTTACTGCAAATCCGTCCAAGGGTCAATCGTTTTTGATCAAGAAAATTCATTCTTAGCTAACGCTATGCCAGTTCTATCCCCATTATCAACCCCATTTCTTCTCGCGGGCCTCATCCCCTCTGGCCCCCCTTCGCCGCCTTCTTGGGAGCATCATTCTCACGCATTATGCGTGATTTTGCCGCGCCGGCCGCTCCCCCTTGCCTCCTGGCCAAGGGCGCCACCAAGCCCCGCCCCGCCCTTCGTTTTGCCCCGAAAATATTCAATAGTCTTGACAAGTCCCTCCTCCAGCGGCACCCGCGGCGCCCAGCGCAATAACTCCCCCGCCCGCCGGATGTCCGGCTGGCGCTGCCGCGGATCATCCTGCGGCAGCGGGCGAAAGACGATCCGGCTGCGCGCACCCGTGGCCTCGATGATCCGGCGGGCAAACTCCAGCACGGTCATCTCGGCTGGATTGCCGATGTTCACCGGCAGATTCTCCCCGCTCATCATCAAGCGGTAAATGCCCTCGATCAAATCGGAGCAATAACAAAAACTGCGCGTCTGCTGGCCCGTGCCGAAAACCGTCAGCGGCCGGTTGGCCAGCGCCTGGCTGATGAACGCCGGCACCACCCGCCCGTCATGCAGCCGCATCCGCGGGCCGTAGGTGTTGAAGATCCGCGCGATCCGCGTGTCCACACCATGTTCCCGGTGATAGGCCATGACCAGCGCCTCGGCGAATCGCTTCGATTCATCGTAGCAACCCCGCAGCCCGATGGTGTTCACGTTCCCCCAGTAATCCTCCCGCTGCGGATGCACCAGCGGGTCCCCGTAAACCTCCGAGGTCGAGGCCAGCAAAAATCGCGCCCCCTTCTGCTTGGCCAGCCCCAGTGCCTTATGCGTCCCCAGCGAGCCTACCTTCAACGTCTGAATCGGCAATTCCAGATAATCCACCGGGCTGGCCGGAGAGGCAAAATGCCACACGTAATCCACCGCCATGTCCAAAAACAAAAATTCCGTCACGTCCTGCTCGATGAATTTGAACTCCCCGCGGCCCGCCAGGTGCGCGATGTTCTCCACCGACCCGGTCACAAAATTGTCAATCGCCACCACCTTGTGCCCCCGCTCCAGCAGGTAATCCACCAGATGCGAACCCAAAAAACCCGCCCCGCCGGTGACCACCGAACAAGGCTGCGCTTTGTCATGCTTCTTTTTCCTGGCCATAATTCAAAACCGTTGGCGTGCCCCCAAGCCCGGCATCGCCACCCAGACCTCTTCACTCTTCACTCTGCACTTTGCACTCTTCACCTCAGCGTGCCCCCTTGCCCAGGAGCACCACCCAGATCGTGCGCCACAATATCCCTATGTCCAGCCACAACGACCAGTTATCTATGTACTCCAGGTCCATCCGCACCCATTCCTTGAAGTCTTTCACCTCGTTGCGCCCCGACACCTGCCACGTGCAGGTCAGCCCCGGCTTCACGCTCAGGCGCCGCCGGTGCGCCACATCGTCAAACCGTTGCACCTCGTCCACCGGCAGCGGGCGCGGCCCCACCAGGCTCATCTCAAATCGCAGCACGTTGAACAACTGCGGCCACTCGTCAAGGCTGGTTCGGCGCAGCAGCCGCCCCACCTTTGTCACCCGCGGATCATGCGTCACCTTGAACACCGGCCCCGACATCTCGTTCAGCCGCTCCAACTCCTGCTTCAACTGCTCCGCGTTGGTCACCATCGAACGGAATTTATACATGATGAATGGCTTGCCGTTCAATCCCGCCCGCGCCTGCCGGAACAACACCGGCCCCCGCGAACTCAGCTTGATCGCCACCGCCGCCGCCGCCAGAAACGGCCACGAAACCGCCAGCAACACCAGCGCCCCCACAAAATCCATGATCTGCTTGATCAGCCGCGACCACGAGACTCCCGTCCCGCAGCGAAACACCATCACCCGCCGCCCGTAGAAATCGTCCAGGCTCGTTTCCGATATCTCCGTCTGGAAAAAATCCCCCAGCAGCCAGACCTCGATCCCCTCCAACTCGCAGGCCCGGATCGCCTCCTCCACCTTGCCGAAAAACGTGTGCCGCGCCGCCACCAACACCGCGTTGGCCGAGTGCTGGTGCAGCGACGCCACCAGCTCCTCAATCGTCTTGGCGTTGAGGTCGAACTCCTCCATCACCTCCAGGTCCTCCGCTCGCTGCGCAATGTCCTTCCGCAGCCGCTCGATGTCCTCGGCCGCCCCCGCCACGATGATCCGCCGCTTGAATTGCTCCTGCCCCAGCCTGGACTTGTAGCCCAGGCGCATCATCTCCTCCTTCACAAACATCAGCCCAAAACTGCAAAACCCAAAAAGCACAAACACCGCCCGCGCCCCCTGCCGCTTCAACATGAACTCCATCAGGATCAGCCCCACCGCGCCGAACACGCACGACCGCCCCAACTGCCACGCCATCTGCCGCACCGGCGAAAAAACCGGCCGCTCGTAGAAACCCTGCGACTCCAGCAACAGCGGCGTCATCGGTATCACCACCAGGAACAGCCACAAGTAGTCCCCCGAAAAAAGCCCGATCGTGTCAAACGCATGATGGCGCGTCATCCAGTCAAACACATGCTTCGGGACGCAGCCGCCCACCCAGCCCGGTCCCAGGACCCCCCAATAATACCGGATCACCCACGCCAGCCACAGGCCGAGGGCGAATATCCCCCCGTCAATATATTGGTACAACTGCACCCGCAGTTGATGGTCACGGCGCAACATAGCACTTCACTGCATAGATCGCCGGCCTCGCGCGGATGTCTGGCACAGGCCGGTGCAGGCTCGCTTGCCTCACGGTCTGGAAATCCGGGACCGACGCCCGGATGAATCGTTCCATCTTCTCGAATGTGGACTTCTCCTGTCCGGGAAGGCAAGTCGCAAAATACGAAATATAAGCCCACCTCTCCAATTCCCCCTTCTCCACCATCGTCTTGGCCATGGACCAGAACCGCTCTCCCTGCCTGGCCGTGATCTTGTCCGCCGTCACGAACCAATACACGTACAGCCCGCGCACTGTCATCGGCTGGCGCCCCGCATTGGAGACCCGCTGTGAGGCCGTCAACTTGAGCGCCGGCAACTCGTACGCACGGGGCCGGTCCATCGCCAGCAGCACCCGCTCCGTTTTGTCAATCGTCCAGTTCTGCCCCACCAGGCAATACTGCGGCTGGTGTATGCTCGCCCGGTCGCTCCCCATCAACACCACGCTCACCTCCACCTGGAAATTATCGTTCGAATACATCCGCCGCCCGAAAGTCGTGTCCTTGGGCAGCGAATTCCATTCCACCCGCGTCACCGGCAGGTCGGCGCCCTTCACTCCCAAAACCCTCTCCGGCAGCAGCACCCCGTTGGTCGCCGCCAGGTGGCCCTCTTCGTCGAACAATCGCGCCGGCCCCACCCGCACCCCAGGCGGCCCCAGATGCATCCGCTCCCGAAACTTCGTCAGAAAGCCTCCCGTCCCCGCCATCAAAGCCAATCCCACGGCCAGCACGAGCCACTTGTTCTGGTTCATGCCTTCCCCGTCGAATGTTTCTCCCTCAGCCAGCGCGCCACCACCAGCAGACAGCCGACGGCCACCAGGTAAGTCACAAACCCAAACCACTCATGCACAAAGTCAGCCGCCTCCGCTCCAAACGCCTGCCTCGCCAGGATGATCATCACCAGCCGCACCACGTTGCACAACACCACCAGCGGCGCGGTCAACGCCAGCATCAACCCTCGCCGCCAAAACGACCGGTAGGTCAGCACCGAAAAAATCATCGTCACCGCCAGCAGCGCCACAAAACTGTGGATGCCGCTGCACGGCGCCGCCACCTCATATTGATATTGTCCCATCGGGTCCAGCAGCTTGGTCCCCTCCTGGATCACCCCGATGCCCAGCAACCCGTGGCAGATCATTCGCGTCGCATCCGTCGCCAGCAATCGCAGCGGCAGCGTCAGGTCCTCCGCGAACGCCCCCAGCGGCACGCAAAACGCGAACAATACCATGGGAAAAAAACTGGCCTTCATCGTCCGCCATCCCCAAACCAACCCCGTCAAACCGTACAATCCCACAAACAGCGCGATGACCGACACCCGTTGTTGTTGCGCCAAAAAACCCAGAATATGCGTCACCAACGCCAGCCCCACCACCGCCAGTCCCGGCCACCATACTCCCCGGATTGACGCCGCCAGCTCCCGCCGTCGCACCCACAGCAAAACCGCCACCACAAACGGGATCAGATTCCCCTGGCTGGAATCCAGCATCGGCACATTCCATGCGTGGTAGAGCCACTCGAAGAGCGACGGCCTGGCGGTGTCACAATTGAACGAACTGATGCCGGCCAATTGAAACAGCGCGCACCAGCCCGCCAGCAGCGTCAAGAAAAGCCCCTTGTCCGGCACTCGCCTCCAATAATCCTGCAACTCCGCCCAAAAAGACGGCGGCGGCCCCGCCGGCGGCAGGACCGGAACCTGATTTTCGACGGCATCCATGACGCCCACACCTTACACTCTCCGCCGCCCCCGGCGCAAACCAAACCGCGCAGTCGGAAGAAAGGCCGTGGTCTGCGGCCAATTCAATCTCTGTGGCTTTTCCCGCGAGGCAATCAGGGGTTCAACCTGCGATTCCCCGCCGGCTCGTCGCGGTCACGGTTCTCTCACATTGTCTAACCCGCACAACCAGAGCAGCTTACAAACTGTGCCTTCTAAACAGGACCGTTTTTGGCCGATAAATGGGGCCATTTCGCAGAAAAACGGGGGTCCCATGAAATTTATTTTGCACTTTTTTTCGCATTTTCCCGACTTTTTGGGATTTTTCCTGTTGCAAGCCGTTGATTTTAAGCCACAACCGCCGCTCCAACCCCTCCAAAAAAAATCGTGCCAAAAACACTACCGTAGGTTTTATGTTCGTTCCGCGATATGCCATAATCGCTGCATGAATGTCGAAATGACAGTCTGGGAACAAGGGTGCGCAGGATCGGTGGCCTTCCGCCGCCAGCCCGCCCTTACGATGAAATCGGATAACCCCCAACGCCCGTCTCCGTCATATCGGCCCCATTCGTCCCATCCATCCCATTCGTCCCATTCGTCCTTTCTCGTCGCTTTGATCAAACCGCCCGGACATCAAACCCAATCAAACCCAATCAAACCTAATCAAAGTCAATGAAAGTGAAAACAGGCTTCCAACAAGGTTCGATCGGGCCGCCCGGCGGCCCGAACCGGCAATTTTTGCCGATCCGGGCCAGGACGGCTTCGCCTTTGGAGGCGGACAGGATGACGCTAATCCGACCTAATCGCACTAAATCGCACCAAATCGCACCAAAAAAAGAATTTTAAGGAGAAAGAAGCGCATGAAAAATGACGCCATGGACAACCCGCCCGATTGCAAGAACTCGGTCTCACCGCCCCGACTTTTTCCTCGACATCGGGGCCACGACGCATTCCGATGCTCACTTTATGAGAAAATGTAATTGCTCTGGAAAATGCCTCCCCCAAGACGACATCCTTACCCGGCGTGAATTTTTGGGTTGGGTCGGCGCCGGCGCCGCAACGACCCTTCTGGCCAGTCCGGCATGGGGCGCCTTTGAACTTCCCTCCCCGGATTTGGATCGTTGGAAACGTTCGCTCTTTGAACGGGACGCCCCGCGTCTTTATCTTTCCAACAGGCATACCGATGCCCGGATGCATCTGGGAGGCATCGGGACGGGCAATTTCGAGATCGGCGCCGATGGCCAGTTCACAACCTGGCAACTCTTCAACACGCTGCGGGATGGCCAGGTGCCCTTTTACTTTGCCGTCCAGACGGGCCACGTGTCCAAACTTCTCCAGACCGCCGGCGGGCCGGATTGGCCGCGCGTCAAGCAAATTGAAATGACCGGCGAATATCCGTTCGCCACGTTGCGCTTCCGGGATGACGATCTGCCCGTGCGTCTTGAACTCGAGGCCTTCAGCCCCCTGGAACCGCTGGACGCAAAACTCTCCTCCATCCCCCTGGCGGTTTTCCGTTTTCGCATCCATAATCCAACGTCCAGTCCGCAGGCCGTTTCACTGGCCGCCATGATGACCAACCCCGTGGGTTATGAAGCGAAGGACGATTTCCACGGCGTGGCGCACCCCAACGTCGGCGGGAATGTCAACGAGTTTTTCCGGGAGGGCCAGGCCGCCGGATTGTTGATGCGCGCCCAGGCAGGCGAGGCGCCGACACTGGATCGCGCCGTTTTAATTTGCACGCCGGCCAACATGAAAGACCTGGCGGAGCCGCCGCCGGATCGCCCGGAAAATCTCAAACTCGCGGTGCTGGATCAACAGCCTCCGCCCGCCGCCCAGTTGACTGATCCTGCCACGACCATCCTCTGGCTGGAAGAGACCCCGGCGGACCTTTCAGCGTCCTTTTTGAGCGCGGCGCGTGACATTGTGCAGGCGGGAGGCGCGTTGGTCTTCTCCGGCGCGACCATGCCCTTGTTGCAGGAGTATGCCGCCGTCACGGATGGAAAACCGCTGGATGAAGCTGCCCTGCGCCCGGATATTCTCTTTGAAGACTTCGAGCATGGCTACGGCAACTGGAAAGTCGAAGGTGACGCCTTCGGCGCCGAGCCTGCCCATGGCACTTTGCCCAATCAGCAGCCCGTCTCCGGTTTCATGGGCCACGGCTTGGTCAATTCCTACGTCAACGGCGATGACTCCACCGGCCGGCTCACCAGCAAATCATTTGTTGTTGAGCGCCGTTTCATCCGCTTTCTGGTCGGTGGCGGACATCACCAGAATACGCAAATCCGTCTCATTGTCGGTGAAAAGACCTGTCGCGCCACATCCGGCAAAGACAATGAGAGGCTGGAACCGGCCAGTTGGGATGTGCGCGATTTCCTCGGCCAGACGGCCCGCATCGAAATCGTGGATCAGCAGAAAGGCCAATGGGGACATATCAACATAGATCAAATCGTCTTTTCCGACCAGCCCGCCAATTACGCCGTCATGGCATTGTTGGACGAACTGTTGCCGGCTCGTTTTGCCAATCTCAAGGACCTCTCCGCGCCACCCGGCGCGGCGCGCGCGGAGAATCTGACAATCAAAGCGGGCGCTGAACAGATCATTGCCAGGAACGGATTGCGCCTTCTGGTCAAGCCGGCCGGCAAAGGCAAGGTGGTGTTGGCCGCCGGTCCATTGCTCGACCCCTCACGCGCGGATGTGGTGCCGTTGCGTCAGGTCGCTTACTCGGTGCTCTGTGATTTGGTTGGCGCCAGTTACCTTCCCATCAAGGGACAATCGCCAAAGTCCCCCGGCTTCGGGACTCTCGCCTTGGCCACCACGGGACCGAATATGACCGGCTTGGGCCGTTTTGAGACCTGGGCTGAGGCCTGGGAGCTGTTTTCCAAGCAAGGTCGCTTTCCAGAAGCCCAATTCGCCAATCCTTCCCCTCCGACGCCGCCGGGCCAAACGATTCATGGAGCGCTCGCCACAACTGTCTCGGTGCCGGCCGGCGGCGCCGTTGAACTTCCCTTCTTCTTGACGTGGCATTATCCGAACAGCTATTATTACGGGGATAAAGCATGGATCGGCTGCTTTTACGCCACCCAATGGACCGATGCCCGCGCCGTCATGCGCCAGGCCGTCGAAAACCAGGAGCGGTTGCGCCAAAGAACGGAACTCTTCCGCCAAACCTTCTACGATAGCACGCTGCCGTACTGGCTGCTCGATTGTCTGACAGCCAACGCGGCCATTATGCGGCACGCCGGCGTCGTCTTCCGCATTGCCAATGGGGAGATCTACGGTTGGGAGGGATCCAACGGCTGCTGCGATCCCACCTGCACCCACGTCTGGGGCTATGAACAGTCCCTCGCACGCCTCTTTCCCGATCTGGAACGGAAAATGCGCCAGATTGATTTCATGCACCAGCAGGATGCCGATGGGGGAATCAATAATCGCACCTTTGTCCCGGCGCGCTCTTATCCCACCGAGGAACACCCTTTTACCGACGGTCACGCCAGTTGCATTCTTAAGGCCTATCGCGAGGCCCTCAATTCCCCCGGAGATTCATTTTTCCGGGAATACTGGCCGCATGTCAAACACGCCGTGGAATACTTGATCGCGCGCGATGCCAAGACCTCCAACGGCCAGCCCATCGGCATTTTGCAGGATGATCAATGGAACACCTACGATGAAGCCTTGCACGGCGTCACCACCTTTATCAGCGGTTATTACCTGGCCGCCTTGCGGGCCGGCGAAGAATGGGCGCGGCGCACGGATGATCTGGCGACGGCCGTCCGTTTTCACGAGATTTTTGAACGCGGCCAGAAAAAGCTCATGGAACTGTGTTGGAACGGTGAGTACTTTCAACAGCATTTGCCCGATTATGCCGCCCGCGAAGGCGAGCTCGGTCCCGGCTGCATGTCAGACCAACTCATCGGACAGTGGTGGGCGCACCAACTGGGCCTCGGCTATATCTTGCCCAGGGACATGGTGGTCTCCGCTTTGCGTTCCATTTTCAAATACAATTGGAAATCAGACCTGACCGGCTGGCGTCACTCCCCCCGCGCCTTCGCCGGCGCCGGCGACAAGGGCCTGATTATCTGCACCTGGCCCAAGGGTGGACGGCCGGCCAATGTGATGCTTTACTCGGATGAAGTCTGGACGGGGATAGAATATCAAGTTGCGGCCCATATGATTTATGAAGGACTTCTTGCAGAGGGCCTCTCCATTGTCAGAGGCGCGCGCGATCGCTACGACGGCCTTCCCCGCCAGCCCATCGGACGCAATCCGTGGTGCGAAATTGAGTGTGGCGGCCATTACGCCCGCGCCATGTCCTCGTGGTCGCTGCTGCTGGCGCTTTCGGGTTGGCAATATGACGGCGCGAGGCATGCCTTGCGCTTCGCGCCCTGTTACAGGCCGGATGATTTCAACTGTTTCTTTTCCGCCTCGGAAGGTTGGGGCGGCCTCGTGCAAAAGGCGCAAGGAGCGGCTCAACGAGTCGAAATTGCCGTTCATTCAGGCAAGTTGCAGCTCAACACGCTGGAATTAGCCCCGCTCCGGGATGTTGGCCCCCAAAGTGTGGCCGCCATGCTGGCAGGCAAACCAAGGCCGGTCAAGTTCGCCACCAAGAACGCGCGATGTCAGATCACATTTGATGAAAGTGACCTCATCGTGAACGAAGGAGAAAAGCTGGAGATCACTCTGACGTAAAGCGCCTGTCAAGTGGGCCGGTCTCTTCACGTCACCCCGCGCCCATCACTGCTTGCCAACCAGCCCGGTTTGGGCTACAGATACATCGTGAAAACGATTTTACGCTTTTTGCCTCTTTCACTGGTGTTGGGCCTCTGCGGTTGCGGGACGGGTTACGAATTCTCGCCCTACGTGGGCCTGCAGCAGAATTGGACCACCGGCGCCGGCGGTTATGTCCGCATGGTTGACAACGTGCCCCTTTATTCGCCCGGACAATTTCCGCCCCGGCCGTATATCGTGCTGGGGTGGGTGAGCACGGACAGCGAGGGTAACCTGGCCAAGGCTGTCCGTGACCAGCACGCCGACGCGGCGCTCATCTCCAGCGAGTCGGTTTATCGGACCGGCTCGGTGGCGGTGGCGGCGCCGGGCTTGTTTGTCGCCGAGCCGTTGCACCATACGGTGATCTCGGCTCAACTGATCAAGTATCGGTAAGGTTTGCTTTCCTCCTACGGCTGCCTGCGGGACGAAAAACCCTGGATCAAGGAAAGTGGGGGCAGGAACCGCTCGGGCCACGCGCGCAGGGTGACAGGGTTGGTGCGGGCCTGGCAAAGGCCGCCTTGCGCGTTGTCCACGAATTGCCCCCCGTTGATGAAATTATTGGTGCAGGTATCGTCATTGACCTGGAAGGCCCTGCCCCCGCAGCTGCTCACCCGCAAGTTGTTAAAGACGTTGCCAGTGCATTCGGTGCCGGGGAACGGCCGCCATCCCGCCCGCGTCGCCTCGCCCGACTGCGCCATGAAGACTCCGTCGTTCCGGCTGTGGCGAATCGTCACTCCCGCAAACACGTTGTCGCGCGATTGCCGCATGAAAACGCCCAGGTCGTTGCCGGTCAGAACCGCCCCGTCAATGACGTTGTGGTCAAAATCCAGGTCCAGCGAGATCCCCGCCGCCAGGTTGTCGTGCAGGTTCAACTGGCTGAAATGACTCTCCTGCGTCTGGTAACACGCCAGCCCGTCAAATTGATTGTCGTAGGCCGTGTAGTCCCGCACCGTCAGCCGGCGCGTCCGCTCGGAGCTGACCAAGCCCCCGGAGCGGCAGTGGCGGCAGACGACATGCTCGACGGCGCCATCATCGGCCTCCCAGACCTCAACGCCGTTGTTGTAAAGGCCGGCGCCACCGGGCAGCGACCGCCAGACTTCCCTCTGCTGGCGGGTGCGGTTGCCGTCCACCAGCAAATCGCAAAGATGAAGCCGGCGCGTCGGCCCTTTGGCTGCGCGCAACGGCGCGCCCAGGATCACGACGGGGCAATTGGCCTTGTCGGCCAAGTAGAGGATCGTCTCCGCCCCGGCGCCGCGCAGCCCCTGTCCGTCCTGGCTCAGGAAAATCGGCTGCTCGATGAGGTAAGTCCCCCGGCTCAGGACAACTTGACCGCCGGCGCCGCCCTGGTCCAGCGCCTGTTGGATCCCTTTCCCGCCGGCGGCGGGAGGGACCTCCACGGTCACCGCGAGGCCGGACAATGGAATGAGGGACAGCAGGCCAAGAAGAACGTTCGCGGTGAACATTCCCGCCTTCAAGTTACAATTCAGGCCTGGACAAATCCGCCTCATGCCGTTTGTGTATTCGACGAATCCGCTTTGGCCGCTATTCAAAACGGCGGGGGAAATATCAAAATTAGGAGAGGCTGCCCAAAAACCTGAAATGCACCCCGTCGGACCCTCCGGCGCGGAGGCAGGTTACGCGTCGTCGGCTTCCAACGTGCTCTTGAGAAAGGAGCGGATGACCTCTTGCTCGCCGCGCCCCAGCCATTTGCCAACCTGCACAAAACCGGCTCCCAAAACGGCCAGGACGCCCAGCCCCAAAAAAAACCAGCCCCGGCCCAGCCCGCTCTCCGTGTGGGGCGCGGCGGGCACGATCAACGCGCCCACGCCGAACAGAAGGAGAAAGGAGAACCAAAACACCGTGAATAGCCGGACAAACGGGTGCAAGCGAAAACGACCTTCCAGAATCGTCCCGTTGTCCGCCGCCTGCAGTTTCCCGTAGAGAAACGGCGCGAACGAGTTGTCGTAGTACTTCCGCGTGTGCAACCGGAACACCGGGCCGCGGAACTCCCCCACCACCGTGCCCGGCCCTTGCGCGTCCCAGGACAACGCAAAGCCGCCCAGGTCCGTCGCGGAACCCAGCCGCACGCGGCATTCGGCAATGGACAATTTTGTGCGCAATTTCATTTTTCGTCCCAATGACTCCTTCTAACAAAGCACAAAACCCAACGAATGCAAAACTCAATTTTGCCATTCCGGCTTGTTTTTCCGCCGCCTAATCCTAATCTCCATCTTGATCTTAATCCGATGTCTGGTTGGACGAAAGAGATCAGGATTAAGATTATGATTATGATTATGATTATGAGCCGCCCCTTCCCCAACGATCATGAACCTCAAACATGACCTCCGCGATCTGGCCCGGCGCTTCCTCATCCAGGGTGATTTCCTGGACGCCGCGCCCTACGGCAGCGGACACATCAACGACACTTATTGCGTCCGCTTCAGCCAGGGGGGGACCTTGGTGCGGTACATCGTGCAACGCGTCAATCATCACGTCTTCCGCAATCCCGTCGCCTTGATGGAGAATCTCCAGCGCGTCACGGCCCATTTGCAGGACAAGCTGGCCGGCGCGCCCGACGTCAGCCGCCGGCGTCTGACCCTCCTGCCGACCCGCCAGGGCGGCGCCTGGCATTGCGACGAGGCGGGCAATTATTGGCGTTGCTACATCTTCATCGAAAAAGCGCGCTCCTTCGACGCCATCAAATCCCCGCGCCAGGCCTATGAGGCCGCCAAGGCCTTCGGCCGTTTCCAAAAACTGCTCTCCGACCTGCCCGCCCCCCGGTTGCACGACACGATTCCCGATTTTCATCACACGCCCAATCGTTTTGCGCGCCTGGAACAAGCCCTGGCCGCGGACGCTTTCAATCGCGCCCAGCCGGCCCGATCGGAAATCCAGTTCGCCCTGCGGCGCAAGCCGATGACCACCCTCTTGCTCGACGCCCACCTGCCCGAACGGGTCACCCACAACGACACCAAGATCAACAACGTCATGCTCGACGACGAGACCGGCGAGGAAGTGTGCGTGATTGATCTGGACACAGTCATGCCCGGTCTGGCGCTCTACGATTTTGGCGACCTGGTGCGCACCGCCACCAGCCCGGCGATGGAAGACGAGCGGGACCTGGGCCGGGTGACCATGCAATTTCCCATGTTCGCGGCCCTGGTCCGCGGCTATTTAAGCACCGCCTCGGATTTCCTCACCCCCGCCGAGCGCCGCCATCTGGTTTCCGCCGGCAAACTCATCACCTTCGAGATTGGCGTCCGCTTCCTGACCGATTTTCTGGCCGGCGACACCTATTTCAAGGTGCATCGCGACCACCACAACCTGGACCGTTGCCGCACCCAATTCAAACTGGTCGAATCCATCGAGCAGCAGGAGGAGCAAATGAACAAACTGGTGGAGGCGGTCCAACCTTAACCTTCATCCTGATTTTAATCCTAATCTTAATCTTAATCCTATTCTCCTCTTGATGAAACGAGTCGTTCTTCTTGGTTCCACCGGTTCCATCGGCGCCAGCACGCTCCAGGTGGCCGCCGACTTGCCGGACCAGATTTGCCTCGTCGGCCTGGCCGCGGGAAATAACGGCCCATTGCTGCTCAAACAAACCCTCCAGCACCGGCCCGAGGCCATCTCCATTGCCGATGCCCGGCAGGCCCGCGAATTGGAAAACACCCTGGGCACTTCCACCCGCGTCCATACCGGCGCCGAAGGCCTGCTCGCCCTGGCCACTCTGCCGGCCGCCGACATTGTCCTTATCGCCATCGTTGGCACCGCCGGCTTGCAACCCGCCCTGGCCGCCATCCGCGCCGGCAAGGACATCGCCGTCGCCTCCAAGGAAATCCTGGTCATGGCCGGGGAAATCGTCATGCGCGAGGCCCAAAAAAACGGCGTGCGCGTGCTGGCGGTGGACAGCGAACACTCCGCCATTTTCCAATGCCTGGACGGCAAGCCCGCCGCCTCGGTGCGCGCGCTCTGGTTGACCGCCTCCGGCGGCCCGTTCCGCTCCACGCCAAAGGAGGACTTCCCCGCCATCACCGTCGAGCGCGCCCTGCGCCATCCCTCCTGGGTCATGGGCCGCAAGATCACCATTGATTCCGCCACCCTCTTCAACAAGGGATTGGAAATGATCGAGGCCCGCTGGCTGTTCGACATCGAAATCGAGCGCGTGCGCGTGGTGATCCATCCCCAAAGCATCGTCCATTCGATGGTCGAATTTGTGGATGGCTCGATGCTGGCGCAACTTTCCACCCCGGACATGTGCCTGCCGATCCAATACGCTCTGACTTATCCGGTCCGCGCGCCGAGCCGGCGCGTGCAAACCAACCTCGCCCGCCTGGGCCAATTGACTTTCGAGGAACCGGACCGGGAACGATTCCCCGCGCTGGACCTGGCGCGCAAGGCGGGGGAGCTCGGCGGCACGCTGCCCGCCGTGCTCAATGCCGCCAACGAAGTCGCTGTCAGCGCCTTCCTCAAGGGCCGCCTGAATTTCCCCCAGATCAGCGAACGGGTTGGCCGCGTGATGGACCGCCACACTCTCATCCCCCGTCCCCGCCTGGAACAGATTCTGGAAGCCGACGCCTGGGCCCGCCAGCAAGCCGCCGCGTAGCCGAAGATTGGATTGCAAGCCACGTGCTGATTGCGTGGGTCGAGCCAACGATGGTGGCGACGGAGACCCTCGTCGTAGCAACACGGCGGCTGGGACGGGTGAATTGTTCGACCCGATCTGGCTCTTTTTTGCCATCGAGAAAATAATTTTGGTGCGATTTGGTGCGATTTGGTTCGATTTGGTGCTATTGCCGCTGTGCTCTTGCCTCATGGGGACGGTTTCACTGCGCCTCTGGCGGTTGGCGACGGGTCCCCCTTGGGTTGGCGGCACAGCGGATACGAGGGGGTTCCGAATGGCCCGAAGCGGCTGTTTTTTGCCATCGACACAATTTTTTAGGTGCTAATAGGTGCTAACAGGTGCTAACAGGTGCTATTGACCTTTGGAGCCAAGCCGTTTCGGAACGCAGCAGAACTTGCAAGCGTTGACTGAGAATTGGCCATTGAAAATTGGTCATTGGCCATTGAATTCCGCCCTCCCAGCCGCTCAATGGCCATTTATAAATTTGCCATGGCCTTGAAGATGGCGCTTGCAGAGCGCCGGCTCGATCATGTTTGAACCGCGCCGCCAGCATCCGGCCGCCGCATCCCGGTCGCAGGCTCCGGGAAATCCCTCCCGCGAGGCCGGCGACTTGTCAAAGAACAAGCCCGTTCCGGCGCCACTATACCACGATTCTATGGTTTTACAAATTATATTTGAGTTTTTTTGGAAAGGCCCCCGGGCTGGCCCAAAAAGTGCTGGAGGAGAAGGTGGAATTCTCTTCTGCGCGACCCACCGCCTGAAGGCGGGACTCCATGCGGTCCAGACCGGGAGCCGTTGGCGGCGGGCCGTTGAGCGTTTTGGTTGAAGACAGACAATATTGGCCCTGTTCGGCGGAAGGAAATCGCCTTAAATCGTTGGAATGGCTGAACCGGCGCTTGGGGATGCGGCAGCCTCCATAATCTGCATTTCTTGCAACGCCTCCTCGTGGCCCAATGCCAGCGCGGCGGCGATTTGTCTCTGCTCAACGGTGAAGTATCCCACCGGCAATGGCCCGTGCGGACTGAAGACCTGCACGCGGACCCCCGCCGGCGGCTGTTTCATGAGATCCAGCGCGGCGTTCTGCTTCAAGTGTTCCACCTCCGTCCAGACCTTGGCCAACCGGGGAAATTCCGGATACGCCAGCCGCCCGATCCAGTGCGGTATCGGCTTGAAACGGTAATCGGCCTTGTGGGTCAGCACCACCGTGATGTCCCTCGCGCCATCGTTTATCGCCCGTTGGATCGGAATCGGGTCCGCTATCCCCCCGTCAGCGAACGGATGGCCGTCCACAAAATCAAACCCCCGCGTCGCCAAAGGCACCGAAGAGGTCGCCCGGAGGGCCGCAAAGACCCGCTTATCGCAGACATGGAAGTAAACCGGTTCACCGGTCTGACAGTCGGTCAAGATGATGAAAAAGCGGGTGGGCGCCTTTTGCAGCAACTCCACCGAAAGCGGCACGCGCTTTCGCATGACATCATCCACCATGTAAGCCAGGTCCACGATCGGTTTGTGCCGCAGGAAATTGCTTTTGTGAACCATCTTGCCGGCCAGTTCGCGCCAGATGGCCAGGCCCGGCTCCATCATGTCCGCCACGAAATAGGCGGCCGATAAGGCGCCGGAAGAAGCCGCGTACACCAGATCGTATTGCCGCGGCCCGTGTTCCTGGAGATAGGCCAGCGCCCCTGCCGCCCACGCTCCGTGCATCGCTCCGCCTTCCACAATCAGGGCTGTTTTGCGGCGCGCGCCTGGCCCTTCATTTCCAATCATCGGCGGCAACATCCCATTTTCTTTCACCGGCGGACCCGGTTGCGTCATGGGAGCGCCCTGACAGAGCCGCTTTGGCAGATCCGTTTGGGCTGGTGGCCGGGTTTTTCCTGCCCGCAACGTCAACCGAAACCGTCTGGCATCCTCCAACGCTCCTTGGAATTCGCGAAACAATGCCGAATCGGCCAACCTCTTGCCCAATCCCTTCTTTATGTCAATGGAGTCCACGAGCCAGTCTTGTAATAACGCCGCCACCTTGAGCCGCAACTTTCCCGGCATGTCATACCTGGTTTTATTCAGGCGGTCGCTCCGTTTGCCCAATTGAAAAGCCCTTACGCCTGCTGCAATTGCTGTTCGGCTTCGAACCAATGCTTCTGGTCACACCCCGGCTCCTGTCCGTGCGAGAGCCAAATCTCGTAGGCCTTTTGTGCGATCACGGCCTGCGATGGGGCTGCCTTTCGCCCCTTTGCTGGATTGACCAAAGAACCGCTGGCAGTCGCAACGGGCGTTGATTTAACAACACCCCGGGCGCTGGAATTGAAAGACGTCGTTCGGCCTGAATTTATTGTCATACTTTTATGCTTTTTAAATGAGTTTCTTGTCTGTTTGAACCGCCATGGCGGCTCCGGCTTCGCAGCGCAGAGAATAAAAGGGGAAGAACTGCTCACACCAATGGCAGTCGGACGCCTGGTAAACTTGGCCCTGTTGGCAATCGCAGCATACGCCATAAACCAGCCCTGGCAAGATAAATCGGCATAAATCGGTAATGCGTCTGTTTTGTCACATAATCGTGACTTTGTTTTTACGACAGGCTATGGTAAGCCCATCGCGCCAGTATGAGCTACCGCATTGAAATCGGCGAGAGCTTGGCGGCGGCCTTCGGCCGCATCGCCGCCGAGGAGATTGACCTGGCGGCGGCGGAACTGCGCCGGCCCGACCACGGGGAGGCGGTGCATAACGCCCGCAAGGCGCTCAAACGGCTCCGCGCCCTGCTGCGCTCGCTGCGCGTGAGCTTTCCCAAAAAAATGTTCCGGGAGGAAAACCGCCGCATCGCCGCCGCCGGACGGAAAATCTCGCCGCTGCGGGACGTTCACGTGCAATTGCGCACGCTGGGCAAACTGCCGGGCGGGGCCGGCCCGGCCGGCCGCGACATCCGGCGCCAGTTGCTCCGCCGCCAGTCGGCCGTCATCCGCGGAATCCCGGCCCTGCGCAAAACCATGCGCCTGATGCTCGATGTCTCCCGGCAGAACATCGCCTCCTGGCCCTTGCGCGAAGCCACGGCCGCCAACGTCGCCGCCGGCCTCAAGCGCATCTACAAACAAGGGCGCGAGGCCTTCAAAATCGCCCGCCACTCGCCCACTCCCGGCCATCTGCACCAATGGCGCAAGAAGGCCAAATCACTCGTTTACGGCTTGGAATTGATCAAGGGCCTGGGGGCGGGGAAACTTCCCAGAATGGCCCGAGACGGCGACGCCTTGGGCGAGGCGCTGGGCGACGATCACGACTTGTTCATGGTCTTGTGCGCCCTGCGCCGGGAGAACCGCTCCCATCCCGCCGGCGATTTCGCCCCCCTGGCCAGACGCATCGCTCTCCGACGCGCCAAACTGCAAAAACGGGCCTTGAAGCTCGGCGCCAAACTCTACGCCCAAAAACCGGGCGCCTTCGAAGATCGCCTGGACCGCCATCTCCGCCGCACCCTAAAAACATAATTGACAACCATGACAAAACAGATCGGCATTCTCACCTCCGGCGGCGATTGTCCCGGACTCAACGCCGCCATTCGCGGCGTCGGCAAGGCCGCCCAAGGCGCCTTCGGCATGAGGGTCATCGGCTTTCGCGACGGCTTTCGCGGCCTCATGGAAAACCGCACCGTCCCCCTGGACCAGGGCGCCCTCTCGGGCATCCTCACCATCGGCGGCACCATCCTGGGCACCAGCCGCGACAAACCCCGCCGCATGCTCGTGGGCGGGGAGGAAATTGACGCCTCCGACGCCATCATCGCCAACTACGAGAAAAACCAGTTGGACGCCTTGATTTGCCTGGGCGGCGGCGGCACGCAGAAAAACGCCCTCTATCTCAAGGACAAGGGCCTCAACGTCATCACCCTGCCCAAAACCATTGACAACGACGTGGCCATGACCGACGTGACCTTCGGCTTTCACACCGCCTTGGGCATCGCCACCGAGGCCATTGACCGCCTCCACAGCACCGCCCACAGCCATTACCGCATCGTCGTCGTCGAGATCATGGGCCATCGCGCCGGCTGGCTCGCTCTGGGCGCGGGCATCGCTGGCGGCGCCGATGTCATCTTGCTGCCGGAGATTCCCTACGACGTCAACAAGGTCTCCGAGGCCATCCGCCAGCGCGGCCGCAGCGGCAAACACTTCAGCATCGTCGCCGTCGCCGAGGGCGCCATGTCCAAGCGCGACGCCCTGAGCCTGCGCGAGGTTGACGATATGAAACAGCATGCCAAGAGCAAAGGCGACCGGAAGAAAGCCAAAGCCGCCCTGGCCGATTGGCAAAAGCGCCACGCCGGCAACGCCATCCGCCTGGCCGGCCAACTGGAGGAACTGACCGGCTTGGAGTCCCGTGTCACCATCCTGGGCTACGTCCAGCGCGGCGGCGCTCCCTCGGCCGTGGACCGTCTCCTGGCCACACGTTTGGGCACCGCCTGCGCCGACCTCATCAACGACGGCGAATACGGCGTCATGGTCGCCGCCCGCGGCGACGGCACCGAGCCGGTGCCGCTGGAGAAAGTCGCCGGCAAGCGCAAGACCGTGCCCTTGGACCATCCCTGGCTCGCCAGCGCCCGCCTCGTCGGCACCAGCCTGGGCGATTAACGTCAATGTCAAACCCGTCATCGGAGAATGCGAACCGATCAGCTTTCCACCGTGCCCGGCCCGGCCGAACCGCACGACCCTCCGTCAAATGTCCCAAACCAAGTCGCGCAAGCGGCATTTGAGAGCCTTGGCAATCCGGGCCAGCGCCTCAAGGGTCGCCTGTTTCTCCCCTCGTTCGATGTC